>JADMIO011260211.1_pt1 | contig 104194 bp, 75 predicted proteins | sample 8958161 | NCBI WGS metagenome assembly JADMIO01 (sample SAMN16585339, study PRJNA669376) | soil metagenome | isolation source: Crop rotation soil | place: USA: Cullars Rotation, Alabama | collected 2011
CGCGACAACTTGTCCACGTGGAATTCTAAGCTTAGGATCCCAATGTGCTGGAAAGGGGTTAATGCCCTCATTCTGGTAAGGAATATTGGCTTCCCTTTCGGCTTCCTGCCTGATAATTCTTTCAAACTCATCCTTATCAATTTCGCCGGCCCTTAATCTTTCTTTATGGTGGTTCAGAATCTTTTTAAAGATCTTGACATCTACCAGGCGGTTAATGGAACGGTTCGGTTTAATATTACAGAAATCAAGAATGCCGCTCTGCCTCAGGTAACGGATAACCAGTAAGGCATCTACCTTATCATTGGTTATAATCCTTACCCCGATCTGGTCAAATACGTCGGCTGCCACATTTTCAATTTTATGAAGCAGCTTTAAAATAGTCGAATTTCTTTCTTTTTTTGCCTTAATATCAATATCATGAATTTTTATCCCGGTTTCTTCATCGCCGAAATATTTTTCACCTTTGGAATTAATATTAATTGCCGACCAGATTTTATCGAGGATCTGCCTCTGTATTTCCGGAAAGAATTTCAGGGAAATATCATTGTTTATATGGGATATGGTATGCATAACCCTTAAAACTGAACAGGCCCATAACTGCAGTTTATTAAAATGATCAGAAGCAATCAGAAGCAGGTTACGGATATCGGTTTCGTCCCTGATTTCTTTTGGAATTTCCAGGTTTACCTCTTTGGTAAAAGGATCGGGAATCAGGATATTTTCTATAAATGAAATAGCTTCATTTTTAATATTGATGATTTCGAGCGGAATATATTCCTTGTTCAGGTCATACCCATAAATCTTTAAAAAGTTATCGGCATCGGCAAGACTGCTGATATTAAGCTTTGAAAGGTCAATCGATGATTTCCCGCCGATTATTACATCTATCAGGTCCCAGTCAAAACTGTATTTTTCTGTCATGTTCCGGGTTTCGGCAATTTCAGTGACAGCATTCCGATAAATATCGAGAATTTCATCCTTATTTATAATAGAAGTTTTTTCACCGGCAAATAATAAATTTTCATTATCATCTTCAACCAGGAGAGCAGCCTGTTCAGAAACAAAGGGTTCTGATAATAGTACTTCGGAAAGATCGCTTTGTATATTTGTTAATTCTGCTTCCGCTGCAAAACTCCCTGACGTACCGTCATTTTCTAAGCCAGGATTTTTATCCGTTAAATTTTCTTCCACAATAATTCCCAAAAATAAACTTTACAATTTTATTTTAATATAAAAATGGTTTTTATAATATAAAAAAACCATCAAATATAGTAAACTAACCCCATAATAAAAAACTTTCAATTTAAATTCTATTTTTTTATTTTATTAAGTTAGGGTAATATAATTATGCAAACAAGTTGCCAATATTTATTTTATTATGAATTATGAAAAACAGTATTAAAATATTATCTTTCTTATTGAGCTTTTCAGTTGCCGCCCTCGGCACTATAAGCTGTGCAAAAACAGCTACAGGGGCGGACCAGGATAAAATTATCCAGTTTACCTTTAAGGTTAAGGGGAATATTATTCTAAACAGAAGCGATGTTACCTATTACCTGGTTTTATATGCCCCCAAAATAGATAACCCGGCCTCTACACCTTTTGATCCTAAAATTGGGCCAAGGGCAAATGCTCCTGATTTAACCAGGGGAAACCAGTTCCTGGAAGGCAGGCTGCCTTTTATCGGCCAGCTGCCCGGAGATCAGCCCTCAAAATGGACCGATTTCTTTTATATCACTTCTGACGGGAACCGGACCATTGTAGGAAGGGGCAGGCCCGATTCTGCCGGCAATCCCCTTATATATGACAGGAACTATGCCAATGTAAATACCAAACCGGTAGCCGGCACCCAGGGAAATGTTAACGGTTACCAGATAGAATTTTCAATAAGGGACCTTAATAACGGGCAGGTGGCCAATTCCGCCTCTATAACCGGTAACCTGGCAAGCAGTGAAAGTATTGATACCGGTACCGGCACTGTCTTTGATAACTGGAAAGGCAATATCCCCTTTATCCTTTCTTTGACTACGGAAACCCAACAATCACAACAGGATATTAATCCCAACCTGGTATTAAGGAAAATTCCCGATAGACCGGATCCTGTTTTGCCCTCAGGCGTAAACCCTAATGATGTCAACATTGTAGAGTTTAATGCAAGGGTTATCTGCGATGTCAGCTGCGAAGTAAAAACCTGATTCTTATTTTCCATTGTTACAAATAAACATATTTCTTAACATTTGTTAATATTTTGTAATTATTTGTTATAATTAAAAATATGGGAATGATGGAAAAGTTAAGTTAATGAGGATATAAGGATATGGATTTTATGAATTGGTTACAGGAAGATTATTATAATCTGTTAGGTGTAAACCTGATGTCTACACCTGATGAAATTAACAAAGCTTACAGGCAAAGGGCAAAGAACTGTCATCCTGATATTTTCCCGATAAATTCAGTGGAACGTTTTCAGGCGGAACAGAAATTTAAGCAGATATTACAGGCTAAGGAAACCCTTGTTGATCCTAAAAAGAGGGATGAATACGACTATAACAGGCAAATTGTCCAGGATTGTTTTTTGACAACCCTAAGTGTTACAAATAACTTTTAAATAAATAATTAATAGAAGCGGCTTAATGCCGCTTTTTTTTTACATTCGCAAAACTTCAACAAGATCTAAGCCATTTGAATTTATTATATTAGTTAAAATAAACCCGGTTTTTTTAAAAATTTCATTATATTTTTCTTTGATTTTACCTGCACCGTTTTCCGGATCAGGATGTTTACTCTTTTCAACTATTAAAAAACGGGCATAGGTTTCTGTTGCCTGGAAACATCTTTTTAAAAAATCTTCTGACTGGTTTGCGTCAAGTGAATCTAACAGTTTTTTTAAGATATAGACCTGGTACCCTGATGGCAGTATAGATGCCAGTAAATCTCCCTTAATAAATTCGCAACGCTGCCTTAAGGTATCATCAAGTGAATTTCTGATAGTTTCTATAAATTCTGCTTTGCCAAAGAATACCCCTTTTAATTTTTGATTATTTTTAAGAATATCAACCAGAAAAGACTGCTCTTCATCTACAAATTCAACAACTTCAATAAACTGGGAAAAATCATAATTTAAAGAAATTGAATTTTGATCTATATTTTCAACTGGCATTTTTTATTACCCCCCGGATTTTTATACTAGATTGTAACAAAAAAGTGAACATTTATTGATATAATGAATCAAACAAAAGCTTTTGATTAACCAGAGTTTCAGAATATTACAGAAAAGCTTATTATAAATAATCTTGCAGGAAAATATATGGAAGTAAAAAAAATCAGCTTAATGGCATCCCATGACTGGAGTATGCGTATTGCTATAAGGACATTTCAGGAATTTTTAGACCCGACAATTAACTATAATGGGAAAAAATACAAAATCGAATTAAACCGGGTAATCGCCAAACCAATAGTCTGCGGACAAAACCTCAATTCTGAATCTGATTTGATTGTAGACCGGACAATTCACTGGAATGATTATTATAAATTCTGGGCGCAGCAGGCAATGAATTCGCAGATGCATATTATCAATAACAGCTATTCCAATGACAACCATGATAAACATAGTACCTATGACCTGATGGCAAGGGCGATACACCCCAAGGATTATTTTCCTAAAACAGTATTAATCCCGCAATTTTACCCTTATTCAGCAGACCAGCACAGACAGGAGCTCTGGCAGTATCAGCAGGAACTGATTGCCAAACATACAAAATTCGGCTTTGATCCGAACAAAAGGGATACAGACTGGTCAACCGTCAACAATGAGCTTGAGCAGACCAAAAATTACAAATCAAAGAGCAATAAAATCAGGGAACATTTCTATTATCACGGTAACTACCTGAAAGAAACAGTTGAACAGGTTTTTGATAATAAATTCCCGCTTTTTTTCAAAAAAGCCTTTGGCGGCGGCGGCAGCGATGTATTTAAAATCAATTCACTGGCCGAACTTTATGACAAATACGATAATGATACGGGCGGCAGAACTTTCCATCTGCAGGAAGCAATCGAGGATTATGATACATTTGTGCGCTGTATGGCAATCGGGCCGCAGGTACTGCCAATGCGTTTCGTGCCGGAAGCTCCGCTGCATCAGCACTATAGTCCTGAAAAACTGCGTATGGACAAAGAAATATTCGGGCGGCTGGAAAATTATGTAAAATTTATCAACTCCTATATGCGCTGGAATTATAATTCCTTTGAATCATTAATCAAGGATAATAAAATTCACCCGATCGATTTTGCCAATGCATGTCCGGACAGTAACTTTACCTCTTTGCATGTACATTTCCCCTGGTTAATCACTTCCCTGCTAAAGTGGTTCTCTTTCTGTGCAGTTACCGAGAAAGATCTGAAAATTGACCTGGATCAGGATACTTACCTTGCTTTCCTGAATGATCCCAAATTAAGCGGTGAACAAAAATATGAAAAATATTCCAGGATGAGTGAAGAATATTTTGAGACTGAAAAGTTTAACGAATTCTGTGAAGATAACTTCAAGGATCTTGACGACAAAATGATTGAATTCTATGATAAATATTTTGACCAGGTTATAGAAAGTGCAATTGAGTTCAGCGATTTCCCCAAAGAAGAGCACCCCAAATTTTATAATGAATACAAAACTCTTATGGACACTACATTCAGGCCAAATGCCAAAGATTACCTGACCACAGTTTTGTACCAGTAATGCCTGCAATGACTATTAATAATAGCAAAATTATGGTTCTGGATACCTTCCTGCGAAGGTATGACATGCTATTTGGCTACCCTCAAACTAATTTGTCATTCCTGCGAAGGCAGGAATCCAGGTTCCGACTTTCTATAAAATCAGGCTGGAAATTTTTTAACATTATTTTTTTATTCCTGGTAATCAGCCTGACCTTTACAGGAATATCCCATGCTATCCCAGCCGGTAAGGATTTCCTGGGCAGGAGCGTAAAAATCCCGGCACAACCAAAGCGGATTTTGTCACTGAGCCCGGCTACCACCGAAATTTTATTCCTGCTCGGCCTGGGAAATAGTATTGTCGGGGTTACCAGTGACTGCAACTATCCTCCCCAGGCTCTAAAAAAACCTAAAGTGGGAAAATTCGGGTTTATTGACCTTGAAAAAGTAGTAAGTTTAAAACCTGATATTATTTTTGCCACAAGCGATATGAATAAACAGCTTGATGTCCTGAAAAATTATAAGGTGCCCCTGATTGCCCTGAATACCACTAATATCAGCTCTGTACTGGATAATGTCACCCTGGTGGGAGGCCTTACCGGAAAACAGGCAGCGGCAAAAAAAATCACTGAAAGTTTGAATAAAAGAATTAAAAAAGTAAAGGATAAAGCCAGCCATAACAATCATCCCCGGGTATTTTACTGTATCTGGTTCGATCCGCTGATCACCGCCGGGAGCAAAAGTTTTATCGGTGATATGATTAAACTTTCCGGGGGTGAAAATATTGCCGAAGGAATAAAGGCACCCTTTGCCAAATTCAGCCTGGAATCACTGGTAGCCAAAAACCCGCAGTTTATTATCGTACCGAAAACCACTTTTACAAAAATGAACCTGAAAATTTCACCCTGGAACAGGCTGAATGCAGTAAAAAATAACCGTGTGAAAGCTGTCAATGAAGATATTTACCTGCGTCCCGCCCCGCGAATTGTTGATGCCCTGGAAGAACTGCAGAATTATATTTTAAGGTAAGGAGCCTGACCTGGCAAGGCGAAAACCCAGGTAATCAAACCTGAAATCGGGAGTATGAAAGTTACGGCTTGAAACTGTGATGTTTTCCTTACTGTCAAGCCAGCTGCCGCTACGGGTAACGCGGATCGTAGATGGATCAGTGTTTGTGGGATTAATGGCGGGCGATTTACTGTAATATCCCGAGTTATACCAGTCTGTACACCACTCCGATACATTACCGTTCATGTCAAAGATTCCCAGCTCATTAGGCTGCTTTGTCCCAACATCATGGGTTTTACCACCGGAATTATCTTCATACCAGGCTGCCTGATCAGGATTATCAGAGCCGCTGAATAAATAATTACCTGTTTTATTCCCGCCCCGGGCGGCATACTCCCACTCCGCTTCAGTAGGAAGCCTGTAACCTTTTACCTGTGTAATGTCATTAGTTACCTGGCCGCTGCTGTTTAACAACTCTCCCGTATTCTCATTATAGGCTTGAGGCAGGCCTTCCGCTTTATTTTTGGCATTACAGTATTTTATTGCCTCAAACCAGCTAACGCTTTCCACAGGCAGATTATTACCCTTATTAGCGGACGGGTTATCTCCCGTTAATGACTGGTACTGGTCCTGGTCCAATTCATACCTGCCAATGGAAAAACTGCTGACTGTAACATTATGTGCAGGAGTTGCATCAATATTATCACCCATCAGGAATGTGCCGCCCTCTACCCTGATCATTTCAACCGGTTTATTTTGAACCGGGATAGGTGTCCCTGCCGCCGAAGGTGCAGCAGTTACTGCCGGAGAGGCGTTTTCTCTTGCAGGAGGGGCTGTAAGGATGGCTGCGGAAGAAGCAGGAGGACTGCTGCTTATTTGCGGATTTGTATAAGCATAAAAAATACTGCCTTTGTAACAGGAGCTAAGCATCAGTATTAGTGTAAGTGCAAGGTATTTTCCCATAATCAGTTATTATAGCAGCGAAAAGCGGGAGGATAATTTTTTTTTAAAGTAAATTAGTATTTAATAATTTTTGCAATTTTAATTTTTTTCCGGAAAAAGGTTTACAATAATAATCAAACTGCTATTCAGGAATTTGTAACAATCCGGACAAACTCCTGGCTGTTAATAATCCCGGGGCTGGAAATGTTAAAAAAAACAATTATTTTATCATTAATAATTCCATTAAGCCTGGGAAATTCATGCTCCACAATAATCAAAAACACAGGCCTGGCAGAAAAAAAGCTTGTTGATACATATTCTGAGCCAAAATCTGAATTAACTTCTGCAAAGATAAACTATAGCCAGGATCTTGAAAAAGGTAAACTGAAAATAACCCTTAAAAAAGAAAATATTTATTCCGTAAACCAGGTAGTAACTCAAACCTATGCCAGAGATTTACCTGTGGGATGGAAAATTGGGGGAGGTATTGCCAGTTTTGCCCTCTCAGTTATCGGGCTGGGGCTAATACCCGTATGGAACGGTGACAGGAATACTGATACGGCAATAATTGCCGGGGGTGCCGCCGCTTTAACCGTGGCAGATCTGCTTGTCAATAACTTTTTATTTAAAGAAGAAAAAATTAGCCAGGTTTCACCGGTAAATGAGGAGCAAAAAAAGGAAACTGAAAACCTTGATAATGCATTTGTCACCCTTAGCCTTGGCAACAGGATATTTTCCGGTACTACTGACAAAAACGGTTCTGCCTACTTTTTGCCTGAAATACCGGCGGGTTTCTCTGAGGATAATAATGTTGTTCTCAGTATTAATGACAAGGGTAAAAATTATAAACTGGAATTTCCCCTGGAAAATGATATTTATTCTTATCTCAGCCATGGTGCAAAACAGGCGGCTGATAATACACCGCCATATATTGTCATTACATATCCTGAAATTAAAAGAGGGGTTGTGATAAATTCCAGGGAAGAAAAAATCACTGTTATGGGCAAAGTAATGGATGAATCAGGGGTGGCAAATGTAACCGTTAACGGCAATGAGGCAGTGCTAATGCAGGATGGCAGCTTCAGGGCAGAAATTAACTTAATAAAAGGCGAAAACCCCGTTACTGTGGTAGCTGAAGATAATAATAAAAACAGGGCGAATAAAATATTCCAAATTGCCTGGGATGAGCAGAATATTGCCAGTAAGGCCAGTATTTCCAGCTCTTCTTCCTATGATGACAGGATTATAATAAAAGGTTCATATTATGCCCTTTTGATAGGTATAAACAAGTACCGGGCCCTGCCTGAACTGGAAACTGCTGAAAATGATGCAGGGGACATATCGGAACTTTTAAAAAAGAATTATGGCTTTAAAACAACCCTGCTGCTGGGAAAAAAGGCCACCCGGTCCAATATCATGAATGAACTTAATGAAATAAGGAAAAAACTGGCGCCTGAAGATAAGCTGCTGATTTATTTTGCCGGGCATGGCACTTTTGACAGCCAGACCGGCAAGGCATACTGGCTGCCTGTGGATGCCGAAGATGACAATGACACTGACTGGATAATGGCTGACCTGATAACTTCCAACCTGAAAAGGATTTCGGCAAAACATGTACTGATAGTTTCCGACAGTTGTTACTCAGGTACTCTCAGCCGCGGTTTCAACCCTGATTTGTCATCTTTCCAGACCAGGGTCAATTACATTAATAAAATACTGGATAAAGAAACGCGTATCCTGATTTCCAGCGGCGGTAACGAGCCGGTGTCCGACAGCGGCGGCGAAAAACATTCTGTTTTTGCCCAGGCCTTGCTGTCAGGTTTAAAAAATATGAATGATAATGTTTTTACTGCTGAAGAACTTTTTGTAAAACAACTTAGGGAGACTGTTGCCGGTAAATCAGAACAGACGCCTGAATATAAAATTATTACAAATTCAGGCCATGATGGCGGTGATTTTGTTTTTAGGAAACGTTAGGGGCAAAAATATTATTTCAGCTTTGTCAGTTCGGAGCGGGTTTGATTATAAACTGAATCAAAAGGTTCCATCACCTGGTTTACACCGGAAATATCACCTGCCTGGCAGAGGCTCTCTACTTTGTTGCAGATATCTCCAAGGCCTTTGGCGCCAAGATTTAAACAAGAACCTTTTAATTTATGGGCAGCTTTTTTAAGTTCTGAAATATTCTTGGCATCTACAGACAGCTTTATTTCATGGGCCAGTTCTTCTGATTGGGCGAGAAATATATCGATCAGTTCAATTAAAAAATCCTGGTCACCGATTTCGGTTAAGCCGTCAATTACTTCCTGATCTATTATGGTTATGTTATTCATTTCAAATTGCTAAGTTTAAAATTATGTATATTTTAGACATTATACTCTAAAAAACCGAGAAACAAAACTAAACAGGAGCGCCTTTGTGTGCCCATGTAGCAAAAGCTTCCGATAATCTCAGGCGCCTTTCTATAAAAGGTTTCGGATGGGTATAAACATATTGCAGGAACAATTTTAAATCAGGCATACCGGCGTTTTCTAATATATCTACCATAGTCCTGCTGACATATTTACCCTTGTTTGGCGAAGGAAGGCTTTTTGCCAGTTTGGCACAATTATGAATTTCTTTTATAGCTTCATCAAGCAGGTTCTGTTCTTCTTCTACGGTAAAATCTTTTTTATTTTCATCATAAAGTCCCATATTTTTAATATTTAAAAAGACAATACCTTTTCTTGCCAGTTCGCCAAAAACAATTCCGTCGAAAACATCGGGATAAAGCTTTGGTAATTCTTCAACAGGGTCTTTTTTCAGTTCCTGAACGGCTGGCTGTGGGGCAGAAGGAATATACTGGTCCTTATTTACAGGCCTGGCAGTGGATTTTGCAGGGGAACCGCCAACCCAGTCATTAATATCATTTAAAGACTGGTTGATCATATTAAGGAACTCGCCTGTAAGTTTACCGGCATTGCGCAGCGGCTGTACAAAAACCAGCAGGACAAACCTGAGAAATAAATTATAAATAGCCAGGAACATATTATTCAGGGCTGACATCATCTGGTGAAAGAATCTTTCCAGGACACTTTCAATTTCGGAAACAGCACGGTTTATTTCATCATTTAACTGTTCAACCTGGTTACTGACTTCACTTTTTGGATCAATATCCTTGGTCTGTTTTTTTAATAAACGGGAAGTATTTTTTGCAGAGTTAGTATAATTTGAATATTCTTTTAATTTTGCCGTTTTATTCTGGGTTACCTGCAAAGATTTTTCCGGCGGCTGAGGCTCAGCATTATTAGCTACTTCAGCTAATTCTTCCCTGGCTTTTTTGCTAACAGAAACAGAGTCACCCCATCCCGGATCATTATAGGGAGGCGGTTGTGCTTTCTTTCTGTTACTTGCCATAATATCTCCTGTTTATATGCCTATTTATTAATTATAACTCCCCTGAAGGGGTCCCTGTAATTACTTATAGTAATTATAACTCCCACTGTCGTGGGTCCCTGTAATTACTTATAGTAATTATAACTCCCACTGTCGTGGGTCCCTGTAATTACTTATAGTAATTATAACTCCCACTGTCGTGGGTCCCTGTAATTACTTATAGTAATTATAGAATTTATTGCCACTACAAATCAATTTTTTTTCTTAAATATATGGTGAAAACCGTTAATTTAAAAAGGGCTTTTTATTAAATAATAGCTTTTAACAGGATGAACTTGCTATTAATACAGAGAAAATATACAAAAGTTACAATTATATTATACTAGTATATTTTTTAAACTGCCTTTTAGGGTAGATATGGTATTTATTACGTAAAGAGGAAATTATGAGTATTAGAGAAATTTTAGATAAACATAAAAAAATAAGCCCGGCTGAGGATTTAAAATCGGCAGAGGAACTGCGCTTTGAGGCAAGTGAACAAAGAGCCAAAAACTTTATTAATGATGTAATAACACCTGCTTTTGAAACCCTTAAAGAAGAATTTACAGCTGATGGAGAAGGAAGAATTGCTTCGCTGGAAATAAAGCCTGATTCCTTTTATGCATCCATTACCATCTTAAATGATAATATCAAGGAATTTTATTATGAGCTGAATTTAAGGGTAAATGAGGTAGATTTCCTGGTAAAAATTGTTTATCACCATATTAAAAGAAACGGCACCTTTAATTACCTGCCGGAGCAGAGTTTAAACATCAGGAAACCTTTACTGGAAGTTACTGAAACAGATATAAGGAATGATTTTTACCAGCGCTTTGACCAGTACCTGGTTTTAAAGGAGCAAAACCTTTAGAATAAATCTGCCAGGGCGGCTAGTATACCGGCGGTATAGCCAATATATGCCTTGATATAGGCACCGTTATTGTTTATAGAAGGGCTCCCTGACAAGTCAGCGCCTTTTAGCTGAAAGCCAGTACTGTAAACTGAAAAAACATAACCGGCCTTCAGGCCAACAACAATACCGCCTTTCTGCTGTTCGGACTTCCCAATTTTTATCAGGTAATCGGTGCCGACACCCAGCTGAAGCAGAACGCTTGTATTGGAAACCGGAACACCTCTGACAGGGTTAGTAAGTACTTCTTTAAAGGTTGGCGTTTTTTCATCCTTAATTATTTCCATATTTACCCGGCCCACGCCGCCCCCGACAAAAGGATAAACCTTAAAGTTTTCGGTTGAATAAAGCACATACCCGGCATTGAGGATTATACTGAAGGATGAGGACAGGTAACTGTTATAACCGTTAACTTTTAAATTGGAATTTTCAAGGGTAAAGTTGCCTTCGCTGCCAGTCATAATATTCCCGGAAATATTTCTTGTTCCGGTACCCAGGGTCCAGGCGGTGGTTGGAAAAGGCTGGTATTTATTAGCAGTTAAGGTAGTATTCAGATCGCCGATATTAATAGTACTTGAGCCAAAACTAAGATAGGTTACATCATTCAGGTCATGCGGATCAAAATCGGCACTAAATGAATCATTAATTAAAAATGAACCGATAAACAGCGGTAATAATATTAATAGTTTTGCAGTTTTTAGCAGTTCCATAGTTTGCAGCCTTTGAGTAAAAATAAAATTTTCTAAATTTAATTGAAAAAAATTCAGGAATCAAAAATTTAATATTGAGTTATTATAACTCCCGGATGACCTTCGGCCTCCGGGTACCTGTAATTATCTATGATAATTATAACTCCCGGAGTACCGGGTACCTGTAATTACTTTCAGTAATTATAAACCAAAGTTTGGAAAAAGGGTACAGGTTTTTAACAGGATTTCCCGGTTTTCCGGCAAAACAAAATTAAACTACTCTTTAGATTAGTAACTGCGCTTTTTATAATAGACTCAATTATAATAGAGTTAGTAAAAGATTATCCCGGAGGTTTAAAGTTGTTAAGTTTTCAAAATCAGCTCGATAAGGCTTTTTATGTTACACAGCAAAAATTTTTAAAATTTCCACTCGATAATATCCAGAATATCGGCAGGCTCTTTTTACCGAAAACAAGAAAAATAAAACCGCCAAAAGAAGAATTTGCAGTACTGGATAAACGATTTGAAAAACTGCTTAAACAGGATATCCGGAATGTGGAAGAGGGTTTATACCCCAGGGAACTATTATTCCAAATCCCCTTTAACTTTTATATAAAAATGATCCCCGGCCTTACTTTAGAAGTCATGAAAATGTTTGTCAATATTGTCAATAACCGCTATAAATCACTGCCTGCCGGTGTCAACCTGGAAAATTATCCTGATTATTTCAGGAGAAATTATCACTGGCAGAGTGACGGCTACTTCAGCTACCAGTCTGCCAGGCTCTATGATGTAGGTGTTGAGCTGCTTTTCCTCGGCACTGCCGATATAATGCGCCGCCAGGTAATACCGCCAATTTCCAGGTTTTTAAAAGGTAAAGACAAAGAAAATATAAAATTGCTGGATGTTGCCTGCGGTACTGCCAGGATCCTTAAACAGATTCACATTACCCATCCTGAAATTAAATTGTTTGGCCTGGATATCAGCCCTTATTATATAAATTTTGCCAGGGATTTTCTCAGGGATATCCCCAATGTTTCACTGGTAAATGAGAATGCCGAAAATATCCCTTTCCAGGATGAATATTTTGATATTGTCACCTGTGTTTATTTATTCCATGAATTACCGCGTAATGTCCGTAAAAAAGTACTGGCACAGATTTACAGGGTTCTCAAGCCGGGCGGCCTTGTTGTTTTTGAAGATTCTGCCCAGTTAACGGACAGCAGTGATATCAGCCAGGTAATCAACCGCTTTATGGCTGAATTTCATGAGCCTTATTACAAGGATTATATCAATAATGACCTGGGTGATCTGCTCAGCGAGGCAGGCTTTGAGGTTACATTGTCAGAAACCCAGTATGTGGCAAAGGTTGTGGCTGGGATTAAAAATTAATCTTTTTTAAATTCAATGCCCCACATGTCCTCAACTATTTTCTTTACTTCCTGTTCCTCACGGATCTGCTTTCTTACAGCAGCATCATATTTTTTAAATTCCGGGGAATTAATCAGGGCGACAGTAGCTCCTACCGTAGAGCCCCCCACTATATTTCTGAGAGCAATATCCGGGGAACTTTTTATATTAAAATTCCTGTTGAGTAATGAAGCACCGCCAATCATTGAACCCCCATAATTTGCACCACCGGAAATCACAGCTTTTTCGTCTCCTTTATCCAAACTCTCCGCAGGTTTTGGGTGGTTTTTATGTTTGACATACGCTTTTTTCTCAAATTGCTTAAGCTCTTTAGCAGGTACTTCTTTAAAAACAATTGAAGAGGGATCGGCTTTTTCATCCTTAAGATAAGCCATTACCATCGGCTGGCCTTCTTTTGTCTTAAAATAAACATCATTTTCAAGGATACCTTCTTTCTGACCAACTATTTTAGCACCAGGGTAATTTTTTTCAATTTCTGCTTTCGGATCAATCTGTGGAACCTTAATATCAGTAGAAACATTTTCATCTAAGCCTGTTTGCTCAATATTTTGTTCAGAAGCTAGTCCATCAATAAAGGGTACATATGGAATAAACTTTTTTTCAGTTTTTGAATTATTTTCAAGTAAATTTTCATCAGTACAGGAGATTTCGGTTATATCATCTTTAATTTTTTCGTTTAAAGATTCTTTTTTAGGTAAGGGTTTATTCTTTGTTTCCGGAATATTTAGATTAGCACATTTATCATTATTAACACCAAAACCCGATCCCATAAAATCCCCCTTTTATGACTATTTATTCTTAATCTATTATAAGGAAATTAATAAATTTATTGCCCACCCAAATAAAATTTAACTGTGATTTAACCATTAATAAATGGCTAATTGTGGGCTGTCACTGCCAATAACAAACAAGTTAGTTTAAATAAACATTAAGATTAAATAAAAATAACTTTAAATTTATAAGAAATTATATTAAAATTAAACCTAATAATGAATATTAAAATGTAAAAACTGGAAATAATAAAATGAAAAATAGTATGAAAGATAAAATTGTCCTGGTAACAGGTGCAAATGCCGGAATCGGTAAGGTTACAGCCCTTGAACTGGCAAAAATGGGTGCTACCGTTGTAATCGTCTGCCGTGACAAAGCTCGTGGTGAAGAAGCCCTGAAAGAAATAAAGGAACAAAGTAAAAATGACCAGGTAGAACTTCTTTTAGCCGATTTATCATCCCAGAAAGATATCCATAAACTGGCAGAGGAATTTAAAAGTAAATATAAAAGGCTTGATGTCCTTGTCAATAATGCCGGTGTAATTTTCGGGGAAAGAAGAATGACCGTAGACGGCATCGAAAATACCTTTGCCCTTAACCACCTGGGTTATTTCCTGCTGGCCAACCTTTTACTGGATGTTTTAAAAGCAAGCGCCCCGTCAAGAATCATCAATGTCTCCTCTGAAGGCCATAAAATGGGTAACCTGAAATACGATGACCTGAACCGTGAAAAAGGCTACAGCTCACTTCAGGCCTACGGCCAGAGTAAACTTGACAATATCATTTTTACCTATGAACTGGCAAGAAGGCTCGAAGGAACAGGTGTCACAGTAAACGCCCTGCACCCGGGCGGAGTGGCAACAAACTTCGGCAGCGGTAACAATACCTTTTTCGGTTTCCTGGTAAAACTGGCCAGGCCTTTTTTAATTACCGCCGAAAAAGGAGCACAGACTACTATCTATTTAGCATCTTCCCCTGAAGTTGAAGGCGTTACCGGTAAATACTTTATCAGAAAAAGACCGGTTAAATCTTCAAGAATTTCCTATGACAAAGAAGCCGGAAAACGCTTATGGGAAATCAGTGAGAAAATGACCAGTTCAGTTAAGAGCGAAGTTTAAATCTCCACTTAGCTAGCGCGTGAAGGGTGACGAGTGACGGGTGACGGGAAAGAAAAGATTTTGGAATTTGCCGGTCGGGATATTAGTAAATTGGATATCTCGCCATTTCCGGCGGTCAGAATGACAATTTGTCCCCCTATGAAAACAATCCGTCATGCTGGCTCTCGTACCCTTCCTAAGGGTATGTCCAGCATCCCTCTTAGTCTCGTCACCCGTCACTCGTCACGCCGGCTTTGCCGGCTCTTAAATTGCCATAAAATTTTCCACAGGCCCTTTATTTATATCCAAACTGCAAATTCCATCACAGGTAGCGCACAAGCGCCCATTTTCATCATAAATTTCACCCCTGGCAAACACCAGGGATTTTCCCTTTTTGACTAATCTGCCCTCTACACTCACTTTATCACCGTTTACGGGCCTTAAAAAATTCATGTTCAACTGTACGGTACCCGTCCTGTGGCTGTCACAATTAGCAATACCCACCATCCCGATAATCAAATCAAATAAAGCAGCAAGGACTGCCCCGTTAACTGCTGAAGTTCCCAGGCCACCCCTGTGGGCAGGCTGGACCGGGTCAATAATTGCCCTTATCACCTCGTCATTAGAAAAATCAACTTTTATACCCATATTCACCAGGATAAAATTTGAGTTCCAGATATTCTGCATTTTCTCCCTTATTTCAGGACTTTGAGGAATTGTTTTGATTATCTCTTTCATTTTTCAGAATGCTCTTTTTTTAATAAACAATAATTAATTTTAACAGCCAATTATTATTATTTGCTAGTTCTCTAATCTTAATAAGTTGTATAATATTAATTTAGAAATATAAATAAAACAAAACATTTTTGGAAAATTTTTTTTATTTTGTGAATATAACTTAAGAAGTTTAACAAAACGCTCATAATTTTGTTAATATAATTTTTTAGAATTCAATTACATATCTTTATTAATATTTTGAATTCCCTTTTATTACATAAAGGTATAATATTTTATAGGTTAGAACATGTTACCTTATAAAAACAAAGGAATTATACTGAGTTGCAGGGGCCTGAAATACCTAAAATAATGATTATTTTTTATTGAACAATTAACTTAAGGAATCTTCTGTTTGAATAATAATAAAGATTTAGCTCTTCAATCTTATGAAAAAAAGATTGTAACTACTTTAAGAGAAGAAAAATTTGAGTTGCCTGCCCTCAAAAAATATAAAGGGCTTTTAGAGCACCTTTCAGATTCCGGCAATAGTATGAATGTAATTGCCAATAAATTTTATAAAGAACAGATAAATAAGGCTCATGATGCCTATATTAACGATTTTAACGAACTGATTATGCCCCTGGTGCTTGAAAAAGGCCTGGCATTTGATATGCCTGAAGCAGATGTTCAGGCTATTATAGATAAATACGAGGCTAAAATTTATCCTTTTATTGAAAAAATTCAAATTCAGGGAAGAATTAACCTGGAACCTTTTTTTGATGATGAAACAATAAAAAAGGACTGGAGCCTTGTGCTGGACGGTGTCAATTCAGTCCCTTTTTTAATCGCCCTCGGTTCCACAAAGATGATAGTTCTGGATGAAGCATTTAACCTTGATCTGCATTTATTTGCCTCCCTTGGCGCTATGCCCGATATCAGACCTATTACAAAAGCAGGAAATATCAATTTACCCCCTGATACTTTTTCCATTAATCTGCAAATAATGATGAATAATGAATTTAAACAGGTTTCTATTATTCTTTTAAAACAAAAACTGGAAAATATCGATTCTTTCATCGGCCTTATGGAAAATATAGTCCTGATTGTTGATACCAAAGGAAATGTCAATGAAGATTTTACCGGTTTAAAATGGATCAAAAATTCCCTGCAGTACAGCCTGTTTAAAAAGAAAGAGTTCCTGCCCCTGGCAAAATTGCTGAAAGTTGGCGGCCTGGTGATCGATAAATCAGTTTCCCCGATGCAGGCCCAGAATATTTCGGCATTAATGAAAACCAATGCCAATTTAAATATCGGTTATGCAATTCATAAATTAGGAACCCTGCAATATTCAATTCTCCAAAAAACTGAAGATATTGAATCCTTAACTTTTGATACTTTTCATAATGTTATCTGTAAAATCCCTGATGTTAAAGTTGGCAGCAAGTTTTTAACTAATTAAAAAATGATAAGCGAACCGGATCTAATTGTTGTAAAAGACGTTTCTAAAACCTTTGAAGGTGAGCTGAAAGCAGAAGCCCTGAAAAATATCAACCTTACCATTAAAAAAGGTGAATTTTGTTCAATAATGGGTCCCAGCGGCAGCGGTAAAAGCACTTTGCTGCATCTGCTAGGTGCACTTGATCTGCCTACTTCAGGGGAAATCATGATTAATGAAAGGTCTACCTCTTCACTGAAAGAAAAAGAATTAACCAGGTTCCGCCAGGAATATATCGGCCTTGTGTTCCAGTTTCATTTCCTATTACCTGAATTTACGGCCTTTGAAAATCTATTAATCCCCCAGCTGCTTGCCAAAGTACCGCGTAACAAGGCAGAAAAGACAGCACTGGAACTGCTTGATAAAGTAAAAATATTAAACAAAAAAAATAACCGGCCCTCGCAGATGAGCGGCGGTGAGCAGCAGAGAGTAGCTATTGCCCGCGCCCTGGTAAATGATCCTCTGATTCTTCTTGCCGATGAACCTACCGGAAACCTGGATACAGCAAACAGTAAAAATATCTATTCTTTATTAAAGGACTTAAATGAAGACCATAACCATACTATCCTGGTAGTCACCCATGATATTAATTTTGCCTCTAAAACCAAAAGGGTAATTGAAATTGTAGACGGCCAAATTGTGGAAGGTGTGACGAGTGACGGGTGACGGGTGACGGGTGACGGGTGACGGGTGACGGGTGACGGGTAAAAGTATAAACTTCTATATTCGGGTGTCAAGATATATTAGTTTTTTTATTATTTAAATTTAATTCGGGATTATTAGTTTCTTTCGTGTAATTCGTAGTTAAATTATTTACTTTTTATCTTTGGCTGAAATTTTTATATTTACTCTAAGTTTTGGTAAAGAAAAAATTTAGTTAAAGTAAAAAACACATTATAATTTCATATAATTTTTGTTAAAATCTCCTGGTTTGTGGTAATATATATAATAAGTAATTTAGTAGTGAAAAATTGCTTTAAAAATTATTTAGGAGGCAGGCGCATTTAGTAACTTTAACAAAGTAAATGCAATATTCCAATAAAAAAAACAAATCAATTCAATAAATTTACAACTGGTTAATTAAATACATTTGCATTATGCAATTGGAAGGAGTGGTAATTCTGGATCCAGACGCGGATAGTTTAGTTTATATTTTCTCGATAGTATTTTTTGTAATAACCTCAGCTGTTATTTCAGCTTCTGAAACAGCATTTCGTTCTGTAAATATCAGGCAGATTCAATCACTGGTCAGTGAAGGCAAACGTTCTGCCATTAATCTTTCAGGTTTATTAAAAAATCCGGCAACTTTACTGGCAACAATTATGGTTAGCCATATTATTGCCAATGTTTCCATCGTTACCCTTATTTCCATAGAAATATTCAAACATGATACCCTGAAAAATTCATTAGGCCTTTTACTGGTAATAATGATTACTTCTTTAATAATGTTTGTTTTTACCGGACTGCTGCCCAAAACCTATGCTGCCCATAATCCTGAAAGAGTAGCTTTGCAGATGTCATACCCGATGAAGCTTTTATATTACATTTTCAAACCGATCGTCTACCTGGTTACCGTCACTACCGGCCCTTTAATGTCTATAATAAGCAGAAATTTCGGCCAGATGTTTCTCCACCTTTCCGAAGCTGAAATAAAAACCCTGGTTGATATCAGCCATGAATCAAGAGTGCTGGAGCAGTACGAAACCAAAATTATCCAGTCCGCTTTTGCCATAGATGAGTTAACTGTTAACTCAATCCTGACCCCCAGGGTTGACATCGAATGTGTTTCGGTTGATACAACCATCGGCGAAACCCTTGACCTGATGCTGGAGGAAGAATATTCCAGGATGCCTGTCTATGAAGACAATATTGATAACATTGTCGGCATTGTCCATATCAAGGATTTATTTAAGTATACGAAAGATAATCCCGAAAATCTGAATAAGAGTGTACAATCTCTAAGTAGGGATGCCTTCCATGTTCCTGAGAATAAAACTATCAGCGAACTGTTAAAGGAAATGCAGGCAAAGCGTGTTCAGATGGCAATAGTCAGCGATGAATACGGCGGTACTGCCGGTCTGATTACAATGGAAGATATTCTTGAAGAAATAGTCGGGGAAATCAGGGACGAGCATGATATAGATGAATTACCCTCTGTTTATGAAATAGATAAAGATACCATCCTGGTTGATGCAAAAGTTGGTGTTGGTGAAATCAACAGGATTTTAGGAATAAATTTACCCAATAACCAGACCATCGGGCGCCTGATTTTTGACACTCTTGGTGAGGTTCCCAAACTGGAACAGGTTATTAAAATTGATGATGTTGAAATAAAGATAAAAGAAATTGACGGGATTAGAGTTCAGAAAGTTTTAATTAATAAAAACTCTGAAACCTTTTCACAGAATGTTAATAATGAAAAAGGTGAGGTAGGTGTTTCCGGTATAAACGGGAGCCCTTAAACCAAAAGCCAGCTCCCGGTTTTCTTAATGGTATGGTCCGGAAGGCCCGGCAAAATCTTTCTGTTTTAATAATTCATGAAGTAATGTTACATTTAACAAAAATTATAAAAACTTAAGTACTCTTGTTGTTTCTTAATAGATAACCTGATTGACAGAACGGGCTTTAAAGACTTACAATTATATGCTTATGTTTAAATTTGAATTTAATAAAAGTTATTTTCGGTTTATCCGAAAACAGGGGCCCCTTTGGGGGAGTGATATTTTGGGGGATTAGGTTTTATTCAATCATATTCAAAAATGACGTCCCGTCGTGGAATCAGAATATTCTTAATAGTAAATGTGAACTGTCTGTAGTCAGACAGTTCTTTGTGCTCTTTAAAAACACCCCGGATTTTTAAAGAAAAAGCTGAAAAGGCTTAGTTGAATTAAATGATTTAATTTAACTGTTTTTTTGTTTTCGGAATTTCCGAAAAGCGGAACCCGTGCTAACGGGAGTTATTGTAGTAATGATAAGGAAGGTTAAAAATAAATGAGTGTACCTGCAGGCTCAGAAAAAGTAGAAAATGTCTCCACCCACAATCGTTTAAGTGTATATGATACGATGTCATCAAATCTGGACAGGCTTCCGGATTTAATTGAGATACAGAAAGATTCCTTTAACTGGTTTTTAAAAGAAGGGTTACCTGAAGAACTTGAATCCTTTTCACCCATTCAGGATTACAGCGGTCGTCTTGAATTGCACCTTTTGCCTAATTTCAGGCTGGGCAATCCTAAATACAGCGTTGAAGAATGCCGAGTAAGGGACGTAACTTATTCTGGTTCTTTGAGAATCCCTGTACAGCTGGTAAACAAAGTTACCGGTGAAATAAAAGAACAGGAAATATTTGTCGGTGAATTACCGATTATGACAAACAGGGGTACCTTTATCGTTAATGGTGCCGAGCGTGTAATTGTCAGCCAGATAGTCCGTTCCCCCGGTGTCTATTTTAAAAAGGAAACCGATATCAGCGGCAGAAGGATCCATACCGCAACAATTATCCCTAACCGCGGTGCCTGGTTAAAATTTGAAACTGATGCCAATGACATTATTTATGTCAGGGTTGATAAAACCAGGAAGATCCTGGCAACTACCCTTTTAAGGGCATACGGCTACCAGAACCAGGAAATGCTGGAAATTTTCAGAAGGCACAGAGACTTCCTTCAGAAAACCCTTGATAAGGATAATACTGAAACTACCGAAGAAGCATTGATTGAAATTTACAGAAAATTAAGGCCTGGTGATCCTCCATCAGTTGACGGCGGACGCTCCATCCTTATTTCCAGGTTCTCTGATCCGAAAAGGTATGACCTTGGAAAAGTTGGCAGATATAAAGTTAATAAAAAGCTGAAAGTAGATGTTCCGGCAACAATCAGGACCCTCACCGACAAAGATATTGTCGGTACTATCGATTACCTGATCGGCCTCAGCTATGATATCGGTAATATCGATGATATTGACCATTTAGGCAACCGCCGCGTCAGGTCAGTCGGCGAATTACTGCAGAACCAGTTTAGAATCGGCCTTACCAGGATTGAAAGAATAGTCAGGGAAAGAATGACTATCCAGGATATTGAAAACCTGACACCCCAGAACCTGATAAATGCAAAACCTCTGGTGGCAGCTATCAAGGAATTCTTCGGCAGCAGCCAGTTATCCCAGTTCATGGATCAGACCAATCCTATCGCCGAGATTACCCATAAAAGGGTATTAAGTGCCCTTGGGCCAGGCGGTCTGAGCAGGGACAGGGCCGGTTATGCGGTACGTGATATTCATCCTTCCCACTATGGAAGAATCTGCCCGATAGAAACTCCGGAAGGTCCGAACGCAGGTTTGATCGGACGTCTCAGTACTTTTGCCAGGGTAAATGAATATGGGTTTATAGAAACTCCTTACTGGAAAGTAATTAATGGTAAAAAGACCGAAAACCTGATATATCTTACTGCCGACGAAGAAAATGTTTACCGTATCGCTCCCGGTGATACAGCCTTTAAAAAAGATGGCACCTTTATTCTTGAAAGAGTTGCCGTCAGGTTTAAAAACGATTTCGTATCAGTTGAACCAAATGAAGTTGACCTGGTAGGTATTTCACCAATACAGGTAGTATCGGTGGCAACCGCCCTGATCCCTTTCCTTGAGCACGATGATGCAAACAGGGCCCTGATGGGAGCAAACATGCAGCGTCAGTCAGTTCCTTTGATCAGGACCGAATCACCATTTGTCGGTACCGGTGTTGAAGAAAGGGTCGGCCGTGACTCAGGAATGCTTTTATTTGCCGAGGAAGAAAGCGAAGTTAAATTCGTCAGCGGCAATGAAATTATTCTCAAAGGATTAGAAACCGGTGAAGAAAAGAAATATAAACTGTTAAAATTCTTCCGTTCCAACCAGGACACCTGTATTAACCAGAAACCTCTGGTAAAACCGGGTGAAAAGCTGAAAAAGGGACAGGTATTCGTTGACAGCGCCTCTACCAAAAACGGTGAGCTTGCCCTCGGCAAAAACCTGATTGTCGCTTTTATGCCATGGGAAGGATATAACTATGAGGATGCAATTTTAATCAGCCAGAGACTTGTTTCTGATGATATTTTCACCTCTATACATATTGAAAAATACGAAACTGAAGCAAGAACCACCAAGCTCGGTGATGAAGAAATCACCAGGGAAATCCCTAATATCGGTGAAGATGCCCTCAAGGATCTCGATGAAAACGGAATTATCCGCGTTGGTGCCCAGATCGCTCCCGGCGACATATTAGTCGGTAAAGTAACTCCAAAAGGTGAATCAGAACATCCGCCTGAAGAAAAACTCTTAAGAGCGATCTTTGGTGAAAAAGCAAGGGATGTCCGTGATACAAGCCTTAGGGTTCCCCATGGTGAAAAAGGCCGTATTGTTGACGTTAAAGTATTCAGCAGGGAAAACGGCGATGAGCTTGCACCCGGTGTAAATAAAGTAGTCAGGGTATATATTGCCCAGAAAAGAAAAATATCCGTCGGTGATAAAATTGCCGGAAGACACGGTAATAAAGGTATTATTGCCAGGATTCTGCATCCTGAGGATATGCCTTTTATGCCAGACGGAACACCCGTTGATATTGTTTTGAATCCTCTCGGGGTTCCAAGCCGTATGAACGTGGGCCAGATCTATGAGACACTTCTTGGCTTTGCCGGCAAACTACTGGGTGAAAACCTTGGCGTTCTGCCATTTGACGAAATGTTTGAGGAAGAAGCTTCCCTGAAGCTGATTAAAAAATACATGCGCCGGGCCAAGGAAAAGCATCCTGATATGGATTGGCTTAATGAAGAGGGCCGTATTACATTATATGACGGCAGGACCGGAGAACCTCTGGACAGGCCGGTAGCTGTAGGTTACCACTATATGATGAAGCTGGTCCACCTGGTTGATGACAAGATCCATGCCAGGTCAACCGGGCCATACTCACTTGTAACCCAGCAGCCGCTGGGAGGTAAGGCACAGTTCGGCGGACAGAGATTCGGTGAGATGGAAGTCTGGGCCCTGGAAGCTTATGGTGCCGCCTATACATTACAGGAATTACTGACAATTAAATCCGATGACGTTACAGGACGTGCTTCATCTTACGAATGTATCGTTAAAGGTAAAAATATCCAGAAACCTGGTATCCCTGAATCATTCAGGGTTCTTATCAGGGAACTTCAGAGCATATGCCTTGATGTTCAGATTATGAAAATGAAAGATGATCAGGAAGTTGAAATGGAACTTTTTGAGGAAGAAACTTCTCAGTACAGGAACCGTTTAAAACAACAACTTAACAGATCAACATTGAAAGCGGGGGTTGAATAATTAAATATGGTATTAAATGTATCGTTAATCGATAATGTTTTAGCAAATACATCCAATGATGATGAATATGAAGAGAAGTTTGATTTTGTCAAAATTGGACTTGCTTCACCGCAGAGGATTTTAGGATGGTCCTATGGTGAGGTAACAAAACCGGAAACAATTAACTACAGGACATTAAAACCTGAAAGGGACGGCCTTTTCTGCGAAAAAATCTTTGGCCCTGCCAAGGACTGGGAATGTCATTGTGGAAAATATAAAAGAGTAAGGCACAGAGGGATTGTCTGTGAAAGATGCGGCGTAGAAGTAACCGATTCCAAGGTCAGAAGGCACAGAATGGGCAATATCAAACTTGCTGCTCCTGTATGCCATATCTGGTACCTGAAAGGTATTCCAAGCCATTTAAGTTTACTGCTTGATATGCCACTGAGACACCTTGAAGATATCACCTATTACAACAGTTATGTAGTAATTGACCCGGGCAATGTTGAAGGCCTCAGCAAAAAACAGCTGCTCAGCGAAGATGAATTTGAAACCCTGTCAATGGATGAAAATAATAAATTTGATGCCGATATGGGTGCCCCTGCCATTAAAAAGCTGTTAGCTGATTTAAAACTGCAGGAACTGGCCGACGAACTGAGAAAAGATGTCGGTGAAGCATCAAGCCAGAAAAGGGCAAAGTTAATCAAAAGATTACGTGTAATCGAAAGCTTTATTGCTTCGGAAACCAGTCCGGCATGGATGGTTCTCGATGTTATACCGGTTATTCCTCCTGACCTCAGGCCGATGGTTCAGCTTGACGGCGGCCGTTTTGCCACCTCTGACCTGAACGACCTGTACAGAAGGGTTATTAACAGGAACAACCGTCTTAGCAGACTGCTTGATATGGAAGCTCCCGATATTATTATCAGAAATGAAAAAAGGATGCTCCAGGAAGCTGTTGACGCTCTTATCGATAACGGCAGAAGGGGCAGAGCAGTAGTCGGACCGAATAACCGTTCCTTAAAATCACTGAGTGATATTATCGAAGGTAAGCAGGGACGTTTCCGTCAGAACCTGCTTGGAAAACGTGTTGACTATTCAGGCAGATCAGTTATTGTTGTCGGCCCTACCTTAAAACTGCATCAGTGCGGTTTACCGAAGGAAATGGCCCTGGAACTGTTCAAGCCTTTTGTTATGAATAAACTGGTTGAAAGAAATATTGTTCAGAATATTAAATCAGCCAAAAAGAAAATTGAATCACAGGACAGCATTGTCTGGGATGTACTGGAAGATGTAATTAAAGGCCACCCTGTTCTCCTGAACAGAGCACCTACACTGCACCGTCTCGGTATCCAGGCTTTTGAACCAATGCTGGTTGAAGGAAGGGCGATTCAGCTGCATCCGCTTGTCTGTACAGCATTCAATGCTGACTTTGACGGTGACCAGATGGCTGTTCATGTTCCGCTTTCAATCGAGGCACAGACAGAAGCACGGTTACTGATGCTTGCCACCAATAATATCCTTTTACCGGCAACCGGTAAACCGGTTATCACTCCTACCAAGGATATGGTTCTCGGCTGTTATTACCTCAGTGTTGATAATCCTAAAGCAAATGATTTTTCTGAGAAAATTTTCAGCAGCACCGATGAAGTAATCTGGGCCCACCAGGTTAAGGCACTGCATCCGCATGACAGGCTGAAAGTAAGAATTGCTGTTGACCGTGTTGATAAAGCAGAAGAAATTTATGCTACAGGTGATCCTGAGGCTGTACCGCAGACATTGGAATCATTACTGGCATCAGGTTATAAAAAACCGCATGTCTACCTGCTTACTACTGTCGGCAGAATTATGATCAATGAAGAACTGCCTGAATCATTCAAGTTCCTTAATAAAATAATCGACAAGCATGAGCTGGAAAGAATCATTGCAGACTGTTTCCTTGCCAACGGCAATATTAAAACTTCCGAACTGGCAAATTCACTAAAGGATTTAGGTTTCCATTATGCAACCACAGCTGGTATTTCAATCGCAGTTGATGACCTGGTTATTCCTCCTGAAAAGAAAGAGATTTTAAGAAGATCTGAAAAAGAAATCGAAAGATCCCAGAAACTTTACCAGAGGGGCCAGATTACTGCAGTTGAAAGATATGCAAAAATTATCGATACATGGTCACTGGCTACCCAGGAAGTTACCAACTGTATTACAGAGGATTATGACAAATTAAACTCTGTATTCATGATGGCTTTCTCCGGAGCGAGAGGTAATATCACCCAGGTACGTCAGTTAGTCGGAATGAGGGGCCTGATGTCAGATCCTTCCGGAAGAACAATCGATTTACCGATTAAATCAAATTTCCGGGAAGGCTTAAATGTTACCGAATATGTTATCTCATGTTACGGCGCCAGGAAGGGTCTGGTCGATACAGCGCTTCGTACCGCTGACTCGGGATACCTCACCAGAAGGCTGGCAGACGTTGCCCAGGATGTAATCATTACCGATGAAGACTGCGGTACTGATAATTTCATTTACCTGAGAGATATTATGGACGGTGAAAATATGATTGTTCAACTGGAAAAAAGACTGCCGGGAAGAACAGCCGCCGAAGATATTACATATCCGAAAGTAAATGAAAAGGATCCTGATGAAGAAGCAAAATTAATCGTTGCCAGGAACCAGGTAATTACACCGGCCCAGGCCAAAGAAATTATCAAGCTTGGCATCAAGATAGTAAAAATAAAATCACCGCTTGGCTGCCAGAACCGTTACGGCGTCTGCCGCACATGTTATGGCTGGAGCTTAACCAGCAAAAGGCTGGTTGATATTGGTGAAGCTGTCGGTATTATTGCTGCCCAGTCAATCGGGGAGCCGGGTACACAGTTAACCATGAGAACCTTCCATACAGGCGGCGTTTTTGAAGCGACCAACAGGGTTAAACTGAAAGCGCAGCATTCCGGTACTGTCAAAATAAATGCGGCAGATATGGAAGAAGCGTCCAAGGAATTCAGAACCCCTTACGGTGATATTACCCAGATTACCAAACAGGACCTGGTTATCCAGATCGTCGGTAAAGCCGGAAAAGGACATAAAGTAGTTGTTCCGCCAGGGTTTGAAATCCAGATTAAACAGGGCGAAGTTGTAAAACCTTCGACAATTATTGCTGAGCAGATGGAGCAGACCAAAGCTTCCCAGAAATCTGTAGAAAAAGCATACAGGGATATTAACTCTGATGTCAGCGGTATGGTTAAGTTTGTCGATTTCAAGACTGAAGAGAAAAAAGACAGGCAGGGCCTGATCAGCAGGACAGCAAACAGTAAAGGCGTTATCTGGGTACACAACGGAAACGTTTATTCATTACCTTCCGATTGTGAACTTCTGGTTCAGAATCACCAGGTACTGAAAGCTAATGAATCATTAGGCAGGATTGCCACCTCTACAGAATACGGCGGTAAGGTACAGGTTAGCGGTTACACTTCAAAAGGTAACTGGGAAAGTATCTCACTTGTAACTGCAGAGCTGGAGCTGCCTGAACCCGATGTAATCCTCGACAGGAAAGATTTACAGTTAAAGTTTTCTGATGATGGCCCGGTAAGTATCTTTCAGCTTCTTGTCCATGAAGGCAGTAAAGTTGAATCAGGTACAATCATTGCCGAAGCATTTGTCGATAAATATGTAACTCCTTCCAGCGGTGAAGTAAGGTTCCTTAATATGGAAAACAGTGACAAAAATACTATCACTGGCGAATCACAGCTGCTTTTCCTCCCTGAAGAAAACTACCAGTTAGGTTCTACCGGAAATCCTCTTGTAGAAGACAGCTGTATGGTTGAAGCAGGCGATGAAATTATTCCCGGCATCAATGTCAAGGAAAGCGGTTTCGTATCCCTGGAAAACCTCGACCTTTCACAGAGTATAACTTTCTATCCCGGCGCTCACGGTGTTTATTTCCCCCTGGAAAATTCAGTTATTAATGTAACGGAAAACCAGGAAGTAGAAGAAGGCGAACTGCTCGGACAGCTGGTTGATCCTGAAACTGAAGAAAGCCAGTCTATACACAGCAAGCAGAAAGGGATGGTCCAGTTCATCCATTCTGAAGAAGGAATGTATGTAGTTGTCCGCAGGACTTCTATCTATACTATTGAACCGGTTGAAAAGTTCTATGATATAGAAGCTTCCCATAAAGCAATTGACCTGGTCCCTGTAACCAAAGTTATGGTTAGAAATGGTGATAAGTTAAAAGCCGGAACCGCACTTGTAAAAGTGAACCTGGTATTTAAATTATCAGCACCACTGACACTGCTTGGCGGTAAGGTTGAATTTCAGCCTACCGAACAGGATGAAGAAGGCAACGATATCAGGGCCAAGCTCTCTGTATCCGTTATAGAGAACCTGACCACCCACCATGACCCTTCAAATTACGGTTTGATCGGCCACCAGGAGCTAAAGATTAGTTCTATTCTCCAGGTTAAGGAAGGCGATGTTGTACCTGCCGGAAAAGTAATTGCCTATACCGATTTCATGATTCAGAGCCCTGGTAAAATTGAAATATTCAAGGACCAGGAAACCGGATCGCAGAAATTACTGATAGTTAATTCTGAAAACCAGATGAAACTAAAAGTTGACGGCGAAATTAAATATAAAGTTGGCCAGTACCTCTTTGAAGGTGACAGGTTAACCGCAAAAACAACAGTATCTGAATCAGGTATTATTGAAGAAATCAAAAAAGATGACCTGACAGTCAGAAAAGCAAGGCCTTACCTTGTCAGTCCCGGTGCCCAGATCCTGGTTGATGAAGGTGAAATGGTACAGCAGGGTGAAACCCTGGCCACCCTTATTTACGAACAGGTAAAAACAGGGGATATCATCCAGGGTCTGCCAAGAGTTGAAGAACTTCTTGAAGCAAGAAAGCCGAAAGAAAGCGCAATTCTTTCTGAATATGAAGGTGTTGTTGAACTGGTTAGAGTTGACGATGAAGTTGTCAGTATTAATATCCAGACAACTGACGGAACAACCCATAACTATAAGGTGCCAATCAACAGCCGCCCTGTAGTTCAGGACAAAGAGAAGGTTACCAGGGGCGAAAGGCTTGTTTCAGGCCCGATCAACCCGCATGATATCCTTCTGGTTGCCGGTATAGAATCGGTTCAGCAGTTCCTTGTAAATGAGGTTCAGCTGGTATACCGTTCCCAGGGTGTTGAAATCAATGATAAACATATTGAAATCATCATCAGGCAGATGACCAGGAAACAGAGAATAACCGAACCGGGAGATACTACATTGTTACCCGGCGAGATTATTACTTCTTACCAGTATGACGAAGCAAAAAGGAAAGCTGAAGCTGACGGCTCTGCTCCGCCTGTTGCTGAAAACGTACTGCTTGGTATCACCAAAGCTTCCCTGAATACCGAAAGCTTTATCTCGGCTGCTTCCTTCCAGGAAACAACCAGGGTACTGACTGAAGCTGCTATCGAAGGCAAACGTGACTGGTTAAGGGGTTTGAAAGAGAACGTCATCATCGGCCGACTGATCCCTGCCGGTACAGGTATGCATGAAGTACAGCAAAGTTCTGAACTCAGAGAAGAGCAAAGTATGGAAATGACTATAGGTTAAACACACCCCCCTGCCCCCTCTCAAGAGGGGGTGGAAGGTGGAGTTGTTGATCAAAATTATTGTAGGGACGTTTTACTAAACGTCCTTTTTTCATTTGTCATTTTTTATTGAACAAAAAATATAAATTTTTAAATTTTAATATGGGCCTGAAATATTTTTTTGATTATAATTCAGTAGTTTTATTATAAATATTCCAGGAAAAAAATGATAACAGGAGAATTAAGAAGCCAGGTAGATAAAATATGGGAAGCCTTCTGGACAGGAGGGATAAGTAATCCCCTGACTGTAATCGAACAATTTACTTACCTTCTTTTTATCCGCAGGCTTGATGAAAACCAACTGCTTGAAGAAAAGAAAGCAAGTATGACAGGTGCCCCGCTAAAAAACTCTTTTTATACTGAAGATCAAAAAGAACTGCGCTGGAATTCGTTTAAAAATAAAGACCCGGAAACGATGTTTAATCTTTTTACCAGGGCAGAACCTGGGAAACAGACAGTTTTTGAACATATGAAAGAAATTGGCAATAAGGGCGGTGTTTTTGCTAAATACATGAAGGGTGCAACCTTTATGATACCGACGCCCCGGCTTCTGGATCAGGTTGTCCAGATGATCGACAAAATAGAGATGAAGGACAGGGATACCAAAGGTGATCTTTATGAATACCTGCTTTCAAAAATAGCGCAGGCCGGTACTAACGGGCAATTCAGGACACCAAGGCATATTATTAAAATGATGGTGGAAATGGTTGAACCGAAAAAGGATGACCTTATTTGTGACCCTGCCTGCGGTACTGCCGGTTTTTTGGTCGCCTGCGGGGAATACCTGCATGAAAAACATGCTGAATGGTTTCATGAAAAAGAATTCAGGGATCATTTTAATTCCAATATGTTTACCGGTGTTGAGTTTGACCCGACAATGCTAAGGATCGGCGCAATGAATTTACAGTTACATGGAATAGAAAACCCAATTTTAATTGATAAAGATTCGCTTAGTGAAAGCAATGGGGATATCAGGGAACAATTTACACTGGTATTGGCAAATCCGCCATTCAAAGGCAGCCTTGATTATGACAGTGTTGAAAGTTCAATTTTAAAAACTGTAAAAACGAAAAAAACAGAACTGCTATTTTTGGGTTTAATGCTGAGAATGTTAAAAACCGGGGGTAGATGCGCGGTAATAATACCGGATGGAGTAGTTTTTGGTTCTTCTAATGCCCATAAACAAATCAGGGAAGAAATTATCAGTAAGCAAAAGCTTGAAGCGGTAATCTCTATGCCAGGCGGAGTATTTAAACCTTATGCCGGTGTCAGCACTGCTGTATTGTTATTTACCAAAACCAACAGCGGCGGCACTGATAATGTCTGGTTCTATGATATGAAGGCTGATGGGTTGAGCCTTGATGATAAAAGGAATGAAATCAAAGATAATGATATTCCTGATATTATTGAAAGATTTAAAAATCTGGATAAAGAAACAGAAAGGACCAGAACAGAACAAAGTTTCCTGGTACCTTTTGCTGAAATCAAAGCTAATGATTGGGATCTTAGTATAAATAAATACAAAGAAGTTGTTCATGAGGAAATTGACCATAGTTCACCTGCTGATATTATTGCAGAAATAGAACAGTTGGATAGGGAGAGAAGTAATGCCTTAAAACAGTTAAAGGAACTTTTGATTATTTAAGGATTATTCTTTAAATAAGTTAAAATGGTAATAGTTATGTTATTTTTCAGACAGGAAAAATTATGGGATTAAAAGATAATTTAAAAAAAATCCAGGATCAGGAGAATGAATTTGATACTCAAAAAGAAATCAATAAATGGACTCAGGCGGTTGATGATTTTTATAAAGATATAGAAATATGGTTTAAAGATTTAATTGACGAAGGTTTAATGAAATTAAAAACCGAACCCAGGCAAACCTATGAAGAGATGCTTGGTGATTATACTATTAATGATCTTGAGATCAGCCTTGGGAATAGAACTGTTATGTTAGAACCATTTGGTACAATGCTTATCGGGGCCTGGGGAGCAATTGATATGTATATGAGGGGTATGCTCCATGATAAAAAAGTTATTTTAAGAATTAGGGATGAAAAGGACAAGGAAAAATTTTATTGGGCCTTCCGAAAAAAAACAAATAATTTCAAATTTGAATATGACGTTATAAACAAAGAAATGATAGAAAAAATATTTGAAGAATGGACAAGTTAAGAAATAAAGAGCTGGAAATGACTTATAAATATCATAAATTTATTTCTGACACTTCAATTTATATAAAAACTCAGGTTAAAAATAGAAGAAAAGATACCACCTTTCTTACAGCAATTAATTTTCCTTTTTTAGGAGAAATAAAAGAAGAAAAATCCTTAGAAAAGATTTTTGATGAAATTGACCAAAAAAATTTCGAAAGTTCCTTTATAGGTTTAGTTGCTGTATTTGAGAAAATAATTTTTACAAAATTTGGTAATGCTTATGGAGAAATTAAGAAATTAGTAAAGGAAAAGTATGTTTCTCCAAAGCCTATGTATAAACATGGTGAACATTTTATTAAAGATGTTGAGAATACTGATTCCCTTGCTGCAATTAAAAATATTATCTCACATCAGCTACCGAAAGAAGTTTTAACAGAATTTGACGAAATTATTACTCATAGAAATGTTCTGGCTCATGGGAAAAGATTTGGTAAATCTGCAACAATACTAACTTTGGAGCAGGTAACCTTGGTTTTGGATGAAGTTTTAGCAATAGTGAATGAGAAGTAATTGAAATGAAAAGTTTGAAAGAGTTGTTGGTATGAACTGGGAAGTTAAAAAATTAGAAGGTGTCTCTGATAAAATTGGTGATGGTTTACATTCAACTCCCAATTATGTTGAGGATTCAGATTTTTACTTTATTAACGGAAATAATCTTATTAATGGAAAAATAAAAATAAATAATACCACAAAATGTATAAGTGAAGCCGAGTACTATAAACATAGAAAGGATCTTAATGACCAGACATTATTAATTTCTATCAACGGTACAATTGGAAACATTGCTTTTTATAACAATGAAAAAGTTATTTTAGGTAAAAGTGCAGCATATATAACTTGTAATCATAATATTTTAAAAACATATTTATTTTATTTGTTGCAATCAAAAAAAATAAAAGAATATTTTGAAAGTGAATTAACTGGTACAACAATTAGAAATTTATCACTTAAATCTATTAGAAATACCCCGATTTTATTACTTCCAATATCGGATCAACAAAAAATAGCTTCTATATTAGATGCAGCAGATGATTTAAGACAAAAAGATAAAGCCCTTATTGCCAAATATAATGAACTTACAAAATCATTATTTTTGGATATGTTTGGTAATCCTATTAGCAATTCAAAAGCTTGGAATGAAACAATATTAGATAAATTAGGAGAATTAAAAAGTGGTGGAACCCCAAGTAGAAGTAACCCAGAGTATTTTGAAGGAAATATACCCTGGATAACTACAGTGGCTTTAGGAAATAAATTAATTGATAAAAAAGATGCGGTTGAATTTATTACAGAAAAAGCAATTGCTGAAAGTGCAACCAAATTAATTCCTAAAGGTTCAATTATGATAGGTACAAGGGTTGGAGTAGGTAAAGCTTCAATACTTGGATGTGATATGTGTAGTAATCAAGATATTTTGTCCTTAATAAATTTGAAAGAAGAAAAAATAAATAAGAATTTTTTATTGGATATATTCGGTTATTATGAAAATTATTTTAATAGCAAAAAAAGAGGAGCTACTATTCAAGGAATAACCTCAAGCACTATTAAAGAATTAAAAATAATACTCCCACCTATAGAACTCCAAAACCAATTTACGCAACATTTAGAACTAATCGAAAAGCAAAAACAACTTGCCGAAGCAAGTTTGAAAAAATCGGAAGAATTATTTAACAGCTTATTGGATAAAGCCTTCAAAGGCGAACTGACAGAACATACAGGACAATCCCCTATACACGGGATACACGAAAACGGACTTTTGCTAACAAAATAATATATTTTTAGCAATAGAGGTACCAGACATGAACATTTTTAAAATGAAAAAAAAATTCCTGCTTTTAATTTTTTTATCACTGGCCCAACCGGTATTTGCCTTACCACCCGGTTATAAACTATATTACGGCCTCCTTCATTCCCATACTTTATTTTCGGACGGTTCAGGCACTCCTGAAGAAGCTTACCAGATGGCAAAAGACAACAACCTTGATTTTTTTGCTATTACCGAACATAATCATTCTCTCGCTGAACTGGGAGCAGATGAAAGAGCAGATAAAGTACTTATCGCCAATAACCATGACCTTTATAATTCCAATGAGCCAGTAACTTTTACAAGGCATTTGACTGACGGCAGCGAAGAAGAAATTACTGCTAAATCCGATATAAAAGCGGCACTGGATATAACTGACAGTACTTTTCTTGCTTTGTACGGACAGGAATTTTCCTCAATTTCCAAAGGCAACCATATTAATCTTTTCGACTATGATAAAGTAATAAACTCCGATAATGGAAATTTTAAACAATTTTATACAGGTATAAAAGATGCTGAGGCAAATGAGCATTATTTCCCTGTAGTCCAGCTAAACCACCCTGTAGCTATTGAAGACCTTAATTCTACAGAACCAAATGATTATGGCATTGATGATTTGGGACCTTCATTTAAAAACCTTGTTAAAGAAACCGGTAAATATGTTTCACTGCTTGAACTGCTCAGCGGCCCGGCAACCAAAAACCAGATATTTGGAAATTATAAATATTCAGGGAAATTTGATTTAAATGATGATGATTATTATTACTATTTAAGAATGGGCTTTAAAGTAAGCCCGACTGCCGGCCAGGATAACCATTATAAAACCTGGGGAACAATTACTGATGCCCGTACAGGTGTCTATTCAAAAAGCCTGGCCCGCAAAGATATACTGGAAGCTTTGAGAAACAGAAGAACTTTTGCAACTGAGGATAAAAACTTACAATTAGAATTTTATGTAAATGATCAATTTATGGGGTCAACATTAAAAGCACCCGCCAATAATCCCTTGAATATCAAGACGGTTGTTATGGATCCTGATGCCAGTGATGGTATTTCCCAGGTGTTTTTATTTAAAGGGCTGGTAACCCCGGAAGCTTCCGCAGATACAAATATTTTAAAAAAAGATGCAGGGCTGTTGGGTGAAATGACACGGAAACCCAATAATCAATTTGTTTTCAATGGATTAAAGGCAACCGGCAAAAGTGAATTTTATTTTACCAAAATTATTCAGAATGATGGTAACCGGGCATGGTCTGCACCTGTCTGGATAAATTATGAACTGGCAACAGGGGGAATAAACCCGGCATTTGTTTCTGCCATTGATAAGGCATTTTTCTGGACAAAAGGAAATTCAAATTATTATCACCAAAAAGGATGTAGGTTAATTACTTCAATAAGGCCAGAAAATCTTGTCAGAGGGAATACACCTCCAGCCGGACGTATTTTACATAAATGTGTGTTTACAGATTAGATTTTATAATTTATCCCTGATATAAAATTGAGAATGGAGAATTGATAATGTATAATAACCTTTGATTATCAGTTCTCCATTTTTTTAATAAATGAGTAACTTTAACTTCTTACAAAAAGACTGGCCGGAAATTTATTCTGAATCTGCTGAAGCCGAAAAATTGGCAATAATTTCTCCCAAGGCATCTGCCATCTTATCCAGGAGTGCCCTGGAATTTACGGTTAACTGGCTTTATGCCAATGATTCCGCCCTTACCAAACCTTTTAACGACAATTTAAGTTCTCTAATCCATGAGCCCTGTTTTACCGACATAATTGAACCTTCTATGTTACGGGAAATAAATGTTATCAGGCTTGTCGGAAATAATGCCGCCCATGGCAGAAAGGTTTCTCAAACTGAATCTCTTTCTGCTTTAAAAAATCTTTTCCGTTTTACCTGTTTCCTTGCAATTTACTATTCCAGGAAAGAGCCGGTAATTGCTCCTTTTAATGAGGCAATTATTCCAGGCGGAAAAGAAGCTGAAAAATCATCCCTGGAACTGCAAAAACTAGAAGAGGAATTAAACCGGAAAGCTGAAGAAGCCGAAAAAGAAAGGGAAAAGCAACTTGAACAGGCTAAGGTTATAGAGGAGTTAAAGAAACAGCTTGAAGCACAGAAACAGGAATTTACCGAAAGAAGGGAATCAAAAGAAAAAGTAAAACCTGTTGAAGACACTATTCCTTTGCTTATTTCTGAACATGAAACCAGGAAAATATATATTGACCTTCTCTTAAAAGAAAGCGGCTGGTCAAATTTAAGGAAGGATTGGGAACTTGAATATAAGGTAACAGGGATGCCGGAAAGCACTAACCCGTCCGGTAAAGGCTTTGCTGATTATGTACTTTGGGGTGAAAACGGGAAACCCTTAGCCGTAATTGAGGCAAAAAGTACCATGTATGACGCAAAAAAGGGAAAACTACAGGCTGAATACTATGCAAACTGCCTTGAAAAAATGCATAGTCAAAGGCCGGTAATATTTTATACCAATGGTTTTGAAACATTTATCTGGGATGACCGGTTCTATATTGAAAGGCCTGTACAGGGTTTTTATACCAAAGATGAATTACAGCTTCTCATAGACAGGAGAAAGGACCGCAAGGATTTAAGGAATTTTAAAGTTGATACTAATATTGTTGAAAGGCCCTACCAGATGGAAGCTGTCCGGAGAGTTGCGGAAAATCTTGTAATGACAGATTCAAACGGTATTCTAAAAGGTACTAACAGGGCAAGTCTGCTAATTATGGCTACAGGCAGCGGAAAGACCAGGACTGCAGCCGCTATTGTAGATATGCTTACAAAATGCAGCTGGGTAAAAAGAGTGCTGTTTCTGGCTGACAGAAATGCCCTGGTGACCCAGGCAAAAAATGCTTTTAAAGAATATCTGCCAAATTTGTCCTCAATCGATCTTACAAAGGAAAAGGAAGATAATGGCACCCGGCTCGTATTTTCTACTTATCCAACTATCATGAATAAAATTGATAATGTAAAAAATAATGATAACCGCTTTTACGGCCCGGGCCATTTTGACCTGGTTATAATTGATGAGGCTCACCGTTCCGTTTATCAGAAATACGGGGCTATATTCGATTATTTTGACAGTTTACTGATTGGGCTTACTGCCACACCAAGGAATGAAATAGACCGCAATACCTATAAACTATTTGGTATAGATGACCACAACCCAACCTTTGCCTATGAATTGGACCAGGCAGTACAACAAAAATACCTTGTACCGCTAAAATCAATTTCGGTTCCCATTAAATTACCTGTTGAAAACATAAAATATAATGACCTTTCAGAAGAAGATAAAAGGCATTTTGAAGATACCTTTGGCGATCCTACGCTTGAAGAAGCCCCTGACGAAATTTCAGGAGAGCAGATTAATAAATGGATATTCAATATAGATACGGTTGATAAGGTTTTGGATTACCTGATGACTAACGGTATTAAGGTACAGGATGGCGATAAGCTCGGAAAAACTATTATTTTTGCCCGGAATAAAAAACATGCCTTGTTTATAGAAGAACGGTTTAATATCAATTATCCGGAATACTCCGGCAAATTCCTAAGAGTGATTGCACATGGGGAAGATAAGGCACAGGCTTTATTAGAAACATTTGTCGATAAAAATGTAGAAACGGATCCCCAGATTGCAGTTTCCGTTGATATGATGGACACTGGTGTGGATGCCCCGAGGGTAGTAAATTTAGTATTTTTTAAACAGGTAAAATCACGGACCAAATTCTGGCAGATGATTGGCAGAGGCACCAGGCTTTGTGAAAACTTATTTGGAATTGGTAAACATAAAACCCATTTTCTCATTTTTGATTTTGCCAGAATTTTTGAATTTTTTGAGCTAAACCCTGAAGGTATAGAGGGAAAAGTTGTAAAAAGTATTACACAGACTATATTTGAGGCCAAACTTGAGGTGGCTTACAGGCTCAGGAATAATCCCGATAAAACAGATGAAGAAACAGTTTTGGCAGAAAAATATATCGATGAAATTTTTAAGTCAATTGCTGCCCTTGATCATAACCGTTTTGTGGTAAAACAAAAACTTAAGTATGTTGTAGAATTTAGTAACAAATCAAGATGGCAAAACCTTTCAAATTCAGATATTCAGAATATTTATAAAAATCTGTCAGGACTAATTTTAGCGGATCCCAATGATGATGAATCGGCCCGAAGGTTTGATTTATTAATGCTTAATTTCCAGTTAGGTTTGATTGAAGGTTCGACAAAAAACTATACCGGCAGAGTTTATTCTACAGCCAGGGCTTTAATGAAAAAACAAAATATCCCGGCTGTAGGTCAAAAGGTTGGTTTATTAAGGGAATTGCAGACGGACCAGTATTGGAATTCAATAAATATTAAAAGGCTTGAGGAGATCAGGCAATCATTGAGAGATCTAATCAAATTTCTGGATAAAGTAGAGCAGCCTGAAGTTTATACTAATTTTGAAGATGAACTTATGGTAGATAAAATAACAATGAGGGATGATCCGCTTGATAATCATAATATTCTCCATACTTACCGGGAAAGGGTCGAATCCTTTATCAGGAATAACCGTTTCCATATGACTATTCATAAAATAAATACAAACCGGCCAATAACCGAAGAAGATTTAAATGAACTGGAAAGAATTCTTTTTGATGGAAAAGAGATTGGCACAAAAGATGATTATATCAGGGAATATGGTGACCAGCCTTTGGGTAAGTTTATCAGGAGTATTGTCGGACTGGACATTCAGGCGGCCAACGAGGCTTTTTCAGATTTTCTTCAGGCCGGAAATCTGAGAGCTGATCAAATGACTTTTATCAATAATATTATTTCTTACCTGAATAAAAACGGGACTATTGAAAGTGCTATGCTATATGAGCCGCCTTTTACCAATATTAATGATCATGGCTTATCCGGAGTTTTTGATGATGCTGATGCAAACAAAGTAATTACCATAATTAAAAACGTTAATCAAAATGCTGGTATTGCTTAATTTTATGCAAATAGTTTTATTTAGGATGATAAAAGAGGGCGAATGCAATTCGCCCCTACAATTAGGAATTATCATAGGGGTTGACCTATTTTCCAACCCCTTTTTTCATTGACCTTTTTTTTTAGCAAAAATCGTGTATACTGTCTAATGAGTCAGCCCTACGCGACGTTAGTCTGTGAACCTCGTCAGATTTGGAAAGAAGCAGCGATAAGCAGTTGCTATCGGGCGCAGTAGCAAGCTGACTCAACCAAAATCCTTTCATAACAATATTCCCGTTTTATTTATTAATTCATTCCTTCACCTTAATTTTATTATTTAGCCCCAAATTATTAAGAAATATAAATTACTTAGACAACTAGTTGACTAATTTAGAAAATTGAACAATAATAAATTAAAACTACATTTAATTTTGCCGGTAGAAGGCACAATATACTCAGGAGGAAGATTTTGAGAAACTTTAAAACTTTAAGGAAAAAAACTGCCGCATTAACTTTAGCGGCATTAATTATCAGCGCCTGCACCACACAGCATATTGGTAACAGTTCATCACCGGCCGGCAAAGTACAGGTCCTAAAAACAATTTTAACACCGGCAGAAGAAAATATAGAAATGCAGAAAGCTGCTTATGAAAATTACCTGAAAGAACAGGAGCAAAACCTGCGGGAACAGGCATCATATAATGTCTTAACCGAGGCTGATTTTAAAATTGGCGGTTTTGACACCAAGGCTAATTTAGCCTTTAACAATCCTGACGGTATAAAATCTTCGGCTGTTTATATAAAGGTTGGCACTACATTTTTTACTTTAACTTATGAATTCATGAGAAAATTGCGTATTGTCTTAAGGCCTGAACCTGCCCCGCCAGATACAGGATTACCACCGAAAATCCATTTTTTTCTGTCAACCCCGGATTATAATGCGCTTAATTCTGCAAATACAGTAAAAGATATTGACGGCAAAACCTCAAACTATAAACCAAATTCAAGTGAGGCTGCCTTTGTTAATCTTTTAAAAACAATGGATTCAGTAACTATGCCAAACTTTTTACAGGGCTATACTGCTGCCGGTGCACAAACAAACGGCGATGACGGAGCCCTTGCTGTAAATCCGGGACAGGTACCTAACGGCTACAATTTATTCCCTGACAGGTTAACATTTATATCCAATGCAAAAAACCCTCCTATGAGCCCTGCTTTTTATTATAATATCTGGGAAGCTGCCGGTCCCGAAGCAGAAGACAGCCCCTTTATCCTTACAAAGGCAGAAAGCGATGCGATAAAAAAAATGAAGATTCCCGGCGGGCCCCCTACAAATGCTTTAAGGCTGCCTAATTCTACTGAATTAGCTTTCCTGACTGGTATAACAAACCAGGTAACTGCCCCGGGCGTTGTGCTTATTGGTGAAAGACCAGAGGGTGAAGAACCGGAGGGTGATGAGGACGGGCCGCCCCACCTCTTTGTACAGCGTCCGATAGACATTGAAGTGGGATACGGTAATAACCAGGTTCCCGGGGCTTTTGCCAGCGGAACCCAGACAGCTCTTAATATCATGCAGAATGTCGGTATGGTAAACCGTAATGTTCCCCCTATGACTGCTAATCCTGACCTGGAATTACAGGTGCCTGCCCTGACACCGGCAAAACACCAGGCGGGCACAAATTATGCCCCGGCGGCAGTGGTTTTGGCAGCTCAATTTCTTTTGCAGGGAGCCACAGACAGCATAGCAAATAATGCTGTTAACCCAGGCAGTACTGACTTTTTCAATTCCGGCTATGCCGCCCTTGTAGAGAAACCTGTGCTTGGCAGCCCGGTTACATTTAATAATTTCCATTCGGTAATGCGGAAAATAGAAGAAGATAATATCGACAATCCTCCCTTACCTCCTGCTTCAGCTACAGCTATTGCCGCTTATGACAAAATGGCCAAAGCCGGGATAAAATTTGCTTTTAGCGGTGCCACACCAGTTTTTGAATTAGATACATCAAGAGGATTAGGTAAAGCATTGAATACCGATTGGTCCCAGACTCTTATTCCAAAAATTGCCTTGCCTGCTGCAACCCAGAACCAGGCTGGCATAACTGACTTTCTCAATGGCGGCGGTAATACTGACCCTGTCACCGGAAAGGGCAATAAAAGGGCTGTTATTGTAGAATGCAGCCGGGCTGCTGCCGGTAACCTCGGTTTTTCCAGTAATGCAACAAACCATGCTGCACTTGTAAAATTTGAAATTTTAGAGGGTAACATAAATGTTCTTTATATCTATGATCCGGGAATGCCTAATAACCCTCTCCAGCCAATTCCGGGAATCAGTAATTACAGGCCGGTGACCGATGCTGAAAAGAAGGCCCTGTTTGCATCACCGGTTAAACTAGTCGGTATTGAACATAAATAGAAATTATTTTTAATTATTAAATAAAATAAGGAACCAAAGCGTTTCCTTTTTTTATTTTCATTGAATTTTTTATATTATAATGTTTATGGATAATTTTTTATAACCAGGTATCAATGATGACAATTGCATTAGTAACAGGCTCAAACAAAGGTATCGGCTTTGAAATATGCCGGCAGCTTGCCCGAAATGGTATTCAGGTAATCCTCAGCAGCCGCGATGAAAAAAAAGGGCAGGAAGCTGTCGATGCTTTGAGCAAAGAAGGCTTAGAAGTTGATTATCACCAGCTTGATGTTACCGATGAAAAAAGTGTAAATGAGATGGCCAGCTATATTGAAAATAAGTACGGAAGGCTGGATATCCTGGTAAATAATGCCGGAATTATGATTGATGACGCCAGTGCCTTTACCTCTGAAATTGATACTATCAGGGAAACCATGGAAACAAATGTTTATGGCCCGCTGTTAATTTCCCAGAACCTTATTCACCTGATGAAGCGCAATAATTATGGCCGGATTGTCAATATGTCATCAGGAATGGGACAGTTAAGCGATATGAATGGCGGCTCTCCCGGCTACCGTTTATCGAAAGTCAGTATTAATGCCCTGACCAGGATCATGGCAGATGAATTAAAAGGGACGAATATCCTGGTTAATACCATGTGTCCCGGCTGGGTAAAAACCGATATGGGAGGCCGGGGGGCATACCGTACGCCGGAACAGGGTGCAGATACTGCTGTCTGGCTGGCAACGCTGCCTGATGATGGCCCGCGCGGTAAGTTTTTCAGGGACCGCAAAGAGATTCCCTGGTAGAGATTATAGGTGTGATTGTGAAGTTACAAGGGGCTAAAGCCGCCTTGTTCAATATGAACCACTGAACAAGGGGCCTTGGTCCCTTGAAGAATCTACCCAATCTCATTAAACCTGTCAAAATCGATTAATAATTCAAGCTCCTCACCGCTTTCCCAGCATTCTTTCTTAAAGGCTTTATGATAAGCGTCAACAGGATGTTGGGAAACCCTGGCAATTTCACCGGCTTTCTGTTCATTTTCACTTTTCATATAATAAATCAGAAAGTTGTCCTCGCCTGATTTTTCCAGGAAAACAGATTCAATATAGACTCCTTCATCCCTTAAGGTCTGATAAACTTCAGAACTTCTGTCTGTCAGTTCTTCGGCCCAGGCATAAACCTTATCGGTTGTACCGGGTTTAAGTTTAATCCTGGCACATTTGGTTTCTAAATTTTTTTTCATTTAATTAAATTCTTTCAGGCAAATAAAGATTATAATAGTATATTTATTTTAACCTTAGGGGTCAATTATGATAAAAGTATATGGCTTCAGCTTTTCAGGCAATTGTTATAAAGTAAGGCTCTTATTAACCCTTTTAAAAAAGGAATTTCAGTGGATTGAAACAAACTCTTTGAAAGGTGAATCCAGAACAGAAGATTTTTTAGCAAAAAACATTAATGGCAAAATCCCTTTACTGGAAATAGATAATGAAACTTTCCTGGCAGAATCCGGGGCAATATTGTTTTACCTGGCAAAAAATTCCCAATTTTTACCTGATGATAATTTTAAACAATCCCAGGTTTTACAGTGGCTGTTATTTGAACAGCACAGCCATGTACCCTATATAGCAATAAACCGGGGTATGATAAAGTTCAGGAAAAATAAGGAACAGAACCTGGCAAAATTCCAGGAGAACGCTGTTAATGGCTATAAGGCTCTTGACGTTATGGAAAAACACCTGGAAAACAGAAAGTTTTTTGTGGACGATACTTATACAATTGCCGATATTGCCCTTTATGCCTATACCCATGTCGCCTATGAGGGTGAATTTGATTTATCAGGTTATAAAAATATTTTAGAATGGATAAAAAGGGTAGAAGCCTACCCGGGCCATATTAAACTGCCGCTGGAATTCAATTCTTAGAAATACTGTACAGAGCTCGCCGATTCCCTGTTATATTCCTCAGTTGAGGGTGGTACATATTCCTGGTTTCTGAAAAATAATTTTTCCAAAAAAGGCATTAACTTTATCTGAATCCTGGAACGCTTATAAGATTTCAGGGCCTTCATCGGGTCGGCAAGGTGGGTGTTGGGGGCTTTCATTCCTATCTTCTCAGCGATCATCCCGGCGGGCCTGACCAATTTATCCTGAACCAATATAAGTTCGCACAGGTTCGGTGAACCGGCTGTAACCAGCGGCCCTACCCCGTACCTTGTCTGTTGCCAGCCTATAATATAAATACCCTTATGTTTGGGATGCAGGTTACCAACCGGAATCTGCGGTATATTATTTTTTACTTTTATCAGGCCCGCAGGCAGGAAAGGGAAGCTGACATAAAAACCGGTAGCGGCTATTATCAAATCAAATTCTTCTTTCCGGCCGTCAACGAATTCTACAGTTTTACCTTCCCAGCTTTTTATATCGGGATGCGGCTTGATTACACCATGTTTGAGGTAATATAACAAAAGCGAATTGATAGTCGGGTGCTTTTCAAAAATATTATGATCAGGTTTCTGTAAGCCATAACTTTCATATTTGCCTATTACTATTCTCAGGGTAATCTTCAGCAGTATTCTCTGGGCCCAGACCGGAAGCCAGGGCCTGATAAACTCTACCGTCGGAATCCCGATCATTGATTTGGGCATGAACCAGTAGCCGGAACGCATACTGATATGGGCTTCTTTTGCCGCCCGGGCCGCATCAACGGCAATATCGCAGGCAGAATTGCCGCCGCCGATAACCAGTACCCTTTTACCTTCCAGGACCTCTTCATTGCGGTAATCTTTGGAGTGCATCAGCTCACCGGTAAATTTACCGGGGTATTCCGGGAATCTCTTGTCCCAGTGGTGGCCGTTGCAGATCAGGATACCTTTATAAATTCTTTTTTCACCATCAGCAAAAGTTACTTCCCATTTTTCATCACTGGTTGGGACAGCCAGTTTTACTACCTTATTAAATTCAATATTTTCCCTCAGGCCAAAATGCCGGGCATAATCCCTCAGGTAAGCAAGCATCTGTGCCGCGCTGGGAAAGTCAGGGTAAGAGGGGGGCATAGGGTAATCGGTAAATTCGGTTGTCCTTTTGGATGAGATTATATGGACATGGCGGTATACACCGTGGTACCAATTGCCGCCCAGGTCATCATCGGCATCAACCTGGTCATAAGGGATTCCATACTGTTTTAAGGCCCTGGCTGTGCCCAAACCGACAAAACCGGCGCCAATCAGCAGGTGTTTTTCAGAAAAATTCTTCATAATACCTTTTCCGGCGGACTTTCTTCCCTTGAATTTTCAGGAAATAATGATTTTTCCAGGGAAACCGTACTGGTATCCCTTCCCGTTTTTTTTATCACCTGCTTTTGCAGTCTCAATTTGACCTTGTCCATATTTTTAAAGATTTTGGCATTTAATAATAATATCAGAGATGGAAAAAGTCTTTTTAACAGGAAAAGGACCTTTGACTGGAAAGGCATTAATATATAAAATTTCCCTTGGGCCGATAGTTTTAAAACATTCTGCGCCAGTTTCAGGACCGGTAAATTGGAAAGCTCTATCATGTAATTTGCCACTGCCATTCCTTCATTATTATTGCGGCTGTGCTGCATAATTCCTGATTTAAAGAAGGCAGGCATGACAACGGATATTTTTACATTATAGTCTTTCAGTTCGGCAAAAAGGGTTTCTGACAACGATAGGACAGCCGCTTTGGACATACTGTAGGCAGACATATTACCGGTATTCATAAAGGATGCAATGCTGGAAATATTGATAATCTGCCCGGATTGCTGTTTTTTCATTACCGGGACAAAATAATAACAGCCGTAGATTACCCCCATCTGGTTGATATCCAGGAGCCATTTCCAGTTTTCCAGGCTGAATTCTTCAAAAGGGGACCCGTCACCCACCCCGGCATTATTAATCAGTAAATCTATCCCTTTGGTCCGGCTGATAAACTCATTTGCCACCTGCTCATATTTATCTTTATCGGCTACATCCAGGCTAAAGTCAATTGCCCGGCCCCCTGCCCCTTCAATTTCCCGCTTGGTCAAAGCCAGCTTTTCCGGATCCAGGTCGCATATCCCGATAGTCCAGCCGTCACGGGCCAGTTCCAGGCACAGGGTTTTACCGAGGCCGGAGGCGGCTCCTGTAATAAAAGCACGTTTTAAGGGGTAAATTTCCGATAATTTATACATTTTTTTACTGCAAAATTAAAATACAAAATAGAACATTTCTAGCCTTCGATTAAGCCAAGGGCATTGCCCTCGCTATCCCAGAAGGTAGCAAAAGTTGAACCACCCTCGGTTTTAGGCTCTGAAACCTTTATATCTTTTTCTTTTAATTTAGTTACAGCAGCTTTAATATCAGGTACTTTAAAATAAGTAATTGAGCCAAAGCCGACATCTTTAGAATTTGCTTCGGTAGGATGCAGATCCAGCCTGAATCCTATTTCTTCCATGCGGAGTGAAGAGTAATGCGGTGAAATAAAATTAGCTTTTAAGCCTAATTTTTCCTGGTACCAACCGGTCGCCCGGTCCATATCATTGACAAAAAGCATCAGGTGGGAAAAACCGCTGAACATATTAATACTCCTTAATTTTTAATTTATAAAAAAACTTTAATTAATAATACCAGCCTGTTTTGCTGCTTTCAGCCAGTCGGGGAACTCTTTCAGCATCCGCTTATACAGCTCATCATCCTTGATCCGGTTTAAATCATCAATATGGCAGAAATTAGCATTATCTACTTTGCGCCCTGACATGGTATCCAGCTTGTTGAGGAAAGCAAAACCGGCCTGGCTGCCACCTATACCGATAAACTGCCAGAAAATCCCTTTGGTACTTGCTTCTTTTAAAGCAGCTTCGGTCTGGGAAGGATCCTCACAGTCACCATCAGTAAAAAATGCTACATAAACAGGATCCGAGCCTTTCCCGGCGGAAGCATATTTACCGGCTATTTTACTGATTACCGGGGCATACCTTGCTCCCGCTAAATGATATTTAAAGAGAATTTCCTGCTGAATGAACCTATCCCTGTTTTCCAGGGTGAAAGGAACTTCATGGTTAAAAGCTTCATCATGGAAAGGGAAGACATCAAGGTTACCATCATCATCCACCTGTATAGCCAGGGGAATAATCCTGTCAAAGGCATCCTGGATAGTCCCGTTCCTGAGCATTATCCCCATTGAGCATGACAGGTCAAGAGCAACAACTACCTGTGCCTTCTGGTTACTGAGGGAAAGTCCGGATAACTGCTGGTTGATTAAATTGAGGCGCTCATTATACTCCTTTATAAACTCGGGGCTGCCGACAGGGACCTTGCTGGAAGGCCTTGAAGATACTTTAGGCGGTGTGAAATCTGACTTTGGCTGCTGGGAGGGAGTTGGTGTAGGGGTTGGAGCCGGGGCGGCATCTTCCTGGACCTGGACAGCTTCACTGCCGTATTCCTTTAATATAGCCGCAAGGCCGGAATTAAAGCCATTACCTGTAGCCTGGAGCTTCCACTCATTATTATGTTTATAGATTTCAATCAAAATAACTGCGGTTTCTTTGGTCAGGCCATCGACATTATATTGCAGGGCAACTTCCCTGCCTGATTCATCCGCAATATCGACTGTAATATTTTTCACATTTTCAAATCTCTGGTTTTTCGTATCGCCTTCATCAATTGTTAAAACAAACATTAACCTGGATATATCAGAAGCGATTTTATTAGTATGGATCAGGACACTCTTTTTATAATCATTAACGGGATTTTCATGCATAATCACCGCACCGTCTTCACTTTTCAGGTTATTATAAAAAACAAAGTTCTCATCCTTTTCAAGTTTCCCTCTTTCGGAAAGCAGCATAATACTGGCATCTATTTCATAACCGGGGGCTGAGGAGGCATTCCACTTTAGTCCGGCAATAAATGATTTGGAAGTTAATTCTTTATCCAGAGAAATCTTTTGGCCTTTTGTGACATTTTTCATTTTTCCGCCCCCATATATTAATGTAAAAAATTTCAAGTGTATTTTATCATGAACAAAAGGAATTTTAATTATTAATAAAATAAAAAACGGGAAAATTAGCTGACGGGCGGAATATCCCGCAGGTATTATTCTTTAATTAATAAAAACATCTTACTGTTATGTATCTTATTAATAGATTCAATCTGCGAAACGGCAAGCTTATTATCAGGATTAATTTCAATAGCTTTTTTAAAATAAAAAAGAGAATCCTTTAATTTATTCTGTTCAACCAAAATATTGCCAATATTTGTGTAAGCATTGTCATTGGCTGGATTTACTGCAATCGCCCGGAGCGAGTAATATTTTGCTTCTTCATACCTGTTTAACTGCCGGTAAATATTTCCTAATATTTCATTTACCTTATCATTACCCGGTTCCAGGATTAATACCCGTTTAAATTCAGCAGCGGCTTTTTCAAAGTTTCTCTCTCCATAGTATTTATAACCACTATTAAAGTTATCAACTGCTTTTGGATTAAAGGCAAAAGCTGCCTGATTAAAACTGAAAAAAACAAGGGAGGCTGTTAGTAAAATGTTTAATTTCATACCAGATTTTTTAAAAATAAAAATAATATATTTTTCATTATATCAATTTAATTAAACTTTTTCAGCAATATTATTGAATCTTTTAATATATTGGTACTAAAAAATTAAAGGGAAGCCAAAATCAATAAAATATCTTTCTTAATCGCTCCGTTTTTTTGCTAAAAAAACTAATTTTATTAAATTAACTATAATTATAATAGCTGACAAAAACTTGACAGTTATTGATTTAGGACTTTTATGGGAAGTAAAGTTATGGAGAATAATGAGAATATATCATTTTTAGATGAAAATGATAATATTCTGAAAATGGATGGAAAAACTGATATTGAAGAGTTGGATGAAAAACCTTTCGACACCATTGATCCACGGGATGGAATACCAATCGGACTAACATTTAATCAATTATTAAAATCCAAAATGGCTTTAACTAAGTTTGAACAGTCAAAGCAATTGCAGGAAGAAAAACTAAGAAACCAGAGACATACAACATTTTTTCAGGCAAAATCTCTTATAAACCAGAAAAAATATGACGAAGCTATTGAAATTTTAAGGACATTAATACAGATGTTCCCCAAAGAGGCGGATTACCATAGTTATATTGGGCTGGCAATGCTTGGAAAAGGCTGGTCCGGCTATGCAATGGCAGAATTTAAAGTTGCCCTGCATTATGCTCCTGATAATAAAATAGCACTGGAAAAATATATTCCTAATTCTGTTTTTACACCAAAAAAAGCAGACCACCCGGAACCAAAAGTAAAAAATGAAGAAAAAAAGAGTTTATTAAGTAAATTATTTGGCCGGGCAAAATAATTTTGCTTTAATCTTGTGATGCCGGATCAAGATAAATAATTTTTTCACTGTTATTGTAAAAACACAATTATAATGATTTATCCGGCAAATAATGTCTAATGGATTATTCAAAAGAACTAACAATAGGCCATCCGCTTAAATTCTCCGGAACAGGTGTACATACCGGTAAGGTTTCAACTGTTTACTTATCTCCGGCTCCCCCGGGCAAAGGGATAAACTTTTACAAAGATAATATAAATATCCCGGTAAATTTAAACAATATTGAAAATAGTCAGCTCTGTACAAAAATAAGCGCCGGTAATGTTTCTATTGGTACAGTAGAGCATCTTCTGGCAGCTTTTCACGGGCTGGGAATCTCCAATATTGATGTAAATGTAGAGGGTGATGAAATCCCGGTTTTGGACGGCAGTGCCGGAAATTTTGTAAATGTATTAAAGAATGAACTTGTTGAACAGTTTAAGCCCAGGGAATTTATTACTTTAAATAAAATTATTTTTATAAAAGAAAAAGATAAATTTATCATGGCACTACCCTCATCCCACCTGTCTGTTAATTATTTCCTTGATTATCCCAAAAAATTTCCCGGCTTTATTTTTTCCGGTTTCGAATATTCTCCCGAAAATTTTATGGAACAAATCGCTTATGCCAGGACATTCGGATTTTTGGAGGATGCCGACTTTTTGCAAAAAAACGGCCTGGCCCTGGGTGCCTCGCATGAAAATACCCTTGTTATAGAAGAAAATGGCTATTCCACTGCACTGAGATACCCAAATGAACCAGCCAGGCACAAGATCCTTGATTTGCTCGGCGACCTTACTTTCCTGGGCAAAAACATTAAAGCTGATATTATTGCCTATAAGACAGGCCACCAGGAACACTTTAAGCTAATCAGGAAAATTTTGCAGTGATAAAATCCATTGCAATGAAATTATGTTAAAGTATAATGTGATTAATGATTTTAATAAAGCAATGTCAATGGAGACAGGAGAAAATTAAGTGTCTATACAGGAAAACGTAAACATCAATGAAAACACCCAGCTATTATTTGACAGGGCAGCCGAGTTTTTAAAAATCAGCGACGAAGGCAAACGTTTATTAAAATCACCCTACCGGGAACTTACAGTCCAAATGCCGATCAGGATGGATAATGGAGAGTTAAAGGTTTTTACAGGCTACCGCATTCAACATAATGGCAGCAGGGGCCCATATAAAGGCGGGGTAAGGTTTCACCCGGCGGTTGACATTGATGAAATCAGGGCTTTGGCGGCACTGATGACCTGGAAAACAGCCATTATCAATATTCCCTTTGGCGGCGCCAAGGGCGGGGTTACCTGTGACCCCAAAAAACTTAGCATCACCGAATTAGAAAAAGTAGCAAAAAGCTATATGTCAAAAATTGACCTGGTAATAGGTCCATACAGGGATATCCCTGCCCCCGACATGAATACAAATGCCCAGGTTATGGCCTGGATGATGAGTGAATATGGCAAAAAACATGGCCATACACTGGCAATAGTAACCGGTAAACCTGTTCCGCTGGGAGGTTCGCTCGGCAGAGAGGAAGCAACAGGCAGGGGCTGCGTTTATATAGTAAAGGAAGCCTGCAAGGATTATGGAATAGACCTGCAGAATTCTGTCTGCGTAATCCAGGGCTTCGGCAATGTAGGCTCCAATGCCGCAAAATTTATGGTGGAGGAAGGAAGCAAAGTAATAGCAGTCAGTGATGTTCGCGGCGGCATCTATAATTCCAAAGGGCTTGATATAGCCGCCTTAATTAAATACAGGGATGAAACAGGCAGTATTTCAGGTTTCCCTGACAGTGAAAAAATGTCTAATGAAGAATTGCTTGAATTGCCCTGTGATATTCTGATACCCGCCGCCCTGGAGGGTGTAATCTATTATGATAATGCCAGCAAAATTAATGCAAAAATTATCGTAGAAGCGGCAAATGCCCCCACTACAATCAAAGCAGACGAAGTACTGGAAAGCAGGAATATACCTGTAATACCCGATATCATTGCCAATTCAGGCGGTGTAATAGTTTCATATTTTGAATGGGTACAGAATCTGCAGCAGTTTACCTGGGATCTTGATGAGATTAATTTTAAGCTTAAGAAAAGGATTACCAAAGGCTACCGTGATGTCTACAATTATGCCAAAGAAAATAACCTGTCACTGAGAACGGCTTCCTTTGCCTTTGCGATAGAAAGGGTCATCGAAGTTGTAAAACTGAGAGGCTGGGGATAAATGGTGACGGGTGAGAGGTGTCTGAATCAGGATTGGCCAGGATTAAAGGATTTTCAGGATTAAAAGATAACTTTTCTTTTATTTGTGAACATTCGTGCAATTCGTGTCTAAACCTTGTTCCATGTCACTATTCTTCCTTAAAAACCCTATCCTCTTCTTCGTCCGGGAAATACTCGAACTGGAAATCACCAACTTTTACGGTATCGCCTTCCCTGGCTTTCATTTCTTTCAGTTTGGCTATTACTCCTGCACCGGTAAGAATTTTCATAAACCTGTTCAGGGCCCTTTCATCATAAACATCAGTTAATTCAAGGAGTTTTTGGATGCGGACACTTTCGATTATAAACAGGTCGCTGCTTTCTTTGATGATTTTATAAGGTTCCCTTTCTGCTGCTTCTTCTTCCTGTTCTATTCTTACTGACTGGTCCTTCGGTATCGATTGTAAAACCTTACCGACAAAATCAATCATTTCTTTTACACCCTGTTTGGTCACAGCGGAAATACAGAAAACTTTCTGGCCCAGAGCTTCAAAATCTTTGACAATCTGCTCCATATCTTCAGGCAGGACCAGGTCAATTTTGTTTAATACAATAATTTTTTCTTTTTTTTCAACTTCACCGGGATAAAGGATTAATTCATGGTTGATTGTCTGGAAATCCTCAACCGGGTTTTCCGCAGAAATATCCACAATATGGATCAGCAGCCTGGATCTTTCTACATGCCTTAAAAATTTATGGCCCAGGCCAATGCCTTTATGCGCTCCTTCTATCAGGCCGGGAATATCAGCCATTACAAAGCCGTCCCCGCCAGGGCCTTTCACCACGCCAAGATTCGGGGTCAGGGTTGTAAAAGGGTAATTTGCTATTTTGGGCTTTGACGCCGAAACTATCGATAATAATGATGATTTACCGGCATTTGGCAAACCTACCAGGCCAACATCGGCAATCGATTTTAATTCGAGAATAAGTTCCCTTTCTATACCAGGAACACCGGGTTCACTGTAATGGGGTGCTTTATTGGTTGAGGAGGCAAACTTTGTATTACCTCTCCCTCCCCTGCCGCCCCGGGCTGGAATAAAGGTCTGGGCCGGGCTGGACAAATCAGCTATTACTTTATTTGTTTCCTTGTCTTTGACAACTGTACCTAAAGGCACTTTTATGATCAGGTCCTTCGCCTTTTTGCCGTACTGGTTTTTGACACGGCCTTTTTCACCTGATTCAGCGACAAATTTATGCTTATATTTAAAATCAAGCAGGGTCTGCAGGTTATTATCAGCTTCCAGGATTACTGATCCTCCATCACCGCCGTCGCCGCCGCTGGGCCCGCCATTCGGTACATATTTTTCCCGGTGGAAATGGATAGCCCCATCCCCGCCGCTGCCGCTCTCTACTTTTATACTGACAATATCAACAAAATCCATTATTTTTCTTCACTTATTACTAATAAACCAGGTTATAGTTTAACATCAATCTACTATTTAAATTATAAATATAGATTAACTGTTTTTGGGAATTCCCTCTTAAACCTTTATTTTCAGGAATAAAAGCCTAAACTATACATTATTGCTTCAAGAATTTCAGAGAATTTTTGTTCGTTGATTTTACCCAGTTTTTTTACAAGTCTTTGTTTATCAATTGTATGAAGTTGTTCAAGCATTAAAATACAGTTTCTCTCAACTCCGTCTTTTTTTTCCAGAAGAACATGAACAGGCATCTTCCTTATTGTTGTTGTCATCGCTGCAACAATAGTTGTACTGCTATATTGATTACCTAAATCATTTTGTAGTATGAGTCCTGGTCTTGTGCCACCCTGTTCAGATCCTACCTTTGGATCAAATTCAATTAACCAGATTTCACCTCTTTTAGGAAAATTATCCATTCGGCCAAATCTCTTTTCCCGTTTGTTCAAATTCTTTTGCTAATAGTAAATTTTCCTGGGCCATGGCCTTATATCCCTCGATCATTTGGGTATTAATAATTTCTTTTTTCCATTGGACCAGCACATTTTCTATTAGTTTACTTGTTGACAATTTTTTAGATTTTGCGAACTGTTGAATTTCTTTGGATAAATTACTGTCAATAGTAATACTAAGTTTTTCTTTTGCCATATTATACTCCTAAAATATACTACTAAATCAGAGTATCAATTAATGCTCTAATAATAGTTTATCAAACCATGCCAACAAATACAATTATTTAAATTTATATAAAAAATCTTTTTTCAAATGAAATTTAATGCCATAATAAATTACCAGTATGACAGTATTATGATGTAAATCACATTACATTTTATTTAACAATTAGTTTACAAAGATTTAAAGCATGTTCTTACCTGAAAAATCCTATAAAGGTACTGTTAATAATATTTATAGAAGAGATTATCCAGGTTTTTCAAATGACAAACGAAATAGGAAAATTAATAAAAGACGGTTTTAAAACCATCGAATCTGCCAGGAAAGCGGCCCAGGAAAATGCAGGAAATGAAGCTATCCTGAAAAATGAGGACGGAACATATGCCATCCACCAGGTTGAACTTGAAGAAAATACTAAAGACAAGGCAATCAATGTAATTAATGCCAGCAGAAAAGGAACATCTACCGAAGTTGTCGAATTAAATCTTGATTTTACGGAAGATCATATTCTCCGTATGGAATCATCCAATCCTGACAATGCTCCAATTGGCATAGGTACCAAAATTGCTGACCGCTATATTGATAACTTCAAAGAAAACAGGTTTTCCAATCAAAATGATGCTGAAAAAGCTGCCGGTAAGCATAATGGTATTGAAGGTATAGTAAAAAATAAAGACGGGACCTACAGCCTGTACAGCCTGTCCCAGAAAGATGTAGAAAAAATCCTTAATGACAGGGAAAAATTTCCCAATATTATAAAAATCAGTTTCCCCTTCTCATTCTATGGTTCGGCAGTGGAAAACCTGAACGAGATAATGGATTTAAACGAAAAGGATAAAAACGGCAATTATAAAAATACCTTTAAAAGGTTTATGGAAAGAATTAACCTGAAAGAAGCTGAAGAAATCGACCTGATTAACCTGACCCCGGAACAGCTTAAAACTGAGAATACTGATGAATACAGGGCTTTAGAAGAAGCAGTTTATTCTCTAAACGAAGAAATTTCATCTTTAAAGGAAATGGAAAAAGCCCAGAAGATTTTAGAAGATATAGAATCAGGTAAATATATAAACCTGGATAACCTTAAGGTACTGGAAACAAGCTTAAATGATATTATTTCCCAGGTGGAAAGCGGTAAGCTGAAACTTGATGATAAAAATATTGCAAGCCTGAAATCTATGGCTGTAACTATTAGAAATGTTAAAGAATCAGAAATAAAACTTTCGGAAGCAAGGAAGGAATTCAATTCAACCGTAGATGATGCAGCCAAACAGGTTTATGCTATGGATGCAAAAGTTAAGGAATTAAAGGGAAAATTATTTCTTACAAAAGAAGAAAGATTTACCCTGAATACCCTGGAAGCAATTCTTGGCAAATATGTAAAAATTTCTGCTTCCGGCAACCGTGAAAATATTGCTCTGTACTCGGTTTTCATGAAAGGTATGCTGGATTACCTGGCCACCGGCGGAACTGACGGGGACAAAATAAAGCTGATGATGTCCAAATACAATGGCATTGCCCTTTTATTAAATGAATTTAATGAAAAAGGTGTTCTTACCGAAGACGCCCGCAGTAACTTTTTTTACCATCTGAATGCACTTGGAGCCAGCCCTGAAGAAAAAAAGATTTTTGAAAATTATTTTAGCAAACCGCATACCAGGCCCCCACAGAATCCGGCTAATTATGAATTTGTCGATGAACCGGTTGTCGATGTACACCTTGCGGCAGAAAATCCCCTTGACCTCAAAAAAATCGGTATTGTCGGCCCCGGCCCTGTTGCCCCGGTCAAATCCGATGAAAATATTTTTGCTTACAGCGCCCCCCTAAAAAAACCGGAGCCCCTGGATTTGTTTACTGATGAGCAAATCGAGGAAGCAGGCAAAGCAGCTATTACACCTGAAATAATGAAGCCTTTAATACCATTAATGGAAAAAACTGTGGGCAGCCTGGAAAAAGTTGGATTTTCAGCTTTTGAATACAGCGAAAGGGAAGTAAAACTGGATAATTCCCTTGAGGAATTATTTAAGAAGGCTGGTGAAACAAAAGATATCCTGACCGGTTTAAGAAAATTAATGAAAGATGATATTGAAAAGCGCATAAAAGGTTTAACTGCGGCACATAAAGCCATAAATAAAATTATTTTGATCGCCGAAAAATTACTGGCAGCAATGAAGCTCGGTGTGGATGGCAGTGCCGCCAATATTGCCGATCTTTTGCAGAAGTTCAGGGAAATAATTTCAGAACTTGATATTGAAACCAGGGAACTGATCCTGCAAAAATTAACTGCAAAACTTATTGATGAAAGCTTTACAAAATACCTGAAAGAAAACAGTGATAATATGAAAAATTTTGAATCTGTCAGAGAAATGTTCCTGAAAGTATTCCAGGAGTCATCCGAGGTAAAGGAATCAGATATGCCTTTTGATCTGAAGCAAATAAAATTAGCTGACAATTCCCTGAAAATTGCCTTAATTGCCCTTTATCATATAAAATAAATTACAGGAATCAATATGTTATTAAGGAAATATTATGGCAGAAAACCTGGAATTAAATATTCCCAAAATGTCCTGTGACGGCTGTATTAACACCATTACAAAAGGATTAAACGGCATTGGCCTTTCTCAGCTTGATTTTGATTTAAACTCAAAAACAGTAAAAATTAGCGGGGATAAGCTGGATGAAAAAGAGGTTTTAAAGGTATTAAGGCGGCTCAACTTTCCGGCAACTCCTGTTTAAAGTGGAAAATAATTCATCAGACCTGCATTCCCTGATCGAGAATGAGCCTCTTTTTCAGGATCCTGAAAAAAAAGAAGCTTTCCTTGTCCTGGCTTACCTGCTTGACTTTAAATTACCCCAGGCGGCATCCCTGCCTGAATTCTACCAGCTACTGCAGGAGATAATCGTCCAGGTAAATACCATTTATGACAATTTACAGTGTAAAACAGGCTGCAGCCGCTGCTGTAAATTTTATGGCAGCCCGCAGATGTACCAGTCGGAATGGGAATTTATCAAAAATTTTATTGAGAAAAACTTTGATGAAAAACAAATAAAACGTGTTTATAGAAAATTCCGGGAAAATATCAATTTGTTAAAGGAAAGCCTCGAAGATGACAGTATAGCAGAATCGAATGATGATAATTTTTCTGTAAATGTTTTCCTTCTTTCAGAATGCCCTTTCCTCTATAAGGGAAGCTGCAGCATTTATGAGGCAAGGCCGATGATTTGCCGGGTATTTGGCAACTCACTGCTAAAGAGGCCCGATACTCCTGTTATTAAAAATGTCCTTACCTGTAATGAAGAGCGGGACAGGTGGGAGGCAGAGAGCAATCCGGGAGAAAATATTTACCTGCCCTATAAAGAACAGCTGGAAGCCCGCCTGCTTGAGATAACCAGTCCCCAGGAACAGGTCTACAATACAATTCAATACTGGTTAACGGAATACTTTAATGAATACTGACCCAAAACAGGAAGCAGCTGCTTCCATCAAGGAAATAAATAAACTTGTAAAGGGAAGCGGCAGAATAGAGCAGATTTATCTTGTAATTGACCGTACCGTAAAATTAGCAAAAGAAATTTATCCCGAATCTTACTGCATAAGCTGCCCATTAACCTGTTGCATCAATGATCTGTTTTTACCGGTATCATTCCTGGAATGGAAATCTATAGAAACCTTTCTCGATAAAAAAACCGATGAAAATACCAAAAACCAGGTAAGGGAAAACCTTGCAAAAATCCAACCGGAGTTGTTTATATCAATTGAGACGGCTGAGAATGAAAAAATTAAATTTGATGCTTCTTTGTGGAAGGGAAAAAGCTGCCCGCTGCTAATCAATAACAAATGCAGTATTAAGCCCTACAGGCCGGCTGCCTGCCGCACATACGGATTATTTCTAAAAGAGGAAAATTCTCACGAATTAAGGGCCTGTGATCTCGAGGGAGAACATTGGAAAAATGAAACTGCCGGCAAAGAAATTTATTTAACACCGGTAACTGAAATTAGCGGCACCCTGGAACACCTCAATCTAAACAAGCCTTCAAAACTATTAATAGTCTGGCTTCAGGAATATTTTTCCCGGCCAATGGCAACAGAAAAATAACTAGATAAAGGTTACCTTAATTATTCATTTATTTAACTTTATTTGGACATATAATAAATATGAATGTTTTATTGAGGCACAGGAAAAATTTAAAATGTTTAAAATACTGGCAATTGACGATGAACAGCATATTTTAGATTTAGTAACAATAAACCTGAATATAAGCGGTTATGAAGTGGAAACTGCTTTTGACGGGGCCGACGGCCTGGCAAAGGCAAAAAACGGCAAATTTGATGCTGTAATTGTTGACATTATGATGCCTAAACTTGACGGCTACACTATCTGCGAACAGTTAAGAAGTTACCCGGATACCAAAGATACCCCTATTATCCTTTTAACCGCAAAAAACTCCCTGGAAGATAAGGTAAAAGGTTTTGATGTCGGTGCTGACGACTACCTGGTCAAACCTTTTGAGCCGCAGGAACTGCTGGTCCGCCTGAAAGCACTTTTACGGAGGAGCAAAAAAACAATTTCCCATGATAAAAAAATAACGGAAATCCTGGCAGCCGGCGACGTAAAATTATTTCCAGATGTATTAAAGGCTTCCATTAAAGATAAAGAAATAAACCTGACGCCTATAGAATTTGAAATTATCTACTGCCTTTTACAGCATACCGACCAGCCCGTAAAACTATCTTCAATCCTGCACGAGGTCTGGGGCTATGATGGTGAAGAAAACCCTGATATGCTCAGGGTCCACTTCAGGCACCTGAGGCAGAAAATCGAGGAAAATCCCAAACAGCCAAAATACCTTCTGACAGTTATGAATGTAGGCTATAGGCTGGCTGTTCAGCCTGATTAGCATCAATTTTTACCGGGTTTTCCTTAATCAGCTCTACACATTTTTCAAATGATTCAAAATCCATATTGAAAGTAATATGCTGGTCCCTGAATTTTATTTCCGCCTTTTTCTGCTTTGACTCCTGGTAGCTGGAAACTATGCCGTTCAGGTCGGTAAATAATTCTGAATAATTCTGGTACCTTCTTTCAGGATCCTTTTCCATTAATTTCATAATAATATTAGACAGTTCAACACCGGTTTTATTTAAAATACTGTAAGGAGTAAGCGGTTTTTCATACAGGTGCATATATAAAATTTTCTGGAGGCTGTTGGTGTCAAAAGGCAGCTGCCCCGTTACCATATGATAAACCGTTGCCCCCAGGGAATAAAGGTCTGACCTGATATCAACCTTTTCAGGAGTAACGAATTGTTCAGGTGACATATAATAAGGAGTCCCATAAATTTTCCCGCTGATAGTCTGGTATTTATCAGGTTCATTGATAATTATTGCCAGGCCGAAATCGGCTAATTTTACTTCAGACTGGCTGGTAATCATAATATTTGCCGGTTTTATATCCCTGTGGATCAGGCCGTAAAGAGAAACACTTTCCAGAACTTTACAGAGTTCCATTAAAATATTAATTACGGTTAATGGAGGCATAGCACCCCTTTTACTGATTATTTCATCTAAAGTTTCCCCTTCAATATACTCCATAACAATATAGGTATAAATTCCGCTGCGGTCAGCATCAATAATTTTTATCAGGTTGTTATGGGAAAGTTTTGCAGTATTCCTTGCCTCATCAATAAATTTATCCTTTATAAGAGGATCGGAATAGATTAACTGCGGGGCAAGCACCTTGAGGGCAACATCAATTTTCAATACCTGGTGGAAAGCTTTATAAACAGTTGCAGTAGCTCCTTTACCTATTATTTCGCCGATCTCATACTTGTCGATAATATCGCCGGGCTGGGGTATAGAAGATGCTTCCAGAACTTCAATAACTTTATTCTCTGCTGATACTTTGTTTGGGATCTGTTTATCAATTAATTTCCTGATTTCATTTTTTAACAAATCCCTGTCAAAAAAACCTTTGATTTCATTATCAGAAAACCCGGTATAGCCGTCTTTTACACTGTTCAGGTCAATAACCGCCTGCTTTGTTAATACCTTTAATACCAGCAAATAAACCTCAGACGGGATATTTATTTTCTGGCACTGGTATGAAAGAATCTCAGCTTCATTTTTATTTAAAATGTTATATGGAATTATTATTTTATTGATGAAATCCGGATTAAACATCAAAACTCCCTTACTTTTATAATTTATTCACCCTGTTTTTATATTAATAAAACCTGGAGAAAATTACCTGAGCAGATAGTTTCAATCCTTATAGACTAAAAGGCCTATTTTTTCTGTAACCAGTAAAAATTTTTATTTCGATATTCAAAATATTTGGAAGCAATAAAGTTTGAAAAATAAACTAAAAATAGAGTATAATTTAAGTACTTAAATTTTATGCTATTTTTTTTAAATTTCATAATTAAGTATTTTAAAATAGTAAAGTAGATCCGGAGAAAACACATGTCTGCAAAAATGGAAAAAAGACAGCATAATAATGGAAGTTTTTATTTAAAATCTTTAATGGCGCTTCTGCTGACAATTAATATTTCCGGATGTAATTCCGAAGCAAAAACCGATAAAAATGTTAGTGAGCATGCTACCCCTGCCCCGGTTTTAACGGTTACTTCAATTAAACCTGCCTATAAAAACGTCACCCAGACCCTGAACGTTACAGGAACTATTGCTGCCTGGGATTTATTATCGGTCTCGCCATCGGTAAATGGCCTGAAAATTACCAACATATATACCGAATCTGGTGAAAATGTCAGGAAAGGCCAGGTATTGGCCCAGCTTGACGATTCCATGCTGCGGACCCAGTTATTATCGGCACGGGCCCGCCTGGCAAATGCCGAAGCCCAGCTGGCAAAAGCCCGCCAGCCTAACCGCAACCAGGAAGTAAACCGTCAGAAAGCGGCTCTTACCCAGGCCCAGTCAAATCTTGACAATGCCAGGGCCAATGCGCAGCGCTTCGAATCTTTATATGCCCAGGGAGCGATCAGTAAATCGGATCTCGATATGAGAAGAACAACCCTGGAAACTGCAGAAGCTCTCTATAACCAGGAAAAACAAAGGTTAAGCTTACTGGTGGAAGGAGCCAGGATAGAGGATGTAAATATTGCCCGGGCAACGGTTGCTGATGCTATGGCCCAGATTGAACAGCTAAAGGTACAGATTGCCCAGACTTCTGTTTTGTCACCTTCTGACGGGCTGGTTTTAGAGAGGACAGGCCATCTTGGCGATATTTCCTCAAGCATGAATAAATTATTTACAATAGTAAGGAATAATCGTTTTGAATTACAGGCAAAAGTACCCGAAACTGATTTGAAATTAATTACTACAGGTGCGGTTGTTGAAATAACCAGTGATGCCAACCCGGACCTGAAAACCCTCGGCAGGGTAAGGCAGATCGGCCCCGGTGTAGACCAGGCAAACAGGCAGGCCATAGTAAAAATTGATCTTGATAATGTTGGCGGTCTGCAAACCGGTCAGTTTGTCAAAGGAAAAATCAGCCTGGGCTCAGACAAAAGATTAATTATTCCGGCAAAATCAATCATTAATACTGACGGAACCGAGCGGGTATTTTTACTCGATAAGGACATAGCCCATGCCCGTCCGGTAAAAACCGGTACCCGCAGCGGAAATATGGTAGAGATTGTTTCAGGATTAACGGCAACAGACCAGATAATCGGTGAAGGAGCCGGGTTTATCAGGGATGGAGATAAAGTAAAAATCGCTTCAAATGTTAAATAACAGGAGTTTCAAATGAATATTTCAGCCTGGGCCATCCGGCGTCCCATACCCATAATTTTATTTTTCATGATCCTGACAATTATGGGACTAATGAGTTTTAGCCGACTTGGCATTAATGATAATCCCAATGTTGATTTCCCGATAATTGTGGTTGGCATCGGGCAGCCCGGGGCTGCGCCTACTGAGCTGGAAACCGATGTTACCAAAAAAGTGGAGGATTCACTGGTTGCCCTGAACGGGATTGAACATATTACCTCTACTGTAACTGACGGTGTTTCTTCTACAGTAATAGAATTTAAAATCGGCTGGCCTACGGACACAGCCCTGAATGATGTCCGGGATGCAATTTCAAAAATCCGCCAGAGTTTGCCCCAGGATATCAGCGAACCTTCAATTACCCATCCCAACCAGTCCGGCGAACCGATCCTGGTCTACTCCCTGGAAAGTGAAAAACGCAGTGTGGAAGAATTAAGCTACTTTATTGACGATACGATAGGCAGGCTCTTATTAACCATTCCCGGTGTCAGCCAGATCAGGCGTTCAGGCGGACTGGACAGGGAAATCAAGGTAGAATTGAATCCTGCCAGGATGAAAGCCCTTGGCGTTACTGCCGATCAGGTCAATTTACAGATAAAATCACTAAATATTAACCTGCCTGGCGGTAAAGCGGAAGCAGGAGGACAAGAGCAGACGATCAGGACAATCGGTTCTGCCATCGATATCGAATCATTAAGAAATTTACAGATCGTCCTGCCTTCCGGGCAGACAGCCAGGTTAGATACGCTTGGGACAGTAGAGGATTCTACAGCAGAAGTAAGGCAGATTGCCCGCTTTGACGGCAAACCCGTGGTTGCTTTTTCGGTTGTCCGGGCCCAGGGCAGCAGTATGGTTACTGTTGACGGCCTGGTAGTAAAAAAGCTGGCTGAATTACAGAAAACATTACCCCCTGATATGAAAATAAATAATATCAGGAGAGCGGCCAAATTTATCCAGGACAGGTATACGGCCTCGATTGATGCCCTGCTGCTCGGAGCCGCCCTGGCGATTATCGTTATTTTTATATTTTTACGGAACTGGCAGGCTACCCTGATCGGTGCACTGGCAATCCCGCTTTCGGTTCTCGGTACATTTATCGTAATGAGCTGGTTAAATTATTCGCTGAACTTTTTAACAATGCTGGGCCTGATCCTTGTAGTAGGTATCCTTGTTGACGACGCAATTGTTGACCTGGAGAATATCCACAGGCATATAGCGATGGGCAAAAAGCCGGTTCAGGCTGCAACCGAAGCCACTAATGAGATTGGCCTGGCAATAGTTGCCACTACTTTTACCATTGTTGCGGTATTTATCCCTGTTGCTTTTATGGGCGGCATCCCCGGCCAGTTTTTCAGGGCATTCGGAATTACCGTTGCAACGGCGGTATTATTTTCCCTGGTTGTTGCCAGGACCCTGACGCCAATGATGGCAGCCTATCTTTTGCCGGAGCATGCAGCTGCCGAATCAACCAAAGAATCCCGGATGCAGAAAGTTTATAAACCTGTACTGATCTGGGCCCTGAAGCACCGCTGGGCTGCTTCGATAGGCTCATTTGCCTTAATCCTGGTTATTTCAGTTATGTCATTCCCCCATATTCCCAAAGAATTTTTCTCGCAGGGGGATATTTCCGAAGCAAGTATTGCCGTGGCCCTGCCGACAGGCTCTACTATCGGGGACACCCAGCGGGTAATTGGCGAAGTAACTGATATTCTCAAAAAAAGGCCTGAGGTAAAGCACCTTTATTCCAGTATCGGTGCCGGTGTCCAGGTTGGGCTTATTTCTTCAGGCGGTGCTGTTAACAGCGGGACAATCAGTATTATCCTGGTACCGCCAAAAGAAAGAAAATTATCGCTTGACCAGTTTGAAAAAGATATTCTCCCTTACCTGGCGGAAATACCCGGAGCGAGGATTGCTTTTAACCATTTTGGACCGGGCGGCGGTTCCAAACCTGTAAATATTATTTTAAGAAGTAATGATAGTTTCCAGTTAAATAAAGTAGCCAATGAGCTTTTGGGCCAGATGCGTAAAAAAAGCGAATTAAGGGACGTTACCTCCAGCGCTGCCGAGTTAAGGCCGGAAATAATTATCAAGCCTGATTTCCAGCGGGCTGCTGACCAGGGTGTTTCTGTACTGACAATTGCCAGGATAGCGAGGATTGCCACGCAGGGCGATATTGATGTAAATATGCCTAAGTTTAATGCAGGCGAGCGCCAGATCAATATCAGGGTAAAGCTTGCCGAATCTGTAAAAGGTGATGTTGAGTCTATCGGTAACCTGCTGGTGCCGGGTAAAAACGGCCTGGTTCCCATAAAAACAGTAGCTGATATCTTTGTTTCCAGCGGACCGGTGCAGATTAACCGTTATGACAGGGCGCGCCAGGTAACAATCAGTGCAAACCTGAACGGGGTTGCCCTGGGAGCTGCTACTGAAATGATCAATAATTTTCCGATAATGAAGAACTTACCTGATGGTGTTTCCAGCGGTTCTGTAGGCGAAGCAAAAGTAATGGCCGATGTTTTCGGCGAATTTGCCAAGGCAATCGGGGCAGCGGTTTTATTTATCTATGCCGTTTTAGTACTTTTATTCGGCGGGTTTTTACACCCGATGACAATCATGGTTGCCCTGCCTTTATCGATAGGCGGAGCGATGCTCGGATTGCTGGTCAGCGGAAAATCGCTGGGGCTGATGTCCTTAATCGGGATTATCATGTTGATGGGTATCGTTACCAAGAATTCCATCCTGCTGGTAGAATATGCCATCCTGCTTGAAGAAGGAGGAATGACAAGGACAGAAGCGATCATGGCGGCGGGCCTGGCCAGGCTGAGGCCGATTATTATGACAACTATTGCTATGATTTCCGGTATGCTGCCGATTGCCCTGAGCATGGGCGTAGGAACCCAGACCCAGAGCCCTATGGCTGTAGCAGTAATCGGCGGACTGATTACATCAACTATTTTTACACTGGTTGTAGTACCGGCAATTTACAGTATTATTGATGATTTCAGGAATTTACTGGTCCGGCTGGTCAGGCGCAAACCGAAACATGTAGAGGAAATTAACCTGGAGAAAGATGGTGCTGAAGTCGAATCTGAGAAATCGGCTGTTTAACTCTCACCCCCTGCCCCTCTCTCAGAGAGAGAGGGGTGGAAGATAAATCTACAAATCCCCCGCAGGGTCTGCCCCTAATCCATAAATTCCCAGGCGCTTTTATAGGCTTCAATAGTATCAATATAATTTAAAAAATCCTGGTAAAAGGGATCTGCCCCCAAAGTGGAGCTGTCCCCGATTACCACAAGTTTCCTTTTTGCCCTGGTCATTGCCACATTCATCCGCCTGATATCTTTTAAAAAACCTATTTCATTATCATCATTGCTTCTTACCATGCTGATATAGATAATGTCCCTTTCCTGGCCCTGGAATCCGTCCACAGTATCTATCGAAATTAGCTTTAAATATTTTTCAACTATCGGGTACTTTACCGAGTACTCTTTGAGAATAATAACCTGGGCATTATATGGAGAAATTATCCCGATATTAAACCCTTCCTGTAAAAGGGGCACATTCTCCGCCTCCATCTGTTCCAGCACCTTTGAAATATGCCTTAATAACAAATTGGCTTCCTCAGGGTTAAATATACTCTGCAGATCCTTATTGGTTTCTTCCGTATACCCGCAGCCGGCTGTATCAATAAAATCCACGGCACTGGAAAGCAGGGATTCAGAGCCGGGATTGCCAAGGAGCCGGTTTTTTACTGATGGAGCAGCCTGCAGCCTGTTATGATAAAATTCCCGGTTGGAAAAATTCATTATATCTTCATGCATACGGTACTGTACTTCCAGCAGTTCTGACACATCCTGCCGCTGTATACAGGTTTCCATCAATGAAACAGCCAAACCGCCGCGAGCTGCCTGCAGGGACTTTACAGTTGGCGGAAGCTGGCAGTGGTCCCCGGCAAATATCACCCGTTTTGCCCTTGTAATAGGAATCCAGGACATAGGGGCCGTAGCATTGGCAGCTTCATCAAAAAACACTGTAGAGAATTCTTTTTTGCGGAGCAGTTCATGCGAGGCCCCGACCAGGGTACAGGTTATTACCCGGGCATTATCTACTATGTCGGCAAAAATTACTTTTTCCAGTTTTTTTGCCTCAGCCAGCATACTCTTTACTTCGGCAAGCATATCCTGCCTTTCCTGCCTTTCTTCCCTGCCAAAATTTCTTTTGAATTTACGGGCTTTGTTCCTCAGGCTGCCTGCTTCCTTTTGTAATTGTTTCAGGGGTTTATAACTGGGATGGCGGAACACCTGTTCATCAAAGGAATGTTTCAGAACCTTTTCGGTCAGCCGGGCCGGGTGTCCTATCCTTAAGACGCTGATCCCCAGGTCGGCGAGCATTCCTGTAAGCAGGTCAACTGCCAGGTTGCTGGGGGCACAGACAAGTACCTGTTTTTCTTCAATTAAGGCATTTTGGATTGCTTTTATTAAAGTTGTGGTTTTGCCTGTACCGGGTGGGCCGTGGATGATAGCCACATCAAGGGCCGCAGCAGTTTTCTCGACAGCTTTATTCTGGGAAGGGTTCAGGTCAGGAAAACTGATATTTCTTTTGGTATTGTCAAAAGCAGCCGGTTTATATCCCAGGATTATTTCCCGCAGGGCTGCCAGCCTGTCATTGTCTGCCAGTATAACTTTATTCAGGGCTATTTCTGCTTCTTTATAGCTTCTTTCATCATAATAAAGGTCCAGGCCCAGTTTTCCTTCATCGATCCAGTCGGGCACATCTTCAGAATGAAGCACCATTTTTAATTTATTGTCTTTGACATAAGTGATTATCCCGGTAACGGATTCTAATTTTGCCGTGTCCGAGTTGCTGAACAGGGAAACTACTTTACCGGTCTGAAATGAATGCGGGGAATTAGGGTTACCTGTCCTTTCAATTTCAAGGATAATTTTCTGGCTGTAGCCAATTTCCGTATCGTTTACAACAACAGGGTACCAGGTAATTCCCTGCTTTGACCTTTCTGATAAGGGCCTTTCCAGAAACTTTTCCCTGTATTCTGAAATTTCTTCCTGCTGTTCTAATTTTAATAAGTTTATGGCAGCTTTTAATTCGTCTCTTGCGTCAGTCATATTATTCAGTATAACAATGATTAATAAATATGTTCAGCAGAGGGAATTAATTTTATTTACTAAGTTCAAAACCAAGGCTGACAGCAATTTGCTTTAACTTTTCCATGGCACCTGGATCACTAATCCGGCTTAACTGCTCAATCACATAAATCCTGCTTTTAAAAAGGGTCTCCGGGCCGAATTTATTATCAGGCATGGCGCTGACTATTTTTTGTAAACCCTTTGTCTGGTCCTCACCAAAAAGGGCTGACAGCTTCTTTGCTTCTTCATCATTCAGAAAAGGTATCTGGTTTTTATTAACAGCTCCCGGAAAGGTTTTATTAAAATCGGCAATTATTTCTTTAGTATAACCGGGCCATTGCTCCAGATCTTTAGCTGTTACGGCAGGCTGTTCATTCAGGAATGCCAGTTCAGTGAGAGCCACGCCCTGTTCGGAATTACAATCCTTACTTTTTAGCATGCCATCTTTTACTTTGGCTAAAAAATCCTGTTCATCAGGGCTAAGTTCCCCCATACCATCTTTGGGGGCTGCCGTTTTGATTATTTCATCAAATTCATCGGCACTGAGCCTGCCATCTTTTTTTACGGCCTGGTCCCAGGCGGTCTGAAGGGTTTTTGGAATTTCCATATTAAATCTCCAAATTTAAATTAAGCAAATTTATAATACTATTGTCAGCTATTCTTGTTTTATTGTCAAAAATTTCCTACTTTAGTCATACCCAAAACCGGCATAAATTAAACATAATTATATTTAGCCCGCTTTAATAGTTCGTAATAAATTCTTGAACTGGCCTTATTGCTATGTTAAACTTAAGTTTAACTAATAACAGAAATTCATCCGGAGAATTAAAATGGTTAATGTTGAGGGAAAATTGTCACAAACTAAAAATATTTTACCCGTAAATACCAAATTTGCACTGGGCAGTGAAATAACCCCCGAACAGATGGATTTTCTTGACCATTACGGTTTTCTTCATTTTAAAAAAGTAGTTTCAAAAACTGAAATAGAAATGATAGCTGCAGAAATGAAGCGTATCGAACAGCAATGGTACAATGAGGGCCGCAAAAAAGTATTCGGCATTCCCTTATTTTTTGGCCGTGATCCTGAAGGTAACCCTTATTTACAGCGTTTTGCCTTTACCTCTTCTTTTTCAGAAAAAATCCGCAGCCTTGTCCATGACTCCAGGTTTGAGCCAATCCGCCGCCTGATTGGTGAAGATGCCCGGGTTGGAGATAATGAAAAAGACGGTGTGGTGATAAACCGTTATATAAACCTGCCGGGCAGCGTATGGCCAAAACTGGGCTGGCACACTGACGGCCTAAGGGACCTTTTTTATGGCAGAATGCCGCAGCAGATGTTAAATATTGGCATACACCTGGATGACTGTGATAAAGAAAATGGTGGTTTGCGTTTGATTCCCGGAAGCCATAACCAGGGTTTCCTTGATATGTGCTTCCGTAAACCATATTTTGTCGGCCATCATCCCGATCCCCAGGAAATTGTTGTTGAAACTGATTCAGGTGACCTGACAGTCCATGACGGTCGTTTATGGCACCGGGTAGCCCAGTCACAGCGTATTGGCCAGGCAAGTTTACGCAGAAGTATGTATGTGCCTTACCTGAAGGGTCCTTATGAACCGAAAGGCGAAAATAGTCCTACTCCTTTTTATCATTATCTTGGCCGCACCTCCCGTTTAATAAAAAATAAACTGTTTAGCCTGAGAAGGAAAACTCCTAATACTGTTAAATAATAAAAAAAATATAAAATTTTTTTCTAAAATTTGATCCCATTTTTCAGGCAAATAATTTAGTATTTTCTGATTTTTTTATTTAATTGACCTTTTTTATCAACTTTCAACTATTTGTTTAACTCTAATGTTAAGTAATGTTAAGGAGGTGTATTTTAAAAAAATCTCTTATTAATCTGATAAATTCTTCGTGATTTTAATAACATCATAAACGATGAAAATAAGTTATTATCAATCTAATAGTTAATTGTTAAGAAATGTAATTTGATATTGTGCTCATTGAGGAGTCCAAATTTTGCTAAAAACGTCGAGAAGTATAAAACAGAAGATAAGGAAATTATCCGCCAGTAAAAGTATTATAAATACATTATATTTTATTACTTCAAAGAATAGCGCCGATATCAAATATACCAAGGATATAAAACCAAATATCCTTTTCCGTTTTGCTAATTTTTCACTTTTTTAAGAAGCGGGGAACGGTTTAAAACCGTTCCCTACACACGAATAACATTCTCATACCGGGCTTCTGGCCCGGTTTAACTGTTTATTCGCTACACCTCAAAAATTTCCACGGTTTCCATAACCACATCGACCAGGGGTTTATCTTCGCTGTCCCTCTCTACATCGCCGATTTTCATTACAACATCCATTCCTTCCACCACTTCACCAAAAACAGAATGCCTGTTATTCAGGTGCGGAGTAGGGACAAGGGTAATAAAAAACTGGCTGCCATTTGTATTTGGCCCTGAATTTGCCATTGAAAGAATACCTGGCTTGTTATGCTTTAAATCAGGATGGAACTCATCCTCAAAGTCATAACCGGGTCCGCCATAACCTTTACCTAAAGGATCACCTGTCTGAATCATAAAATCGGGAATAATCCGGTGAAAAATTATGCCGTCATAAAACCTGCCGGTTTTCTTCTGTTTTGTTTTCGGATCCTTATATTCTTTTTCACCGCTGGCCAGCCCCGTAAAATTAGCTACGGTTTTGGGAACCTTATCTTTGAATAATTTACAGTATATATCGCCAAGGCTGGTTTTAATTTTTGCATAGGTCCCCGGTCCAAATTTTTGTTTTATTTCTTCTCCTTCTTCCTTATTATCAGAAACCCCAGAAACTGTTTCTGTTTTTGGCGGAGCACCAAGGACAACCGGAATAAGAGATGGAATTTTTTCTTCATTCTTATTTAGCCTGGTTATCACCGGTTCTTCTTTTTTTGTAAAATTAATATATATGATCATGGCTAAGCCGGTTAAAAACATTGGCAGGCACAAAATCTGACCCATTGAAATTACGCCGCCGAACAGGCCAAGCTGGGCATCGGGCTCCCTGGTGAATTCGATAAAGAACCTGAAGAAGCCGTAGAGCATAATAAAGGACCAGAATATTATTCCCGGTTTCCGCTTTTTCCGGCTTACCAGGAACAAAATTGTAAACATCAGGAAGCCTTCGAAAAATGATTCATAAAGCTGGGAAGGATGCCTTGGCAACCCCGTCGGGTCTGTAGGAAAAATCATAGAAAATGGGTAATCAGGGGCTGCTTCGCGGCCATATAATTCACCGTTTATAAAGTTGCCGATACGTCCGAAACCAAGGCCGATAGACCCGGCTAAAGCGCCCATATCAACCATTTCATAAAAATTCAGTTTCCTTTTTTTACAGAACAGGTAAGCAGCGAGGATTGTGCCGATAAGGCCGCCATGAAATGACATTCCTCCCTTGTTTATCATAATAATCTCGGCCGGATGGGACAGGTACCAGCTAAAGTTATAAAAGAGGACATAACCGATTCGCCCGCCGATTATTACTCCAAGGATCAGGAAAAAAATAAAATCATAAAGGTCATCTTCAGAATATTTTAAGCCTTTACGTTTGGATTCATACCTGATAATAAAATAAGCAAGCATAAAGCCTATTACATACATAAGCCCGTACCACCTGAGCTCAAGCGGCCCCAGCTTAAAAATTATCGGGCTGATATTCGGATAAGTTAACATTTATAACCTCAATTTCTGCAATGCTATAGTTCTGCCATGATCAATTTTCAATTAAACCTAAATTATACTACAACATAAATATTTATAATTAACGGCAAAAAAGTATGACTTAACTGTTTATTGTGTTTGTAAATCAGTTGCTATACTATTAGCAAGTACCGGACTTTAGAAAAAATTAAGGGTAAAATGTCCAGAAAGATCTTTAAAAAGATTTTTTTATCCTGATTTATTCAGGGTTTGGAAGAAAAATTATGGAGAAAAAATTTTTAATGAAAATGAAAAATACACTAAAAGCTTTGTCTGTAGCTTTAATTTGTATAATGATAATTTCCTGCAAGGTAAAACTGGCAGAGCCCAATATTGCTGCTTCCTCTGTACCCAGCCCGAGCGCTACACCAGTTCAGGGCACAAATATTGTTAATGAAATCGGACAGGTTGAATTCCGCAGGATTTTAAGCGGGGTAAAAAGCAATGTAAGAAATTACGAGGTCAGGGTCAGTGAAAACGAGGTTGATTTTCAGCAGTTATGGGATGACCATACAGGCAGTAAAACCAACCCGATATTTCTACCCAAGGTAGATTTTGAATTAAAGAATGTAATTGCCATTTTTCTCGGGGATAAACCCACTACAGGCTTTAATGTAGAACTGGAAAGAATAGAAGAAACCAATGACCAAATGAATATTTATATAAAGGAGATCAGCCCTTTACCCGGTGAAAAGGTGAAAGTAGAAATTACTCAGCCTTTTTTAATAATAGAAACCAAGAAAACCAGGAAAAAAATATCATTTATTAATTCCTCGATAAATAAATCCACAAGTGAAGAAATTGTTATAAAAAGCCTTGAGACCGGGTTTGACAGCGGGATAAAAACCTTCTCACAAAGGGTTGCCAGGACCGAAAAAGAGTTTTCTGACCTTTACAGGGAACATTTATCAGGCCAAAAAAATGTTATTTCAACCGTATTCCCAATAATCGATTTCAATAAGGATATGGTTGCAGCTGTTTTTCTCGGTGAAAGGCCGACAAATGGCTACTCAATTGATGTAAAAAAAGTTATTAAAACAGAATCCCAGATAATAATTTCTGCTTCGGAAATTCCACCTGATGGTGAGGTATTTCCCGTAGTTACTTCACCCTTTAATTTTATCACCCTGCCCAAAAGCGATTTGCCTGTAAGTTTCGATATAAGTTTGATTGTACCTCCCACAGGCCAGATTCTGGGAGATGCAGGCAGTAATATAACCAACAAAAACCTGGCCATTAAATCTCTGGACAGCGGTGATAACAGTAAGATCTCCAGTTCATTGTATATCATGTTAAGAAATAAGGATGAGCTGAAGGAAATCTGGGCCAGGCACACTAATAATGTAGTTTCGGCTCCACCCGAAATAGATTTTGCCTTATATAACCTGATAGCTGTTTTTATTGGCAAGCGTGAAACATCGGGCTATCTGATAAATATCACCAATGCAATAGAGACCAGTAATGAAGTTAGGGTATTTGTTGAACTGACAAAAGATAAAAATAATATTAAAAATATAAATACAAATCCTTATCAAATGGTTTTAATTCCAAAGACAGGAAAAACGGCTACCTTTATTATTAATAATTTATTAGGAAGCTGACAGCTTAATAAAAGTTCTTATTTATTGAAAAAAAAACAATGAAAATCATATTTTTGGGGCAGCGGATTATTTATAATTAAATTGTAAGGCATTAATTACTGGTACACAAAATGAATTTAAACCATAAATTTAAAAAACAGCTGCTGGCTATATTAGCCCTGCTTTCTTTGGCTGAAAGTTGTGGTTATCCTAATATTATTGATACGGAAGCCGAAAAATTAAGAAATAGCGTACCCGGTCAGAGCTCTTCTGCTGCCGTTTCTGAAAAAAATCCTTCCCTGGAACTTTTAATCGAGCAGAAAGAAACAAATGGTGAAATTATATCAATAGGTTCAAAAGGGGTACAGAATGTCTCTATTGACGGGAATGATTTCCCGGTTGATAAATTAATAAAAAACCAGCTAAGGATTGAAATACCTGAAGTAATAGCAGGCAAACATGAATTAAAACTTTCACTGTATTCAATAAAAGAACCTTTTACAGTGCCTTTAATCCTGCCAAATTTAAAAATTCAGACAATTTTTATTCTTTTACGCCTGACCCTCGATGATCAGAAAAAAGAAATTAAAAAAATTGAATATGGCTATGATCTTGACAGAAACGGAATAATCGACCAGGAACTTTCTCATTTTGAAAGTATAGGCATTAATTCATTTTTTGTAATTGACAAAAACGGCCTCAGGCAACCGGTTAATTTTGGCCTTGATACCAGGAATTCCCTGACAACAAATGAAAAAGTTCCACCTGGTGTGGTTCCTGCTGCAACTCAGACACAAAAAACCGATACTGCTCCGCAGACCCCTGTTGTTGCCCCCAAACCGGTAACTACCGGTACGGAATTATATCCCAAGCCTCCGGGAGCAGATACAAATGAAAATGTACCTGTCCCTGTTGAGCCGGATACCACCGATAAAAAGATTCCTTCAGAACAGGAACCTCCCGCACAATTACCCCAGTTTCCCGATCTCCCTTAACTGTAGTAAAATATATCAACCTTTTAATTTATTCAGGAGAACAGGCATGGAACTAGCAAAAGTAATAGGAACCCTGGTTAGTACACAAAAAGTTTCCAGTTTGGATGGCGTAAAATTTTTACTGGTCCAGCCTTTGGATGAAAATTTAAAACCGGTAGGAGAGCCTGGTGTTGCAACCGATGCAACCCATCAGGCCGGCGTCGGTGAAACCGTAATGATAGAAAGCGGGCGGGAAGCAGCAATGGCACTACCAAGGACATTTAACCCCTCTGATCTGTCAATTATCGGGATAGTTGATGATGTTTATTCGATGAACACAAAATAATTGACAATGGATAATTGACAATTGTCAATTATCCATTGTCAATTTTTTACACTCCTTTGCCTTAAATAATGATCCGCTAACACAAGGGCCGCCATCGCTTCCACAATCGGTACTGCCCTCGGAACAACGCAGGGGTCATGCCTGCCTTTACCCTCAAGCTCAACCTCATTGCCTTTGGTGTCCAGGGTTACCTGGGTCTGCATTATTGTAGCAACAGGTTTAAAGGCTGTCCTGAAATAAATATCCTCACCATTGGAAATCCCGCCCTGTATACCCCCTGAATAATTTGTCCTGGTCTTTATTTTTTCAGCAGTTTTAATAAAAAGGTCATTATGCTCCGAGCCTTTCATACTGACGCTTTCAAAACCTGCCCCGTATTCAAAGCCTTTTACGGCATTGATACTCATCATTGCTTTGGCAAGGTCGGCATGTAATTTATCAAAAACCGGGTCACCCCAGCCTGCCGGGACGTTTTTTATGACACAGGAAATAATCCCGCCAATAGTGTCTCCTGCCTTTCGGATTTCTTCTATTCTGGCAATCATTTCTTTTGCTTTATCCTGGTCAGGACAGCGGACAATATTTTCTTCAGCAGAAGCAAGATTTAATTCCTGATAATTTTTTTCAAGCTTTATATCGCCCACCTGTGAAACATAAGCATTTATAGTAATGCCAAAACTGGAGAGCAGAGTTTTTGCAATGGCACCGGCAACTACCCTGGCTGCAGTTTCTCTTGCCGATGAGCGGCCGCCGCCCCTGTAATCCCTGTGCCCGTATTTTTCCTGGTAGGTATAATCAGCATGGGAAGGGCGGTACTTATCGGCAAGGTGGGAATAATCCTTGGATTTCTGGTCAATATTCCTGATAATTATTGCAACCGGTGTTCCTGTAGTTTTGTTTTCAAATGTCCCGGATAAAATTTCATAAATGTCATCTTCCTTACGCTGGGTGGTAATTCTTGACTGGCCCGGTTTTCTCCTGTCAAGCTCTGACTGAATAAAATCATGATCAAGTTCCAGGCCGGGCGGGCAGCCGTCAATAATAACCCCGATTGCCGCACCATGGGATTCACCAAAAGTTGTGATCCTGAATAGCTGCCCCAATGAATTTCCGGCCATTAATTTATTCCCCGGCAGGATGCCCTGATTAATAATTTTCCTATTTATTATATACGTATTTTCAAATTCTTATTTTAAAATTTCAGAAAATATTAAAAAATAACAGCTACCCGTAATAATACATTATCACCAGATTCAGGTTAATATTAAGTCAGAGGTTTCCTGAATAAAACAATAATGGATATATTATTCGACAAAAAAATGTGTGATAACTGCCTGCAGAGACTGCTATTATTTTTTACTGTCTTTTTTATTCCACTACTTGGCGGGATAGCTTTTTTTCCAGGTTATTTATCTGCACAGGAACACGAAAAGGTACCGGTATTAAATGCTGATCCGGCAGAAAAAAAATATAACCTGGGCCCTTACCTGGAAATTTTTGAGGATACAAACGGGAACATTACAATAAATGATCTTTCCCGGGTAAATAATTTTTTTATGAAAAATAAACAGCTTATACCAGCTTTCGGCAATACTGATTCGGCTATCTGGTTTAAATTTACTATTAAATCAAGTGAGAAAAATACCTGGTTACTGGAAATCGACCATACCCTGATTGAAAATATACAGCTGTATTTACCACAGGGAACCGGTAAATTTTTAATGAAAGAAACAGGTATTGTAATCCCCTTTAACTCCAGGGAGGAAAAATACCGTAATTTCCTTTTTAAAGTTCCGGTTGATAAAAACCCTGAAACTTTTTATTTAAGGTTCAAATCAAAAGGCTATTCACTGCAAACACCTTTATTTTTATGGTCAAATGATGCCTTTAACAGCAAAGTACAAAATGAATCTATTATTTTTGGGGCATTCACCGGTATTTTTATAGTAATGATTTTGTATAACCTTTTAATTTATCTCTTCCTGAAAGATATTACTTACCTTTATTACATAATTTTATTAGTAAGCACCTTTATGGTGAACCTTACATTATTCGGGCTTACTTCCCAATATTTTTTCCCCGGGGCAGGAGATTTTAATGGTAATTTGATTTATTTCTTTTCATTTTGTTCCTGTGCTTTTATGCTTGTTTTTCTCAACAGTTTTCTGGAAACAGAAATCTATTTGCCAAAAGCCCGGAAATATGTAAATTACTTATTATTCCTGTTTTTTGGCCTTGCCTTACTCGCATTGCTAAATTTAAAATTCCCGGTGATAAGCCCTGTTTCCGGATTAATAACCATTGTAATTACTATTTATATGGCCGTATATTCATTAATCAGCGGCTATACACCGGCAAGATATTTCCTGGTAGCCTGGATAGTCTATTTTTCCTCTGTGATACTGGTTGTACTGCACAGTTTAAACCTGATACCGGATAATTTTTATTTAAATTACTCTATGTTGATTGGCTCTTCAATAGAGGTTACCCTGCTTTCCCTGGCCCTGGCCGATAAATTTAATTTACTGCGTATTCAGCTCAGCAAAACAAATATTAACCTGGGAAATGAAATAGAAAACCATTACAGGACACAGGCCGAGCTGCTTAATTACAAGGAAAACCTGGAAGTACTTGTTGAAGAAAAAACAAAAGAACTGACGCAGACTAATGCGGTTTTAAAAATTGAAAAAGAAAGAGCAGAAAGTGCCGAAAGGGCAAAAGCAGATTTCCTTGCTACCATGAGCCATGAAATCAGGACACCGATGAATGCCGTCCTTGGTATGAGCAGCCTGCTTGCCGATACTAAGCTGGATGAAGAGCAAAAAGATTTTGTCGAAACCATAAGGTTTAGCGGGGATGCGCTTCTGACAATTATTAATGATATTCTTGATTTCTCCAAAATTGAAGCAGGAAAACTGGTACTGGAGGAAACCGATTTTAATTTAAGGACATGTATAGAAGAAGTTCTGGACTTATTATCATTAAGTGCTGCCAAAAAAAATATAGACCTGATCTATCTTATCGAAAACGGAGTGCCAAATTATATCACCTGTGATATTTCCCGGCTGAGGCAGATCCTGGTAAACCTGGTAAATAATGCAATCAAATTTACCCAGAAGGGAGAAATATTTATAAATGTAAAACCTGAAAGGCAGTCTAATGACCACTTTGAACTTTTGTTCTCGGTAAGGGATTCCGGTATCGGTATTTCTCCTGAAAATACCGCTAAATTGTTTACCCCTTTTTCACAGGCAGATTCATCAACGACCAGGAAGTATGGCGGAACGGGACTGGGCCTGGCAATTTCCAAAAAACTGGTCAATTTAATGGGCGGCGAAATCTGGGTTGAAAGTAAAGAAAATGAAGGCAGCACATTTTTCTTTTCCATAAAGGCAAAACAGTCAAAATCAATTGAAACTAAATATTTATCGGCAAAATATCCTGAACTCAGGGATAAGCATGTTTTGATTGTTGATGATAACCAGACAAACTGTAAAATCCTGGCGCTGCAGTGCCAGCAGTGGGGGATGATTACTCACACTACCACATCACCTTTTGCAGCCTTAAAGTGGGTAGAAAACGGAGAAAAATTTGACCTGGTTCTCACTGATTTTCATATACCGGAAATGGATGGCATTGAATTAGGAACCAAAATTTATAATATCACTACCGGTAAAAAACCGCCGATCATCATTCTAAGTTCCGGAAATTTAAAAGAAAAAATTGATAATGAAATTTTTTACGGCTACCTGGCAAAGCCTGTCAAACATTCACAACTATATGATTTAATCATCAAAATATTTGTCAGCTTTGAGGATATACAGCAAAAAGAAAGTATTAACTTAAAACCTGTTATAAATTATAATATCGCAAAGGAACTGCCTTTAAAAATACTGGTAGCAGAGGATAATACAGTTAACCAGAAACTTGTAAATAAAATATTTGAAAAATTTGGTTATTCGATTGATATTGTCAGTAACGGACTGGAAGTAATAGAAGTTATTAAGCTAAAAAAATATGACCTGATTTTTATGGATGTCCAGATGCCCGAAATGGACGGCCTGGAAACCACAAATTATTTGGTTGAAAATATTTCGCCGGAAATACGGCCAAAAATAATTGCTATGACAGCTAATGCAACAACTGAAGATAAAAAAAACTGCTTTAATTCGGGCATGGATGATTACCTGGCTAAACCTGTTTCTTTAAAAGAGATTGAATCAATGCTGATTAAATGGGGAAGGTCGAATGGGACCACTGATTAACTATTTCAGGCACTCAATTGCCAATAAAATAGTCGGAACATTTACTTTTTTTCTTTTCCTGGTTATTTTGTTTATAGTTATTTATTTTCCCATTGCCCAGGAAAAACAAATAAGAAAATCTTTGGACCGCTATATTGTTGCTGTGGCAGAGATATTAGCCTTTTCAACAGGCAGTGCAATGTCCGATTTAAATATGAAGTCTCTGGAGGAAATATTTGACTGGGCCAGGCAGGACAAAAGCATCCGTTACCTTTCAATTGTAGAAGAAAATGGTAATGTACTTGCCACTTACAAGGACCCCAAAGATCTCAGTTTAAACTACCGGTCAATTACTGAAAACAGAGGAATTATCGAAGATAAGGATAATCACCTGCTGATTACCAGTACAGAAATAAAACAGGATAATAAAAAGCTTGGGAAAATTATTTTAGGATATTCAATTGATGAAACAAAAACCGAAATAGAAAAAAGCCGTACTTTTTCATTACTATTAATGGTGCCGCTTTGTTTTTTAGGAATTGGCCTGATCATACTTATTATAGGCTCTATCATAAGGCCTATTGAAAAACTAAGTGAGGCAGCAAACCAGGTTACAGATGAGATGAGTGACCTGAGTAAAAGGCTGAAGACAGGCATTCTGACAGCCGAAGACAGCCGGGAAAAAATCAACAAAATAGTAGAAGTAGGTTCCAAAGATGAAATAGGGAACCTGGCAAAAGCATTTAATTTTATGACTGACAGCATATTTAAAACAACCAGGGAATTAAACCGGAAAAACGAAGAGCTGGCAGAAAAAACAAATGAACTGAAGCATACCAATGAGGTTTTAATAATTGAAAAAGACAGGGCAGAGAGCGCAGAAAAGGCAAAAGCAGATTTCCTGGCAACCATGAGCCATGAAATAAGGACACCGATGAATGCTGTCCTCGGTATGAGCAGCCTGCTTTATGATACCAGCCTTGACCCTGAACAAAAGGATTTTGTCGAAACCATCAGGGTAAGCGGTGATGCCCTGATGACAATTATTAATGATATCCTGGATTTCTCAAAAATTGATGCAGGGAAAATGGAGCTTGAGGAAACCGATTTTAATTTAAGAATATGTATTGAAGAAGTACTGGATTTACTTTCATTAAATGCTGTGAAAAAAAATATAGATTTGTTATACCTTCTGGGAAACGGTGTACCGAATTATATAAGGTGTGATATTTCAAGACTGAGGCAGGTACTGGTAAACCTGATAAATAATGCAATTAAGTTTACTTCTAAAGGGGAAATCTTTGTTCAGGTAAAACTACAAAAGCAAATTGCCGATGATTTTGAACTATTATTTTCGGTCAGGGATACCGGGATCGGGTTATCAGAAGCAAACCTGGCAAAATTATTCAACCCTTTTTCACAGGCTGATACATCAACAACCAGGAAGTATGGCGGAACGGGACTGGGACTGGCAATTTCCAAAAAACTGGTAAACCTTATGGGAGGCGAAATCTGGGTTGAAAGTAAAGAGAATGAAGGCAGCACATTCTTTTTTACAATTAGTTCAAAAGCGGCCAAACCGCCTGAAACAAAATATATGCAGGTAAAATACCAGGAATTGTCTGACAAACATGTTTTGATCGTCGATGATAATGAAACCAACAGTAAAATTTTAACAATTTACTGCCTGCAGTGGGGCATGTATGCAAACTTCACGCCATCTCCTTCAGAAGCACTGGCATGGATCGAAAGGGGAGAAAAGTTTGATTTGATCCTGGTTGATTATAATTTAGCAGAAACCGATGGAATAGAGTTAGGAAAAAAATTATATAAAGCCATAAATTATAAAAAACCGCCGATTATTCTTTTAGGGCCTGCCCTTGTAAAAGAAAAAATGGATAAGGAAATTTTTTCAGGCTACCTTTCAAAACCTGTAAAACAAGCCCAGTTACATGATTTAATCGTAAAATTATTTGTTGATTTACCGGAAAGCAAAGAGGAAAACCCGGCGGCAAAACCCGTCTTTGATTTTAAATTGTCCGAAAATTTTCCTTTAAAAATATTGATCGCAGAAGATAATATTATTAACCAGAAACTGGCAATAAAAATGTTTGAAAAATTTAATTATAAAGTTGATATAGCCGGTAATGGATTAGAAGTAATAGAATTAATCAGGCTCAAGAAATATGACATTATTTTTATGGATGTCCAGATGCCGGAAATGGACGGCCTGGAAACCACAAATTATTTAGTAAAAAATATTCCGGCTGATTCAAGGCCAAAAATAATTGCCATGACAGCCAATGCCACACTTGAAGACAGAAATATCTGCCTGGAAGCAGGGATGGATGATTATTTATCAAAGCCGATAACTGCAAAAGATATTGAAACAATGCTTCTTAAATGGGGAAAGCTGATTTTAATACAAAGTTAGGGTATTCTTTTACTGGTCTGCAAAGAACTGCCTATTGCCCCGCCTATTAAGCCAAGAATACCGAAATATATGGTAGAAAGGATGATCCCGCCACCGATTATTGTACCGAGCAGGCTGCCCAAAAATCCACCCCCCAGGCCGCCCTGCCAGCCGCCTTCCACACTGCCGAAAATTAACCCGATAACAGTGGTAACTGCCGTAAAAAATAAAGCGACAAAAATGCTGGTTACCGTACCGCTTAAAAAACCGGCAATCATGCTTCTATTCATATCTTTGACAAAAACACTGGCAATCATCCCGGCAATAATTGGCCCCAAAATGGGAAAATGGCTCAAAACCGTCATGAAAAACGAACCGGCTATTACAGCTAAGATTAGCATCATATTTATCTCCTAAAAAAATTAATAATTCATCCGTTAGGGCAGAGTCCAGAAGACTTCTCTCATTCCACTGTTAGGGCAGAACCGTTGGGGCATAACAGTGTTCTGCCCGTACTGAGGAATTTGAGGATTCCCAGGATTCTGCCCTAATATTTATAATTCTACTATTTCAAAACCCAGGGAAGCTAAATCATCCCAGAAATCAGGGTATGATTTGGAGACAACTTCCGGCTCATCAATGATAATACTTTCCCTGAGCATTGCCAGGGGGGCAAAGGCCATTGCCATCCGGTGATCCTTATATGTCTGGATTTTTATTGGCTCTTTTACAGGATTACCATGGAATATTTCCAAAGTATTATGGTTAATTTCCTGAATATTTGTCCCTGATTTTTTAATTTCATTAATTAAAGCCTGTACCCTGTCAGTCTCCTTTATTTTTAAACTTTCCAGGCCGCTTAAAGCGGCATTTACCTCTAAACCGGCACAGGTAACGGCAACAGTCTGGGCGATATCCGGACAATTGGAAAAATCATAATGAAATTCTTTTGTAATATTACCATCCTTTGCCAGGTGGATTTCATTATCACCATACTCTGTCCTTATACCAAAGTCAGCCATTATCCAGGCAATTGCCGAATCTCCCTGCAGACTTTCATTTTTTAAGCCTTTGATTGTTAAATCAACTTCCCGGCCGGCAAAAGCAGCAATACAGTAAAAGTAGGAAGCTGAGCTCCAGTCTCCTTCTATAGTATATTCCCGGCCAATATAAGGCTGCGGCGGAATGCTTATGGTGTTGCCGGACCATTCGCTTTTTATGCCGAAGTATTCAAGCATTTTTAAAGTCATCATGATATACGGCTTCGAGGCAACTTTGCCCTGTAGATGCAGTTTCAGGCCATTTAAAAGCTGCGGGGAGATCAAAACCAGGGCGGTAATATACTGGCTGCTGACACTGCCGTCAATTGTTATTTCCCAGCCTGATAATTTTTTTCCCTTTATATGAAGCGGCGGATACCCTTTATTTTCCAGGTAATTGATTTCTGCCCCTAAATTGATAAGGGCTTCTGCCAGTATGCCAATAGGGCGTTCAAGCATCCTGTGCGAGCCGGTAATAATTTTGTCAGAATTTTCCAGGGCAGCAAAGTAAGCTGTTAAAAACCGCATAGTTGTCCCGGCAGGGCCAACATCAAGGATATGCTCAGGGGAATTTAATAATTTTTCCAGGGTTTTGGTATCATCGGCCTTTGCCAGGTTATTAATATTAAAATTACTGCCGCTTAGGGCACGGATAATCAGCGCCCTGTTGCTTTCACTTTTGGAAGCAGTCAGTTTAATTGTCCCTTTCAGGTTTTTATCTTTTCCTTTAAAAGAAACCCTGTACTGCATGTTATTTAACCAAATTGCGGTAATACTCTAATGCCTGGTAAATTTCGGATTCCGGGCAGTTTTTATTGATTTCGGCAGAACCTATTTTTTTTAGTAAGGTAAAATTTATAGTGTTATTTTCATTCTTTTTGTCATGGTACATAAAACTGACAATATCCTGCAAATTTTCAGGAAGGATATCATATTTATCAAATACTGAAATAATAAAACCGGCAATTTCCTCTAAATCTTCCTCCGGAAAACCATTACACCTGTTTGATAAATAAGTTTCGCAGATCATACCGATGGCTATTGCTTCACCATGTAATAAAGCCGCTCTGCCGTTCATCAGAGAATAAGATTCAATAGCATGGCCGATAGTATGGCCAAAATTAAGGGATTTTCTTAAATTTTTTTCAAAGGGATCATGCATAACTATTTTATTTTTTATCCTGACAGATTTTTCGATCAAAGACTGCCATTTATCCTCGATAAAAATATCGATATTTTTTACAGTCTGCCAGTATTGCGGATCGGCAATTAAGGCATGTTTGACAATCTCGGCATACCCGGATAACAAATGCCTTTTTTCCAGGGTTTTGATAAAGGGAGGAAAAATATATATTTCTTTTGGATCGGCAAACATTCCTACTTCGTTTTTCAAATTATTAAAGTCTATGCCGAGTTTACCGCCTACAGAAGCATCTACCTGGGCGAGCAGGGTTGTCGGGATATTGACAAAACTGATGCCCCTTTTAAAGGTAGTGGCAATAAAGCCGCCCATATCACCGATCACACCGCCACCAAAATTAATCAGCAGTGAGTTCCTGTCTGCTTTATTAGAGGATAAATACTGCCAGACTTCACAGCAGGTCTGAATATTTTTCCTTTCTTCACCGCTTTTTATTTCAATTATTTTTGGTGCGGGTAAACCTTCCAGAAAAGGCTGCAGGGTGGGAAAACAAAATTTCCGGGAGTTTTCATCGACAAGGATAAATATATTAGAAAAATTCTTTGCTTCCAGGAAATTTTTTAATTCATAAAATACATCCTGGCCTATATGGATTTCGTAACTGTAAGTTTCAATTATTGCGTTCATAAGTTTAGATTCAGGTAAAAAATTATACTTTAATTCTTATTATAGGATAGCAAAGAAACAAAAAAAAATGGTGGTTTCAATCAGAAACCACCATTTTTTTATAAATTTTTATCTCAGGGCAGCATAAGCGTTGATGCGGCCATTACCAAAGTATTCATCATAACCTTTTTTGCCAAGGTCAACTGCAGAGGACTCCAGGCGTGCCCTGATTTGTTTTGGTGTCATATTTTTATCTTCGCTTTTAAGCAGGGCGGCCAGTCCGGAAACCATAGGAGAAGCCATTGAAGTTCCGCTCAGTATGCCGTAATTTTTGCCCGCTTCGGCAGTTAATTTAACATTATAGGTCGGCATTGTTGAAAGGATATTATCACCAGGTGCGGATACGGAAATCTGCTGGGCATAATTTGAGAAACTTGCCAGGTGGTCAACCCTGGTTGTGGCAGAAACTTCTATCACACCTTTGATCATTGAAGGTACATGTATTTTTGAGCTTTTACCGTCATTTCCGGCAGAGGCAATTACTGCAACATTTTTATTTAGGGCATATTTTACGGCCCTTTCCATAGCTGTGCTTCTTGTATAAAGCCCGATACTGATATTCATAACATCGGCACCATGGTCTGCGGCCCAGACAATTCCTTCGGCAATATCAATGTCGGTTCCTAAACCGTTTTTCATTACCTTAACGGGCATAATCGAACAGTCGGCGGCAATACCGGCAACACCGATACCATTTCCTGCGGAAGCAGCGGCAATACCGGCGACATGTGTGCCGTGTCCGTTATCATCCATCGGTTTCTGGCTGGGATCAACTATATTTTTTCCGGTTATGATTTTGTCCCTCAGATCAGGGTGATTAAGATCAATACCGGTATCTATAATAGCAAGCTTAATTTTGGGGCTGCCCATAGTAATTCCCCAGGCTTCGTTAACATCGAGCAAATCAAGATGGTACTGGTTTCTTGATTCGGGGTCATTAACCTTTATGCCGGTAATTTTTTCAAGGCTGGCCATATTAATCGGTTCTGAGTTTTCCAGTAAGCTTTCTGCTTTCATCTGGCTGGATATTTGTTCTATATCGGTTGTTTCTGACTTTTCAGCAATGGCAATGCCAATCTGGGGAATTATTTTAGTAAATTTGGTTTTATACTTTTGCTCAAGATTTTTGATCTGTGATTCAGTTAAATTTGCTTTAAAGGAAAGGGAAAACCTCCGGGTTGACTGCCCCATAGCATTAAATTCACCGTTTGTAACAGCCGGTAAGCCAATATTTGAATCGAAACTGAGCGAGGAATTATCAACCCTGCCGCAGGCAGCCAGAACACTTAATGCGAATATGCCTGAGATACAGATATTTATGTATTTTTTCATTTGTACATTTTTCCCTAACTGCTACTAAAATCCCTTTGTTAAGGATTTATAGGCATACAGGGACTCAACCTTGCGGCTTTTTCTTTAAATTTAACCAAAAGTAAATCTCATATTAACCATAATTTAAGATTGTTATTTACCTGATTTTAATTTAAGGAATTGTTAGAGGATACATCAGTCAGGGTCAGAGCTTTGTATCTGCCTTCAATACCTGATAATAATGCTAGAATATGTTAATATAGGATTCTTAGAAAATATTTTGTAAATCCGGCAGCATTTATGATTAGAGAGCATTTTAAAAATATCGGTTTAACAGTATTGCTTATTGCTAATGTATTCAGCTGTGCCTGTGCTTCTGTAAAAACTATGGATAACTCTTCCGCACCACAAACAAAATCAGCAACAAAACAGGAAAATATCATTGTCTCCATCCCTGAAATGACCAGTACAGCCGAAATTGAAGCATTTAAATTTACCAAAGAAAGCAATCCTCCAAGGAAAGATTTACTTTTAAAAAAACTGGAAAATTATATTGCCCCTCTCCAGAAGGTAGACCTGGTGAATTTATCAAACTGGGCAAAAACCCAGATGCAGGATTATAAATTACCTGCTGATTTTTTAACCGGTACCCAGGTAGAGCAAATTTATGAAGCAAAAGATATTACCGTCCTCAAATTAAAAGTTGCTGATTTACCATCACATACGCCAATTGTAAAAAGATTTTTGTATTTATTGCCGGTCTATGATTCATCCACGACAGAAATCAAGAAGATTTTTATTACAATAGAAGGCCATGCTGAAGAGTAAGTACCGATAATGATTAATATGGCAAAGTACCCTTATGCTCTAAACAGTTTATCTAAAATAATTGATAAGGAAACATCCTTCCTGGCTAAATATTTTTTCATGCTGGATTTATTTGATGCCTTAGTGAAATATCTTTATTTTCTCTCAGTCAGTTTTATAGAAAATGATAAAAATGACAATTATCAAACAGCTGAAAATGTTTTAGAAAACCTGGGAAAAACCATTGATATTCTGGCAGGGCAGAATGCTGTATTTATACCTGAACTGGGCAAATTAAAGCAAACACCGGCCTGGAATAAAATAATAAATTTCCAGAAAAAAAAAGCTAAGGAAATTGAAAAAAAACTGGGATCGGAAAGCTATTATAAAAAAATATTTTCCAAACACTCTGCTGAACTTGAGGATTTACTAAAAGAACTTTCTTTCCTGACACACTATAACCTGATTGTCCCTTTCCAGTTAAAAGCGGCGAAAAATCTGATCAGTTATATCTCCCTTTCAGAAACAAATATCCTGCTGCGTAAAATTTCCTATAAACAGCAAACGAAATTTAACCTGCAAAGCTTGTATCTTATGAAAAAGGAAAATAACGAAATTTCTTTCTTTGAATTAAAAACCGGTATATTTACCCATGAGCATATTCCCGGTAATTTTAACGGGCCAAATTATGGCTCCGAATTTTTAATTAATTCATTTAATAAATATTTATGCGGAAGCAGTATTTCAGATTTAAAAATAAATTTCAGCGAACCGGCTGTCCTGCTGGAAACAAAACCACTTACGGAGGCCAGTGAACAAACTGAAATTTTTATTGAAAGGCCATATATTGACAATACTTTAGATAAATTTCTGGCTGCTAAAAATTCCGGTTATTTATTTGTTATCGGGACATATGGTTCAGGTAAAACAACTGCTCTGGAACATTATAAAATTAAGCATCCGCTCCAAAGTTTTTTCTCAACCACTTTTAAAAAAGATAAAGATTTCCCGGCGAATTTTACAGAGATTTACCAGGAATTCCCCAAATATTACCTTAAAAACTCTGATAAATTTAAACTGGAAAGTAAGAATCTATTTAAAGACTTTATCAGCCATCTGGATGATACAGACGAACAAAAAATTTTTATTTTTGAAGACATTCACCTGCTGGAACAGCCTGAAACTTTTTTAAAAGCGCTGCCGCTAAAGCTGCCGGATAATATAAAAATAATTTTAACCATGTCTGGAAAAGAAAGCCTCAAACTTAACGGTTTATTTGATATGGAAGTTTATTATATACCATTATTAACCAGGCCCGAGATTCTTGGTTTTGCAGAAAAGATCCGCCCCGGCTCGAAAATAATCGACCAGGAAACCCTTGAATGGATAGAAGATAAGACTTTTGGACTGCCTTTGTACTGCAAAATTATGTTATATGAAATACTGGGGATTAATCCGCATTATACTGAAAAATTAAAGAATGAAGTTAAGAACTGCTTTATCGCCTTAATAAATGATATAGAAGCGGCTGACGTCAAGAAACCTGTATTTAAAATCAGGCCGGCTGATATAAATTCCCCTGGCTATATAAAGTATTTTATGAGCCTGCTGGCAGTTGCCAGGGAGGGTTTTAACAAAAACGAAATAAAAAATATTTTTAATGACTTAAGCGAAGAAAATATTGATTTTTATCTGGATAAGGCACATAGCTTTATTTTAAAAATTAATGGCCGTTATAAAATTGCCGGAGAATTTATCGAGAACCTCTGCCTCAGTATTATCAGCAGGGAGGAATTAACGGCAATCCACAACAGGGTAATTGATTTTTGCGAACCCTGGGATAAAAAAGTTTCTTCCCTTACCTTAAAGTACCTCCCCTATCATTACCTGCAGGCAAACCGCCCTGATGATTTAAAAAATCTTTTTGATACAAGCTTTATAAAGTCAAAATTTAAACTTTACCCTCAGGAAACATTGGAGGATATCAGGCAGCTAATCAGGTACCTGATAAAAAAACAGCCTGAAGGCCTTGCCGATATTACAAAATACTGCTTTCTTTTTCAAAAGCTTAAAGAGGAAACAAAAAAGGAATTATTAAATATAGTTGAATGGTGCAATACGGGAAAATACGGCAAGGCCCTGAGTAAGGTTGAATATATTAATAAACCGATGGAAAAGTTCTACCAGTATTTACTGATTACCTTTCTGCTTGCTTCTGACAACAAACCGCTTGAAGCAGCCAAAATCCTGAAGACACTTCTTTTAATTCCTGACGTGCATATAAACCAGTATAATTCTGAATTAATTTTTTTAATGTGTGCTGATATGGCGGCTAATGGCGTCCTTGAAGTAATCAACCTGCCACGTTCCAGGGAGGATGGGGTAAACCTGATAAAAAACCTGCGTGATTCTTTCTATGCCCCTAAATTAATCGAGGTAATGCTTAAATTACTGGATGCCATACCAAACGAGCTTGATAAAACGGTAATGCTGGAAACCTTGATGGTAAAGGTATCTGATTTTAATTCAATGCCCCTGGTGGAAAAATTTTTCGGCGATGTAATGCCCTTGATTGAAAAAGTTCAGACTGTAAACTTAAGGGATAAATTGTATTATGCCTATTTATCAAGTTTATTGAAAAAACCGCTTCTTTACAGCATTTTCCTGGGTACTGTCCTGGAAAAAAAGGATAAACTGGAAACACCCCTGTTTAAATATCTCTATTATGGAAACCTTGCCCTGCTTTTTTTGCAGCTGAACCAGGCAAATATAAGCAGGGACTATATTATGAGTGCAATGAACCTGATCAGGGATGCTGACAATATTAATTACCAGGGTTTTATGTTTTCCAGTATGATAAATGGGCTGATTTATTTTGAGAAAACCGATTTCTACAATGAATTAATAAATACCACTTTTTCTTTAATTTCGCAGGTATCTTTCAGCTATGAAAAAATTGAACGCAGCTTAACTTTATTAAATTCAATAAAAAGTTACCCGGGTCAGACAGAACTTTTAAAGGATCTGTTAAAAGATTTATCGGGAATAAAAGAAAAAAATATTTTACCCCTGCTTTACCCCTATTTAAAAGCGGTTGAGAGAATAAAAGATAAAAGGATAAAAAATCCCCTGCTAAAAAAACTGGTTAGCCTGTCAGACTTGCATAATTCTGAGACCAGGCTCACCTTAGCATCAATACTGGTTTTGTTTACAGAACCAAATGACAAAAATTTTGAATCACTGGTTAACATGCTGGAAACCGGTTTTACGGATTTAAGCAAAGAAAAAGCCTATATTATCGTAATGGACCATATTGCCATTACCAGTGAAGAAAAATATTCCCATAAACTTATAGAATACCTGTTAAATAAAATCCTGAACTTTAATAATGAAAATTCGGGGGACCTGTTAATTCTAAAACTCCTGAATATCCTAAACCGGCTGCCCGTATTCCCCGGTACAAATATTTTTCTTGATAAGATTTTTATGTTTGCCAACCTTTTACCGGAACAGAAGAAATTAAAGATTTATGCTTTCCTTTCAATAGTGCTTTTAAATACCCAGAATAAGGCGGCTGCCCTCCGGATATTACATAAACTATTTGGCTTCCTGGTCAAAGAAAGCGATGAAAACAGGTTTATTATCATTAACTTTTTATTTAATAACCTGGAGCAGATCAAAGACAGGACGAAAATTAATGATTTCCTCTCAGACCTGCTGACACATACTTTTAAACTGATTCCTTCTGTTAAAATGGAAGAGTTTATAGTAAAAATAATTTCCGATGTTTTTAGCAATCTTGTTAAATTTACCTTTTTTATTGACTTAAAAAATGTCTTTTATAAAACCCTGGAATTAGCCTATAAGGTAAATAATGCTGTTTACAAAGAAAATATTACCGGCATTGTCCGTTATCATTTACAGCACATTAAAGATAAAAATGTCATGGTGGATATTTTACAGAAATCAATACTTATTTCCGAGGAAAATTTCAGCCAGTCAAATATTAAAATCCTGAGCCTGATCAGCATAGCTTCTTTAAATGAGCAGGCAGGCAATATAGATCTTGCCAACCGCCTGTTTATGTCAATCCTGGCTGAATTAAGGTTTTATAACTATGAAGAATATACAAATGAAGTTTTAATTTATTTTGCCGCTACTCTGGGCAAATTTTCCAGTAAGGAAAGGGCAGTGGAGCTCTTTAAAAGCCTGATACTTTCAGAAAATGGTTTACAGGAAGATAAGTATATCCATAAAAGTTATTCCGAGATTGCTGCCAGCCTTTGTAAATTAGGCGAAATTAACCTTATATCTGCTAATTTTTCCCTTTTAGTAGACAAAGCATTGAAAATCAGGAATGAAAGTTTGAAGGTGGATTACCTGGCCAAATTACTTTCATATATTACTAATTTTGGCTTATCAGAAGAAACGAAACCTTTAATATTAAAAATTCTCAATTTTAAAAACTTTATCCGGGAAAATGAGAACCTGGCTGTTTTTTACCGCGCTTTTATTATTTCCTTAAATAAATTAAATACGGCTGAGATAATGAATTACCTGGAGGAAATTGAAAATAATCTTGATTCATTTACGGATATTTACCTGAGGGCAGAAACTATCTCTCTGCTTGCTATTGCCTATTTTAAATACAAAAATTTCAGCAAAAGTAAGGAACTTTTCGAGCAGGCGATTAATTTTACAAAAAGGATTTATGATTTACAGAACCAGCTTGATTTCCAGGCAGATCTTTCAATTAAACTTTTTACCATAGGCAGGACAGATTCGGCGAAATCACTTATGGAATATTCCTGCTCTACTTTTGAAAGCATAAAGGATGAAAACAAAAAGCTGCATTATCTTTCCCGTTTCCTCTATAAATTCGGCCATTTGCGTTCAATCAAAAAATACCGGGAATATTTATTTAATATTTTTGAAAAAATCATCCATTTTGAAGGCGCTGTTCCCAGGCTCAGGGCCTATATTATGCTTGGGCAGGCTTACTTTAAATTTAATGAGCAGGAATATGCCGAAAGCTGTTTTCTCAGGGCAAAAAATGCCATTGCCGGTTTGGGAGAATCGCCTGAAACTCTTGAGTTAATGGGGCTCCTTGCCATTACAATGATTCAGAGTAATGGCAGGGAAGGCGGCAATTCACTTTTAAAAGAGATCATAGGTATTATCAGGGTAAAGCCAAAAAACCTGAGAGCAGAATTAAGCATAAAATTATTCAGCGCCCTGATGCCATTGGGGGAATTACAGTATGAAAAGATTGTCTTTAATGAAGTTATCAGGCTGCTGGATGAAATACAGCTTGAGGAATTAAATGAAAATGAATTGTTTAACCTTGGCTATACTTATGCCTATAAAAACAAAATAGCAAAATTCTATGAAGTACTCAGCTTTTTAAAAAATGACCTGCCCTCTGGAAAAGTAAACAGGGAAAGATTATTGAGAAATGTGGTAAGGATTTTTAAGGAAAGGGAGGATTTTTCTACCCTGATTTTACTGCTGCCCGATGTCCTTGATGATTCCAAAACCCTGGATTATATTCTTGCTGCACTGATAAGCCTGGTAAATGACCCGGAACAGACCAAGAAAATTACCGACACGATAATAATTTACTGATAAATTTATTTTTTAGATTTATATTCAGTTATTTTTGATTAAGGCCTATAATTAAAATACTTATTTTTACGAGAGGAAGGCCTATGTCAATAAATGATTCTTTGCGAAGTCAATTAGATAATCATGTTCAGCAGATGTATACCAAAAACCTGAAGGGGGAAAAGCAGTCAACCACTCAGACCACCGCTGAAGGTTCGGTAAAGGATCTTTCCCAGGCCCTTGCTGATAATAAAATAACCGGTAAGGAACTGGAAGCCCTGAAACAGGAATATGCTAAACAGGGGATTTCCGGTGAAGATGTTGAAAAGGCAATTTCAGATGTTTTTAAGATTCCGGCAGAAAAATTAAAGTCAGCAGGCACCTCTGATGCTGTTATCAGCCTTGAAATGGAAGATTCAGGCAAAATGGTAAATACCAAAGATAAAGATGGGGGCCAGGGCTTACATATGATGACCCGCAATTTTTCTGTTATGACTGACAATGATGTTAACAGGTTGTCCAAAGACAGCAATATAAACTTTGCAATTAATGCCGGACTGGACCTCGATCCTAAAAATACCAGTAATGTAAAAGAGCTGCAAAAATTTCTTAATAATTACCAAATAGATGGTAAAAAAGGAAAATTAAGTGAAGACGGACAGTTTGGCCCCAACACAATCGACCGCTTAAAGGATGTTATTGCCGATGCCTTAAAGCATAAAGATTTTAAAACTATTGATAAATTACTCCCGGTTATGGAAATTTTAACCAATAATTTTTTCCAGGCAGACACTGAATTAAATGCCATTAACGATGTTGCCCATGAATTCTGGGAAAAGAATACCCAATATAAAGTAAAAGTTGAAGTTGAAAAAATAAAGTAAAAAAAAGCTCCCCTGCGGGGAGCTTTTTTTTACTTATAAATAACCGTAGTTAAATAATCCTTGGCATTGGGCCTGAAGGTATTATCCATCAGGTTTTTATAATCCCTGTAAAACCTGCCATGTTCATCTTTGGGGAAATCGCTGAATTCAATTGCACTTTCAATAATTTCATCAAAATATTTATCATAAAACTCAATCATTTTATCATCAAGGCCTTTGAAGTTATCGTCGCAGAATTCATTGAACTTTTCAGTTTCAAAATATTCTTCACTCATCTTTGAATACCTTTTGTATTTCTCTTCCTGGCTCAGCTTGGGGTCATTAAGGAATTTCAGGTATTTTTCCTGCTCCAGGTCCATTTTCATGTTCTTTTCAGTAACGGCTACGAAAGAGAACCATTTTAAAAGGGCGCAGATTAGCCATGGGAAATGCACATGCAAGGAAGTAAAGTTACTGTCGGGACATGCATTGGCAAAATCGATCGGAGAGATCCTGTCGTTTTTGATCAGTGATTCAAAGGAATTGTAGGTCCAGCGCATATATGAATTGATAAACTTTACATAATTTTCCAGCCTGCCGAAAATTTCTTTATCCATCTTCAGTTTTTCGGGACTGTAATGCTCATGCAATGGTGCCTCAGGCACGAAGCGCATGGGCAGAACCTGGGGACCGATTGCCATACAGCGGACAAATGTATCATAATCCTCGATAGCTTCCTGCAGGTGAAAAGCCCGTCCGCCGGTATCATTATCGTATTTATCATAAAGTTCCTGCATGGAATGGATTTTAAAAACATCACTGCCGCCGCCGCCAAAAGCTTTTTTCAGGAAAAGCGGGAACTGGTTTTCAAAGATATTTTCGATAGTTTCCTTTAAATAGTTCCCTGAATAATAAAAGTGTTCCCTGATTCTCTGGCCCTTTGATCTGAACCTTTTGGCCCGGTCGAGGGATGTGTGCACCTTACGCCAGTCTGTTTCACTGCGGTTAGGGTCAAAACCGTGCTTGGTATGCTTGGCAATTAATTCCTGCTGGTACTGCCACATTTCCTGCATATACTGTTCTTCAGTATAAGGATAAAACTGGGGCAGCAGGACTGTTTTTGGGAAATAATCCTTGGGGTGGATGGCACGGGCCATCAGGTCATAGGTACTGTGCTTGTCATGGTTATTAAATGATAAGCTGTTATTTACCTGGTTAATCTGCGAGTTCATTGCCTGCTGGGCCCAGCATTTGTAATAATCATTCCAGTGAATTGTCCTGTCAACAACCAGGTCAGATTCATCATTGAGGTTCTGGCCGCAGATTATCGGTTTGGCGATTATACGGTTCAGTTCAATTTTATATTTTTTCCCTTTATACTTGAATTCAGGGTCTAAAAACTCCTGAAATGTACGGATTGCGATACGCATGCTCCAGTCATGAGATGCCATTAAACTAATTTTTTTGGTTTCCATTTATTTTTCCTTTTTAATTATTAACCTTTTCCCAACTTGGGGTCATTTTAAAATTTTTACGGCTGCAAAACCTTCTGAAAAAGGTCCGGCGCTAATGAATTTAGGTTCGATCACAGGTTTTCCGTTTTTATCGATATATCCCCATTTTCCATCACTGGTTTTTACAAGTGCCAGTCCCCCGGAAAAAGGAAAGGCATCGGAAAAATCAGGAAGGATTACCATTTTTCCTTTATTATCGATATATCCCCATTTGAAATTAACATAAACAGGGGCAAGGCCCTCCTGAAAATTATCAGCATTTTCATATTTGGGCTCTATGACATATTTACCATTTTTATCGATAAAACCCCAGAGATTATCTTTTAATACAAGGGCCAGGCCATCTTTGAAAGCATAGGCACCGGTAAAGTCAGGCTGCATTACATATTTCCCGTTTTTATCGATATACCCGTATTTTTCCTGCATTTTTACAACGGCATAATCTTCCCTGAAAATATATGAACCGTCAAACTGGGGTTTTATGGCAATATTGCCCTGTTTATCGATATATCCCCATTTACCGTCAATTGCTACAGGGGCATACCCTTCAGAAAAATAGAAAGCATTATCAAACTGCGGTTTTATAACAATTTTCTCCTGTTTATCGATAAAGCCCCATTTGTTATCGATTAATACCGGGGCAAGACCCTCAGAAAAACTATCGGAATCGGCAAATTTCGGTTCGATGGCGACAAGGCCTTTATCATTGATATAGCCCCATTTTCCACCAATATTGACCCGGGCCATACCATCAGAAAATTTATCAACCTGGTCAAAACCTGATTCTATGACAAGTTTCCCATTATTATCGATAAAGCCCCATTTTCCCTGGTCAACGGAATTATCAACAGGGCTATCGCTTAAATTACCTTTTTTATCAAGATAAACCCATTTTTTACCATCCATGGAAACACTGGCAGAGCCGTTATAAAATTCCCCTGCATCATTAAATTTCGGTTCTATGACAAATTCTGCTTTTTCATTGATATAGCCCCACTTATCATTAATTTTGGCAGCGGCCAGGCCATCGGAAAATTCTTTCAGATCCTCAAATTTAGGTTCAATAACATATCTACCGGTCTTATCGATAAATCCCCATTTTTTATCTATGGAGACAAGGGCCCTGCCTTTTGAAAAATCCCTCAGGTCGGAAAACTTCGGCGGGACGATAAATTTACCTTTCCTGTCGATAAATCCCCAGTTTATACCGTCATAAGACACCCGTGCGATATTTTCATAAAAACCATAGGCATAGGTAAAATCAGGCTTTATTACAAACTTACCGGTTTTATCGATATAACCTGACTTTTCGCCCACTGTAACAATTGCCAGGTTGTCATAAAAAGGTGAAACAGTATCGAATTTAGGTTCTATAACAAATTTACCTGATTTATTAATATAACCTGATTTATTATTGATAGTAACAATGGCAAGGCCATTATAAAATGAGGAGGCAGTATCAAAATCAGGTTTAATTACGAACTGGCCTTTTTTATTAATAAAACCCCATTTATCATCAAATTTTACGATAGCCAGGCCTTCATTAAATTCATAGGCTTCCGAGAACTGGGGTTTGATTACAAATTTTCCTTTTGCATCAATATATCCCCATTTATTCCTGACATTTTTATTGTCAACCTTTACAGCGGCAAGACCTTCCATAAAGCTGCCGGCATCTTTAAACTGGGGACTTATGACAAACTTATCATAACTATCGACAAAGCCGTATTTTCCATTAAGTTTCCGGGAATAATAATTTTCCGAAGCTTCATCACTGTATGCAAACCCGGCAGCAGAGGCCAGTATAGTCAGGCTTAAAAAAAGCGTGGTTAATTTTTTGTTCATATAATCCTCCTAAATGCATAGTGGATTATAATACGTTTAGGCTAATTTTTAAAGATCAAGTTTATTTAAAGTGATAGGTGATAAGTGAAGAGTGAAAGGGAAGAAAAAGGTTAAAGCCCTTTCTTCTCCCGTCACTCGTCACCCGTCACTTTTCACTAATCTTACCAGCCCCCTGATATTATCAGTATAAATCCGTTTTACCCCGTTTTTTTGGCAATAATAAAAAGCTCCGGGAGTGTTTACGGCTCCAATTCCAACCTCAAGGCCAGCTTGTCTTGCCCTGTTAATCATTTTTGGACGGAAACCAAACCAGTGCCCGCTTATTTCATCAATTTTATTTTCCTTAACCAGCTCCAGAAGTTTATTACTGATAAAAGGGTCAAAGCGCTGGTCAACACAGGTACCGATAAATATACAGTATATTTCGGGATTTATTTGCTTTATATATTTAAGGGCATCCATAGTAAAGGAAATAAACCTGAAGTGCTTAATATTACTTTTATTGATGTATTTTTCATTAAGCAGCTCAAAAATATATTTGTAATTTGTATAAGATTTTAATTCAATCACAAAGGTCCTTTCAGGCAATTTATCAAGTACTTCTGAAAATTCGCTTACCTGCCTCCTTAATTTTTTAATTTCACTATATTCCAGTTCACGGACCTGTAATTTATCCAAAAAACCTGTCCTGATAAAGCTGTCATGAAAAATAAATACTTTACCGTCCTTTGAAAGCGAGAGGTCAAATTCTACTTCACCGGCACCCTGGGCAAAGGCATTTTGGAATGACTCTATGGTATTTTCCGGCCATAGTTTCTGAAATTTATTACTGCCGGAACCCCGGTGGCCGATTATGGTGATTTTGTTATGTTCTAACACAGGCAGAGTAAAGAGCTGCCTGTGTTAGAAAAGCAAAGCGTAATATAAATGAGATTTAAGACCCTAACGGGATTAAAAATAGCTTTATCCCACATGTTGTTTCTCGATAACCTTTTCGGTTTTTGGCCTTGTATAAAAAGAATAGGCAATTGCAGCAAGCCAGGCCAGCAGGACAATTAACTGAGCCGTGGTGGTTTCCAGGGTAGGATAAAGGCCAATCAAATCAATTTCAGGGATATGGTTAATACCCGTTATGCTCAGGATATTACCTTCCTGTAATTCATGCAGGCCCTTGCCGACAAAGCTGAATACCATGTAATAAAGCAGTAATCCGGTTACCAGGAAAAATTCCTTTATGGGGATCTTTACGCTGAACCGGTATATTAATACAGAGAGTACTAAAAGACCCAGGCTGCCGAGAATTAAACCGATGCTTACCATATTGGCATCTCCCGAAGTAGTGTATAAAGCTTTGTAGAACAGGATAGTTTCAAAACCTTCCCGGTAAACCGAAAGAAACCCTACGCTGACAATTGCCAGCTGATTCCTGCTAGAGAGGGCAGAATTTAAAGTTGATTTTATAAAGTTCTGCCATTGCTGTGCCTGTGTTTTGCTGACCAGCCAGTGGCTGACATAAAATAAAATTGCCGCTGCCAGTAATACTGTTATTCCCTCCAGAAATTCTTTGCTGAAATTAGAGTATCTCAGGACAGATTCCAGAATAAAAGCTGTAATGATACTGGCCAGGATACCGAGGCCAATGCCGTAATACATCCCTTTTACCAGTCCTGAAGATTCAGGGCCGGTTTTCTTGATAAATGTAATCAGGGCCATCAGGATAATAATTGCCTCAAACCCTTCCCGCATTATCAGAAACATTGACTGGAGCAGCAGGGCAAAACCGTATTTGTCGGTATTAAGAGTTGCAACCACCTCTTCCAGGCCATCTTCGATATCCCTGATTATGCTGTTAACTTTTGCTTCATTACCTTCTGAAGCATAGAAACCTTTTAAGGAATTAAAAGACAGCTCAAGTTTCCTTGCCAGGGCTTTATCCTTTGCCCCCAGTTCCCTTTCAATCGGTTCAAATGCCATATAGGAGGCAATAGAATTTTCTACCGCGTCCCTGGGATTATTTGCCAGGTATTTTTCGCGGGAAATGTATAAAATCTTTTTTATCTCATTAATAGTCTGTTTCAGGTAATCCTTTTTTGATAAATTTTCTGTTTTAATCGCCGGATACTCAGTTTTTTCATTTCGAATATAATTTACCAGGTAAAATAAATCATTATCATTAATCGCAGCAAATTTTTTATTGAGTTTCAGCAGCTTAACCAGTTCAGGATCAGGCCTGTCTGCCGTGTAGGATATATCGCTTAATTTCTGCTGAAGCAGGTTATTATTTTCTGACATAAAATTATTGAAGATTTCTTTACCTTTTTTTGCCGATTGTTCATTTTGTGAAAAAGCCCTGACATATTTAATCACATCCCATTTTTCCTGCCTGCTTAACTGGAAGTCCCAGGAAGGCATTGCTGTCCCTGGTATGCCGTTTTTTATCGCCCTGTAAAAATTATAAGGGGACTTTTCCCTGACAAATTCCAGGTCATGAAAGTTTACCGGTTTGGGGTTGAGGGCAGCAGCAGCGGGTCCATTACCAAATCCTTTTATACCATGGCATACGGCACAGTTCAGTTCAAATATTTTTTTGCCATTATCAAAAGAAGGAGCTTCTGCCGGAAACTCGTTCAGAGAAACCCCGGCGAGATTTTCCAGCAGCTGGTCAGCCTCAGTAACCATCTTGCCCATAATTTCGGGATCTTCTTTATCTTTAATCGTTTTGGCAATCTGTTCTATTTTTTCGTTTACACTTTTAAATCCTTCCCTGTTTTCAAGCGATAAACCTGCCGCCCGGGCATTAAGCTTTTTCTGGGCCTGTTCCAGGAAAAAATTAGCTTCACCGTATTCATCTTCTAAAACAACCTGCTTATTTTTTACACTGCCATAATATTCGCCTTTTGCCAGGTTTATTGAGTCTGATACTTTTTTTATATCCCTGATAGTATCATTATCGATTACTGCCTGGGCAGCAAGACTAAAATTTAAAGCAAAACCAAATAAAATCATTAAAAGAAGTGATATTTTTCTTAATAATTTATTAATCATATTTTTAACCAAATAAAACCTAAAATCTTATACTTTTTAAACTAATTAACCTAACTAATAATTAGTTTAACTAATAGTTAGTCTAACTAACTATATTAGTCTAACATATAAATAAAGGATTCCAAAAATATTTTTTTAAACTTTAGATTTATGGGGATTTATCGATCAATTCTTCAGGCTTCGATGGCGGAATATTCAGATAATTCAGCACATTGGCGGCTATCTCTCTAAAAACAGGAACAGCGGTCATACTGGCAAAATGAGCCGTACTGGGGCTGTCCAGGAGAACGAAAGCAATAACCCGGGGATTATCAGCGGGTAGTATTCCCAGGAAAGAGGCCATTACATTACCGCTATAGTGGCCGTTTTCGACCTTATCGGCAGTACCTGTTTTACCGGCTATCGTATAACCCGGTATTTTGGTTGCCCTGCCTGTACCACCCTTATCTTCTACAACATGGCTCATTAAATGCAGCATTTTGTCGGCGGTATCTTTTGATAAGGTCCTGAATTCTTTGCTTTTATATTCTTTTATGACTTTATCATTACTATCAATAATTTCTTTGATTATCCTGGGTTCAATTCTAATTCCGCCCCTGGCAACAGCACTGATAGCAGTAACAATCTGCAAAGGGGTGACTGCAACACCCTGACCGAATGAGATTGTTGACTGCCGGCTCGGTACCCATGGCAGTTCAGGAACAATGCCTCCTACTTCTCCCAAAAGCTTGGAATCAGTAGGGGAACCAAAACCGAATTTTAAGAGCATTTCCCTGTGTGTTTCCGGACTCATTCTCCTGGTAATAATACTTGTACCGACATTGCTGGAAACCTTGATTATATCACTGGGGGTAAGGTACCTTACCTGGCCCGGTGCTGCGCCGTGATCATGGACTGTCCATTTATCAACCTTGATCTGCCCGGGGCAGGCAATTGCTTCATTTATACCGACTTTACCATCTTCAAGGGCAGCAGCAATTGAAAATATTTTCATAGTTGAACCCGGCTCATAAAAATCAGTGACAGCCCAGTTTTTTATGACGTTCCAGTCCCTTTTGGTTGCATCATTGGGATCATATGTCGGAAAGGTTGCCAGTGAAAGGAGATCGCCGTTCTTTAGATCCAGTACTATAGCCAGGCCCCTTTTTGCCTTGTATTCGTCCATACCTTTTTTTAATTCCCTTTCGGAAATATACTGGATATTTTCATCAAGGGTCAGCTTTATTTTGCTTGTTTTTACCTTTGAGGTCATAGTCGGTAAATCATTATCAAGGCTAAGGATCTCGGACCCTCTGCCGTCCAGAAAGATTTTTTCCTGCTTGTTTTTATCGGCCAATACATCTTCAAAGGAATGTTCTATACCGGTCTGCCCCTCATTATCAATATTGGTAAAACCAATCAGGGAAGCGGCTAACTGTTTTTTGGGATAAACCCTTCTGCTTTCCAAAACAAAATTAATACCGGGTATTTTCAGGGCTTTCACTTTCTTTTTAAAATCATCTGATACAGGCATTTGCCGCTTTAGCCAGATAAAACTTTTTGACATCAGTTTCTTTTTTATATTGGGTACATTCTCAGACAAAAGCGGGGCAACCCTGGCGGCCATTTCATCATAAGAAATTTTATGTAATTTATATTCTTTGGGATAAGCAAAAATGGATATCGACTGGTTGTCGATTGCCAGACTGTTGCCGTTGCGGTCGATAATCAGGCCCCTTTTTTCAGCTAAGGAAATGGGCCTTCTCTGCTGCTTTTCAGCTTTTTCTGATAAAAATTCATGCTGATAAACCTGCAGGTAGAACAAACGTGCTGCCAGGCCGAATGTAAAAAGAAAGACTGCTATATAGATAACATAAATTCTATTATTTACTAATCTTTGATTTAAATACATCAATACCCGATATTAATTGACAGCCTTCTTTTTTCCGGAGAAACCCTTGTAATAAGATATTCTTTATTTGTAACCTGTTCAGGAAGAATTAAATAGTTTATTTTTGAGTTTATTGAGGGTTTCATTTGTAAATCATTGACGGCAACTTTTTCTACCTTGGTTAATTCTTTAGCTTTTGCCAGTTCAACATTCAGCCTGTAATCCTGCTCTTTCATTTCAATTATCTGGCTTTGCAGCAGGTTAGAATTTTTTTGCACGATGACGCTGTGGAAATAAATTGAAGCTTCACCAGCCAGTAATATAAAGGCGGAACTGATTAAATTCATGGTAAGCCTGGAATATTTTTTACGGGTAAATGGAACGGCTTCCGGCCTGGCAGTAACCTGTTTCTGAATTTGCGGTTTTGATTCGGTATTAGGTATCAGGGCCCCTTTGGCTGTAACTTTTGCTACCTGTTTTTCCCTGGAAGGAAACTGACTTAATACATTTGGTATATCCTTAATTTTAGGTTCAAAAACTTTTGTCTGTAAGCTGGTTGCCATTATTTCTCCTTATGTTCTCTCTATTACTCTAAGTTTTGCACTTCTTGCCCTGGGGTTCTGCTTTATTTCTTCTGCATTTGCTACTATTGGTTTTTTTGTAATTATTGCACCCTGAGAAATTTTGCTGCAGGTACAGATAGGCTGCCTTGGGGGACAAATACAGTCTTTTACTGATTCCCTGAATTCTTCTTTGATAATTCTGTCTTCCAGTGAATGGAAAGAAATTACCGCCAGCCTTCCCCCTTTTTTTAAATTTTTCAGGGCTAATGGTATTACTTTCTGTATACCTTCCAGTTCTTCATTAACTTTGATTCTTAAAGCCTGGAAAACCCTGGTGGCAGGATGGATATTACCGATAAACTTTTTGCCTGCCAGAGCATTTACAATTATTGAAGCTAACTGGGTTGTTGTTGTTATAGCTTCTTTTTTCCGGTAATTAACGATTGCTTCTGAGATAGTTTTGCTGTAGGGTTCTTCGCCATATTTGGAGAAAATTTCGGTTAATTCAGCTTTTGATAATTTGTTGACAAGATCGGCAGCAGTTAAAGTAAGGTCCTCATCCTGGGCAAACCTCATATCCAGGGGTGCTTCCCTGGAAAAACTAAAACCTCTTTCGGCATGGTCAAGCTGGGGGGAAGAAACACCGAGATCAAATAATATTCCATCAAGTAATGGGATTTTATTCTCGCTTATTATTGTTTCTAAATTTACGTAACTGCTTTTAATCAATTTATAATTTTTACCTATATTATCAAGCACTTTTCTCGCTGCATTAATTGCATTAAAATCCCTGTCCAAACCAAAAAGGAAACCTGTTTGTCCGATTGAACGTAAAATTTCAGAGGAGTGTCCTCCCCCGCCTGTTGTACAGTCCAAAAAAACCTTGCCTTCCGTGCAATTCAGAGCTTCTAGGATTTCATTTATTAAAACCGGTTTATGGTCAAATTCACTATTAATCATCTTAAATAAAAACCCTATATTATAAGCCTATCCTAATAGATAATCTATTCTGTGATTTAGAACACATTAGATTGCTTGATTAAAATAATATTAAATATTCTTTACAATAAAATTAGTGACGAGTGAAGAGTGAAGGGTGACGGGAAAGAGAAAATCTCACATTTTTATGCACTAAATTTAAAATCATTTAATATCAATCATTACAGGGAAAAATTTTATTTTTCTTACCCGTCACTCGTCACCCGTCACCCTTCACTTTTTAAACTGCTACAACTTCAATGTCCGGATGAAAATTATCCTTTAGAATAAATGTAATAGCCTGTAATGTCGCATAAGTCGAGCTTGGGCAGCTGCCGCAGGCACCATGGTACTTTACTGATAATTTAAGATCAGGGGTTAATTCTACTATTTCCAGGCCGCCGCCATCCATTGCCAGTCCCGGACGGACTGTTTCATCAAGAATTTCATTTATTTTTTTCAGGCTTTCATCGGTATCAGCCGGTGCTTTATCGGAATTTGTTTTTTCATCGGTAAAATTTTCGGAAATTACTTTTTTTACTTCTTCTTCAAATACTTTCCAGTTAATATCATTATCATTTTTTTCTACAGTAATAAAATCCGATAAATAAAAAACACTGACGACACCTTTCAAAGAAAATAATTCTTCGGCAAGCTTGTCCCCTTTGGCTTCTTCAGGTGCATTGTACTGCTTTGAGCCATTACTGATTACGGTTTTGCCAAGAACAAATTTTTTTGCGTTTGGATTTGGGGTATATTCCACATCTATATTCATATTTAATTAATCCCTCCATAAGGTCAACATGTAATAGTAATTATAGACTTAAAAGATGAAAAAGGTAAATTCAGCTTGAACAAGGGGCTTAAGTACCTGGCCCGGCATTACCCTTATTGCCTATATCTCACTCTCCTCAAAAGAAGCATGGCTGAACAGGTAGCGGTCCAGCCATTCGAACAGGTAAAGGCCTGCCACAAAAAAACCGGCAAGAATCAGCCAGGACAGACTGGAATGTAATTGTACAGGCTGATCCCGAAATATTGAGAGGGCAACCGTAATACCTACCCCGGCGAGGAAAAGGACTGCAACCTGTATACGCCATACATTCTGTATCCCTGAATGTGACACAGGCTCAAACTCCTGCGCCGCCCTGAAGGCAATCCCTCCCAGTGCCTGTATTATTAATGACATGGGCCAAAGCCATCCATAAACGGGTTTAACCAGTTCTGCCAGCAGGGGGCCGCCCAGTGCCGCTCCGGCAGCCAGCAAAGCAGTTCCTGAATTAAAAACAAATCCGGCAGTGAGATGCCCCGGACCGCGGTTAGGTTCAGGAAAGCTCAAAAACCAGGTCTGAACCGGAAATGGCAGGAAAGTGCTGATACGGCAGAATTCCCTGGCAAACCGTACCAGCAGTGCCCTTGCCCTAACAGTAGATATTTCTGAACTACGGGTTTTTGCCTGTTCGAGGTCATAACGCAGTACAGGATCAACACAGGCCGCAAAGTCGGAAAGGGCAGTGAGCCTTCCTACCGGGGCCAGATGGTGCAGTGAGTGCCAGTTATTTCCGGTCCGGTAAAGAATATGGACTCCATAACGGGTAAGCCAGTAATGTAATAAAACATAAGCAACAACACCGTTATAGACTGTCGGCTCTACCCTGAGAATTTTACCGGGAATCAGTTTTGTGCCAAAATGGCGGGCATGCTCTCTTGTCATGAAATTACCTTGAATATCCGCTTCCAGTTCTTTTGAAAGGGAGGGCAGCCTGCTTGTTACTGCTGCCAGGTCACAATGTACCTGGGCCAGGTTCCAGGCTGAACCGGCCAGGCAGGCCATACCCCTGAAAAAAGGCAGTGAAATAGCGGCATCACCAAGGAGAAATACCCGGGCATTCAGTTCAGGCAGAATGAAAGTTTGTTTTTCCATATACTGGTGCTCCAGGCGGAATGTGCTTTGCAGCAACACATCGCAGGGACCCGGGGCAATATCTTTACGGAGGTGATAAACAAATCTCTCAAAAAAGGGTGCCTTAAGGTTTTTCATTATTTCATCAGTTAACAGTACAGGCTCTTTGGGGGAACTCCCCAGTTTCTCCAGCCGTTTATGTTCCCGGTGCTCAAGAAACAGGTCGATTTCAGCAAATCCGTTTTGATTCATCCGGTAGTCCAGGAGCGAATGCAGTACTTTGGCAAGTTTATACTGTTTCACCATGCCAAGCTGTTTGGGGATTCCGCTGCCTACTACCCTCAGGCGGGCTACTGTCTGGTGCGTATGCTTTACCGGCTCATGCTTTCCCCTTACAATATCCCTGATAGTACTGTGAACAGAGTCTGCGGCAATAATTGTCAAAAGGCCGCCGGGTTGCAGCCGGCCTTCCTTTTCAAGCTTAAGGCGCAGACCAGGAAGGCTTGTTTCTCCAGGGCCCTTGCCTATACACATGATTTCCTTGTAAATACCAAGCTGGCCGGTAAGAGTTTGCATATGGTCTTCCAGTAAATTTACAGCAGGCTTGAAGCTTTCTTCTTCCAGAAAATCCATAAATTTATCAAAGAGCGGATCCCGGAGGCGGGTCTGAATCAGCCTGTAAGCTTCCGGAGAAATACGCAGGCGGTGTGTCCTCTGGTATTGCTCCCTTTTGTCAAAAAGGTAAATGGGCCAGCTGGCAAGATCTCCTCCCTGCCTGGCAAAAAGCAGGCGGCTGATTATACAGAACAATAGACCAGCAGGCCCGGCACCTATTACTGCTGTTACAATACGGCGCTCTGACATTGGTAATAATTATCCCGGGTGTTTAATTTATATTTTTTTTAATATAACATAAAAATCTATAAGAAACCTCATCCCCTGTCAGAGCTTAACATCTCTGACATCCCCTTCTCCTTGTGAAGGAGAAGGGGACCGAGGGGTTGAGGTTATTTTTTCATAAATTTTTTAAAAATCCTAATCCCCATCCGTCTAATAAATTTATCGAAAGAAAAATGATAATTAGAAAGGGGAAAAGAAAATGAATACACTTAAAAAATCAGGTTTAATAGCATTTTTAACAATGTCTGTCTTATTGCAGAGCTGCTCATCAACTAACAGGGATGTAAAGGTTCACCGGGAACAGGATGAAGTTATGGTAGAATCAAATGTAAAAAGTCCTGAAAAGAAAAAAGTTAATAATATGCCGGCAACTTCTTTAGCCAAAGGTGATATGCAGGCCGGTTATGCTGCTGCACCCCGGGAAACTTATGCCGCCGGAACTGTAGCCAATGAGGAAGATTTAAAGGATTATGATAAAAACAGGGACTTAAAACCGGGCCAGGATTTTAATACAGAACAATATAACAGGATTTATGAAAACCCTTTCCTGGAAGTAACAAAAAATCCGCTTTCCACTTTTTCAATTGATGTTGATACAGCTTCTTACAGCAATATCAGGCGATTTCTTACCAATAACTCGCTGCCTCCGAAAGATGCAGTCCGGATTGAAGAAATGCTTAATTACTTTACATATGATTATCCGCAGCCAAAAGGCAGTGACCCCTTTTCAATAAATATTGAAATGTCCGATTCACCATGGAAAAAAGGTAATAAGCTGGTTCATATCGGGCTGCAGGGCAAAGAAATCCCTACAAAAAACCTGCCTTCAAGTAACCTGGTATTTTTATTTGATACATCTGGTTCGATGGAATCGCCTGATAAACTACCATTGCTAAAATCGGCATTTAAATTACTTCTCAGCCAGTTAAGGGAAAATGACCGGGTATCGATTGTAGCTTATGCCGGTTCAGCCGGCCTTGTATTACCTTCTACCCCCGGTAACCAGAAAGAGGAAATTGAAGCTGCCCTTGACCGGCTGCAGGCCGGTGGTTCAACTGCCGGAGGGGAAGGGATAAACCTTGCCTATAAAATAGCAAAGGAAAACTTTATTGAGCATGGCAATAACCGTGTAATCCTGGCAACGGACGGCGACTTTAATGTTGGTGCCTCCAGTGATTCTGAATTAATCAGAATGATAGAGGAAAAAAGGGAAGAAGGCACATTTTTATCAATACTTGGTTTTGGTACCGGAAATTATAAAGATTCAAAAATGGAACAGCTGGCAGATAAGGGTAACGGGAATTATGCCTATATAGACTCTCTCCAGGAAGCAAAAAAGGTTTTTGTAAAGGAAATGGGCTCTACACTTTTAACAATTGCCAAGGATGTAAAACTGCAGATTGAATTTAACCCTGCAAAAGTAAAAGGCTACCGCCTGATAGGTTATGAAAACCGGATGTTAAGAAATGAAGACTTTAATGATGACAAAAAAGATGCCGGCCTTTCCAGCACAGTGGGATCCGAAGCTTGGAATTCACGTGACTTGAAGTCGCG
>JADMIO011116419.1_pt1 | contig 104186 bp, 90 predicted proteins | sample 8958161 | NCBI WGS metagenome assembly JADMIO01 (sample SAMN16585339, study PRJNA669376) | soil metagenome | isolation source: Crop rotation soil | place: USA: Cullars Rotation, Alabama | collected 2011
GCCGCGACTTCAAGTCACGTGAATTCCAAGCTTCGGATCCCACTGTGCTGGAAAGCTGACGCAACGCCATGACTCTCAGTCTATCGGCACTCGTGCCGGTAGGCGCAAAAACAAATCGGCCGCGAGGAAACTCATCTCGCAGCAGAGCGAAACCGGTCAAGTCCCCCGCGCACGCGAAAACAAGCTCTATGTCGTCGCCGTAGCTGTCGATTGTCGCGCGAGAAATATCCGCCTGTAGACCCGCGTCCGTCACAGCAACCACCGCGGCCGACCTCGGACTCTGCCTGTTCACGAGAGCTCCGTTGCCGAGGGTGCGACAGCAATTGATCCGCGAGCGCGCTCGGTAGGATTCCAGACCGCCGTGCGCGCCCCCCGCAGGGCGTCATACCATGCGAGAGATCCAGCGGCGCACGAAGCGGTGGCAAACGCCGTCCACGCCAGAACGCGCGGGAGTGCGTAACCGCGGTGCGCGAAGGCGAAGGAAAGAAGCGACACCGCAATGCCGGTCCCCAGCACGAACCCAGGGAGCGGATAAAGCGCGCCGACATAGATCCAGGCCAGCAGCGCAAACGGCGCGATCAGATACGGCAGCCATCGACACAGCTTGTGGCTAATCAGCATTAGAGCAAACGATCCGTATCGAAGGGGGTTCATGACTTCGCTAAAGTGGAACAACGTTTTGAGACCACGGGTCATGGTGCGCGATTTCCGACGCAGCTCGGCGTGCATCTCGCCGGAAGACCGGACGATGCACACCGCGTCGGCAACGCTGACTGAGCGATAGCCTTTCATTCGCGCAACGAGCGCTGACGCGAAGTCCCAGCTCAGGTCGTTTGGGAGCGGCCGATCGTGGATGCCGCGTCGGATGGCAAAAAAGCAACCGCTTGCACCGACGATCGATCCAACCTGAGTCTCGAGATCTCGAACGCGCATTTCGAAGCGCGTGTACGTTCCCTCGCCACCCGAAGTATTCGATGCACCGATGCTGATGTCTCGTCCCGAGGCCACCCCGACAGTCTCGTCTGCGAAGACTGATATCAGCTTCTTGAGCGACCCCGGCGGCACCTCAATAGTGGCATCGACGTTTACGATGATCTCGCCGCGCGCGAACGGTACTGCAGCATTCTCGAGCGCAGTTTTTCCTCGTCTTTCCGGAGATCTCCAGAGCTGGACACCCCGCGCCGCAAAGGTTCTGACGATGTCGTCAGTGGCGTCGGTCGAAGCATCCGAAAGCACCAGGATTTGAAGGCGCTCTACAGGATAGTCGACTTCCAGTAGGCTCTCGAGCGTGCGCTGGATACGCTGTGCTGCGTTGTAGACCGGTACCGTGATCGTCACGCTCGGCCACGTCCAGCCCGCATTGGTGGACGGTGAGACTCGGCGGCGTTGGCCGACCAGCCAAAGAATTACCGGGTAAAGGACGTACCCGTACACCGCTACCGCGACCGGCGCGAGCGCAATGGCGAGGGCTACCGGCAGCATCAGGTTCAAGGTTCCGAGGGCGCGGAGTTTGTCAGATTACTCCAGGGTGGCGAGCCGAGGCGCCAGCCCTGCGCGCCTCGCTCGGGCCCGCTGTAAGCATTCGATATGCCCCGACCGGCACAGGGCCAACTCTGTGTGGTGATGTGACTTACGCCCAGCTACCGCCCGGAGTCGTGACGAGGAGTTTCAGCAGTGTGTTGCGCGAACGCGACGCGAGCCAAAGCACTAACCAGAAACGCGCACGGCTGCCAGTCCGCTCACGGTTTGGATAAAGGCGGTTCGCGATTCCTCGTAGGAATACCTCGGAATGGCAAACAGGTCGACCGGACCACGACAGCCGACCGGCCCCTCGATCGTCGTGAGTGCTGCGCGCATCCCTGCCCGCCGTACGATCTGTTTTTCCCGGTCGGAAAAATCGCGAATGCCGCCGTTGGGATAGCAGAAAACTGGAACCGCGGAACCAGTGTTCGCCGAAACGGCGCGCCATGACTCGGTGATCTCGCGCTCCGACCTTTCAGCACTGACGCGAGAGAGTATCGGGTGGTCTACCGTGTGTGGTCCGTAGGTAACGCCATTGCGAGCGCAGCTACGGACATCGTCCCATGTCATGGCCCTATCCGAGGCCGGCACGTCCGAGGGTAGATCTACTTCGAGCTGCCTGGCCAGGGAGATGAGCATTGACTCCTTCTCCTCGTCGGTTACGAGTTTCAATTCTTCTACGAGGATGTCGTAGGCAAGGACGCGTTCGGCCTTATCGCGCCAGCGTAGATGAAGTGTCCTTCCCCCAATCGCGACATCCACTCCTGACCGTGGGGCGTGTGAGACCATCCAGAGAACCCTATCGAACCAGTTCCAGAGTTTTCCGGATACGAAGTCGGTTATCAGAAAGACTGTAACCGGACAGTCGTACGCGGCGAAAACCGGCGCTCCCACCTCGGCAAAGTCAGCGTAGCCGTCATCGACCGTGAAGACGACACTACGCCTCGTGAATGGAGCGTTGTTTTCGATTCTCTCGAGCAGCTCTCCGAGACCGAGCAGATCGTAGTCTCGCGCCCGCAGATACTCGAGATGACCGCGGAGCACTTCAGGCTCGTGACCTGCGACGCCGAGGTCCGGCATCGCGAATCGATGGAGCATGAGAATGTTCGCGCAACGCGGGAGAATGGGAGACAGCAGTGAAAGGCCGAAATCGCTGGTCAGTCCGCTGCCGAATATTTTCTTGATGGTGTGCGCGACCACGTGCCCGGGTGTTGAGTTTCGAACGACTCGTCACGACTTTGTTGTGCTACAATCCTATTTCGAGCACCCGAGAGCGGGTAGTCGTTCCATAGTGCCTTTGAGGAGAGCCACGATTGGAGGTTGAAGTAATCAGCGAGCCCGGTCCGGGGTGGGAAGCTTGTGAGCGAGCTCTCGATCAGCGCGGCACGCCCTTGCCTCTCTATCATCGTGCAATGTGGGCTCGCGCGGCCAGAGAGGCCGGGATACGCAGCTCTTTGTTCGTGGTCAAAGACGGCTTGGGAAACTGCACTGGCGCGTTCGTCGCCCAGACCACTGGAACACGCGCACTCCCTGGACATAACACCGTCGGAATTTCTCGCCTGGGAATAGGAGCAGGCGGGCTCGAACGGGAACAGCTCGCTGCGGCCATAGATGTCGTGATCGAACGCGCTCGCGCGAACCGAAGAACTCTTCGTGTCGTCGTCGATGTTTTTTCACTCGATCCGAGTGCTCGGGACGAGACGAGCAAACTTTTTTTGCGGCGTGGATTCAGTCGTGTGCCGGCAACGCGCAGCTACGAGCGGACTCTGCTGCTCGATTTACGACCCACCGAGGAAGAGCTGTTCGCTGCGTTACATACCAAGGCTCGACAGGGTGTGCGCTCGGTCCACAAGCTTCCTGTAAAACTCCGGACCGCAGATGACACTCGCCTGAGTGAAAGGTTCGACGAGCTGAATGCAGAGACGCGCGAGCGAACAGGCGGGGAGAATCATCGCCCTGACTGGGCCGCGTTCATCGAGATGTCAAATCGTTCTCCCGATCGCTCGCGGATCGTAGTTCTGGAAAAAACCGACGACGCTGGGCGCAATCCGGTGATCGCCTTTGCGTGGGCCTGCGTTCACGGCGAAGTAGCAGAGTATAAGGAGTCGGCTTCATCGCGAAGTGAGCGGCGGATTCCAACTACCTATCCCCTGTTGTGGGATCTCATTCTCTGGGCAAAGCGTTCCGGCGCAACGTGGTTCGATCTTGGTGGTGTGACCGGCGGAGCTGAAGGCGAAGATCCACTCGCCGGCATTTCCGAGTTCAAGCGAAGATTCACGAAGAACGAGGTAGAGGTCGGTGAGCAGTGGGAGCTCTATCCGCATCCAGGTCGCGCCGCTCTTGCGAATGCGGTAACACGCGTGGCGGCGCTGGCGAGGAGAGTGCTGCAGTCGCGATATTTGCGTCGGCCGGCACGCGCCGGTTGAGCGTTCCGCAACCAGACCAGGAAGCTTCCATCGATCGCTCCGGTCGGTCACAAGCCTAAAACAACAAAGCTCACCGAATGCGAAACCGGATTCTTTTCCTGGCTCAATGTCTACCGTTCCCGCCTCACAGCGGGGTTCTCAATAGAACGTTTCATACGCTCGAGGAGCTTCAGCGCGAGTTTGACGTGACACTCGTGGCGTTTTCGCGGCGTAATCACCAGCCAGACGGCACCGCCCGGACCAACGCTGTGGCGGCGTTGCGTGAGGTCGCATCGGATGTAGAAGCACCTGCTCTCATCGAATCCGAGTGGTCGACCGGGGTGAAGATTGCGAACCAGTTACGAAGCGTATTGTCGGGTGAGCCCTACGTATTCTACGAGTACGACAACCCGGAATTCGAAAAGTCTGTGCAGGCGGCGATTCGGCGAAATCCGCCCGACCTGGTTCATCTCGACAGCATCGACCTGTACGGTTGGGTTTCGCAATTGCCGCCCGTACCGACTGCATGCACTCACCACAACATCGAGTCAGAGCTGCTTCGCCTGCCGGCGGAGCACGTTCGCTTCCCCGGCCTGGCGAGGTACATAAGGTATCAGGCTGGCCTGGTCGAAAAAGTCGAGCGCCGAATGAGTCCGCGGTTCGCTATCAACGTCATGACTTCTCCGCGTGACGAAGAACATCTACTGGCGCTTGCTCCCGGCGCTCGGACAACGGTAGTACCGAACGGGGTCGATGTCGACTTTTTCAGCCAGTCGTCAGCGGACGAAATAGTACCGGGAAGGCTGGTGTTTCTCGGACCGACCTACATGTTCCCGAATCGGGATGCGGTGCAGTTTTTTCTCGACAGCATCTTTCCGAGAATCCGCGAGCAGTGTCCTGGAGCATCCCTTCACACAATCGGAAAAAATCCGCCCGAGGACAAAGCCGAGTTCGAGCGACACGCGGGCACTACTTGTCATGGATACGTCAAGGACATCCGCCCCCTGTTCGGGGAAGCAGAGTGCTCGGTCGTACCGATACGGGTCGGCGGCGGCACGCGACTCAAGATCCTCGACGCATGGTCGATGGGCAAAGCGATCGTGTCGACGTCAATTGGCTGCGAAGGCCTGGCGACGGTCGACGGCGAGAACATCCTCATCCGCGACGACCCAACCGAATTCGCCGATGCGGTTGTGCGAGTCTTACGCGACAGAAACCTTCGCGATCGTCTCGGCAGCGAAGCACGCCGAACTGTCGAGCGTCATTATGCCTGGCGAAAAGTGGGCGCCCATCTGAACTCGACCTACAAACAGCTCATCGCGCAGTAGTTTGCGATTTCGCCCAGGCGACCACGGCCTGGATCACGCGAGCATTGAAATCAGATTCACTTCCACAACGCATCGCGTAGTTCCAACCGGAACTGGCAACGCTCTCGCGCACAGATCGATCGTTCCAAACCAGCGTCATCGCTTGAGCGAGCGCGTCGGGGTCTTCGATCGGGACGCTAATCAGCTCCTCAGCGAAGATGTCCGATACGCCAGGGCCGGCGCTGGCAATCACTGCCTTACCAAGTGCCATCGCATTGAGAATGGTGCTGATTCCGGCGGCGATCACCCTGCCCTTCACCATTGGTATCGCGACGATCCTCGCGCCGCGCAACGCGTCGACCTGGGATCGTTCGCCACCGTCATCTTTTAATACGCGCAGGTTTTTCGGCAGGCTGCTCAACGCCGGCGAGAATCGGCTGCCGTGTTCGCGCAGCATTTCCAGGCGCGGCTCAAGAATCGCCCCCGGCAAGCTACTCAGTTCGAGCGCCGAAAAGAAAGTGTCGAAATCACGGAGCGATCGGCCGAAGCACAGAATGTAGTCGCCGTCTGGCTGAGGCTTGTCGACTCTGTAATCCCACAGGTTTGCCTTGAAATCGACGAAGCCACAGCGAGCCGACTGAATTCCGTAGTGTTTGCGAAGCGACTCGACGTCGGTGAAGTAGTTGAGAAAGAAGTCGACTTTACTGAGGGCCAGGCTCCGCAGCGCCGCACCGGCGCGCGCGAACAACGTTCGCGGCGGCAATAACACCACGAAATCGAGCGCAATGAGGGGCGGCTGCCTCCTGAAGCTCAGTAGGCGACGAATTGCCAGCTGGAGCAGCAAACGCGCTGCGCAATTGACGAGGAATAGTGTGTGTGGCGCGTCCCGATAACGATCGAACTCACTCGCGGAATCCGCGAAGATGCTCTCCCCGCTCACACCATTCACGATCCATCGCGGGGGAAGGTTCTCGATGTTGCTTACGATGCGCAGACTGGGCACCGTCTCGTCGCTATGCGCCATCATCAACGGTTGCTCAGTGCCGAGCTGTACGCCGCAGCGATGGCTGTCATCCAGCGCTGCAGTCCGTACTTCGACTCAACGCGCACACGTGCGGCGTCGGCCCGGGCCCGCGATGTGGCCACGTTCGAGCGCACGTCCCCTAAAGCTCTGGCAATCGCTCGCGGATCCTCGGCGCCTACGATCACTGCCTCGGCATCGGTGACAACGTCCGGAATTCCGCCAACGTTGGTCGCGATGACGGGCACACCGACCGCCATTGCCTCGAGCAGTGTGATCGGCGTACCCTCGGTGCGAGAGCTGATGACGATTGCGTCGAACGCGTTCATCAACGACGCGGCGTTCGCCACTTCACCGTGAAAAGTCAGACGCGATGCAATTCCCAACTGCTCCGCAAGCCTGCGCAAGGAGTCGCGCTCGGGACCTTCGCCGATAACTGAGAGATGAAACGCAGGTTCCGACGAAGCGAGCGCTTGCAGCATCACGTCCGGTCCCTTCTCGCGCGACAGTCGCCCGATCCAGCCGACGACGAAGCCATCGACGGGCAATCCGAGTTGACGCCGTGCTTCGATTCGGCTGAGAGCTCGCGGAGCCGCAATCGCATTCGGAATGAGATGGATCCGTTCACGCAGAATGCCCTCTGCGGCGAGTCTGTCTGCAAGCGGACGAGAGACCGTGATCGCAGCGGCAGAGTGCCGAAGAGCATATAACTGCAGCTTCTCGTTGATTTGATTTCGCCAATTGCCACCCGTAAATCCGTGCACTGTGCTCACCGCCGGAACATCGGATCGCCGAGCGGCCAAGCCGCCGACGAGATCGGCGCGATAACCGTGGGTGTGAACGATTGCTGGAGAGAGGCGTGAAATAAGCTGACGCAGCGCGCGATACTCCTTGAGGTACTGTTTACTCGCGACCTCAATCGTGGTGACTGGAATGTCCTGGGCGCGAAGATTGGTGACGAACGGGTGATTCTCGCTCTCGTGTGGCTGCAATACGGCAGCGACGTGCGCTCCGTTGCCTCGTTGTTCAGCGGCCATCATACTCACGACGCGCTCGAGACCGCCCTGACGAGCAGGTGCGAGGACGTGCAAAACGTATGTCTGATCCACGCGCTATACGGCTGAGTAGTGCAATAGCGTTTTGGGCAAGGCACCGTTTAAGTTCACCAACTTGCGGGGGATCGGACTCTCACGCTGTGGCGCGCGGGCGCGCTCCGATGTCGCGGGAATTTGTGCCCTCACGGAAAAGTTAGAAATGCGCCCTGATCCCAAACGTTGTGCCAAAGTATGTAACTCGTTGAGCCCGCCAACAATCGCTGCACACCGCGATTGGGCCGGGCGGGTATAAATAGTTGTGACTCTACATTTGAGCAATCGTCGCCCAGGTGGAAGTCAGAAGCACCCGTTCCACCTGGCGGGTGTTTTGTACAATAGCACGGCAGGATCGCGAACCTCTCCGGGGGTGAGCGACAAAGGCAAAACCGGCGAAAGCCGGCGACGCAAAGCCCCGAGGCTACAGCGCGGATTCCCGCGCCATGCCAGTCGAGCCGCCGACTCACAGAATATCGGAGGACGCGTCCTTATGCGCACATCATTGCTTGCAATGACTGGCGTCTGCCTTGCCCTCATCGGGTGCAAAGGCGGCGAGACATCAACTGTCATCGTCGAAAAAACGCCGGTTGCGTCGGTTTCTGTAACGATTCCGACTACGTCGTTGACCGTAGGTCAAACTGAAAACGGAACAGCAACACCGCTCGATGCCGCGGGCAAGCCACTTTCCGATCGCCCGGTTACGTGGACAACGTCCCGTGCCTCGGTCGCAAAGGTCGATGCCAGCGGTGTCATCTCGGCGATGGCCGCCGGTGCTGCTACCATTTCTGCAGAAAGCGAAGGCATCTCGGGACACGCTGATGTGTCCGTCGCCGATGTCGTCGTGCCTCCAACGCCCGTGGCGACAGTATCAATATCGCTTGGCTCTACCTCGCTCAATCCGGGCCAGACGACTCAGGCCACCGCCACACCCCGCGACGCGAATAACAACGTCCTGACTGGGAGAGCGGTAACCTGGAGCAGCAGCAACAATGGGGTAGCATCGGTCAATGCCTCGGGATTGGTGACCGCAGTTGCGCAAGGTAACGCGCAGATTATCGGCACCAGCGAAGGAAAGACCGGCAACGCAACTTTGACCGTTGCAGCACCGCCACCGGTGCCCGTAGCTTCTGTGTCCGTTTCGCTGGCTGCGAGCTCGCTTAACCCGGGACAGACCACTCAGGCGACTGCGACAACAAAAGATGCAAACAACAATGTCCTCACAGGACGCACGATAACATGGAGCAGCAGTAATAACGCTGTGGCTACAGTGTCATCCTCAGGACTCGTCACTGCGCTCGCGGTGGGAACTGTGCAGATCATCGCGGCCTGCGAAGGCAAGACCGCCAGCGGCTCTCTCACTGTCGCGTCGGCCGCACCTGCGCCGGTTGCAACCGTTACTGTCAGCTTCAACAACGCTTCAATCAACGTCGGGCAGACGACTCAGGCGACAGCTACAACGCGTGATGCCAACAACAATATCCTGACGGATCGCGTCGTTGCGTGGAGCTCGGATAACGAGGCAGTAGCGACCGTATCTCAGACCGGCTTGGTAAGCGGAGTTGCTTCCGGCACGGCGCATATCATCGCGACCAGCGAGACGAAATCCGGCAGCGGCACGATGACGGTCCGCGCGCAAGGCGCGACGAACGAACCGGGAGGCATGACCGTCATTTCAGACCGGCCGTTCAACGCGATTAATGAGCTTGGATGGGCTGACGAAGGGAACGGTGGAACCATCATGCAGGACGCGACTGCACCGAAATCCCCGAACAACATTTATCGGACGGTATTGCCGGCGGGCTTCCAGGGCGGTGGTGGAACTGCCTGGGGTGAAATCAACTTCAACGTGAAGACCGTCTATGTATCCATGTGGACCAGAGAATCGGCCAACTGGGAAGGTCATGAAGGATCGAATACCAACAAGCGCTACTACATCTACACGACCACCGACGTGCCGAGCATTTTCCTTTCGATGGAAGGCTCAGGCAGCGGTCCGCTGAGACCGTACATCGAAGGACAAAACATCGTCAAGGGTGGTGAAGGATACGGTGACCCGCAGAATCCAGACTGGGGCCCGAACCTCGTGCCGACGGCACAAGCTATACGTGGCCAGTGGCACAATGTGGAGCTGGTAGCTGCAATGAACACCGCTGGTAACGCGGACGGCTATCTGGATCTCTGGTTGGATGGTGTTCACATCAGCCACTACACCGGCATCATGTTCCAGAGCTCATCGCCGTCATGGCGACTGCTCCACTACACGAACCTTTGGGGTGGTGGCGGCGGCACGGTAGCGAACACCATGTGGCTCGATTGGGACCACCTATACATAAGCGGTAAATAGACCAAGCTTATTTCTCGGTAAGGGAGCCCGGCCGGAACACTGGCCGGGCTTTCTTGCTTTTTAGTCGTTACGTCACATCGTGTTGCGCCACGTCCACACCTCGCGCGGATAGGTGAACACTGCCAAATCAGGCGCGTCGGCGGTTCGCCGCTAAATATTTGGGAAGTAACGACTTATGAGGCACCCACTGTACGCCGACGCTGGATTGTGCGGGGCGCTTCGCTTGCATTAGTGGGCGCACAAATGCGATTGCTACATGTGGTGGGCGCCCGCCCCAACTTCCCCAAGCTCGCCCCGGTCCACCGCGCTGGACGCGCTGCCGGCGTGGAGCAGCTCGTAGTCCATACTGGCCAGCACTACGCCGACTCGTTATCGGACGCGTTTTTTAGGGATCTCGGTATCCCCTGGCCTGATTTCAATCTTTCCGTCGGCTCCGACACACATGCGGTTCAAACAGCTCGAATCATGGAGCGTATCGAGCCGCTATTTCGAAAAGAACGGCCGGATTGGGTGGTCGTGTACGGCGACGTCAATTCTACGATGGCAGCTGCGATTGTCGCTTCGAAGCTCGGCATCCGCGTCGCTCACGTCGAGGCCGGATTGCGAAGCTTCGACCGTACGATGCCTGAAGAGATCAATCGAATCGTGACCGACCGCCTCGCCAACCTGTTGCTGACTCCGTCGCGCGACGCCGATCAGCAGTTGATCGCCGAGGGTGAGCCGCCGGAGGAAATAGAATTCGTAGGAAACGTAATGATTGACAGTTTGTTTTTTGCTCTGCCCGCCGCACGCGAGACGGCATTTAGGCAGCGAATCGGCGTGAATGGGTCTGCCGTTATCGTCACACTCCATCGGCCTTCAAACGTCGATGACCCGCAGCGCATGACATCCATCGCGCGCGCACTCTCGGCGATCGCATTGGAACACGAGGTTGTCTTCCCCGTGCATCCGAGGACTAAGCAGCGCCTGATGGACGCTGGCCTGGCAATCGATCGGGTCAGAACGCTCGAACCTGTCGGCTATCTGGAAATGGTAGATCTGATGGAGCACGCTTTCGCGGTGGTGACAGATTCGGGAGGCTTGCAGGAAGAGACAACAGCTCTCGGCGTCCCCTGTCTCACGCTGCGTCCCAATACCGAACGCCCGATCACCATCACTGAAGGAACAAATAGGCTCGTCCCTGAGCCAGAGAACCTGTTGGAAGAACTTCAACGCGTGAACAAGCCGCCAAAACCGCCGCGTCCCGAGGGTTGGGACGGACACGCCGGAGAGCGAGTCATCAACGCGCTTCTCCGCCACATAAGGAGCAGCCAATGACGATCGTTGCGGGCGCATTCAGCCGTCATGCGGGCGTTCCGCTACCGGTTTCCCTTTGCAACGCTCTGCGCGCTCACGTGTCGCGCGATCCGAACGACCAGACTGAAGAGTTTCGAGACGGCCGCTGCTTCATGGTCAAAGTAGACATTGGTGCGTACCGCGAGCCTGCGCTACGTATCGATGCGAACGCCGTTTCCTTTCTTGTTGGCGAGCCGCTGCTGGATCACGCCGGAGAAGCAGCAAAACCTCGCTCGAGCGATCTGATCGAGCTGCACGATGATTTTGTGACCGGCGACACCGGCGCGCTCCGTCGTGCGCGTGGCATCTTCGCGGCGGCACATTACGACAGGAAATCGGGCCGGCTTCGGCTCGCCGCTGACAAGCTTGGCCTCAGGCCGATGTACTACTTCGTTGGGGATCGGTACGTCATCTTTGCGAGCGCGCTGAGGATACTCGAACACGTGCGCGAGGTGCCAAAGCAGATGGATGTGCGAGGCGTCACCGAGCTCTACGCGCTCGAGTACCCACTCGCCGACCGCACTCCATTCGCAGCAGTAAAGCTCATGAAGGCGGGCCAAATCCTGGAAGTCAACGATGCCGAGTCCAACGTCTCGTCTTACTGGCGTTGGGACCACATCGAGGAAGGTGGAAAACCGCTGGAAGAACTGACGAAGGAATGTCACGCCGAGTTCATGACCGCGGTCAGACTGCGAAACGGAGCTGATCGAAACACAGCGTCCTTCCTGAGCGGCGGGCTTGATTCGCGCTCCATCGTGATGGCGCTTGTTGAACTGGGTCTACGCGTTCAAACCTTCAACTTTTCGATCGCGGAAACCCAAGATCAGGCGCTGGGCGCCGAGTTCGCCCGCCGGGTGGGAACGATTCATCACGAACGTCCTCGGCAGCACGGACGTCAAGTTGCGGCGATGATGGCGGAGACGTGGAATGAGCTGATCGACGCTGACCCCAAGGCCTCAGACCGGCCACAGATAGTCTGGTCCGGAGGCGGAGGCAGCGTTGCCCTCGGGCATATCTACCTTACCCGCGCGATGGTGCAACTCGCTCGCAACGGCGACATCGATGGAGCGCTCGAACTTTATAGTCAGGCTTGTGCGAGTATAGTTCCGTCCCGCCTGGTACAATCGGATTTGCGCGACGAGTTACAGCGGATAGCGCATGAGGGTATGGTACGCGAGCTGGAGGATCTGGCCGACGTCGCCGATCCCGGGCGTCGGCTGTACCTGTTTCTGATGCTCAACGATCAACGGCGCCGCACCGCCGAGCATTTCGAGGAAATCGATCTCGGCCGGCTTGAATACCATTTGCCGTTCTTCGACAGTGATTTCGTCGTGTCGGTGCTTCGTGTGCCCATCGATGAGTGTCTCGAGCACCACTTCTACATGAAATGGCTTGCGCGCTTCCCCGACGTTGCGCTCTCGGTAGCATGGCAGGCCTACCCTGGACACGAACCGTGTCCACTGCCGATTCAGGGTGGTTTGACGAGCCAGTGGGAAGACGAGGAGAAAGAACGTGTAAGGAGATCGCAACGCAGCAACCTGCTTGGCCAGGCGAAAAAACTCCTGCGGGCTTCGGACTTCCCGGACCCAATTCTGAAGAAGGAGTCGCTGCTGCTCGCAACCGTCATCTTCAGGCTTGGCCTGCGCGACGTCGGGCACGTGATCAAAGCGGCCAGCGTTTACCATCGCTACTGGTCACAGTGCGATGGCAGCTACATGCTGCCGACTGTTACCCGCCGCGCTGACGCCACAGTCCAATAAAAGCTCTGACCCTCGGCTTGTGGGCGACAAGTAGATAGGCAGCGTAGGCAATCGCCCCCGCGACTATCTCAACGGCGAGCCTGCCTGCTGCAGGCGCTTCAGTTGGACTTAAGAATCGCACTCCGTTCACCACGAGTGCCATCAGGACGCAGCCAGATACAGCCGGCCACAAAGCAAGGACGTATTCTCGCGCGCCGAGCTTTAGTCGCCAGAACAAGCGCGCGTTCAGGGGAAGGGCCACTGCTATTGGATGCGCTATCGTCCACGCGATCGCAATTCCGATCGTACCCCATCTACTGCCAATGACGAATCCGGTCGGAAGTGCCACCGCCGCCACGCCAGCCATGTACATCAGGTAACCTGTGTCTCCGGTGACAACCAGAACCTGAGATGCCGTAGGCGTGATCGTGCGGACAGTTGCGTAGATCGAAAGAATCTGAAGTGGAGCGATCATGAACATCCACTTCGTTCCAAACACCACTGGTACGAGGTCACTCGCGACGAGCGCGATGCCGACAGTGAGTGGGAACGCTACTACCGACAGACCCTCCGTCACCGTCAGGAAGTATCTCTTCAGCGCGACCGTGTCGGTCTGTACGGCTGCAAAGATTGGCGGCGTGACCGAACTAAGGAGCGCGCTGATCTTGTCTACGGGCATGCTGGCTAACGTCCAGGCGTAGCTGTAGGCCCCGAGTGCAACTGCACCGAGGCGCTTGCCGGCGACGATGAAATCCGAATTCTGATAGGCATACCAGAACAACCGCGCGAGCACGACGTTGCGCGTGAACGGCATCACGGACCGAAGCGAAGACCACTTCGGCATGCGCACGCGATACGGTCGCGAAACGACAGTCGCAATGGAGCCGACCATGGCGCCCAGGACGCCGCCGATTGCGAGCGACCAGTATCGAAACCCGAGAACGGCGAGAGCGATCGTTACGAATGACGTAGTCAGTGCCTGACTGGCGTCAATTATCGCCAGCCGCTGGAACCGGAGATCCTTCTGCAGAAGCGCCCCCGGGACCACTCGCGCGGCTGTGATGATCAGCGTCAGGCTCAGCGTAGCGATTACGGGTGGCAACGCAGGGTTCTTGTAGAACCATCCCATTGGCACCGCCGCAGCGCAGGCAATAGCAAAGCTGGCGACACCGAACAGCAATGCCGCGCCGTTGATCTGCGCCGTCTGGTCCTCGCTTATGTCGCGAACGGTTACTACTGTCATGCCGATGCCTGACTCGCTGAGGATGGTGATGAACGCGAGCAGCACCATGCCCATCGTCATCAGCCCGTAGTCGGCCGGCGTGAGAATTCGCGCGACGAGAATCGTGGTTCCCCACGCGACCAACTGCACGATCCACTTTACGCTACCGGTCCACGCGATGCCGCGTACGAATGAGCGGTCGAGTTGCTTGCTCGCGTCCGCCGCAGGCTGCTCGAGTGTTACTCCACTCACCGGCGCCCCGATCGCCCGTGCATCGATCACCGCTGAATCGGCGTTGCTCATGAGACCATCATCGAAAGTTGGGTCGCAGGCTGAACCGTCTCACCAACCCAGCGCTGCTGCCACGCGCAGAAAGTGGCAAGCGCCCAAATGCCAGCGGCGTTCGCCTTTTTCCCACGCTGGAAGCTGTCCCACTCCGCGGCGACTGCGGAACGTCGGAGATGATCGCTGGTTTGCGAAAGCAATAAGTCGCCTGCCCATTCGCGCAACGGTCCCCCCAACCATTGAGCGAGAGGAACGGAGAATCCCATTTTCTCCCGATCCACGAGCTCCCTCGGCACGTGCTTGTAGAGGAGCTCACGCAGAATCCATTTACCGCGCCCATCCCTCACCTTCATTCGACGCGGCAACTTCCACGAGTATTCGACGACGCGGTGATCGAGAAGGGGGACTCGGGCTTCGAGCGAGACTGCCATGCTCGCGTGGTCCACCTTTGCGAGCAGATCATCAGGCAGGTATGAGACCTGGTCCGCCAGCATCATCCGCTCGAGAAGGCCCGCGAAACTTCCATTCAGCATTTGCGGATTCTCGTTCTCAAAATCCATGGCGAGCAGATCTTCCGGTCGCTGCCATGCGGACAACAGCGAGCGATACATCCCCGAAGGCGATTCCGCCCGCAACATGTCGGCAACCTTGCCCAGCTTCTCGCCGAACAGACGAGTGTTGCCCGCTACCGGGAAAATCGGCCGCAGCAAATCGGCAAAGCGACTCCACTCGCCTGGGGATAGAGCGGCGAATCCCGACGCGGTGAGCCGGCGCAGCAAACTCGGATACTTGCGTAATTCGGAAATCAGACGCTCGCCGGAGATGTATCTGTTGTAGCCGGCGAAGAGCTCATCGCCGCCGTCTCCAGTCAACGCAACGGTGACGTGCTGTCGGGCGAGCTGGCAAACGAGGAACGTCGGAATCTGTGAGGGATCAGCCAGCGGTTCATCGAACATCTCTGGCAGTCGCGGCACCACCGCTAAGGCATCCGCACCCGTCAGATGCAATTCGGTGTGATCCGTACCGAGATGCTGCGCCACCGCCCGCGCGTGAGCCGCCTCGTTGAATGCTTCCTGGTCGAATCCGATGGTGAATGTTTTGACAGGCCGGCTGCTGAGCGACTGCATCACGCCGACGACTGCCGAGGAATCAACTCCGCCTGAGAGCAAAGCGCCGAGCGGCACATCGGCGACCATGCGCAGTCGCACCGCTTCCGTGACTATGGATTCGAACTGCGCCACTGCCTCGTTGTCATCACCCACGAAAGGCTCGAGGGTCCCTCGCAGGGCAACCTCCTCCGCGGACCAATAAGCGCGCGAGGGTGGCAGCGGCAACGTCGGATCCGAGATCGTCAGGATGTGTCCCGGTAACAGCTTCATCGCCCGGCTGAATATTGCGCGCGGCGCTGGAACGTAGAGGTAGCGGAGATAGGAGCGCACCGCTGCACCGTCGAGCGAACGGTCAAACTCGGGCCCCGCCACCAGCGCCTTGAGCTCCGAGCCGAAGCTGACGAGTCCTCGGTTCTGATAGACGAACAGCGGTTTGATTCCCATTCGGTCACGCACCAGTGACAGCTGATGCTTGTGCGAATCCCAAACCGCGATTGCAAACATTCCCACGAAGTTCTTAACCGACGCTTCGATTCCCCACTCCTCGAACGCCGCCAGGGCTACCTCGGTGTCGGAATGGCCACGAAACCGATGCCCACGAGATTCGAGCTCATTGCGCAAACCTCGATGATTGTAAATCTCGCCGTTGAAGATCAACGTGAATCGCCCGCCGGCCGATTGCATCGGTTGGTGGCCGAGCACGGACAAATCGACGATGGAGAGTCGGCGGAACGCCAGCGCTATCCCTCCGATTTCATCCGTCCAGATTCCCGCGTCATCCGGACCGCGGTGCACGATTGTATTGGCCATGCGCGTCGCGATCTGCTGCATCCGCGACGCGTTCATTCCACGTCGCTCAAAAAAGCCGGCGATTCCGCACATTTATTAGCTAGAGGAAGTAGTCGAGCGTTCGCCCACCGGAGTGCAATACGAACGCCCGCCAATCGCTCGGCGTGGCAAGTCGACGTCACCTTCATAACTAGTTGTCAGCATTGGACTTACGGCACGGCGCACACAGGGCGGTTTTGCCTTGCAATTACTCGCGATCAATGGCCTGTTGCACCAGCGCAACAGGGGGCGAGCCGTTTGGCATGGGCTCTCGCCTAACGTCGCCACCCAACCCCGCGCGCGATACTCGAGCATCGCCAGGAGTTCGTAGACCCAATCCCCGAACACGCGCAGGCGATCCCGCGGCCAAGGCGCCGGATCCGGGCCGCCGTCGGAGCGAACCCGCGCGGCTACACAGGTGACTTTGAACCCGACCTTCTCGAAAGCGGCGCAAGCGCGACGTGTATGCATCGGATCGGCGACAACTGCGACGTGGACTGCCGACATCGGCATCAAAAGCTCCGCCGAGCCCACGGCCTCGTCACGCGTGGAAGTGGTGCTAGGCGTTCGGAGCCAGCGCCCAGGTCCGCGGAACTGCGAGATTATTCGCGACTGGTCCACGACACTGTGGATGACACCGGTTGGGAAGCGCTGATCGGTGATGGTCGTCACCAGCACTTTCGACCGTCCCTCGTGAATTAGCTCCAAACCAGTCAGCAGATTGTCGAGGGCACCGGACGTCATCGTCGTGTCGGGATTTACGCCACCACTTAGAACGACGACTGCATCGAGTGATTGCGCGGGCAATGGGTCACGTCTCGCCCATTTACGCGCAACAATATTTGCCAGACTCGTTTGGGTGACAACGAGAACGACAACGGCGAACAGGATCAGGGCCGCCGCCAGAATTACTTCAGCGTGAAGGAAGCGAGCGCCAACTCCGATTGCGGCAAAAAGCAGCACTCCCCATGTGTCACTGGTGAATCCTGGCAGCAGCTGCATCGAGAAAAGCATACACCACAGCGCCACGCCGATCGCCGCGCCTTGGGCAAGATGCGCGGCTGTTGCTCCGCGTGTCGCGCGCGCCACTCCTTGTCGTGTCTCTCGCGTAGACTCTTGCTCGATCGGCCATCCCTGAGGATGGCCTCGCTTCACGTGTTGGACGATCGCGGCGTGACGCTATGCCATGCTTCGCGCATCACATCGCGCATTTTGTCCGGCACCGCACAGCTCACGAGTAGCGCCGCACGTCGATCCAAACCCGGACGAACTCGCAGGCTGGACGCGAGCTCACGCATGGCCCTGAGCCGGTGTCCTGCATCCAGCTCGGCTTCGCCCACCCACGCGAATGAATCCGAGAACCGACGGCGCAGTACAGGTCGGGGGAGATCGACCGGACCTTGAGCTGCCCAGGTACTGACGGCGCGCAAGTTATTTCTTGCGATCTCGAGCAGCATCGGCGGCGCCGTCAGCTGGTCTGCGGCACCTCTTCGATAGAGGGTACTGGGCGCATCAATGAACACGACCCTGCCGACCGAGACGAGTCGAATGTAGAACTCATAGTCCTCGCCAGTGCGGTGATACGATTCGTCGAAACCGCCTGTCCTCTCGCACCATGCCCGGCGGAAGAGAACCGTCGACGTGTGAATGAGATTTCCCAGCAGGATTTGTGTCGACAGGTCGCCCTTGTAAAAGGTCGAGTTCGCGTGTTCGGCCGGTACCGCCGGGTCGAGAGAGGCCAGGAAGCCAATGCGTGTCAGCACCGACAGGAGATCCACGTCATCGTACGCGGAGTACATCTTCCTGATGAAGCGCTCGTCACTGACATTGCCTGACGCATCGATCGCAGACATGTCAGTCCAGACAAGGCCCGCGTCGGGATGCGCAGCCAATGCGGCAACCTGCCCCTTCACCTTCCACGGCTGCCACGCATCATCCGAATCCAGAAAGGCGATGAACTCTCCGCGCGCATTGCGCATTCCAAAGTTTCTAGCGGCGGACACACCCGCATTATCCTGTCGGAAATAACGCACGCGTGGTCCGAGCGAACGAACGACACTCGGAGTGTCATCGGTGGAACCGTCGTCCGCCACGACAACCTCGAGCGCCGGATAGGTCTGAGATAACGCGCTTTCTATCGCTCGTCGCAGGACAGGCGCGCGGTTGTACGTCGGAATGATGACGCTCACCAAACCGCGGACTGGCGCAACGGCAAAGGAAACCGGCGCAATCGAGCGCACCGCATGCCCGCTTCCGCGGTGACCCGCGCTCGCTACCGCGGCAGCGTGATGCCTGTCGGACCAATGCGCGACGAGGTATCGCAGCGCGACAGTGGCGCTTCCAACCCACAGGCCGAGTACCAGTAATAGCTGTCGACTCAGAACGTGATGAATGGGCATCAACCTGTCGTGTTCAAAGCGAGTTGGACGGTGTTTACCAGCTCGAAGATGAAGTTGCCGTCGTCGAGGAACAACAGGACGATTCCCGTTACAGGGTGAGCCTTGCGGGAGCGGAGTCCGCGCTTGATCACGCGCAGACCATCAACCACCCACCACGGTAGCAGGCTCACCATCAACAGCCACAAGGTCGACACCTGGCGATCGAGGCGAAGACTCTGCCAGAAGTGCCGCGCCGCCGAGCGGGCATCGCCGGAGTTCAGCTCTTCGGCGCCGAGCCAGGCATGAGAGCTGGCCAAACTGCGCTGCGCAATCGGAGCGGGGAGCGTTACGGGCCGTCGGTCCAGCCAATGAGTCAACACTTTCAGGTTGCCGCGCGCTTCGTGCAGGCGGTTCCGGGAACTGAGCTGGGATGCGTGAAGTCGGTAGAGAGTCGTGGGCGCGTCGAGGAACGCCACGTCACCATTCGCGCAAATGCGGAAATAGAAATGGTAGTCCTCAGCACCACCGCCGGTTACTTCCGGCTCGAACGGACCCGACCGCTGCAGCCGATCGCGACGTACGATCGCAGTCGAGGGATGAACGAGGTTCCCACTGAACATCTCGTGAAAGATGTTCATCACGTAGAAGGGCGCGTTCGCGAAATCGGCCGGTACTTCGGGATGCAGCTGGCCAATTCGTCCCGCCGCCTCATTTCGCTCCTCGAGACCGACGAGCGAGTAGGCAGAGTAGTAGTCCCGGATGTAGCGCTCAGCGATGATCGAACCCGCTTTCTCGAACGCACTCATGTCGGTCCAGACGAGGCCGACGGATGGATATCGACGGAATAATTCCATCTGCGCCGCCAGCTTCCATGGAACCCATACGTCGTCTGAATCGAGAAAAGCTATGAACTCTCCACGCGCGACAGTCAGACCCGCGTTTCTCGCAGAGGAGAGCCCACCGTTCTCCTTATAGAAATAGTGCACTCGCGCATCGTCGTAGCCAGCGACTACCGCCCTCGTGTCATCGGTCGATCCGTCATCGACCACTATGATTTCTGTGTTCGAGTACGATTGACCAAGCACGCTGTCGATTGTTTCGCCAACGATATCGGCGCGGTTATAGCACGGAACGATGACGCTTACCAGGCCGGGAGTACCCTCACCGGACAGGAATTGATCGTTAGCCAGAACGGCACCGCTATTCGTCACCATCAACGCCATTCTTTGCGTGGAGGAAATGTTGATTTGGCGCATTAGTAGTGTCGGCTCCCAATCCAGATGCTCCACCGAGTCGGGTCGCGGAATAGGCCCGCATGCGGATTGTCCGGCAATGACAGGGCGGAAACGAAAGTGTTGGTTTCGACAGTGTCCACGGATTCGCGATCGAGATAACCGGCAGCCTTGAAGCGTTGAGCGAGGACTGACTGTGGCAGCGTCGGTGCGAGAATCGTCTCCGCACCCGGAATCGTTTCGCATACAGTCTGAATAGCGGTAACTGGATCGATCGTCGCCGAGTTTGTCTGGCAGTCCCACACTTTCAAGCGCGCGCCGGTCTCCACCGCCGTGAAGCCCTCGAACGAATCCGTCACGGGGTGGAACAAGCCAAACAAGGTGCGCTCTGCACCAGGCTCATTGAGGTATCGCTCGACGATGAAGCGATTGCTGTCCCATGCGACCATCGTTGGCGATGGTGCCCAGTGTCCGCGGTCCAACGTTTCAAAATCCGTGGCTCCAAGCTGGCGAATCTGAAGCTGTATTTTGGACGTGCCTCCCGCTCCCCGCTTCCAGCGGCGGCGCGCAGCGAACCCGAGGTTTACGAGAGGAGCGACGGGGGCGAGCGTGCGACTTCGCCGGTGCAGCACCGCTGCGGCATCGAGCACATCGACGTAGGTGTGCATGCTGCCATACTGCGCGAAGCCGAGACGAGCGATCATCGTATTGGCGAGCTCGTTGCCAAACCCGAGGAACAGATCGAACTCTCGATCCTGAATCAACGATCTGAAGAACATCACGAGACGAACGCCCACGATGCCCTTCCACTCGGGATGCACGAACAGATTACCTGGCACGCACGCCCGGATGATCTCGTTGCCGATTCTGAAGTGGCGTCGATAGATCCCAACGTGCCCTACCATCTCGCCCGTTGATTTCAGCGTTGCCACGTAAGCAAACGATGGCCCATCCGACAACGCGCGCTGTCGCCAATCCCAGATTGCGAAATACTCGTCGCGGGTTTCCACCGGCCAACGGCGATGGCGGAAAAAGAAGTCCACGATCTCCCGTCGCGCGAGAGAGGCTTCGACGCGTTTGAACTCGACGTCGGACATCAGGCGAAACGAGGCAGACTGTTTGGGGCCGCGGCGCGATCCCTGTTACGCTCCGGCACGCTTTCCCGCAGCAGGCGATCCATATCGACCGCCAATTCTTCGTACGAGATCCGCGCTCTTGGCTTGAGCGTAGAGGGAATCTTCCCGCTGAGCATGTCGACCAGAAGCGCTTTGATTCCGGCGACATCCTCACCTTCAACCGCAAACGCGCCGATGCGATGCGCTTCATTGGACGCGGCGCTGTTCGACTCGGCTATAACCAGAGTCGGCGTGCCGAGGCCAACGGATTCGTAGACCTTCGCCGGCACGCAGAGCGGTTGATCCTGTGCAAGAACGATGGCGAGATTCGATTGGTTCAGCAGCTCGAGCGCCGATGCGCGCGGCAGCAGACCAACCAGATTCACCATGTGAGCAACGCCCTGCGAATCGATCTCCGCCTGCATTCGCTCCTTGTGGGGAGACTCCAGTGCGCCTGCAATGTTGAGTCGCAGTGACTTGGCGGCATCCGGCGATTCAATTGACAGCTGCCGCATGGCGGCGAACAGCGAAGAAAGCGAGCGGCCGGCGTACAACGTCCCCACATACGCGATCGACCCGGCGACCACTTTGCTCGGGTCACGCACCGGCAGTGTCTCGAGGTCAACGCCATTCGGAAAATGCGTGACGCGCAGGTTTGGGTAAGTCGACCTCAGCGCTTTCGCAAACTCCGACGTGTTGGCGAGTACGCGTGACGCGCGCGGTAAAGCGAGGCGCTCGATTTGTCGCAGTACGAAACGCTCAGCGCGGATGAAGGTGTCGGTCGGAGTGTTCATCTCGTGGGTGATCGACCACGGATCCCGCATGTCGATCCACACCGGGACGCCCGTACCAAGGCTAGCCGCGAAAGCGGCAAACGCCGATGAATGGGGCGGACCGCTGCTGATGATGCAGTCGAAATCGCCTTCCCGCATTGCGCTCCGAGCGGCAAATGCCGCCCGCGTCAGCCATCCGCGACCACTGTCTGGCAACCCCGCGGCACTGCCGGCGATCTTGCGTATCAGCTTCAGGAAGCGAATGAAAGAGTTGTCTTGGGCTGCGCGAACTTCGCTGGTCTGGGTCTCGGAATTGGTCGCGGCCTTCGAGGAATTGCGCGCGCGGTACCATTCGTTGAGCGTGTAACGGCGGGCGCGATAGATCAGTCGCACGCCCGGCGGAGTCGACTTCCCATTCGGCCGCGCTGCAGTCACCACGTGCACTTCCCAACCTGCGCGTGCCAGATACTTCGTCAACGCTGCCCAACGCTGACCACCCATCGCGCCGTCCGGCGGAAAGTGATAGCTGAGGACCAGCAGTCGACGGCTCTCACGACCGCGTTTCTCCGCGCGTTCCACCATCATGCGCTCAGCGGATACGAGCGCGAACGACCCGACGCCGCGAACGCGGGCGCATAGAGCGCCTCATACCTGTCAGTCATCACGCCGATCGTGAAATCGCGCTCGGCGCGAGCTCTCGCGGCAGCGCCCAGTTTCGCCCGCATCACAGCATCGGTCAGCAGAGAGCGGAGCGCATTGGCCAGCGGTCCCACTTCGCCGGGAGGCACGAGCAGCCCTTCAGTGCCGTGGACAACCGCCTCGGGAATCCCCGCGATTCGTGAAGCCACGATCGGCCTTCTCGCGACCATCGCCTCCAACACCGCGAGCGGCAGACCCTCCCACAGCGATGGCATAACGAATACATCCGCGAGCTCGAGCAGATCGACCACGTCATTTCTGTTGAACGCGAATCGCACGCGATCCTGGATTCCCGCTTCTGCAATAAACCGCGACATCGGCTCGAGCTCGCTGCCGCCCGCGCCACCCGCGATGATCAGCTTCCACGGCGGGATCTGCCCCGCGCTCGCGAGCTGGGCAAGCGCCTCCAGAAGAAAGCGATGGCCTTTGTGCACTTCCAGCACGCCGACAGCCAGAATCACCTGCTCTCCCGGCGTAATTCCGAACTCCGCGCGCACGCCCGAGGAGCTCCCCTTCTGCACCGGTACCCCGTTGGGGACGACCGTGAACAGCGACGGCGAGACATCGAGCTCGTCGGAGAATTGCGTTTGCGTAGCGCGCGACACCATCACGTTATACGCCGAATTTCTCATCGCCCACCGTAATGCCACTCGTCTGCGCAGTGCCTTACAGGCGGTGAGCCCGCCATGCATGGTGATGACATGTGGCAAGCCGGCGATTCGCGCCGCGGCAGCTCCGTAAACCGCCATCGTGAATTCATGGCTGTGCACGAGGTCGATGCGATGCCGCGCGAATAAATCGAGCAGGCATTTTACTCCACCGGGATCGACCGCACGCTGCAGGCGAAATACTTCCGGCGTAAAATCATTTCGCCTGAAAAGGTCTCCCAACCAGCCGACGCCGTTCTCCGGCCCGACTGGCACTATGGTGTGCCCTCTGCTGCGCAGCTCCTCCGAAAGCCGGAATACCATCATCTCTGCGCCGCCGGGCTCGTCCGACTCCAGCATCATCGCAATGCGAAGCGGACGCACTGATTCCGCCGCACTCGCTTCGAGCTCGCTTTTGTTCCTTCGTCCAAACAGGGGACTCATGACAGAAGCGTTCCCATTAGGTGCGCCTTGAGGCGCGCCACTGAGAGACCGGCCGGCACGTTCAGTCGCGGGCGAGAGAAGACGGAGCTCGTTGCGGCATCGTACCAGCCGCCGTCGACGCGAAATGCGCCGGTATAGGAAGCTCCCGCCACAATTTGCTGCGCTGCGGCTGACTCCCTTCCATAGGGATACGCGAGCCAGTCGATGCACCTTCCACCAAAGTGCGATCTCAACATCGCGCGCGAGCGTTGGAGCTCGATCAGGACGTCGACTGCACTGAGTCGCGCAAGGTTGCGGTGCGACCAGGTATGCGATCCGACGGTGATTCCGGGCCGCTTTACCGCGTCGCGCAAATAATCGATTGAGGATGTCTTCGCGTAAGTAGGCAGATCCTCCGTCCACGGTAGATCGTTAGCCCTCGCCCACGAACGGACTTTCTCATGCATCCCGGCGAGCGTCTCCAGTGCATGATGTCTCGTCTGGTCGTCGAGATACCCGGTGTGATCAGCCAACGCATCCCACCAGAACACGCTTCCGCCGAGGCGACCGGGCGCGACGAAAATCGTCGCCGGCATCTTACGCTGCACCAGCTCGTCGATTCCTTCGCTAACGGCGCCATGGTACGCGTCGTCAAAACTGATTGCAACGCGCGGCCGTCCGTCTCCGTCCTCATCGAGTCGATGCAGCGGCGCAACGTCGGCAACGGTGCGGATCAAATCCAGCTGCGCGGCGAACTCCGCACGGCGGATGAAGAGGCTCTGCTCCCCCGCCAGCGGAGCGTCATCCGGCATGATGCCGTGGTATGCCAGAACCAGCCGCTTATTTCGAACGCGCTGCTTGGTGACTGAGCCGATCCACCTGGAAGCGAGCATTCTTTCGAACGGCGGTTTTACGAGGGACCGCATCTTAACTCGCCGTCTCCACACGCGACCCACCGATGCCGAAAGGCTGACGGCTGCGCGCGACGCGCCAGCCAGCCGCCGTTCGTTCCGATGCTCTCGCCGTGCCCGTCGCCAACCCACCGTTGTTGAAACGCTCGGTAGCGATAGCGATATAGACTCCCGACGTAAGCGCAGCCATCAGGTAGATTGGCGCCGCAAAAGCGAAGGTGACGAAAAACGAGGAAACCGCAAAGCCGCACATCGCGACTGGAAAGAGCCCGGTGCTCGCGTACAGGAATCGTTGCGCACTGGTTCCGCGACGCCAGTCAGGAAGTCGGCGGCGCAGCCGGAGTGGTCCGAGTATCAGCCCGAACAGCAAGGACACCCACGCGATCAATCCAGGCACGCCGAGCTCCGCTCCAGCCTGGACCACGGAGTTGTGCGGAGCAATACACCGAACGCCCGCTTGCGGATTGAGCGCGATCTTGGGTGAGATGCTGCATTCAGCTTTGGCAAAGTTCCAAATACCGATGCCGAAAAGCGGCCGATCCATCATGTAGCCGAAACCGCGCTTCATCAGCGCACTGCGGCCGTCTACATACGTGTAGTTATAGTCCGACTTAGGCGCGAGGATGGTTTTCATTTGTCGCCAATAGCCGGCAGGTGCGGCGAATGCCAAGGCGGTCAAGGCAACGCTGAGAATCAACGCCCGTCGTGCGAAGGATACTCCGTTGATGAACGCGAGGCCCGACAAGGCGACCGCCATCAGGCCGAGAAATCCGCCACGCGAGCCGGAGCGCGCCATTGCAGCGGCAATCGCCACCAGATTGACGAGCAGCAGCCAGCGTTTCAGGCCGCGGTCGACGAACATCAGAAGCAGCGTGAGCGCCAGACCGATCATGAGTATCACCCCAAGATCGTTGGAGTCGTACGTATAGAGCTCAGCCAACCTCGTCGTGTCGCCGCTTCCCGGGACGAGTTGGAAGACGAACACCGCGAAGTACGAGAGGATGCCACAGCTGCCAACGTACGCCCACACCATCGTGTACAAGTCCCCCGCATCACGAACGCAGAGCGCGACGAGAAAAGTCATCGCGACCGTTTTTCCAAAATCGTCGAGGATGAACAACGCTGAGTTGCCAAGGGAGATCCCGAACGGGACTGACAGGCATGCGAGTACGGCGATCAGGGTGACCATCTGCATCGGCCACCACCGGAGAACGTTCGAGCGTGTCAGCGACTTCGGGTAAAGGCAAGCGTAACCAACGGCCAGGAAGCTGAGAAGTAAAACAGGCCGGAACTTGGCCAGTATTGAGTAATGCAGGTGAACGCGGCTGATGGTGACGATGATCAACAGGAACAGCAGTGTTCGCAGCGGATCGAAGACGAGCTTTAGTCCGCGTTCGCGCGCCACCCGCGCGACAGGCCGCCGTCCTGTGCCAGCGAAGGTTTGATCAGTTGCTACTGCGCCGGCTCTCTGGATCACCGAATCAGATCGCCAGAACTGACTTTTTTTCGGAGACGAAGCGCGCGATTCCCGACAGCGAGCCAAAGTTCCGCTCGCTTATCTCATCCTCCACCGCCTGGACACCGAACTCCGTTTCGATGAACATGATCATCTCGACGATGGACATTGAGTCCATCACACCCTTCTCGAGCAGGCGATCATCGTCCTTCAGCTCGAAGTTCGAGTGCATGTAGAGGAAGTTGTCGCGGATGAAGCCGCGCACGCGATTGAGGATGTCGGTCTCGGACGTCTGCATTTTGACGGCTAGTTGGGGTTGAGTTACGAGAAAACGGATATCGAATCGTCGAGCAGCACTGACGCGCGTGACGCTGGCAACGGTGGCGGCGAGACAGTCTGCTGAATGAACTGGTAGTGCCAGACCTGGGTCGACAGCACGCCGACTATGGATTGGTTCTCACGGAAGCCCGTAGCGACGCCGGCCTTGCAGCGACGCACGAGTCCTTCGACGGAGCGCGGCGAGAATACTCCAACGCGGCGAATTGCGTCGGGGCTCAAATGGTCGGCGATCCAGGCCGGAGCCCCGCTACCGAAGAAGCTCGGTGCGTCGGGCGCGCGGTAGGGCTGCTTCGTGCGTCCCGAAATTCTCGGCGAGAGAATCTTCTGCGCCCACCGACGAAGGACGTCTTTCTCGCGCAAGCCTCGCATGCGGGAGCGCGACGGAAGCGCCGCCGCAAACTCGTACAGGCGGTGGTCGAGGAATGGGAAGCGACCTTCGACTCCGTGCGCCATCGCCATCCTGTCGCCCTGCGAGCTGAGTAGATACGGCGCGAGCAGCGTCGTCATCTCGAGATAGGCCGCCTTGTTGAGCGACGACCATCCGTAGAAGCGTGCAGGCAGTCCGGCGCGCAGCTCACCGAGCACATCGATGCGACCGCGCGAAGCCCTGAATTCGTCAGAGTAGAAATCCTTCACTCGGCCGCTGAGCAGGAATCTCGGCAGATGCGAGAACAACGGCTCGTTGGGGTTACCCGCGTCGAGGAAGAAGCGGCGCCAGAATTCCCCGCCCTTGCCGTGTGCGATCAAATCCGGGTAGAGCCTGTCGAGCAAACGAGCCCGCCATGCTGACTGCGGCTGCCTGAGACAGAATTCTCGAACCTTGGTTTCTTTGAACAGATCGTAGCCGAGGAATAATTCGTCGGCTCCCTCTCCGGTGAGCACGACCTTGATTCCGGATTCCTTGGTCAGCTTCGACAACAAGAACATCGGCACTGCGGCGGTGCGGAGAAGCGGCGTCTCGGCGTGCCAGATAACGCTGGGGAAGGTCTGGGCAATGCTGTTAGGACCAATTGACGCGATTGAGTGCTGGCTCCCGACATCGCGCGCAACCTCGCGCTGGAACTCACCTTCATCGAAACGCGGATCGTCGAAAGCGATGGAGAACGTTCGCAGCTGCAGCGGAGACGCTTTCGCGGCGAGCGAAGAGGTGATCGAAGAATCGAGACCCCCGCTTAGATATGCTCCGACGGGTACGTCGGCGCGCATGCGGATGCCGACGCTCCGCAACATGAGCTCATCGAGCTGTTCGATCGCATCACTCGGCTCGCTGGACGTTTCTGGATAGTCGAGCTCGTAATAGCGATGGAGCCAAAGAGCTCCGCCCTTCCAGATCCCGTAAGTACCGGGCTCGAGCGAAGCGATGCCGGCGAACGGAGTCCGCGGTGACCGAGCGCCCCAGAAAGTGAAGACCTCGTCGAGTCCGCGCGGATCGACACTCGCTCCTACTTCACCGGTAGCAAGAATCGCCTTGACCTCAGAAGCGAAATACAGGGCGCCATTCGGCTGCGCATAGAAGAGCGGACGCACTCCAAAACGGTCGCGAGCGATGAATACGGTCTCGTTGTTTCGATCGTAAATCGCGAACGCGAACTGTCCATTGAGGCGCTGAAGAACGCCCGGACCCCATTGCTCGTAACCGTGCACGAGCACTTCGGTGTCCGACTTCGTTTTGAAGACGTGACCCAGCTGCTCGAGCTCGCGACGTAGTTCCGGATGATTGAATACTTCGCCGTTGTAAGTGATGATGAGCTGCCCGTCCTCATTCGTCATCGGCTGTGACCCGCCACCGATGTCGACAATGCTCAGACGAGTGTGCGCGAGACCTACGCGTTGTCCGACGTAGAATCCGTAGCCGTCAGGACCACGGTGGCGAATCGCCGCTGCCATGCGGCCCAGCATCTCGAGCCCGCCATGCAATGGCTCGCGACGCGCTACTCCAGCGATGCCGCACATTAGACTTTTTCCCCGGTCATGGACAGATCCACCGGCTCGACTAATTGCGGCCCGAGGTGGAGGTACGCAGTCGTCTTGCGTTTCTGCTCGACCTCGCAATACGCGCGCTGAACCTGCTCGGCGGTCAGCCCCACCTCGTCGGCAGCATCCGCGGCGGTCAGCCCGCGATTGTACGCGTAGAGGACTGAATCGAGAACCGGCAGCGGCATGCTGTAGTAGAACTCTTCCTGCGTTTGCGGCATCGAGAACGTATCCGTCGTCGGCGGACGCGATGTGATCCTCGGCGGGACGCCCAGGAATTCGGCGAGCTGATAGACCTGGCTCTTATAGAGGTGTGCGATCGGCTTTACGTCAGCGAGTCCATCGCCGCCTTTGACAAAAAATCCCTGATCGTACTCCAGACGGTTCGGAGTACCGAGCACCGCGTAGTGCAGCCGGTCGGCGTGGTAGTACTCGAGCAATGCGCGCGTGCGCTGCTTGAAATTCGATGCAGCGACAATCTGCCTGTACTCATTTCCAGGCAGGCGAACCTTGCGTGACTCGCCCTCAGGCGATTCGACGACCAGGTAGGTCACGTTCAGTCGATCACTCTCGAGCCGGTTGCCCGGCAGGACCAGCTTGCATTTCCAGTCGTCGCCGAACTCAGGAACGATTCGTCTGATCGCCTCATTGCGGCGGCTATAGCAGCCGGCGCCATCCAGGACCGGCGCGATGTCTTCAGTAATGCTTTCGATTCCGAGCTCGTCCGCGTACGACTTCGCGAGACTCAAGCTGTCCGGCTCGCTCTCTCGCTCAGGGAGAAACAATCCGAGAACGTGCTTCGGTCCCACCGCGCGGACAGCGAGCGCGGCACACACCGAGCTATCGACGCCTCCACTCATTCCGACGACGAAGCCGCGCCGTTTGAGCACGCCGAGTTGTTCGCGTAGCGACGTGGTGATGCGCTCCGCAGCAGCGGCGGCATCGATTTCGAGCGAAGACGATGAAACAATCATGGTTTTTCCGGGGTGGCCGATCGCATTAACACGGGGTGTTGCAGGCGGACGGTTTTGCAAGCTTGGCACCCGGCTCAACCGATGTTGCGGCAGGCAACATCCGACAGGCTAAGCTATTGATCGATATAGACTTACGTTTGGTATCAGCGCGCGCGACGATGGCACGCAGGTCTGAATGTGTGGCACTGTTGCAACACGACGATGGGCCGCGGTCAGTTAGACCAGCGTCGCTACGATCACGCGAGTGACGCCACGGTCATCCTCCACGAGTCGCATTCCCTTGTAGGCTGGGTTGCGGCTCACACGGCTGGCGACGAAAGCTCCGGTTCCGGCCCCGATTTCGAAGCACAGCGTGCCGCCCGGTCGAAGGAAACGGGGCGCGTCGGTGAGGAGGCGCGTGATGATGGTCAAGCCTAGTGCTCCGCCGTCGAATGCGAGACGCGGTTCGTGCTGCGAGATCTCAGCAGCCATGCTCGACACGCGCGACGATGTGATGTACGGAGGATTGCAGGTAATCACCGCCGCTCGTTGGTAGAACTCGGGGCTTTCCAGTGCGCTGAAAAGATCGCTGGTCAGGAATGTCACCCGTCCAGCCAGGCCGAGAGCGGTGGCATTGCGGGCAGCCAGCGAGACAGCGTCGCTTGAGAGATCAGCTCCCACCACGCGACATTCTGGTTCGCTTGCCGCCATTGCAAGGGCTACGTTGCCGGAGCCGGTGCAGACATCGATCGCAACTCGCTCACCGTTAGCGCCGTGAAGTGCTTCGATGGCGGTGCGAGCCAGAATTTCCGTTTCACGTCGCGGAATTAGCGCTTCGGGCCCGGACAACAACTCGAGTCCGGCGAAATGCTGTTTTCCGGTTAGATGCGCGAGCGGTTTGCCCGCGAGACGCGCGTCGAGCAGAGTTCTGAATCGCGTTTGCCCATCGACGTTCAGCGTTGGCAGTTGCGCGTCAGCGCTGCGAACGACCGATCGCGGGTCGCCTGCTGCAGCAAACCAGAGTGCCTTGGCCGTCGAGCGCGAGGTCTCTTCCGGCTTATCCGGGAGCCCGCGCCACGCTGTGTCGAGCCTGGCGAGCGCATCGAGAAAGAGCGGACTGTGTTCCAGCTCAGCGTTCATCGACTGCCGCCAGAACATCCTGCGCCGCAGCCTCTGACATCGCCTGCGCCGCGCGCAAATCGAACTTCCCGCTGGAGGTTCGGGGCAGCGATTCCCTCACCTCGAATTTGCCCGGCTGCAGGTAAGTCGGGAGCTCTGCGCGACAGAATTTGTGTAGCGCTTCCGTTGATCCGGTGTCCTTCAGGACCACGTAAGCGACGATCAGTTCGCCGCGAATTTTGTCGGGAACGGTTCCGACGACCGCCTCAACGACCTGACCCGAGGCGTAGACGACATCCGCGATTTCGTCAGGACTCACCCGAAAGCCAAGACTCTTGATCAGGCGATCGCGACGGCCAACGTAGTACAGTAGCCCTTCAGCGTCCCGTCGAACGAGATCGCCCGAGAATACAACTCGCTCGGATTCGGGCGAGCCGGTCGGTCTCAGCGGATTGGGACGATAGACGCGCGCAGTTGTCTCTGGGTCGTTCCAATATCCGGCACCCACTGTCGATCCCCGCTGAACCAGCTCGCCGACTTCGCCGGGTGCGCACTCAGTCAGATCTTCTCGCAGCACCATGATCTCCGAGCCCGGAATGGCGATTCCAATTGAATCGGGGTGCTCGTCAACGAGATGCGGCGGTAGATATGTGGCGCGAAATGCCTCTGTCAAACCGTACATGAGAAACAACTCAGCCTGGGGATTTGCAGCACGCAGCTGTCGCACCGCGTCCACCGGGACCCTACCGCCAGTGTTGGTCATTGCGCGGAGAGCAGGCAGCGGCGTTTCGCGGAATGAGGCGCTACCAAGGAGCTGCAGCCAAAGAGGTGGCACGCACGGCAGGACAGTCACTCTGTGAGTGCGCAGACTTTCAACGATCTGTTGTGGCAACGGCGAGCGCTCGACTATCAGGCATGCACCTGTGCCAACCGCGCACAAAAGCTGATTGAACCCGTAGTCAAAACTGAACGGCAGCAAGCTCGCGATGCGATCGTTCTCGCTGATTCGCACGTACGTTGTGACTGCGCGAACACCACTCCACAGATTTGAATGGGTAAGGACGACCCCCTTGGGAAGTCCAGTAGATCCTGACGTGTAAATGATCTGAACGAGATCAGGACCAACTCGCTGCACAGGCGTGAAAGTGCCATCGCCGGCATTCACAATATCGGCGACGTCGTACTTGAGCAGTGGCGTCGTGATTTCTCGAGGCTGTCGCGAAAGCATCGACTTGCTCGAGATCAACGCCGCACTGCCGCTGTGCGAGAGTATGTGCTCGATCTGCCTCGGTCTTAAGGTCTCATTGATGTTGATCGCTACCGCGCCGCATGCGACGGCTCCAAAAAAAGCGGCAGCTGCATCCGCTCCGCGCTCGAGGAAGATTCCGACCCGGTCGCCCGGCTTGATCCCACCGGCTCTGAGAGCAACAGCAACTCGCTCGGCCTTTCTTTTCAGCTCAGCATACGTCGTCTCGCTCTCGCGTTCAGCGATCACAGGTTGTCGCGGATACTTGGCGGCGCTGTCCCACAGCAGTTGTGCAAAGTTGCTGGAGGCAACCGGCATGGCGATGCCGGTTCCGCTGCTGCGTGGGCTATAGGTCGAGTGCGTCCGTTCGACAGTGAGGGTCATGAGGCAGTATTCGGGACTACCGCGTTCTGCGGTGCCGCCGTTGAGGGGTGATTGGCGAAATCGACTTGTGGCGCGCTAAAAAAACTTGCTGGCGCGAGCAGCTGAGCGACGGTCGTCGCACAACGGTTAAGACGGTCAAAGCACGATTCGAAGGTTTTTGACGAACGTTGCCAGGGATCTTCTATTGCGCGCGGCAACCCGCCCTTCGGATCCAGGTCGCCGGCAAGAATGATCCGCGAGCGCGCGACTCCGAAATACGAAACCAGATGCGCAGCATGACCTGGCTCCATAACCACTATCAGATCGGCGGCCCGAGCGGCGGCCGGAACCAGTGCCTGTGACCGGAAATCGGTAAGGTCGATACCCCTGCTCGCGGCCGCGGCGATCGCATTGGCGGGAACCATCAGTTCTCGCCCGAGCAGTCCGGCCGATGATACTTCGACACCGGCGAGTTTTCGCTTCAGGACCGCAGCCAGATAAGGACTGCGACATAGATTCCCGGTGCACACGACGAGCAGGCGCCGCACCCGGTGCAGGCGCCCAAGTCGCGCTCTCGCATCAGCATGACGCCGCGAATGGAGCAGCCGATCGGGGAGCTCGGATAACACGCGCATCACAGGCCTGAACGCAGTCGAGCGTTTCATAGGAATGCCCCACTCGGCGCCGTCTCGGGATAGCCCGCGCTTGCGGTTCCCGCGGGCGCGCCCAGCCAGCCGATCACTCGATCAAGATCTGCATCACTAACCCGAGAATGCGTTGGGAGAGTGAACAATCGATCGCGCAGCTGCGTCGCGCCGGGCCCAGCGATTTCGCCGGCGAGAAGCTGCGACTGAAGCTGTCGATGCTGATCGAGTACGAGCGGGTAACCGCGGATTGCACCAACCGCGGCATTTGGCTCGAGACTTCCATCGGCATCGATCAACGGCAGTCGCAGATAGCCGGGTTCGCCGGACGGCGTGGCGCGAACCGTCGACACGTTCTTGATGCGTGCACACGCTGCGAGCAATCGACCGGCATTTCGGCGGCGCGTTTGAATCTCACCCGCATCCAGCGCGAGAGCCGAGGCCACTAGTGACATTGATGCCCTGGTCATCGCGCGCGGTTCTTTTGGCTCGTGATATACCATCTCGCCAAGCCGGAGACCGGGAATCGATGCTGGAATTCGGTATAAGAGGGATCGTGCGAGTACCCATTGCGCGCCAAGCTTGACGACGTTGCCGATGCCGCTCGCAGGTCCCGCAAAAGAGCTGACTGTCAACTGCGGCTGAGCGCTTGGCCGACTCCTGAACAGAATTGCTCCGCCCGCGCCGGCCGTCATTCCCTTACCGCGGCCAAAGCTGACAATCGATACATCGCCGAGGCTTCCCAGTGGCTTACCACCTAATGACCCGCCGGAGCCCTGCGCCGCGTCTTCGATCACTGCGACCCCGTACGATTCGGCGAGAGACCGCACCGCCCCGACGTCAGCCGGATATCCGAACAAATGTGAAACGACGATCGCATCGACCCCGCGCCTCAATACTTTCTCGATTGAATCGAGATCCGGGCTCAGGGTGTGTGGATTGAGATCGTAGAGGCGTACGGAAACACACGCCCCCAGCGCGGCGCTCGTCAGATCGATACAGGCATAACCAGGCAACGCGACGGTGCGGCCGGCACCGGCGATTGCAGTCAATGCCATGATCAACGCTGAAGTTCCGCTGTCAGTCAGCACCACGTCGGTGACGCCATAGCGAGCGCGCAACCGGGATTCTGCTGATCGCCGGTCCACTCTGGCGACGTGTAGCGCGGCTAGCAGCGCTTTCGCGATTGCTCGCGGTTCTGCGGGCGAATAGACCGGTGGTACCATCCGCCAGCTCACGGCAGATATCTCACGATTGTCGGGCCGACCGCAGTCGCAATTGCACGGGGCAGTCGACGCCAGAGCGCGGGTCCGAAACGAAACGGGCCAGAGTTGGGCGAAGGTGTCTCCGTTCGCGAGCTTCGCGCGAAATCGTACCACCATAACTGCTCGTCGCGTCCGCCCCACTGCTGCTTGAAGCGGTGCGTTCCCGTGCCGGGAGTACAGCGGCCAAAATTGAAGCGGCGCACGCCCGCACCGATGACACGCTCCATGAAAGACCAGTAAAGCAGCATGTTGGGAGCGTCACGATTGAATTCACGCAGTGACGAAGCCCACGTCATTTCGAATTCATCATGAAAGCGGAACCCGCAGCCGCCCGCCACCGGTTGACCATCTCTCCAGACGCAGCCGAACACCGCGTCATCCGGGAATTCTTCTGCGATTGCGCGAAAGAGTGCGAGAGACTGTGTTGGCGTCCCGAGATCGCGCATGTGACGCGCGAAGACCCCGAAGAACGGCGCAACCTGATCGGGGCCGAAGCGAACGGAAAAGCCGCTCTTCAGAGGGCGGCGGATCTGACTTCTTACCTTCGCATCGAATCTGCGGAATTGTTCGTCGGGGGTGGACAGCAGATCGAGAAGGACAGTGATCTTTCGATGCGACGCTTCCACACTCACCGGCAACGGTACGCGACTGCGCAGCTCGAGGAGCTTTACTCCCTCACGTTGCCCGATTCCGGCCGCTTCGTCAACGAGCGCCAGAATTGCCTCTGGCGTTCCCAACGGTCCGCCGTAGTTGAGGAACGGCATCGACACCAGGTAGTGACCGAAGACCAGGCTGCGCACACGCACCAGCGGCAGCACGCCAACGAGCTCACCTTCCCAGTCCCTTGCCGCCAGATAAATGCATTCGTGGCCGAACACGCGTTCGATGAGAGCGCGCCACCGAAGTCGATGAAAATGAGTGTACCCCTTTTGCAGCGATGCAAATGAATCCCACTCTTCTTCGGTACCGCCGTAGCGTTCTACCTCGAAATTCACGCTGCCCCCCAATGCGCCGAGTCCATCGTGGAAATTCGGGGCAGCGCGGACGAGATGCTGTCGAAATGAAACTCGGACAACAGCGTTTCAATTCGGGCCAGCGCAGTGCTGAGTCCACGATAGTGCCTGATCGACGTGAGAGTCGAGACCGGAAGCCGCGGTTGATCAGCGTCGATTTCCCAGGGGTGGATGTAAAAAGTCTGGCTTTCTCCACGCTGGTTTGCCTTTCGGAATGCGCGTCGAATGACGCCCAGAGGGAATTGTCTAAGGTATGCGCCACCCGCTGCGGGTACCTGCACCGCAAGCAGATTCGTTGTAGCAAGCGGGAACTCGGCAATTTTCCCTGCCGGGCGACCGACTACATACGGAACGCGAGGCGCACTGGGATATCCGTATCCGGGTCTCCGTATCGGAAAAATGCTCGAATCGTATTGGTAGCCTTCTTCGATCAGAACATCGAACGCCCACTCGAAGCCGGGAACGATCGAGAAGTTCGGCGCGCGATATCCGACGATGGGCGCGCCGATTAGGTCTTCGAGCTCCCGCTTCGCCGATCGCACGTCCTCACGGAATGCGGCGGGGCGAAGACGGGTGACGCGATCGTGGCCGAAGCCGTGAGATGCGATCTCGTGGCCCGCGTTCGCAATGCTGCGCACGACCTCGGGTCGGAAGCGCGCCAGCCAACCAAGGACGAAGAACGTTCCTTTGGCGCCGTGCCGATCCATACTCTCGAGCAACACGTCAATGCTATGACCGACGCGCGAGGGAATGTCGTTCCAGGCATCACGCGGCACCACCGATTCGAGCGCGCCGACCTGGAAGTACTCCTCAACATCTACAGTAAAGAAATGAGTGGTTTCGGTTTTTGGAGTTGCCATGAAGTGCGATTTGGGTGCATTCGGATTTCGCCGCAACCGTTCGCACTTCAAATGCCCGCGCTGCTGCACGCCATGAGTGAGGATTTTGAGCGCGCTATCTCATTCGGATACAACGCGATACGTCGATCTTCGCTTTCAACTCAACGACCATCGCAGTCACGGCACGACCGCTCGCGTGTTGCTCTCACGCCACAGCACCAAATGCAAACCTTACCAGGGCGTTGCAGTGCGCCGGAAAGGGCCTGAACGGGGTCGCACGCCGTCACAGTCGTGTGGCGGCGCTCCAACAGTTCCGCGGAACCTTACAGCAAGAGCAGCTGGCATCGATATGCCTTCGACACCTGGCAACTCCTGTAATGTCATTGTCTTAGCTCTTTGCGTTAACACAAAGACGATGTGGAGTTTTGTGATTGAGCGCGGCACCGTTGCTGCAACCCGCGCCGACGTGTGGCACGCCGAGTTTGTCGGACGAGGGCAAGTCGAAATGCCGCTTCTATAGATGGAGTTGTGAATGGCTGCACAGGTGACATCGCATAAATCGCAGCGCTTTGGCTCGATCGACGCCGTACGTGGCGCGGCCATTCTGTTCGTTTTTCTATCTCATTTCACCGGGACCTTCACATGGTCTGCCGGTTCCGCGGAGATCTCCGGCTTTTTGCGCACCATTAGCATGATTGCGTCGCCGACATTCGTGACCGTCAGCGGCATGGTTGCCGGTTTCCTTTTCGTCACCCGTCCCGAAAAGTTCGGCGACCTCCGCAACAAGCTGATCGATCGCGGCGTGTTCCTGTTGGTTATTGGTCACCTGGCGCTGGTACTGACCCAGGGGGGCCGGGTTGCCAACTTTGGACACGCCTACAGAACGAGCTACATCACCGATGCAATCGCGATCGCGATCATCATCGGGCCCACACTCGTTGGATCGCTGCCGGGGTTCACCCGAGTTGGGTTGGCTGCAAGCGTCTTCATCATCGACTGGATGCTGATCAAGTCATGGCATCCGACGGCGAGCGGCGAGATCGTAAAAATGTACTTCGTCGGAATGACCGGCCCGAGCGAATTGAGCGCCTTCGCGGTGTTCCCGGTGTTGCCGTGGCTGGCTGTGTATCTCGTCGGCACCGCGATCGGCGAGCAGGTGGGTGAGATGTACGAGCGAGGACAAGCGAAGGCATCACACTATCTCGTCGGCCGGATCGGCCTCGGATCGTTCCTCGTCGGTGCCGCAATCCACGGAGCCGGTATCGCTTTGCGTCATGCTCCTACCGCAACCAATCAATGGGATGTGAGCTCGCTCACACTGCTCTCCATCTACGGCAAGTTCCCGCCTGGTATTGTCTATCTCGCGTTCTTCGGAGGCGCTGGGCTTGTCATGCTGGCAGCCATTTTTGAATTCGATCGCCGCGTGAAGAGTTCATTTATCCTCGACGAGGTTCGCAGGCTGGGTCGGTCATCGCTCTTCATTTTCATCGTTCAATACGCGCTTTACAGAACCTTGCTACCAAAATTGGGACTGCCGTACACGCCGCTCTGGCCAGTCATTTTCCTGGTTTCAGTCGCGGCGCTGGCGCAGCTGGCGGTCGTCTGGGACAGAAACTCGGCGAACCGTTTCCTGACAGTTGGTCTCGCTTCGCTGTTGCCGCCTGATGACTGGGGTCTGCTGCGCCATCGAGAGCCCCACGCGCCCGGCTGGCGTGCGACGCCAGTCGCCGCAACACCCAACGAAACATGAATCTCGTACAGGCCAGGCGAAAACCAACCACTGCACACATGGCACCCAAGTACGTGTCGTCTCGCGTGGCATCGATCGATGCCGCCCGCGGCGCGGCGATGGTCTTCGTTTGCCTCGCCCACTTTTCCAACGCGTATTTTTTCGGCGCCGGAGAAGATGCTGAGGGGATGTATCTCGTCGTGATCGGCATGATCGCCTCACCGACGTTCGTCACGATGAGCGGACTCGTTGCCGGCTTCCTGGCGATGACGCGCAGCGAATCGTTTGACCACCTGCGTTTGAAACTCATCGATCGAGGCTTGTTCCTCCTCATCGTCGGGCACGCCATTCTCGCGTTCTCGGGCGTCTTTGCCGGTCGAGGTTTCGCTTACGCTCTCAAGATCGGCTACATCACCGACGTCGTCGGTTTTGCCGTAATTGTCGGCCCGTCACTGATCGCATCGGTCCGACCAAAAGTGCGGCTTATTCTCGCTGTGGGCGTTTACGCCCTCAGCTGGCTCGTAGTATTCCTGTGGCATCCTGCCAGCGGCCTTGCGCTAGGTATCAAGCAATATGCGATCGGCATTCCCAACCTTACCGATTCGACGCGGGGCGATTTCCCACTCCTGCCCTGGTTCGCCGTCTATCTGATTGGCACCGTAATCGGCCAGCACATCGGCGCGCTGTACGCGGTTCGTCGCGAAAAGTCAGCGCACATCTTTCTGGCAAAGCTTGGGGCCGTCAGTCTTGCGATCGGCGTTGCAGCGAAAATTGCTTTGCACGTGTTCCGCGATTTTGCTCCAGTAGTCGATCGGGTACATCCGCTGTTGATGTTCTCGATCTCATCCTATCAGAAATTTCCACCGGGACCTGTCTACCTTCTCTATTTCGGCGGCCTCGGCATGCTCCTCGTTGCTCTGATTCTGGAGTGCGGGCGCCGGCAGATGGTGCCGGTGCTTTTCAATTTGCTGCGCCAGCTCGGACTGGCCTCGCTGTTCGTGTACATCGCGCAGTTTTACGTCTACGTCGTCGTGCTGCGCCCGCTTCACCTGCCATTCAGTCATTTCTGGCCGCTGTTGTTCGTTAGCTCGCTCCTGATTCTTGTCGCCGCAGCGAAAGTCTGGAATTCACGAGAGGGCAATCGATATCTGACCGTAGGCGTCGTCGCTACTGCGAAGTGGATTCGCAAGCGCAGATCGCCGGCGCTGTCGACTGCCATCAGGTTCGACGCCAGCCCCTCCTGACCAGTCTCGACATGGAAGCGACGCTGATCCCTGCCACCAAACCTTCGGTAGCAGTCGTTCGAATTTCTGACGACGTGTCCGATGCGGTCGCCCGTTTCATGCGCCGCGCTTGGAATGCAGATATCACCGGCGAATCAGTGCGGCGCGCCAGAGCCGAAGCATCGCGCCGCAATCCAATTGGCCCAGGATCCGACATTCCGGCCGTGGTCTACCTTCACGAAGGGGACGCGATTGGCCATCTCGGAACCATACCCGTCAAGTTCTGGAACGGACGGTTTGAGACGCCGGGGTACTGGCTGAAGGGCTTGATGGTGTTGCCGGAGCATCGCAACGGGCCTGTCGGCTTCAACGTTCTCAAGGAGCTGCTCCGCCACGTCGAGGTGTGTGGTGCAATGGTTGTCGCGCCCCCGGTCATGCGCCTCTTCAAGGCGCTTGGATTTGTCGACTGCGGTGCGGTTCGGGATTACGTCGCACTGCTCCGCCCCGCTCGTGTCGCATCGGCCGTGGACATCGCGAACATGGACCTCGGTATCCCCGCGGCGGCCAAGCGCATTGCGAAACCGATGCAGAGAGCCGGGCTCGCCAGCGTGCTTGGCGCAGCGCTGGGGCTCGCCATGCGCGCGCGAAACGCCCTCGCCAAACCGCCGCGCCGGTTGAGAATGGATTTATCCGGCGCTCTCCCGTCGGCGACAGAGCTCGAGACACTTTGGGAGCGTTGCGCCTCACTGGTGGGGGCCGCCGCAGTGCGGGACTCGACATTCATGCAGTGGAGATACACGGCCGGACGGGGCTCGAGGTACGAGTGTGTCACCGTTCGGGACCAGCGCAAGAGGGAGATCGCTGCTCTCGCAGTCGTCACACGTCCGGGTGATGAACCAGATTCGCGACTGCGCGGACTCAAGGTGGCGGTGCTCGCTGATATCCTGTACCGAACCGACGATCCACGCGCCGGTTTGGCTGCGTTGGCCGGAGCCGAAACAACGGCGCGCCGCATGGGAGCCGACGCGCTGGTGTGCAGCACCGCGAACCCATCGATTGCATCGATTCTCAAACGACGTTCATACCTCGGCCTCTCGGGGAGCATGCACCTGATGCTCCGTGATCCCGCCGGGAAAGCACAACTGCCGACGGCCGCGAAGGATTGGTGGTTGATGCGCGGCGACGCGAACTCCGATGATGCGTTTTGAGTCAATGACTGATCGCTACGCGTTCCCAAACGGGAAAAAATTCGCCTTCACGGTCATCGACGACACTGACGTAGCAACCGTCGACAACGTGAAGCCGGTTTACGATCTCCTTTATGCGCTGGGACTCCGCACCACCAAAACGGTGTGGCCACTGGGATGCCCGGAAGGCAGCCCGGATTTCTCGTCCTCCCAAACGCTCGAAGACGACAGGTACGCCGACTTCGTAGTTGATCTCGCGCGGCGGGGTTTCGAGGTCACGTGGCACGGCGCAACAATGGAAACAAGCACGCGGGAGAGAACGACCGCGGCGCTGAACCGGTTCCGGCAGCTCTTTGGCTCCTATCCGAGGATTCACGTCAACCACGCGCTCAATCGCGAGAACGTGTACTGGGGCCTGCGTCGAATGGACTCACCGGTTCTGCGCGCCCTGTTTAAACGCGTTGCGGGCTGGTCGGAGGATTACTTCGTCGGCGAGACTGAAGGCAGTCCCTATTGGTGGGGAGACATCTGCCGAGAGCACTTCGTGTACTGCCGGAACCTTACCACCAACAGCATCAACACCGCGCGGTTCAATCCATCGACACCGTACAGGGATCCTGTTCGACCAATCGTTCGCTGGTGGTTCTCCGCCTCGGACGCAGAGGACGTCCACGAATTCAACGAGCTCATACATCCCGACCGGCAACAGCAGCTGGAGGACGAGGGCGGCTTCTGCATCGTAGCGACTCATTTCGGCAAGGACTTCGTGCGGGATGGTGCGCTGGACAAGACAACCGCATCTCGCCTTCGCCAGCTGTCGCAGCGACCTGGATGGTTTCCGACAGCTGGTGAGCTGCTGGACTGGCTCCGCATTACACGCGCGAGCAGGAGTGGCGAGTCAGGCCTGCTTCCGCGCACCGAGTGGACTCGTATGCAGTGGCATTTCGCGGCAGATCTGCTCACCCGCAGAGTCAAGCGTCGCATTCGCGCTCTCAGGCCGACTGCGGTAGCGGCGATTTAAACTCAGCTTCTTCAGGAAATCAATTACCGGATGACCGTCCAGACCGCAAATCGACTTCAGGAAATCTTCCGCGTGGTGTTCGAGCTTCCGGAAACCGCCGACGTGCGCGACCTGAGCCAGACGAACGCGCCACGCTGGGAATCGCTCGATCACGTCACACTGGTCGCAGCCATCGAAAGCGAATTCGGTGTCACGCTCGATGCCGGCGATCAGCTCCGCATGCACAGCTACGCCGCGACTCAGGCATTGCTTCAGGAGAAGGGCTGTGAGTAGCGCGACCCAGATCAAGCGGCCAATGAGTTTTCTGGACGCGCATCGCATCGCCTCATCGTTCGCCGGCGGATCGCAGCTGGATCTCTTGTTGGCCACTTCGGGCGGGGTCGACAATCTCGGCGTGTTCCTGCGAGCGGCCGCGGCAAAGCGCGGCCACACACTCCGGCTGGACACGTTGCCGTTCAACACCCTCGCTCAAGCGGTTCGCAACAAGCCACTGGTGACGGCCACAGAGGTATTTGCTCTTTTTCCGTGGGATTTTGTCCCGGAAGCGGATTGGCGCTCCGGTCTGCCCACCGGGACCGTGCAGCTCACCGAGATCCAGGAGCGCGCAACGGAATTCGCTGAACACCTTCAGCGCAGAAAGCCGGTGCGCGCGTTGTACGTGCCGGCGCCGATTCCGTCGATTTTTGCGGACTCGCAGACAACCGCGATCCTTCAGAACTGGCTGACCACTCTGGCGATATCCCTCGGCGCAGAACCATTCGATCCTCGCGTGTTTTCGCTGCCCGGGTATCTCTCCAATGGAGGAGTGTTCAACGCCCAGCACCTGGGCGACGTCGCCGCTCAGGTCATCGACCGTGCGCTGTGGGTGAGACCCGAACCGCCCAAGGTTTTGGTTACGGATCTCGACAACGTCATGTGGGCGGGTGTGATCGGCGAGGACGGACTGGACGGGATTTCCTACCGACCCGAAGGAACTGGATTCCCGCATTTCATTTACCAGACTGCGCTCGCCAAGCTCAAACGTGAAGGCACATTGCTCGCCGCCGTCAGTCGAAACAGTCCTGACCTCGCCAATGCTCCTTTCCTGACCGGTCAAATGTGTCTGCGCGCGGATGACTTCGTGACGATCGTTGCGAGCTACAACGCGAAGTCTTCTCAGATCGCTGAAATTGCGGCGCGCCTGAACCTGGGCCTTGAAGCCTTTGTCTTCGTCGACGACAACCCGCTTGAACTGGAGGAAGTGAGTAGCGCTCTCCCGAATGTGCGAACGATTCCATTTCCAACAAACGTCGACGGACTGCCGGCGTTCTTGGAAAAGCTTTCCGCGCTATTCAGCCGCCAGGTTACAACCTCGGAAGACGCTGAGCGAACAGAGATGTACCGGCGACGTCTCGAGGGCATGGTTCCCGACGATAGCGAAGGCTCGGACCTGACCGGCTTCCTTCGAGATCTCAAGATGTCGATGACCATCCGCGACCGATCATCGGGTGAGCGGACCCGCGCCGTGCAGCTGATTAACAAAACAAATCAGTTCAACCTTAATGGTCGCCGGGTGAGCGACGACGATGTTGCAAGCATCCTCGCCGCCGGTGGCCGGCTGTATGGCGTAACACTCGACGATCGCACTGGCTCGCATGGTGAAGTGCTTGCCTGCCTGATCAACAGTTCGGGAACGATCGAGTCGCTGGTGATGTCCTGTCGAATCTTTCAGCGACGGCTGGAGTTCGCCTTTCTTGCATGGCTGGCGGACAAAGACGCGAACGTCTCGGAGCTGGATTTTGCACCGACGCCGAGGAACGAGCCGATCCAGCAGTTCTTGCGGGATGAAGGTTTTACCCAGAACCCGGGCGGGAAAGTCGCTGTCGATCTGTCGCGATTCCGTTCGAATTACGCCCAGGATTTGGCTCTCTTTCAGATCGTCGAGCCCGCCGGCGCGGTCGCCGCCCACTACACCGACTCCACTCGCCGCTGAACCCGTGTGGGCCCGCGTCCACAAGGTGGGGCAATGCAGCGACAAAACGACTTGGCAGGGCTTGGCAGCCGCGTCCCTCGTTCGCGTAACACCGTGTCTTTGTGTGAGTTAGTGGAAATCGGTACGGCCGTTGGTTGGGAATGGAAGATGCTTTCACGCTCGCCGAAAACAAAAGCCGCAAGCGCGGCGCGCATGACTCTCTAAACCCGAGCTCGTGATTACCACACCGTACCACCTGCTGAGAGAGCGTTTGATCGCCGAGCCCAAAACATGGGTAGTCACCGGGGCTGCGGGCTTCATCGGATCCAACCTGCTCGAGGACCTTCTGGCCCTCGGTCAGACTGTCATCGGCGTCGACAACTTTTCGACCGGTCATCGCGGCAACATCGACGAAGTGTTGCAGGGATCGATGGAGCAGCACGCGCGCTTCCGGATGGTCGAGGGTGACATCCGCGATCTGGAAACGTGTCGCCGGGCATGCACCGGCGCTGACTACGTACTGCACCACGCGGCATTAGGCTCGGTTCCCTGGTCGATGGATGATCCGCTCCGTACGAATGCGGTCAACGTTGACGGTTTCGTGAATATGCTGGTTGCGGCAAAGGACGCCGGGGTGAGACGGTTCGTTTATGCATCTTCGAGCGCGGTCTATGGAGACACCCCGGCGTATCCGCAAATTGAACAGACCCTGGGCCGGCCTCTGTCACCATATGCGGCAAGCAAGAGCGCAAACGAGACATACGCGCTCGCTTTCCAAATGAGCTACGGCCTCCAAACCGTTGGACTCCGCTACTTCAATGTGTTCGGGCGGCGTCAGGATCCTGCGGGCGCTTACGCCGCTGTCATTCCTCGATGGATTGCCGCGCTGCTGCGCGGAGAACGCTGCCGAATCTTCGGCGACGGCGAGACCACCAGAGACTTCTGCTACATCGCGAACATCATCCAAGCCAATATTCTCGGCGCGACGAGTGACGACGATGCGACATGCGATACATACAACATCGCGTGCGCCGAGTCTGTCACTCTCAATCAGCTTTTTGGGATGATGCGCGACGGCCTTGCACGAACCGATTCGCGGTTCGCGTCGATCGTTCCGCAATACGATGGATTCAGACCTGGCGACATCAGGTTCTCGTGTGCATCGATCGAGAAAGCGCGTACAAAATTGCGCTACTCGCCGACTCACGATGTTGCACAAGGCCTGGCCGAGGCGCTCGATTGGTACGTCGAAAAGGCGACGTCATGGAATACCGCAGCACCGCAGCGTAGAACCGCTCACTCCCCGATACACCCAGTCCACCAGGCGCCGATGACCCAGGCCGCGCTATGACAGCGCCAGTTTCCCATCGGTCCCGTGCGCTGGTTGGATTCACCGATGAGTGGATGCGCCGCTCAATGGAGACGGTGTTCCAGGAGAAGGGCTATCAGGTAACGAGAACGGGATCGGGCAAGGAGGCGCTGCGCCTCGCACGACGTGGCGGGTTCGAGTGCATCATGCTGGACGAGCGATTGGAACAACTGAGCGGGGTCGATGTCTGCATCGCGCTACGCGATGATCCCCTTTTCGATCACGCGACTCCGATTGTAATCGTTTCCTCCGCGCATTCCTCCCTTCCGAGTCGGACAACTGCGTACGCAGCCGGCGCGTGGGAGTATTGTCACCAGCCGGTTGACGTCGATGGCTTGTTCCTGAAACTGGCCACGTTCCTTCGCGCGCGTCGCGAGCTGGCGGAGCATCAGGCGAAATCGTTGATGGATCCTTCGAGCGGGTTGTATACCGAATTCGGTCTGCAACAACTCGCCGAGCAGCTCGAGGCGAGAGCCGTTCGCAATCACGAAGCGATCGCCTGTCTCGCCTTCGCATCAGAACCAATCGCGCGCGAGTCTGCAGGCTCCGACACCGATTCGACTGCGTTCAGCGATCTCGCCAACGCGGTGCGCGGACAGGCACGCCGATCTGACGTCGTGGCGAAGAAGGGCGAAGCGCAGCTCGCCCTGCTGGCGCCGGATACGGACGCCGCGGGTGCTCGACTGCTGGTCGCCAGGCTTCAGCGCGAGCTTGATTCATCACGCAGAGGAGGTCGAGGTTCCGGCGTCCGGTTACGCGCCGGCATCTGTGCGGTATCAGACCTTGCCGCGGCGAACATTGATGTTCACGAGCTCGTTGAGCGCGCAGGGAATGCGCTGGCTCACGTCGGCACCCAAAGTACTCCGGAATCAGTGGTTAGCTTTGACGATCTTCCTGCCTGACACGGGGGTTACGGTAGCGCAATAATACGTCAGTAGTTCTCCCCTACACGTCCGTTTCACCCTGTGAAACAGCGGGGTAACCAGCTGTTATGGCCTCGGTGCAAAGCACGCTCTTGACCGCATGAGGACTTCCCCGTAAGATGGGCGTCCGCGAGTGGTTCGTGTCGGAGATCGAATGGCGCAGATGGACCCCGCTGCAACGAGAACAGTTAGCCCAATGACTGATTATTCGGACTACCGGTCGTCTCCTGGTCCGATGCAATCCGCGCCACGTGTCTCCGACAGTTCAGAATCCCGAACTCTCGGACCCGCGTTTTCGTCCACCGCTGAAAGACTCATCGCTGCATTGAGACTCGCCGCGGATAAAACCGCGACGTCGATCGCTCACGGTACAAAGCAGACGAGACTCGAAGTTCGCGAACGTCTGAACGAAGTCATTGGCTGGCTCGTCAACAATCTCCGAGACGGCGATGATCGCGCCGGCAGCGTCTCGCCCGTGATTGCGCGCGAGTACGTATCCACGCTAAAAGTGAACTTCCTCGCCGAGCTGGCATCGACCTCCGACCTCGATGCCAATGAAGTGGTGCGCACACTGATAAGACTCGACGAAGCGGAAGAAGCGTGGAGACGCACCGATCGCGGAAAGTTTATTTCCCGTCTCACCGGCGCCGATTGCGCCGACGCAGTCGTTGCAATTGCACACGACATACGCTCTCCACTCGGCTCGATCCTGCTCCTCGTCGATTCGCTTCGCCGCGCCGAACGGACAGCACCGAATCCGGTCAGAGAACGCCAGCTCGGCCTGATTTACGGTGCTGCTTTTGGCTTGAGCACGACGGTGTCCAACCTGATCGCTGCCGCGCGTGGAGATGGACTCGTACAAGGCAACCCGGCGCCGTTCTCCGTGAGCGAGATGATGCACTCGGTTAGCGACATCGTGCAGCCGATGTGCGAGGAGAAAGGAATTCCGCTTGGGATGGAGTTCGCGGATCACGACGCCCGAATTGGCTACGCCTCGGCGATCCAGCAGGCGCTGCTCAATCTCACCTCGAACGCTTTGCGCTACACCGACGCTGGGAGCGTGGCGATGGGCTGCTCAGAAGTTGCGGGCGATCGCGTCGAATTCTGGGTGGAAGACACCGGCCCTGGAATCCCGGACGAAGTGCTCGAGCGTCTTTGCTACGGCTTCCCACCGGAGGGTGTGAAGCTTCGCTTCTCGAGCGCCGGACTCGGCCTGGCCATCGTTCGCACTTTGGTCGAGGCGATGGGCAGCTCGCTCCAGGTGGACAGCGGGGCGGAAGGCACCCGTTTCTCATTCATCTTGTCGCTACCGATTCTACAGTAAGTCATTGTAGCTCAACAATTTAGATGCTTAGGCCGGCTGCCTTGGGCGCCGGCCTTTTTGTATCCGGCAGCACTCCCCGGTCGTCACCCTATAGACCCCAGCGGGCCGGCCCACGCTTGTTTTGGACTGGTTCGCTCCTCCGAAAACCGGCAAAACCACCGAAAGGTGGTGACCGCAAAGCCGCGACGCTACAGCGCCCCAGGCGCCACGCGAGTCGGGCTACCGAAGAGGAGGTTCAATGCAGTTGCTCGGTGAACGTCCGCCGCTGGCATTGGTCGCCTGCGGCGACGACTGGATGAGCAGAGCGCTGGAGAATGTGTTCCAGCAGCGCGGGTACGTCGTCGCGCATACGCGCTCCAGCATGCAAGCCCTCGAGCTCGCCCGGCTCGCCAATCACGACCTGCTCGTCCTCGACGAATCGCTGTCCGACATTCCAGCGCTCGAACTGTGTCGCGCAATTCGCGACAGCGCGCAATACGACCATTCGATCCCGGTCGTGATCACCGCGTCTACGCCGGCCGATCCACGATCGCGCCTCACCGCTTACAACGCCGGTGCCTGGGAATATTGCAGCCATCCGGTCGACCTGGATCCAGTGTTCACCAAACTCGAAACCTTCCTGCGCGCACGTGGCGAGTTGATTCATGCGCGCACCCAGGACTTCGTCGACTCCAGTACGGGACTTTACACGAAGTTTGGATTGCGTCAGCTCGCCGGCAAGCTCAGCGCGCGCGCACAAAGAAATCACGAAGCGTTCGCGTGCGTCGCCTTCGCGCCGCAAGTGCAGGATCGGGAAGTGGGATCCAGCATGTTGTGGAAGGAGAGCTCCACCGGCTTCGCCGACGTCGCGCACGTTTTCCGTGAGCAGAGCCGGCAGTCCGATATCGTCGGCCTCGTCGGAGACTCACGACTGGCCATTCTGGCTCCCGACACTGACGCCGCAGGCGCCCGTTTGCTCGTAGCGAGGCTACAGCGCGAGCTCGATCACGCTGCTCGAGCGAAGACGATCTCTGGCCAGGTTCGACTCCGCGTTGGTTATTCGGCGGTTGAAGATCTCGCCGAATCAAAGGTCAACGTCGCCGAGCTCGTTCACCGCGCCGAAAGCGCACTGGACCACGCGCCTTTGCAGGGCGAGAGCACGGCAATCGTCAGCTTTGATGATCTGCCGATCTTTGAGTGAGCCGAAGAAGCGATGGAAAAAAGGCAACGGCCAGCAGCCGTTGCCTTTTTCTTTTTCTCCAGACCAAACTTCTATCTTGTCGCTCGAGAAGTCAGTGGAGCGTACAGGGATCGAACCTGCGACCTCCTGGTTGCAAACCAGGCGCTCTCCCAGCTGAGCTAACGCCCCGCAGCAGGAAATATAAAAGGGCCGGCCAGTTCAGACTAAGAAAAGTCGGAACTACTCGTGGGCCGGGAGCGGCTCCATAGTCCGAGGGTCCACCGGCACTTGTACTTCGTCCCGATAAGGCGATGTCATCAGCAGTATGCGCATTCGGGGGAACGCGTTAGCGAACGCCAGATAGCAGAAGCCCCAGACGCCGAGCATGCCCAGCGTGATGCCGATTTCCCAGATACCGAATGGAATATCGTGCAGCACGCCGTAGATCGATGGGTAAACCTCGAGGTACCGAGTCATCCACAATCCGACTACTGTGCACAACGCGAAGAAAGCCATGGTCGGCAGAAAAACTTTGGCAGCGCGCGACAGCAGCCCAAAGAATGGCAACACGAACATCAAAGTAACGCAGATCAGGGTTGGGATTCTCCATCCTTCAATCAAACGCAACCTCGCCCAGTGCGTCTCTTCGCCCATGTTGCCGTACCATAGCACGAGGTACTGGCCGAAAGTGATGTAGCCCCAGAACGCGGTGAACGCGAAACAGAGTTTGCCGAGGTCATGGAAGTGCTTGTCCTGAATGAGATCGTAGCGCGCGAGATATCTGCGCCACGCCATCACGATCAAAGTCCAGCTCGCGAGTGCCGCAACCCAGGCGCCCATGAAGAACCACCAGCCGTACATGGTGCTCTGGAAATGTGGATCGAGCGACATCGACAGATCCCACGACAAGACGATCCATCCAAAGCCCCACACAAATGCCAGGGCAACTGCGAGATATCCCTGTGTTGAGTGAGTCGAATGCAACTCGCGCCGCTCGTCGCCAAAGTTGCGGCGCATGCGGTCGCGAATGCCGCGAGCCCAGTTGGAGCCGCCCTCCGGCAGGATGCCGACATCGAGTCGCAGACACAGGTAGATGTACCAGACGCTCAACGCTGTGATCGCGAGGAAAATCAGAATCACACGTGGATAAAAGAACGCCGGGCCGAGGTAAACTGCTTTCTCGTGGATCTCCGGAGTGCGAGTCGTCCACCACAAGACGTGGTGTCTGCCGAACAGGAGAATTAGCAGCAACAGCACCAGAGCGACGGGCAAGAACGCCACGTACGCCTCGAGGAACCGGACAATCGGGCGCGACCATCGCGCCGTAGTAATGCGCTGAACTGCGACGAACATCACAGCAGCCGACGAAACGCTGGCGAAGTAGAGCCAGTTGGTGAACAGCGACTGCCAGGCGCGATCCGGTTGTACGAAAAGTCCAATGATGAAAATCAGCGTGCCGAGGCCCGCGAGTATCAGGCAGACTGTGGTGAGAATCGGCGGCGTCGGCCGATCGATCCCGACCAGCACTTCGTCCCGCGACGGAGCGTGTGCGTCGTGCGTCATCGAGTCGACCTCACACGGGCAGTGTCGCGCGCTTTAGCTGAATCCGCCTTCGTGCGTGCGGTGTCTACCGGTGTTGCAGGTTGCAGCCCTTGCTGCGTCGCTGCCGCCGGAGATGTCTCAGCCTGCGCGCCGGGCAACAGAGTACGCGGTGCCGAGAACGGCGCAGGGCGTTGCGGGCCGAGCACTGTCGGGCCGGGCACCTTGTCGCCAGTCACACCGGGCGGCGCGAGTGCGCCCACCTGCACCGTCTTGCCATTCACGCCCTGCAGCGCACGCAAATAGTTGATCACGTCCCAGCGATCCATTTCCTCGATGCGGTTGTAGGGTGGCATCAAACCGCGGCCGTTCCGAATCATGCCGAAGATGTAGCCGTCGGTGCGTGCCTTGGTTACATCGCTGGTAAGGTTGATACCAGGCATGCCGTACCTGGTCGCAGGACCATCTCCCATCGCGCGATCGCCGTGACAGGGGACGCAGTTGATCGTGAAGTATTTCCGTCCGTTCGCGAGCGAAGAATCGCTCACAGGTGTTGGATTGCGCAGGTTCGACATCGAATCGATCGTAGCCGGGAAGGCGCCGTAAGAAACCTGGAACCCCGCCACCGCCGTTCCGGTTGTCGGGACCGAGAACTGCGGCTGGCCACGCGATGGAGTCAGCGAGTCCTTCACGGGCTCCCATGTCCATAGCGACGGCTGGCGCTTGAAGTCGGTGAACCATTCACAAGCAGTCAGAAGCAACGGCGCCGCCAGCAAAAGCAGGCGCGCGTGAGATCGCACTCGACTGAGAATCCGGTCAGCGCTCACGTCGCACCTCAGTCGCACCGTACCGCTTCAGTAAGTCTTCCGCAGTGCGCGCCTGCTCCGGTGGACATTCCACCCAGACACCGTAGTCGCCATGACTGAAGCGCGGATCATAGCCAACCATCATCGTTAGACGAGGAATCCGAGCGGCGATGAAAAGTCCCGCCACGGTCGACAGGCCGCCAATCAATACCATCACCTCAAACCCGAAAACGGTATACGGAACCCACGAAGCGATCGGCTTACCGCCGACGACGAGCGGCCAGTAATCGGAAACCCAGATCGCGATCCAGTAACCGAACGTACAACCAAGCAATCCGCCGATCAGCGTGAACCTGCGCACCGGGCTCGGCGGTGCCGCGATCGCTTCTTCGAGCTCGTGACGCGGAGTCGGGGTGAAGACACGGATCTCACCGAGGTTCTTCTGCTTGAGAGCCTCGATCGCTTCGACTGCCGAGTCGAGATCATGGAAAGCCGCGAGGACGCCACGCATCAGGCGAACTCCCCAGGCGTGTCGGCCTCGAACTCGAAGTGACGGCCAGCCGGATCGACGCCATGCTCGTGCTTTTTGCCCAGCTGCGGCGGAACGATTTCCTTCACCTCCGAAATCGCGATCACCGGCAGTTGCTTGATGAACAGCAGGAACCACATCGAGAACCAGCCGAAGCTTCCGATCAGGATCGAGTAATCGACGATTGTCGGCCGGTAGCTGGTCCACTGCCACGGCTCGAATTCATGGGACAGCGATGGCACCACGATCACGAAGCGTTCGAACCACATCCCGATGTTGATCGTGAACGAGATGATGAAGAGCCACGCCGCGTTGCGCCTCAGCTTCTGCACGAACAGCGAAAGCGGCAGCACCATGTTGCAGGTGTAAAGAATCGCAGACGCCCACCACCACTGACCCCAGATTCGGTTCGCGAAGAAGTTTTGCTCGAAGTCGTTGCCGCTGTACCACGCTACGAACCACTCATTCATGTATGCGCAGCCGACGACGAGCGACGTGAACAGCGCGAGCTTCGCTGCCGCATCGAGGTGGTTGATGGTTACGTAGTGCTTGACCCCGAACCACTTCCTCAACGGAATGATGATGGTGAACACCATTCCCATACCCGAGAAGATTGCGCCGGCAACGAAGTAGGGCGGGAAGATCGTCGTGTGCCAGCCCGGTGTCAGCGCCATCGCGAAGTCGAAGGACACGACCGAGTGCACCGACAGCACCAGAGGCGTCGAAAGCGCTGCCAGGAACAAATACGCTCTCGCGAAATGCCGCCACTCGTTGTCCGTGTTCCGCCAGCCCAGTGAAAGCAACGTGAAGATGCGCTTTCTGATTGGGCTGACATTCTCTCGATCTCTCAGCACCGCTACGTCTGGGATCAATCCGATGTAGAGGAACGTGCTGGAGATCGTGAAGTAGGTCAGGATCGCAAAAACGTCCCAAACCAGAGGACTCTTGAACTGCGGCCAGATGTATCGCCAGTTCGGATACGGAATCAGCCAGAAAAATTTCCATGGCCGACCGAGATGGAGAATCGGGAACAGCGCCGCGGTCATGACCGCGAACACCGTCATTGCTTCCGCGCAGCGATAGATCGTGGTACGAAAGCCCGCCCGGAAGAGATATAAGATGGCCGAAATCAGTGTCCCTGCGTGGCCGATACCGATCCAGAAGACGAAGGTGATGATGTACACGCCCCACATCACCGGCGGGTTGTAGCCTGCGACACCGAGACCGGTGTAGATCTGGTACATCCACGCCGTGATTCCGAGCAGCAACGCCAGCACTGCGACACCGAGCCCGATAAACCAAGGCAGACTCGGACGCAGAGTGCGAATGATTTCTCGATCGACCTGTTCGTAATTGCGCACCGCCGGCAGCTGCACCGACGCGCTGGCGATGTTGGGTCGGCGGGGTTCGTCCGCGGGAACTGGTTTGGTTACAGTCGCCATTTAGGCAGCCCCCGCCGGAACGGGATGTGTCACCTTCTTCAGATAAACGACTGCGGTGTAGGTGTTCAGTTCTTCGAACACGTGATAGGCGCGTGAATCCTTTGCCATCTGCGTCACCGTCCAGTTCTCGTCCGCCGCATCGCCAAACACGATTGCGCGCGACGGGCAGGATGCTGCACATGCAGTCGTGAATTCATCGGCCTTGAGCTCGCGTTTCTCGAGGTTCGCGCGATTCTCTGCCTCACGAATTCTTTGCACGCAGAAAGAGCATTTCTCCATCACGCCTTTGCCACGTACTGTGACATCCGGATTCAACTGCCAGTTCAACGGCTCCGGGAAAGCGTACTGTGGCCGCGCGGGCTCACCGTAACCGAACCAGTTGAAGTAGCGAACCTTATAGGGACAGTTGTTCGAGCAGTAGCGCGTGCCGACGCAGCGATTGTAGACCTGTACGTTCAAGCCATCGGGCGCGTGATAGGTCGCATACACCGGGCAAACTGGCTCGCACGGCGCGTTGCCGCAGTGCTGGCACATCATCGGCACGAACCGCGCGTCGAAGTTGGCGCTGCCGTCTTCGCCACCTTCGTAGTAACGCTCGATGCGAATCCACGCCATCTCGCGGCTGCGCAGAATGTTGGCGCCGAATCCTTTTCTGTCGGGCAGTACGACCGGCACCTGCCAGTCTGCTCCAACCGTCGGAATATTGTTTTCGGCGTAGCACGCGCTCACGCAAGCAGCGCAGCCGGTGCATCGCGCGAGATCGACGGTCATCGCCCAGCGACGTTTGCCCATGTGCGCCCAGTGATTCGGGTCGTACATGCCCTTCTCATTCGAGCGAGGATTGCCCTGCTCGCCTTGCGCATCGTTGGCGACTGGAGCGCGCAAACCGGGCAGGAAATTGTGCGGCGCATCACCCGGCATCTCCTCGCCGTGCGCCTCTCCGCCTTCCGGCCGCTCGCCGCGCGGCGCCTCTGGACCACCGTTTGTCGCGACCTCAGTGACGTTCGCGGCTCCCGTGTCATGCCCGGGGCGGCCGGCGCGCAAGTCTGCAATCGCAATCGCTTGCCCAACGCCTCGACCATGCTGGCGCGATGACCCTTCCGTCGAAACGATCTGCGCCGAACCAGCCGCTTTGCTGACGTTCGCCTTCGTTACCGTGTATCCCACACCGCCGGCGCGGTTCTCAGCGAGCGGGAGAATCTGCAACGGATTCTGCCCTGCCTTCGCGTATCTGCCGGCGTGCTGTTGTCCGCGGCCGGTGGCAATCGCAATCGTGTCCCGCTGAATGCCGGGATATAAGATCACCGGCAATGTCATTGTGCCCGCGGATGTCTGCACGGACACCATGTCGCCGCTCACCAGCCCCATTCGCTCGGCAGTCTGGGGATTGATTTCGGCGACGGTCTGCCAACAGATCTTTGTGACTGGATCCGGAATCTCCTGCAGCCACGGCTTGTTCGCACCGCGACCGTCTCCGATGAACGGATGCGGATAAAGCACGAGATACATGTTGCCGCTCGACTGCTCCAGCGCCGTTCCCGGCCGCACCGCTGGAATCGGACGCGCCGTCGTCGGCTCGCCGAGAGTGCCTGACGCAATTCCCTTGGGCAGTGCCGCGGCGAGAGCAGCAGCGCCACCGGGGAATTTGTTGATCAGCCAGGTGCGATAGTCGGGCGTCGGATACTTTGCCGCGTTCGCTGGATCCTTTTTCGCGACGGCGATCAACACGTCGGACGTGGCTCGCGTGTCGAATACCGGATCCATTGTGGCCTGCTGGAGAGAAATGGTGCCGCGTACCGGCTCAGCGTCTCCCCACTGCTCCAGAGAATGGTGGTCCGGCAGGATCAGGTCGGCGAGTTCCGTCGTTTCATCCGGATAGCTCGAGAAGCTGACCTTGAACGGTACCTTCGCCATTGCCGCTGCGAAGCCAACCGACTTCGGTGTCGTGAATGCCGGATTCGCCCCACGCACCATCAGCATCGACACTCCGCCGCCGTTCATGCGCTCGGCGAGTGCGCGGATCTCTGCGGATGACGCGATGCGATCGAAGCCGAGGTAGCCCTCATTCGCCTTGATGGTCGCGCCGACGTTCCCGCGCGACTGATTCAGGCCGTTCGCGGCAAGCGCGACGTCGAACGCGTCGGCTCCACTCCCGCCGCCCAGCACGATGCTCGGCGTCGTAGAAGTGAATTCGCGCGCAAAGGTATTGAGCACATCGGCACTGACACCGGTGGCCTGCGATGCATCCTGCGGGGATACCTGTCCCGCCAGCATTCTTACGATCGACATCTCGCTACCGGGTTTGCAATCGATCCACTGATCCGCGTTCAACCCAGTAAGCGAGCGGCGCGGTCCGACGTAGATCAACCTGGGCGCGTTGTTGTGATCGGCGCGCGCGTCGGCAAAGGCGAGCTGCTGCGGCACCATCGCGCCCCAGTTATCGAGAAAATCCGCTCCGATGGAAACGATCAGGCGTGCCGCGCGGAAATCGTAGCGGGGCCACGCAACACTGTAAGTCTGGCGATTGGCGGCAATGACTGCGTGGTCGGCTTCCGCATCATAGCTCAGGTGCGCCGGCATTCCATAGTTCGCCAGCCACGCATCGAGGAAACCGGTGAAACTTCCGGATTCGTGCTGATTGATGAACACAGCATTGCCCGCTTGTCCGCGGCTTCGCACCGCGCCCAGCTGCTGCGCGAAAATGGTCAGCGCTTCATCCCACGTCACGTTCTCGAGCGCGCCGTTCTTTCTCGCTTTCGGCCCGCGAAAGCGATCAGGATTGTACAACCCCTGGAGCGCTGCTTGCCCGCGCGCGCAGAGCGCGCCGCGATTCACGGGATGATCGGGATTTCCCTCTAGTTTGATTGTCCTGCCATCGCGATTCTCCGCAATGACCCCACATGCCGCCGCGCACTCCCGACATGTCGTCGCATAGTAGTCTGAAACGCCGGGAACGGTTTGATCCGGAGATACGAAATAAGGAATAAGCTTTTCGACTTTCTCCGAGGCGCAGCCCAGCATTGTCGTCGCCGCCGCGCCGCCGCCCAGCACCTTGAGGAACTCGCGCCGCTTTACGCCGGTACCGCGCGCGGCAGTCGTCGCGGTCGAATCCGATTCCTGACTCATTCGATCAATAGTGACACACCGCGCAATCGTAGCGGGCGCGGAAAGGTGGATTCGACTGACCGATGTGGCAGTTGACGCACCAACCCATGTTCAGCGAATTGGCCTGGTAAACCTGCTTCATCGTCTGGATTTGTCCGTGACACGTCTGGCATGTAACGCCGGCGTTGACGTGTCGCATGTGCGGGAAGTGAACGTATTCCGGAACCTTGTGGATGCGAATCCACGGTACTGGCTGTTTCTTCTCCGCAAAACCAGCAAGCTTCTTGATCTCTGCTTTGTTGTCGTCGGTCGTGCCCTGCACCACGAGGTGGCAGCCCATGCAGGTGCTCATCGCGGGTAAACCCGGATCGAACGATTTGTTGGCGGAGAAGTGACAGTACAGGCAGTTCATCTTGAGGGTGTCGACGTGCACGGTGTGTCTGAACTTCACCGGTTGCACGGGACTGCTTCCCTCTGACGAAGACGCGCCGCTATACGCAGAAAGCATGGTGGCGAGTGCCGCTATGCACACGAAGCCCGGCACTGCAAACCATCTGCTTCGCAAGTTCATCCGCGAGAGTTGGTGTAAAGGCGAGTTAATAGGTCGGCTTTGTGAAGAATTTCACAAGCGACCGAACGGCGGAAAAATGTCCGGACAGGTAGTGCAGCGCAAGGTGCGCCTCACTGCTGCAAACCTTTTGCCTTTCCACTGGTGATGCGGTCGATTGTTCGTACGATCTCGATGAAAATCGCGCGCAGGAGTGCGAGCTCGCGCGAGTCCGGAGCAGCTCGATAAAAAAGCGTTCGCACCGTCCGCATGATGTGTTCGTGGTAGCGTGTCTTGAAAAAATCGATGGCGTGAAGACCCCGCTCGGCATCCGCAAACAACTGCTCGTACTCTTCGGCCGAGGCCGGCGGCGCATCTTTTCGCGGTGGCGCAAGAATGCGCGTCGCATCGGCCGCGCCGAGATGCAGCTCATAGAGCGCGACCATCACTGCCTGCGCCAGGTTGAGTGATGCATGTTCCGTGGTGGGGATCGTCACCAACAAATGCGCGCGATCGAGGATTTCATTCGGCAGTCCCTTGTCTTCGCGTCCGAACAGCAGCGCAACGGGTCCGGTGTGGGCAAACTCGAGCAACTCTCCGCTCGCTTCTCGTGGCGTCACGACATCACGCTTCGCGGCGCGGCGTCGCGCCGTGAAACCGGCGACGCGAACGACTCCCGCCAGCGCTTCTTCGATAGTGTCGCAGTTTCGAATACCCTCGATCAGATCGTTCGTGTCGTGGGCGATTCCCTCGAGCCGCCAGGGATCGTACTCGACAGACTTCACGAGATAGAGATCGCGGAACCCCATGTTCTTCATAGCGCGAATGGTGGCCGCGATGTTCACTGGATCCTGTGGTTCGTACAGGATCACTCGGACTTCGGAGAGGATGGAGGTGTGAGGAGCGTGTTCCGCCATTCTGGGCTAACGCGGTGAGAGGTAAGAGTAGCACCGGTACCCGGCACCAGGTTGGCTCTGAGCTACCTCGGACCAGGCACCTGTGCTACTGCCACCTCTTACCGCGTTAGGGCTAGATGTGTAGTGGCCTGATCCAATTTCACCGTCCAAACGCAAAAGTGCTGCACCCACTTCAGTGAGTGCAGCACTTTTCATTTTACGGAGCGAGCCTAGACGACCGGTCTGCCGGTGATCAGGCGGTAAATCACTACGATGACCGCGATCACGAGCAGCAGGTGAATCAGGCCGCCGCCTACGTGCACCACGAAGAATCCAAGAATCCAAAGGATGAACAGAATTACCGCGATCGTCCAAAGCATGATGGCATCCTCGCAAGAAGTGAGTTACACCCGGCGCGACAGACTGTGTCCCCCGCTTGGCGCGCGGCCACTCGGCCCGGCGTTATGGTACCGCACGCTGTGCATGATGGCAACCTGCATGCCTGTAATGTGCGGGAGACGGGAAGAAATGAGGCTCAAACAAACAGATCGCTCTGTGGCGCAACGTCATAGTGCACTCGGCCGGCGTCATCGACGCGGCCAAACGACGTGAGCCGATGCGGTTCAGTTTTCGCGTCAAGAATGTGGAAAACCTGGGCACCTCGCCCTACAGCCGCGTCGGAGATTAATGACCGATGACAGCGCCACGGCACCGCCTCGGCGCACATGATCGCGGTGGACTCGCGGGAAGCAACGGCGAGAAGGTCATCCAGCGCCTCTGCAAACTCCCGGGTTTCCATGTAATCCGCGTAGCCACGAAATCCAGCGTTGCGCCAGAGAGTGTTGTGCGAATCTCGCCGAACCTTGCGGCGTCCGCCAAGCGCGGGAAAATGCGTGTATTGAATTCCCTCTCCAGCGAGGCTCTCCGCGAGGTTTTTCTGATTGAAGTGCGGATAGCGCGCAGATGTGGGAAAGGCGCGCACATCGACAAGATGCGCAACGCCTTCTCGCTTCAACAACTTGATGAAATCGTCGAGCGTTCTCGTAGAATGCCCGATGGTGTACAGCTTAGCGGGGTCCACGCTCCACGAAGCTGCCGCCTTCGACCCGGGGCGAACCCGAGGGCGGTGTGATGCCGGTCGAACCAGTCTGATGGAGCGCCTGTCTGCCAAGCAGAATGCGCGTCGCGCGCACGTCATGACCCATGTCGATCAGCAACAGGGCGAGATCGCCGCTCCCCCAAAGCAACCCCGCCAGCACCACCAGTCGGCTCATTTCACCGAGCAGCGTGGGGATCGAGGTCGTTCCCTGAGTCACCAGACCGGTGATGATCTCCGACACGAGCAGCAGGAGCAGAATGACCGCCATCAGTTTGAAGAGCTTGGACAGGTACCCAAGTCCGACATAGGGCTCGAGATCGGCCAGCCGCACCGGCATCGCCGGGTCCCGCTTGGGATTGGCCGGTGTGTGTCTGTGCTCCTCGACTGATACCGCGCTACTTGTTTGGTCCGCCATTAGCCATCTCCTGTTCCAATCCAGCGAGCGGGGTAGCCTCGCGTGTCGATATGGGTGAACGGCCCGTGCGCTGACGTGCCGGAATATATGCCGCACCCCCCTATCAGCGAAGGGTGTGCCCGCTCGACGCGATTGACCGCGTCCTGAATGACTTTGGCATCTGCAATATTCACGCGCCCGTCATGATTGAGGTCGTCCATCTGGCCATCGCCGTCGTTGTCGATGAAGATGTCGTTGGCGTCTCCATACATATGTCGGCTCAGCGCGGCGCGTCCACGCGGATCACCTCCGCCGGCATTGTACTGTGGGGTGCGGAAGCCGCTCATGACGTGAACGCCCTTCGGATTGATTCCGTGCTGTCTCAGATCCTCGAGCACTAACTCGTCCTTGTCGATCAGTTTCATGTCGAGGACGATGTACTTGGGCCAGACGTTGGCCTGGTCGTGCGGCAGAAAATCCCTGAGCCTGAAATGCTCGGAGAGCTGGGTGTTCTGGTTCTGCTGCGTCACCTCGATGAATCCGCTCGGCGGCTCGTACGTGACGCCGGGTTGCCCTTTGCGCGCGGCGGGCCAATTGCCAATGTAGTAAAGGCCAAGTTTTGCACCCTGCTTCTCGGATGCGGGACGCAGAGTGATCACGCTGAAGTCAGCGAGCGGTTTGATGGCATTGCCGACCTTCAGGGCAATGTTCCATATGCCTGGGCGCTTAGGGGCGGCGAGGGTAGCGGTCGATTCGGCTGCGGCTCCCGAGGAAAACGTCGCCGTCGCACCCGGCGGCAGCGTGTCAGCGAGAATCGGGTTGATCGGCGAGCCTTCTGGTTGAATGCGCACGCGGAGCTTTCCACTCTCGCCGCGTGCAGGCGGAGCGAGCGCCGACAGCGCTGCGTCAGTCAGATATGCAACCGAGGGCGCGGATCCATCCGTAAGAGCGGCGGCGATGGTCGCCGAAGCCGGCGTTACAGTCCCACTATCTCCGCTGGCTCGCGCTCTCGCAATCGACCACGACCAGCCAACGGTGAACAGCACGAGCACCACGACAGCGAGCGCAGTAAAGATTCGTTCAGCTCTGCCGATGCGACGAAACCGCGGCCGCCGCTCGGGGAACGCGAGCAGAAACTCTCTAGTTGCTTTGCGTCGTGGTGGCGGTGAACTTGAACGTCTCTCTTCCATTCGAACTCTCTAGTACGACCGGATGCAACCGCTCGTCGATTTTTTTCACCGACTTTCGAACCTTCCAGATCTCGTGCAGTGGGCCGGGCTGTTCGGTCTCACTGCAATCATTTTTTCCGAAACGGGCCTGCTCGTCGGCGTGTTTCTACCCGGCGATTCGCTGCTTGTTACCGCTGGACTGTTTGCCGCCAAAGGCTATCTGGATATCTATACGCTCGCGCCTGCGCTCACGCTCGCCGCGATCTGCGGCAACACTCTTGGCTTTCTGATTGGTCGGGCAACGGGCCCACGCATTTTCAGCCGCGAGAACAGCCTGTTCTTCAACAAAAAGCATGCTATCCGGGCGCAGGAGTTCTATCAGAAGTACGGGCGGAAGACGATAGTGCTAGCCCAGTTCATGCCCGTGATCCGCACCTTCGCGCCAGTAACTGCGGGCGTGGCGTGCATGCCCTTTCGCACATTCATCGTCACGAACGTCTTCGGCGCGTTCGCCTGGATCTGGAGCATGCTCGGCATTGGGTATTTCCTCGGTAACTATATTCCCGGGATCGATCAGCACATAGAGATCGTTGTGGTGGTCGTGGTATTCATCTCGATCCTGCCGGGAATCATCGGCGGAATCCGGGCTCGCCGAGCGAAACGCTATCGCGCAGCTGCGCCTGCCGAGACTTGAGGCTGTGAACCAGAACGATCAGGAGATCTGACAATGGCTTTTACCCTTCCTCCGCTTCCTTACGACTTCGCCGCCCTCGAGCCCCACATAGATGCGAAAACCATGGAGATTCACCATGGGAAGCATCATCAGACGTACGTCAACAATCTGAATGCGGCAATCGAAAAGGCGCCGGAGCTCGCGAACAAATCACTCGACGATCTGATGCGGAACGTGAGTACGGTCCCCGAGTCGGTGCGGACCGCGGTGCGCAACAACGGCGGTGGGCACTGGAACCATTCGATGTTCTGGCAGATCATGGGGCCGAAGGCGGGCGGCGAGCCGGGCGGAAATCTCGGCAATGCGATTCGCACCGAGTTCGGAGACTTCGCAAAGTTTCGTGAGCAGTTCAGCGCCGCGGGTGTCGGCCGCTTCGGATCGGGATGGGCGTGGTTGATCAACAACGGCGGCAAGCTTTCTGTTTCGAGCACGCCGAATCAGGATAACCCGCTGATGGAAGGGCAGCGCGCCATCATGGGGCTCGACGTCTGGGAGCACGCCTACTACCTGAAATATCAGAACCGTCGGCCGGACTACATCACTGCGTGGTGGAACGTCGTGAACTGGAAAGAAGTCGAGAAGCGGTTCTCGCAGTCGTAAGACCAGTTATTTCGCCGCTTCGCCCTCGAGGTACGTATAGCCCTCGAGTCCGGCGACGTAGTCCGCGATGAATGTGTTCGCTTCCTGCCTGGTGATGCTCCTCGCATTGCCGACCTTGCGCCGGAACGTCGCAAGTAAATCGGACGCGCGGAACTGGACGTAGTCCAGGACCTCGGTCACAGTGTCGCCGTGGACGAGATCGGTTACCTCGTAGCCCTTGGACTCGGACAGGCGGATGTGCACGGCGTTGGTGTCGCCGAACAGATTGTGGAGATCGCCCAGGATCTCCTGGTACGCGCCCGTCAGAAAAATTCCGATGATATACGGGTCGCCGTCATTGAAGGGATGCAGCTCGAGACTCTTTCGCGCGGTGCGGTCGCCGATGAAGCACTCGATCTTGCCGTCGGAATCACAGGTGACATCCTGGATCGTTCCGCGCCGCGTCGGCTCTTCGTCGAGCCTGTGAATCGGCATGATTGGAAAGATCTGGTCGATCGCCCAGCTATCGGGCAATGACTGGAACAAAGAGAAATTGCAGAAATAGCGATCCACCATCGTCGCTTCGAGATCGTCGATGATGTCCGAGTATCCGTCGCGATCGCGCTGCGCTATCTTCACCACCGTCGCAATCGTCGCCAGATAAATCTGCTCCGCCAGCGCGCGGTCGCGCAGAGAAAACACACCGCTGTTGAACAGCTCCTGCGCCCGCTCCTTGTCGAACGTCGCATCGTGATAAACCTCACGCACGCGTTTGCGCGAGAGGCGCGGCTTCGAAAGTGAGCCATAGTCCGCCAGCATCTCGTGAAGCAGCGTATGCTCGTCCTCCGTCAGCTCCGGCACCGAGACTTCCGACTGCGATTCGACATCGATCACGCTCAACAGGAGCAGCGCGTGGTGCGCCGTCAGCGCACGCCCTGACTCGCTGATGATGTGCGGCATCGGGAGCTCGTGCTGCCTGCACGCTTCGGCGATGGTGTACATGACATCGTCCGCATACTCCTGGAGCGTGTAGTTGACACTCGCCTGGGATGTCGAGCCGCTGCCGTCGTAATCGACACCGAGTCCACCACCAACGTCGACGTGCGTAATGTCCACTCCGAGTCCGCGCAGCTCGGCGTAGTACCGTGAAACCTCCTGGAGGCCCGCTTTGATGTAGCGGATGTCGGTGATCTGGGAACCGAGATGGAAGTGAATCAGCTTCAGAATATCGAGGCGGTTGAGCGCCTTCAGCTTGTCCACCAACTTCACCAGCTGCGCCGTGCTCAAGCCGAATTTCGATTTCTCACCGCCACTCTTTGCCCAGCGACCGGAGCCTTCCGAATAGAGCTTGATGCGAACGCCGGCCGTCGGCGTCACGCCGAGCTCGTCGGCGACCCGTAACAGGACATCCACTTCGCTCAACTGCTCGAGGACGATGAAAACCTGGTGGCCCAGCTTCTGGCCCATCATCGCCAGGCGCATGAATTCCTCGTCCTTGTAGCCGTTGCACACGATCAAGTGATCGGTGTGCTCGGCGAGACCGAGGATGGCCTGCAGCTCCGGCTTGCTTCCGCACTCGAGTCCTACACCGGCAGCTTTGCCGAACTCGACGATCTCCTCGACGACATGCCGTTGCTGATTGACCTTGATCGGATAAACCGTCGTGTACCCGCCCTCGTATCCGTATTCGTCTCGCGCTTTGACGAATTTTTCGTGGAGTGATTCGATTCGCGAGCGCAGGATGTCCGAGAAGCGAAGCAACAGGGGAAGTCCAACACCCTGCTCTTCCAGATCGTTCGCCAGCTCGAAAAGATCAAGCTCACGCTCCGGGCGATCGCGATCAGGCCTGACGACGACGTGACCGGCGCCGTTGATGTCGAAGAAGCCAATGCCCCACCCCTCCACATTGTAGAGGGACTTCGCCTTTTCGATCGTCCACGGTTCGACCGGCGCGGGAGTCGGTGCAACCGCGTGGCCGTTCTTCTGCGCGGGCGGAATTCGGGTGCTGGTCATGTCAACATTTTAGGGCAAAGCGGTTGCCAGTTGTAGCATCGCTTCACGGATAAAGCGTTTCGATCTGCCAGCCATCGACTGCCTTCGTGTAGAGATGTCGTTCATGTAGACGATTGGGCTTGCCCTTCCAGAACTCGATTCTTTCCGGCGCAACACGAAAACCCGACCAGTAGCTCGGGCGCGGAACCGTTTTCCCCTCGAATTTCTTCTCGTACTCGGCGACGCGTTCGTCGAGCGCACCCTGTGACTCCAGCTTCCGACTCTGTTTCGACGCCCAGGCACCGATTTGACTGAGGCGTGCCCTGCTGGCGAAGTATGCATCGGCCTCTGCGTCCGACACTTTTGTCACGGGCCCCTCGACCCGCACCTGGGTGTCGAGCGGTGGCCAGAAGAAACAGAGCGCCGCGCGCGGCTGTGCGAGAAGTTGCCTGCCTTTTCTCCCCTCGAAATTCGTATAGAACACGAAGCCGCGCTCGTCGAAAGCTTTGAGCAGAACGATGCGTACAGACGGCTGGTTGCCGTTCTCAACGGTGCCGAGCGCCATCGCGTTTGGCTCTGGCATGATCGATCGGTCGATTTTTTCCGCGCGCGCAAAGACCTCGCGAAACCGCTCGATCGGATCCGGTGGGATCAACTAATACCTCGTCATGGTTGGATCTACTTCGTCGATCCAGCGCAGGATTCCACCACTGAGATTCCTTACCTCGGATAAGCCCGCGTCGGCGAGCTGCTCGGCGGCAAACCGGCTTCTTAGTCCCACCTTGCAATAGAGAATCGTCTCTCTCCGCTTGTCGAGGCGCGGAATCTCGTCGGCGATGCGACCGAGCGGAACCAGTCGCGCGCCCGGGATGTGGCCGAGCTCCCACTCGAATGGCTCGCGTACATCGATGATGTCCAGATCGTCACCCGTTGCCAAACGCTCGGCGAGCTGGGTAGGCTGAATTTCCTTGACGTCGCCGCGAGTCTCCCCAGCGGCGCCCGCCCCGTTGCAGAATTCGTCGTAGTCGATCAGCTCCGTGATCTCACGCGTTCCGCAGGCCGGACATTCGGGATCGGGCTGAATCTCAATTGTGCGGAATGCCATGGTCATCGCATCGACTGTCAGCAGGCGCCCGATGAGCGTGTCTCCAATACCCAATAGCAGCTTGATCGCCTCGGCTGCCTGGATAGTACCGATCAGACCAGGAACAACTCCGAGCACGCCGGCCTCAGCGCAGCTTGGAACGAGCTCCGGCGGCGGCGGCTCACGAAACAGGCAGCGGTAGCACGGACCGCCTGGCGCACCAAAGATCGAAACCTGACCCTCGAAGCGGTGAACGGCTCCGTACACGTTCGGAATGCCCAGCAGCACCGAGGTGTCATTGATCAGATATCTCGTGGCGAAGTTATCAGTGCCGTCGACGATCAATTCGTATCCGCGCGCAATTTCCAGTGCGTTGGCGGAAGTGAAACGTGTCGCGTGAGATTCGACGTTGACGTGCGGATTGATGTCGCGCAGACGCTGGCGCGCTGACTCCAGCTTTGACCTTCCGACGGCAGCCGATCCGTGAAGAATCTGTCGGTGAAGATTCGAGAGATCGACGTCGTCGTATTCGACCAGTCCGATCGTCCCCACACCGGCAGCCGCCAGATACATTGCGACAGGCGATCCAAGGCCGCCGGCGCCGACGAGCAGCACGCGCGATGATTTCAGGCGTCGCTGGCCATCCTCCCCAACCTGCGGCAGCAGGATGTGTCGGCTGTAGCGCACTCGTTCTTCGCGGCTTAGCTCGCTCGTTGGGTCGGCGCGTCGGTTAATCACGGCGTGGTATATTGCGCGGAGATGCTGGGTGCTACAACTAGGACGCTAACCACTGGCACCTCTTCCAGCAACGCTTTCGGACCCGACAGGCGAATGATCTTCAAGCGCTTTTACGACGACAATCTCGCGCAGGCCAGCTATCTGATTGCGTGTGAGCGCACGCGCGATGCAATCGTCGTCGATCCCAACACCGACATTGGTGTTTACACGCGGGCGGCCGGCGCCGATCGACTGCGCATCACCGGTGTCACGGAAACCCACATCCACGCTGACTTCCTCTCGGGAACCCGCGAGCTCGCCGAAGCGGCTGGAGCGACCATGCACCTGTCCGGCGAAGGCGGTGAGTTCGGCTATACAGCGGACGCACTGAAGCGTGCTAACGCACTGCGGGATGGATCTCGCATCGACGTCGGCAACGTGCGCGTGACGGTGTCTCACACACCCGGTCACACTCCGGAGCATTTGACTTTCCTCATCAGCGACCTTGCGCGCGGCGAAGATCCGGTGGGCGCGCTGACGGGGGATTTCATTTTCGTCGGCGATGTAGGCCGACCCGACCTGCTCGAGAAAGCCGCGGGCGTCAGCGGAACTATGGAAGAGTCGGCGCGCCAGCTTTTCAAATCGTTAAAGCTTTTCGGCAAACTGCCGAACCATCTGCAGCTCTGGCCCGGCCACGGCGCCGGTTCGGCGTGCGGCAAATCCCTTGGCGCAATGCCGCAATCGACCCTTGGCTACGAGAAGCTGTTTAACTGGGCGTTTGCGGAAATGACGGAAGACGAGTTCGTCGAGAAGGTGCTCGAGAATCAACCGGTGCCGCCACGATACTTCGCGTCAATGAAGCGGTTGAATCGGACGATGGAAAAGAAGGTCAGGAATACGGAGTGCAATCGCTTGACCTTCGCGGAGCTCGAGCGGGCCGTCGCACAGCAGGCCGTGATCGTCGACACACGTTCCGCCGAGAAGTTTGCCGCCGGGCATATCCCCGGCACCCTCAACATTCCACTTGGCAAGTCGTTCCTGAACTGGGTGGGTGCGCTCGTCGACGCCGACCGCGATCTCTACCTGATCGCGGAATCGGAGAGCGACGACTCACTCGCGCCGGTACTTGGTGACCTGTGCAAAATCGGAATGATGAGCGTCGCTGGCTACTTCGGCGCCGACGTCGTGCAGGACTGGAAATCCAGGCGTGGAGCGATTGAGCGCGTCACGCAAATCGACATCGCCGGTCTCCAGGCGTCGAATGGAAAGAATGAAACCCAGATCATCGACGTCCGGAATCCGGATGAGTGGAGTCACGGACATCTGCCCGGTGCGCGTCACATTCCGCTCGCTTCCCTGCCCGATCGGATCGATGAGATCGACGAGTCGCGTCCGGTGGTTGTTCAATGCCGTGGTGGCGGCCGCTCCGCGATCGCGACAAGCCTCTTGATGTCACGGGGCATTCACAACGTCGCGAACTTGCTGGGTGGCTACGACGCCTGGGTCAAGCAAGGACTTCCGACTGAAGCTCCGCCCGAGGCCAGGAAGCCGAAGCGCAGCTAGTTAGTCTTGTAGGTATGAGTCACCCAGTCTTCGTGCCTTCGCCGCTCGGCAGGCGGCGCCCGCCAGACGGCCCGGCGACCTGGAAAGAGCGACTCGAAGCCCTCCGCTACGTTCCCGCGCTCTTCCGCCTGATTTGGCGAACGCACCGTGGTTACACGGTGGCGATGATGGTCCTCCGCGTCATCCGGTCGGCGGTGCCGGTCGCCACGTTCTGGGTCGGAAAGCTGATTCTCGACTCGGTGATTGCAGCGAAAGCCGGAACGGGGCCAATCACCAACGTGTGGCGCTATCTGGCACTCGAGCTGGCAATCGTGCTCGGCGCTGAAATTCTTGCGCGGGCGTCCTCACTGATCGAGAGCCTGCTCGGTGATCTCTTCTCCAACGAGATGAGCATTGAGCTCATGGAGCACGCGGCCAAGCTCGACCTGGCACAGTTCGAAGATCCTGAATTCTACGATCATCTCGAGCGCGCGCGTCGACAGACAGTTGGGCGGATTGCTTTGCTGACACTGCTGTTGTCGATGTCGCAGGATGCTCTAACCCTGCTGACTCTCGCGGGTGCGCTCATCGCCTACAACCCGTGGCTGCTGTTGCTCCTCGCGCTGGCGGTCATCCCGAGTTTTCTGGGCGAGACACACTTTGCGTCGCTCGGTTATTCACTGCTCTTCCGCTGGACGCCGGAGCGACGTCAGCTCGACTACCTCCGTTATGTGGGGGCCAGCGACAAGACTGCCAAAGAAGTCCAAATGTTCGGTCTCGCGCCGTGGCTGACCGAGCGATATCGCGTCCTGTCGACAAGGTTCTACGAAGAGAACCGGAATCTCTCGGTGCGCCGCGGCATCGTCAGCGCCCTGCTTTCGATCATCGGAACAGTCGGATACTACTCGGCTTACGTGGTGATTCTGATTCGCGCCGTACGAGGCGATATCACCATCGGGACGCTCACCTTTCTCGCCGCGTCGTTTGGCCGCGGGCGTGATGTGATCCAGAACATTCTCCTATCGGCGAGTAACGTGTTCGAGCAGGCACTTTATCTGCGCGACCTGTTCGTATTCCTCGAAATGCGTCCGACCATCGAGTCGCCTGCGAACGCGCGCGTCGTGCCCGAGCGGATTCGCGATGGCTTCGTATTCGACGATGTCGGTTTCCGGTATCCCGGCAGCGAGCGCTGGGCAATCCGAAACGTCAGCTTTACACTCAAGCCTGGCGAGCGCGTCGCGCTGGTTGGCGAGAACGGCGCCGGCAAAACCACGATCACCAAGCTCCTGGCTCGACTCTACGATCCAACGGAAGGACGTATCACGCTCGACGGTGTCGACTTGCGCGAGTACGACCTCGCGAGCCTGCGACGCGCGATCGGGGTCATCTTCCAGGATTTCGTTCGCTACGACATGCGCTTCGACGAGAATATCGGCGTCGGTGAGATCGATTCCGTGCGCGAGGATCTCGACAAGCAGAATGGCACTCCCACTGCGATTACCTCGGCGGCAGAGAACTCGCTCGCGGCCTCACTGCTGCCGCGTTTCCCCAAGCGCTATCAGCAGATGCTCGGCCGACGTTTTGAGGAGGGGGTCGATCTATCGGGCGGCGAGTGGCAGAAGATCGCCCTCGCTCGTGCCTATATTCGCGACGCCCAGGTACTCATTCTCGACGAGCCAACTGCTGCGCTGGACGCGAGGGCGGAATATGAGGTATTCCTGCGATTCTCCGAGCTGGTCGCGGGCAGAATGGCGGTATTGATCTCCCACCGTTTCTCGACCGTGCGCATGGCTGACCGCATCATCGTGCTTCGCCACGGCCGAGTCGAAGAAGAGGGTTCACACGAAGAGCTCCTCGAGAGAAAAGGACTCTACGAGGAGCTCTTTGCGATGCAGGCGGCCGGCTACAGGTAGAGGCTATGGACGCAACGTCATCCTTTTGGAATCGGGATGTCGTTCCATCGCGCCTGGTCGAATGTCCCTGCTGGAAACTCCTCGTTGATTCGCACGTCGGCGTATTCCTCACGCCACACCGGTTTGCCGTTACGTATCACCAGAAACTCGGTCGGAATGTCGAAGCCTTCGATCTCTTTGTAAGTCCTCACCCGAATATCGCTGACTACAGTGCGGTCGCCGTTCTTGGCGCGCTGAATAAACCTGACCAGTCTGAGATTGTCCTTGTCGACCCAGAACTGGTTTGAGGTGGTGTCGTCGGCCTTCGCGCCTACAACGTAGACCGGCTGGCCCTGCCAGTCGTCGCTTCGAATGATCTCGGTATCGACGTGGAGCGAGTCGAGACCTTTCATGATGCTCGCCATCGGCGAGACATACACATCTGCGGTAAGAAGCAGCAGCGGATTTACCGACGGACGGAAGTCGACGCGTATCCCATTGTCGAATGACGCGACGCGATCGTCGACTTGCACGAGTCCGCTCTTCTGCGCGGCGGGCAAAAAAGCAATGCGCAGCTTACCGGGCACCTCGAGGTGTTCGTACCACTGCGATTTGCGCTCCTGCCCGCTCGGCGTATAGGACGTGTTGTTCTGCAGGAAATTGATAGTTCGCAGGTACTTGCCGTCGTACCGGTCGTGCATCGCTTTCAGCAATTCGCTGGCGCTGGTAACGCGAGCTTTCGACGGAGACCGGGAGGTCGTCGATTTTTTCGGCGGCTCCGGTGTAGTCTCGGTCGACGGCTTTGATTGGAAGTAGGAGCAACCGGACAGAACGAGAGCCGCGAAGAAGATTCGTGCGCGCATTGATCAATCCCCGAGGGTGTTTCGATACAGAAGTGCGTTAAACAACAACTTGAAGGTGCCGTGTGGCTGCGATCTGAAATACGGGTCCGCTCCGTACAGCACTAGCATACCACGACCCACCGGCGCCTGCAGTACTTCTGTTACACCATTCAGGTACCTTTGGCCCCACGCCCAGCCGCTTCGTAGAGGGGTAGGGCTATCGATCCACACGACTCGTTTCACGCCGCGCGACTCAGCTGCGGGAAGCAAACGAAATGCTTCGGCATTGTCGTAGTAGAAATCGGTAACCGGCCGAAGTCCCTGCGCGAGTGCGGACGTCGTATCCACACGCATGCTGAGAATGGAGCCAGGAACATAGAACCTGGTACGCGGCAGCGCGCGCCCCGAGCTATCGACCAGCGCATTGGCGATGGGCAGCTGCAGTTGAATCCCAAGATCGGTAGCCGATCCAACGGCGAGAATCGTCCCCCCGGCATTGAGGAATTCGAGAAGCTTCGGAATGGTAGCCGCAACGGTGAGTGAGCCGAGTCTATCTCTATACTCGGCCGGAATATCCTCAGGATTGATGCGCTGTGGCTGCCGCGCTCCCGGTCGAAGGAAGTTGACTCCGTCGGGCAGAATGAGAACGTCGTACTTCGAAATCAGATTGCCGGCATCAAGCTGCGATGGGTACACGATCTCATATGGAAACTCGAACTGCTCGAGTACGAATCGCGCCCAGCCTGACGTGATGAGCCCGCCATACTGATCGTACAAGCCAATGCGTGGTGCCTTTATCGGCTTGAGTATGTTCGGCGAAAGATCGGTATCTATCGGATCAAACTCCAATCCCTTCTCGGTAGCAACGCGCGATACTACGGGACGCGTTCCTGGCTTGGCGCGAATGAAGAAAGTCCCGGCGTCGTAGATCTTGCCGTTGATGTTGAGAGGAGATCTCAGTGAATAAACCTCTTCTCCATGAGCGAGCAGGCGGTTCACCGCGGTGAACGCGTCGTTCTGCGAGTGACTCAGGACATACCCGTCGGCCGCGGGTCCAACGCGCTCTACCTGTGGGCGCGCGAATCCGGCCACCGGACTGAACGGACCGCTGAAAGGCTCGAGGATCCGGTCAAACTGAACGCCCATTTGATACGCGAGGGTCCACCCGGCGTTGTCATAAGGCGGAATCGGCGGTCCCCCAGGATAGCTGAAGTCGTTCGGGTGATCCTGCGGTTCGAACATGTCGAGGATATGCGGTCGGAATGCCTGGGCTGTCTTCACCACAAAAGATCCGGCCGGATACGATTTGTCGCCGACGCTGAATGGAGCAGTTGCCCTCAGCACGCTGATGCCGGTCTTGATCAGCGTATTTACAAACTTTGTCGCGGTTGGAAAATCGGGCTGGTCTGCGGAGATGATGTATCCACGCGGATCGCGGTCCGCTGGATTGCGCATGATGCTGTTGTAAGCCGCCATCTCCGACGGCGTAGTAGTCATCGGACCGGTACCAGGCGGGCGCGCGGTATCCTGAGGCAGCGCGGCCTGCAGCGCTGCGACCTTTTTCGGCGTGGTCGTCCAGCTGTCGGTGTTGCCACGCTCAATGGAGTTGCGACCCATCTGGTAGATGTTGTAAAGAAGCGTCTCGCGATAGCGCGATGCGACGTCGAGCACCGCGCGATTGGCGGTTAGCTCGTAGGCGATAGACTGCGCGAAATGCCACTTCTGCGGCGTAATCGGCATTGGGTAATCGCCCTTTGGCAGCAGCTTCTCGGGAACGAGCGGAATTTCGATCGGCGTCGGGTTGCCGATCGCTTCCGTCAGAAGGCCGATCATGTTGTGGAAATAGACGGTGGTCCTTAATCCGCCGTTCCACCATGTCGAATAATTCGACCCACTCCGCATCGTCGCGCCTGGCTTTCCTTCTGCTACGAAGCGTGAGTGCATCGCTGCGCCCACCAGGTCGAGCTCCATCGGTACCAACGGATCGTAGTTGTAATTGAACGGATCGCGGAAAGGCGGTGCGAAAATCACCGTACCGACTGGACCGGTCTGGTGATGGTTGTACATGATCTGCGGATACCAGGCGCGAAAGAGAATGCTGTCCATCGCCTGCGTTTCCGGTTGCGATGCCATGTACGCGTCGCGGTTGTTGTCGTGGCCGACGTACTTGTGATAGAGCCTCGGCAGGCGCGACGTGGTGCGTTTCAGAGTATCGGCGTCGCGCATGTACCAGTCAGAGACGAGCTCCTGGCCGTCCGGATTGGCGGGGACGAGCAGGATGATGTCGTCGCGAAGGAATCGCAGCGTCTCCGGGTCTGAGCGGCTCACCAGCTCGTAAGCAGTTTCAATGAGCTGCTGCGCGCCGAGGACCTCACTGGCGTGCAAGCCACCGTCGATCCATACCACTGCCTTTCCTTCCGCCGCGAGCTTTCGCGCCTGTGCGTCGCTGAGACCTTCCGCGAGGGCGAGGCGCCGCGAAATGTCCTGGTAGTGCGCCAGCTTCTTCTGGTTCTCCGGCGACGTTACGATCGCCATGATGATCGGCCGGCCCTCCGCAGTCGAGCCGATTCGCACCAATCGCATTCGATCGGACTCGCGATCGAGCTTGCGCCAGTAGTCGAGCATCTGGGTGTAGTTGGCGAGGAAGTAGTCGTCGCCAATGTTGTGACCGAATTGCGCCAGCGGCGTGGTGATGCGGCGTTGCGCCAGCATCGGTGGGGCAGGCACGAGCAGCAGAGCGATGGAGAGCGCTTTGAGTCTGAGGCTTCTCATGCAACGGATCGGAGTGGGTGTCGCAATGCGTTCGCGAGTGCAGCGAAATCTAAGTGTCAGTCCGGGCAGCGCGCGAAGCCGGAGCGGTAACGATGATTCCCGCCAGCACGATTGCGCCGCCAATCAGAGTGGAAACACTGGGAATCTGATGGATCGCGGGAATGACCGCCCCCAGGATGGTGCCTCCCACCGGTTCGCCGAGCACGGTGAGATTCACGACGTACGCGGGAAGGAACTTGAGTGCCCAGTTCAGCCCGGTGTGTCCGAGCAGCATTGGACCGAGCGCCAGGCCGGCGAAGATTGCAACCTCTCGGGGGGCTACAGGAGCCAGAGTTACGCCTCTCACCAATCCAATCACTGCAAGCGCGATGAGCGCGGCACTGTAGACGAGACCCGCGTACGACCAGAGCCCGAGAACCCGACGCAAGCGACGGCCGATGGTATAGTAGATGGCCGCGTTAACTGCCGCGGACAGTGCGAGGAGATTTCCCAGCAGTGGCGCGCTGCCGTGTTGGCCGTTTCGGAAGTCCGGCAAAGCAATGACGATCGCGCCAACGATGGCGATTGCGATTCCCACTAATTGCTTCGGGCCTGGACGTTCCTTGAGGGCAATCGCTGAAAGCGCGGCGACAAACGCTGGCTGGGTATTCACGAGAGTGATCGAGGCCGCGATTGTCGTCAGGTGAATCGACGCATTCCACGCCCAGAAGTGGAGCGCCAGCGCGATGCCGGCAACTACCCCGATCATCAGCTCGCGCAGCGTCAGCTTCCGCCAGTCTCGCCACTCGTGGGTGAACAACAGGAACCCCGCGACGATGAGCAATGAGAAGCCCAGACGCCAGGCCGCGATGGTGATCGGATCGCTATTCGAGAGGCGTACAAGCGGGCCGCCGAATGAAAATCCAAGCACCGCCAGGGCCAGAACCCAGTACGCCTTCGCGCGCATAAAAAAAAAAAGAGCCGGTGCATTAAGCACCGGCTCTTTTCTACAGTTGAACCAGTCCGCCTTCTGCGTTTTCACCAGTCGCATCTCGGCGGCCGCACGGCCAGCGTGCTTCAGAACCTTGTCGTCGTAAAGGTGGCAGTTCGGCGTATTGCGTCCACGGACGCAGCCGTTGTAACGAAGCAGCGCTACGCGCGTGTTCGGCGCGCTACGCATCGCTTCCTTCAGGATCTGCACACCGTGACAGATGTTGCTCTCGATGTCGAACAGGTCGGACGAGCCGCAACCCCACTTACCACTGTGAAGCGGCATGACCTGCATCAGGCCGCGCGCACCCACCGAGCTGCGGGCGTGCGGGTCGAGAGTGTTGTCTTCGGTGAGGAGAACACCGACCAGCAGCGCCGGATCGATATGCTCCTTGTCAGCCTGCTCAACGATCGCGTCGGCAATACGGAAAGCGAGACCACGGTCGTTGGTGTACTGGTTCAGGACCTCACCGATGCGGAACGCCTCTTCGGTCGGCTGTGAAGCGTCAACGACGGCCGCGGGCAGTCTCAGCAGGCGACCCGGATTGGCGTACAGCGGGTGCTGCTGGGAAATCGTCCAAACCGCGCCACCAGCGAGCAGGCCGACCAGCGCAATCGCGTGCGTGGCCGTACGAATCGCCGACTTCATCGGCGATTCGAGCTTGCTGGGTGGTGCAGTTAAAGGCTTCAATGACTTCTTCTTCACAGATTCTCCTCGAATTAGCGTGTCGAGCAGACCTAGATGAGTGGGACCAAAACTCTCCCTTTATCATCCCGGTACGCCCGGCCCAACCGATCCGCGAAACCGTGCAACACTTCCATATCCCGTTCACGTACACGGTACTGCGCTGCGGTCGTCGGGAGCCGATAAGTCGCAATGCTCTCGTTGGCCGGCAGCTTCTTCACCTGCATCCTCCCCTTCACCAGCTCCGCTCCCCTGGGCTTGGCGAAGTCCCACATCCTTCTACCGATCTGCGAGTTCGTCAGCGGACAATCCGGATAACGCGCCCGGATGTACCGAATGAAGTACTCGTTGTCGATCAACTTCTCATGGTCACCGTTCGTGGAAGCGTCAGCGATATTGATCGCTGCCCGCGGCCCCGGCGGTGTGTGCCAACGCTTCAGATCCTCGGCTTCCAAGGAAACCTGGATCTTCGCGCCCAGCACTTCTGCGATTTGCCGCAAAAGCTCGAGCGAGACGTTGTACTCTTCGTCATGCTCGATATTGCGGATGGTTGACGCCGAGACTGGCTTAGGCAGTCTGGCTGCAACGTCTTCACGACGGAGACCTCTGAGCTTTCTGATTCGCTCGAGTTCCCGCCCTATCCATTCGGACATACACCCAATTCTATTTTGGTAATGCCACTACTGAGATACGTATAACGCTACCTGTATTGACGGATTGGGTCAAGAAAAAGTTTTAAAATTTCGGGGGTTTCCCGGGCCCAAAACATCACGATTGTGACGGCTAAACCCGAATGGCAGGCGAAGCAGGGCGCGGCGGCTGGCCGGTGCCAGCCTGAGAAAGACGGACTTTACTCCGTGCCCGAAAGATTGAAGGTAAGCATCGCGGTGGCCGCCTGCTCAGCGAACTTCAGCACCTTCCCCGAGTAGGTGCCGCAGTTCGGCGTATTCGTACCCTTCACACACCCGTTGTAGCGCTGGAGCGCACGGGCCACGCTCGGCGACCGCTTTATGAGGTCGGCGATAATGCTCGTCCCATGGCAAATGTTGGAATCGATTGAGAACAGGTCCGACGATGGACATCCTTTCCATTTGCCGGCGTGGAAAGGCATCACCTGCATTAGTCCTCGAGCCCCAACAAAACTCTTTGCCTTAGGATCGAGCTTCGCATCCTCGGTGAGCACGATTCCAACAAGCAAAGCGGGATCGATTTTTTTCTTGCCACCCTCGACGACGATTGCCTGGGCGATGCGACGCGCCAAGGTCGTGTCGCTCGTGTACTTGCGGAGAGAGTACGCCACCTTCTGGATCTCGACCTGCGCCGCGGAGTCAGTGGGCGGAGCCTCGACGGAATCGGTGCCAGGGGTCACGGCAGTGACCACTGCCACCGGCAGGTGTAGCAGCTCGCCGGGTTTGACGAACTTTGGATGCTGTTGCCGGATCGTCCAGACAGTGCCAGCCGCCAGTAAAACCGTGGCAGCAATGCCTTGAAGCGCAGCCTTGAGATTTCGTTTCCAGCGGGGCTCGTTAGGTCTGGGAGGCCGGCGAACCGGCACGTTCGTGAATACGTCTCCCGTCCCCGACTGACGCTGGTCAAACTCGAGGTCGGCCATGAACCGTTTCGGTTGCACCCCACGTGCCATGCCCGGTATGGAGATTGCCCCCTCCTTGCCACTCCCCGCCTCGCCTGTCAGCCGCTACACTGCTAACGAATGAAAGAATCCGAACCACTCTACCGATTCACGCGCTTCCTCAAGCGCGCGATAATCGGCCTTGGAGTCGTGCTGATCGCCTTACTCGCGTTCGGATACTTCTTCTTCATGCGCCATGTCGACGCTCCCAAGGCCTGGGCCGCGGCGGATCGCGAGCTTCAGGGTGGAATGCTCGATTTTGGCGAGAAAGTCGAACGCCGCGCGCGGGTCTTCATGCGACGCCCGAGTGACTATTACCGCGGCGCCAATGGAATGCTTTACGCTACCAACGAGCGACTCATCTTCGTCGGAGTCGCTCCCGGCAGCAAGATGGAGAATGAAGACGCACCACCCGTAATCGTCTCGCAGGAATTCCCGAACGACACCCTGCTGCAGATGAGGCCAGCTCGACTTTATCTGCTTACCGCGCATGGAGTGCGCGTCTCACGGCCGGGGGTGCAGCCGGGCCAGTTCGCGGCGATCAGCGGCCAGGCAGCGGCACTCGACTCGCTCGTCGACTATGTCAACAGCGCTCACGAGACTCAGCGTCGCGAAGCAGCGGCCGAGCGGCGCCTTCGTCAGGCTGTCGCCGCGCTGATCAAGGAACCGATTTACTATACGGTGAAGAGAGGCGACGCTCTATTCAGCATCGCACGCAAGTTCGAAACGACGCCCGAGCAGATTCAAAAGTGGAATCAGCTCGAAGGCGATCGCGTGAAAATCGGGCAACGGCTGCTCGTCAAGAAACCGTAGTCCAGGAAACCGCACGAGCGGCGAAAGCGTATTATCTGCTCAGTCGAGCGGTTGGCGCTCGCTGCACTGACAGGAGCATCACATGGACGATCTGAAGCAAGCGCTCGAGAAACTGCGCGACGAGCTGACCAACGCCGGAAAGCGTCTCGCGGATCTGGCGGAGAAAGCAGAATCAGACCTGCCGCCGTGGGGCAAAAAGATCAACGAAGAATATTTGCGGCTCCAGGGACTCCTGGATCAGGCGGTCGATAAACTCCGCAGTAAAGTTTCGAAGGATTAAGGAAGCGCGCGGCCTCGTTCCGCTTCCCATTCCAGTTACTGCAGATCCACCAGATGCGGCCGCGCTTCGTGCCCGGCGCGGTAAGCTGAAAGGATCTGGATGTCGCCGACCGTTGGCGGCGCTATCGAGTACACTATCCCCAGTCGCCAGCTTTCGTGCGCGAGGTGATAGCGCCGGTAAATAATGTATGGCGCGTCCTGGATCGCCTTGTGGACGGCGTCGTCCTCGATCTCCGCCAGCGGCTTGTCAGGAAGGCAAATCTCCGGCGGCGGTTCGTCCCCGAACTCGAGGCGCTTTACTTCCGCGCGCGACGTAATCAGCCAGCATTCCATCATCGAATCGGGTTTGGGAACGCATAAACTACAAAAGAAAAACTTCCCGTGCGCGATGAAATGCTGGCCGCCGATGGCAGCTACTTGGCTGCTTTCTCCGTCTTGCCCTTGAACAGGTAGGCGTATTGGCCGTAGCCTTCCGCCTCGAGCTGATCGGCCGGGATGAATCGCATCGACGCAGAGTTCATGCAGTACCGAAGTCCCGTCGGACGCGGTCCATCATCGAACACGTGACCCAGATGCGAATCTGCGTGCGCTGATCGAACCTCTGTACGCTCGTAGCCGAGCATCCGGTCCGTCTTCGTATGGATGTTGGCCGGCTCGAGGGGTCGGGTGAAGCTTGGCCAGCCCGTTCCCGAATCGAATTTGTCGAGTGAGCTGAAAAGGGGCTCACCTGAAACGACGTCGACATAAATGCCCGGCTCGTGATTGTCCCAATAGGTGTTACGAAAAGGAGTTTCTGTCGCTTCGTGCTGGGTCACTTCATACTGAAGCGGCGTGAGCTTTTTCTTGAGATCGGAGTCGCTGGGTTTCACGAAAGCTTTCCTCGCTGTCGGAGCGGGAGATGAAGCAGACGCAGGCGTGGCGCGCGTCTGAGCGGTCAATTGAGATGCACAAAGCATCAGAGACGAGATCAAGACCCCGCCGAAGCGGGCGATCGTCTTAGAAAGGTCCATACTATTGTATTGCATATCCACTCGAGTAAATCCTCCCTGTATACCACACTTCCGCGCCAGAAATTCCCTTCTCCTGCGCTATTGATACACAACTCGCCGGCGCACGTTGCGAGGCACCTTGCAATATGCGACAAAACAAGGGCGAGGGTAAACCACGACACGCCAGGTTAAGTATTTGATTCTCTTGATGTTACGATACTGCCCGAAATGCGGTTTAGTGATTGCCATATACGGGTTGCCGCCTCTAAGACCGCTGCGTCTTTTGAGCACCAAGGACCCGTCGGTCCGCGGCGTAATCCAACGCTTCAGGAGATTTTAATGCTTCGCAACAAGAAGGGTTTTACCCTCATTGAGCTTTTGATCGTAGTCGTGATTATCGGTATTCTTGCCGCGATCGCGATTCCGAAGTTCGCCAACACGAAGGACAAGGCTTACGTCGCTGCGATGAAGTCGGACCTTCGTAACGTTGCAACGTATGAAGAGCAGTATGCCGCTGACAACCAGGGTGCGTACTTCTCGGGAACCGCGACGTCTGCGGCTCCGCTGCAGGGCTTCACGCCTTCGCAGAACGTCACGATCGTCGTGACGTCGGTTGCCGGCCCGCCTCCGTCATGGAGCGCGACCGCGACGCACTCGCAGTCAGCTAAGACCTGCGACATGACCAACGGTGTCATTACCTGCACCTGATCATAGATTCGCGTAGAACGAGAACGGAGCGTCTTTCGACGCTCCGTTTTTTTTTTGCCGTCGGTGGGGTAACTTTCAGGCATCTCCAATCGATCCCGAACTCATGCTCTCTCTTCGTTCGCGCTTTGCCGCCGTTGCAGCGATCGGCTTCTTCAGTGCTCCTCCTGTCTCATCGCAGGTGCCGCAGCAGCCGCCGGTTGTCATTCCCGGTGTTGAGATAGTCGCCACGCGCATTCCTGAAGCTCCGCACGACGTGCCCGCCTCGATCGAAGTGATCAGCGGCGCCGATCTACGCGCTCGCGGCGCCAGATCGCTAAGCGATGCGCTGTCGCTCGCTGCTGGCGTTGCCATCGCGCCGGGAGGTGACGGCGGTCCGGCCAGCGCAGTGCCGGAATTCTGGGGCCTTCGCGAGTTCGACGCGTTTCTGCTGGTTGTTGATGGTGTGCCCTGGGGCGGCGCACTCAATCCCGCAATCTCCACCCTGAGTCTTCGTGATGTCGAACGCATCGAGGTATTGCGTGGACCAGCGCCGGTGACCTACGGCGCAACATCGTTCGTCGGAGTAATTCACGTGGTCCACTCGAGCGCTGCCAATCGCGCCAGATATGCCGACCTCCATGGCGGCAGCTTCGGAACCGGGGGTGGCGGAATCGACCTCGGCTTGCCCGCTCTCGGCGCGTGGACATCCAGACTCAGCGCTGACTTTGATCGTTTCGGATTTCGCGACGACCACACCTCGATCACTCGCGGTCACGGACTGCTGCGCACCGACAGGACATTCGCCGGCGGGCAGTTGTGGCTTACCAGCGATCTCAACATTCTGCGCCAGGATCCGGGTAGCCCGCATCCACGCGTCGGTACTGAGCTCACGTCGGCCGTGCCGCTCGACGCCAATCACAATCCCGCCGGCGCTTACATCAACGACAACAAAATTGCCGTCGCGGCTGGATTCGATCGCAACGTTTTCAGTAACGCGTCGTGGGGGACGACGGCTTCCTTTGCATTCACCACCAACGACCAGTTCCGCGGCTTCCTGACCGATGTCTCTGATACGCCGGACAACGCATCGGGTTACAAGGAGACAATCGATATCCACGATTTCTATGCGGATACCCACATCATCTGGCCGGCTATTTCACGCCTTCGTTTGATGGCTGGCGCGGATGCACTTCTCGCCGGTGGCGAGGCGCGCGGTGCAACGTTCACTTACACCGCGCCATTGAGCGGTGCCCAACAGGCGTCGGTTGCCGAGCCGAGCAATCTCGACCTTGATGCAGGAAATGATCGCCGCTTCCTCGGCGCCTACAGCTCCGCGGAGTGGAAGCCGGTCGATCGCGTCACTCTGACCGGCGGGCTGCGGCTCAATTCAACCGCCGAGAGCCGGGGCGAGGGCGCCGAGGTCACACACACGCGGCTCAGCGGCAGTGTCGGGACCATGTTCGGACTGCTCGAGCGAGACATCGATCATGTCCGGCTCTTTGCGAATTACAAGAATACGTTCAAGCCGGCTGCGTTCGATTTCAGTCTCGCTGAAAATGAAGGTGTACTCGATCCGGAGACATCGCAGAGCTACGAGGCAGGAGTGAAAGTTCGCGCGCTCGATGGCAGACTCGATTTTGAGGCAAGCGCTTTTCAGATGGATTTCGAGAATCTCGTTACAGCCACGATCGTGAACAACCTTCCCGCTCTGATCAACTCGGGGAAGACACGTTTCAAAGGTCTCGAGCTCGCAACCGAATTGAGAATGCCGTTCTCCACACTTGCTCGCGCGACCTACAGCTTCCACGACGGAAAATTCGTCGATTTCGTGCAGGACTTCGGAGGCGTTCCGACTCAGCTCGCCGGCAACAGGTTCGAGATGTCCGCCCGCCACCTCGCATCGCTCGGTTTCACCTACGCGCCCGAGAGCGGTTTGACTGCCTACACCGCAGCCAACTACACTGGCGATCGCTTCCTCGACAAACGGAACAATTCGCTGGCGAAACCGTTCACAACGGTCGACGCCGGCATCGGGTTCCGTCAAGACAGATTCGAGTTCCGAGTCGACGGCCGCAATCTCACTAATCGCAGAGACGCGGTATCGGAGAGCGAGTTCGGCGACGCGCAGTACTATCGAATGCCGGCGCGCACCATCCAGACCGGCGTCGCCGTTCGGTACTAGCCGGTCGTCACTTGCGGCCGGTCACGATTAGTTCCACCCACGCAGCATAGGCATCGGCAAAGCCTTTAAGAAACTGGCGGGTGGAATCGTTGGTGAGATTTCCGCTTTCGTCGAATAGCTTTCCCGCCCCGCCGATGTAAGCCTCGGGCTGCTGCATGGTCGGCACGTTCAGGAACACCAGCATCTGTCGCAGATGATGGTTGGCGCCGAAGCCCGAGATGTTGCCCGGTGACACACTGATCACCGCGCCAGGCTTGCCGTTGAATACGTTGTTTTCCTTTGGCCGCGACGCGACGTCGATCGCGTTCTTGAGCACGCCCGGGACCGACCGATTGTACTCTGGCGTCGCGAATAGCACCCCGTCAGCAGGTCTCACCTTGTCGCGCAACGCAAGCCAGTCTTTTGGAGGGGTCGCTTCGAGATCCTGGTTGTAGTGCGAGACGCTGCCAATGTCTACGATCTCGAATTGCAGTGTCGGGGGCGCGAGCGTGAAAATGGCCATCGCGACTTTGCGTGTCAGGGATTCCTTGCGCAGACTGCCGACGAAAACAGCGACCTTGCGATTTGCTGGCATTTGCCTGAGGTGTGAGGCGCGACTTTACGCGCGGGATGAAAAGGCGTAGTGAGCGCACGCCGTGGACCAGACGCAGCCCGATACCACATTCGTGATCGATCCAGGTGACTCAAGCGCTGGGGCGTGCGTCAGAATGGCAAGCAGGTTCGGTTATTCCGAGTCTCGAAGATTAATGCACACGGCCTGGAGGCCTATATGAAGTTTGGTTTATTCGTTAGCGCGGTTGCTGGCGTCGCCGTTTGCGCAGCCACTGCAACCGCCCAAGTCTGTCAGGGTGACCTGGCATTTCGCAGCTCGACTCACCTCGGCGCCGCATTGGCGATGACGGATCACACGACGTCGTTTGGTGGCGGGGCGGCCTGGGGACATCGTCAGGGACTCTATGGCGGTGCTTCAGTCGGAATCCTGAACTACGACGCGGGCGTCGGTAACGCTGTCGCCGTTGGCGGCGGTGTAGGCTACCAGATGCCGATGGCAGCAAGAAGCAATTGGCAGCTTTGCCCCGGCGGTACGCTGGCTCTGAGCTTTGGACCGAACAACAACGGTGCGAAGATTTCGACCCAGACCGCGACGATGGGTGTCTCGACCGGCACTTCACTGCCGCTCAGCAAGAGCGTGAACCTGCTGCCGTATGCTTCGGCAGCGTTCGCCCACACCCGCGCGGCAGTCAGCATCAATGGTAACTCGACATCGGCAAGCGACAACTACCTGTTGCTTGGCTTTGGCGCTGGTTTCCAGCTCACCCCGAATTTCGTCCTCCGTCCTTCGCTCCAGCTCGCTGCAGCGACCGACAATCCTGACGATACGACCTTCGGCTTGAGCATGACCTTCGCTCTTCCGCACCGCGGTCGTTAAGGCACCAATCAAAAAGAAAAAGCGCCGGGGACTTCCCGGCGCTTTTTTTTGCTCTTTCCTCCACCATTGCCGCTGCCGTCAGGTACAGCCCTGCGTCGGCGCAGGCACCCTCGCCAAACACTCGGCCTCGGGGAACGGGAATCGGCTGAAGATGTTGTGCGTGGGGAGGGCCTTGGGCAGCGTGGTCAACAGATTGAACCTGCGGGCGTCGATCCATCGATGCCCACCTTCGAACAACAGCGAATACCGACGCTGTTTCACCAGCTCCGCTATGAAATCGTCGTTGCTGGTGAACGGACCGCGCGGAGCCAGTCCGCCGGAGTTGGTTCTAATAAAGTTGATGTCGGTGAGCGCCCCTGCCTGATCGCCTGTGAAATAGCGCGCCTCCGCGCGCAGCAGGATCAGCTCCTCGTTGCGAATGATTGGGACCGGTGCGCTGGGCGAGTTGTAGATCGTGAAGACGAGATCAGTCGAAATACCCTGCACCAGGTGAACGTCCGGCAGATGCGCGACTTTCGCGAGCACCCGCGCGTCCAGCGCGCCGCTGGGCTGATGCTCAGCGTCCGTCTCGATCGACGGGTGGGCAAGGATCGCCCTCCCGGCGGGATCGTACAACGCGTTCTGCGAATCACCCGATCCGGTGCTGTAGGAGTGATAAGCACCGAGCGTTAACGGAGCGGTTGTGCTGAGGAACGATGCACCGAGCGCGGTCAACGCAGCGGCGTAGTTGGTTCGGTACGCCTCAACTCGTGCTTTCAACGCGCGATTGAAAGTCGCGAATGACGCTGGCTTGTTGAAATCGGCGAAACCGGGGCTGAGAGTGAATGGAAAATCGGTTCCACCAGCCGTGAGATCAGTCAACCCTTGATCGAGGAGACTGGAAATCGCCGCGAAGATATCTGCCTTGGTCTCGATTGGAGCGGGAGTCGCCGTCGGCGCGATGTTGACGTCGAGCGGCGCGCCCAGGTCGTCGCGGGTGTTGATGACGTTCAGGTAGTCGAGCGCCTGAATCGTCTCGGCGAAGCCGCGCACCGCCGATTTCTGTGCATCGGTCAGGTCCGCAACCTTATCGACCGCCGCTAACAGATTGTTCCCGTTGCGGATGTCCCGATACGGATCACCAAACAGGTTCCCGCCGAATGCGGGACTGCCGCCATCCAGCGGGCCGATCAGCATCTCGGTTATGAACCGCGGATCGGCCGGATCGAAGTTGTACGACTCGCGTCCCAGAATTCCGAGTAGCGAGATATAGCCGTTCTGCTCTGCGATCCCCACGCGAGTTCCGACGAGCATTCCCTGCGCCGCTTGTGCGACTTTGGTCGGCGTCGGGTTGTTGGTGAGATCGTCGATACTGGAATCGTTGTAATCGGGGACCACGAGATCCTTGCAGGCACTGATCGTTACCAGAGTCACGCTCGCGCAGATGATGCGCGCCGCTCTCACTGTGGCTCGAATGTCAGTCATGGTCAAAACCCCAGGTTGACAGAGAACCAGAAACTGCGACTGGGCGGAAACGGTGCCACGTCGATGTTTCGCCCGATCGGTTGGTTGCCGAAGTTGCTGACTTCCGGATCCATTCCGGTGTAGTTGGTGTGCGTCCACAGATTCCGGCCGCTGAAACTGATGTCCGCCGTGCGCACGCCGCGTCCCAGCCGCGATATCATCGTCGGCGGCAGCTCGATCGACAGCGTCACCTCGCGCAGCTTGAGGAAAGAGGCATCCTCGACGTACATCGCAGTCTGCTTCGGGAACAGGCGCAAACGATTCGCACCTTTCGTGGTTTGCAGTCCGCCGTAAGTGATTGGATCGGCGTAGTCTTCGGTGTTCTGGGCGAGGTCATACAGGAACTTGGTCAGATTGATGATGCTCGCCCCGTGCTGCCAATCGAGTAATCCGTAAAGGCGCGCTCGCTTGTAACGGAAATTGTTCGCGAACGACATCGTGAAATCCGGATTGGCGTCGCCGATCTTTCGCACGACGACCGATCCATCGGGTAGACTGTCGTTGCCGACGATTTGGGTCGCCGAAGCGCCCTCCTCGAACTGGAATGAGCCGAGTGCTGTTCCAAACCCAAGCCCACGGAACGTAGGCACGGGAAGCTCGACGATCTTACTGCGGGTTGATGCGTACCCGCTGCGGAACATCCACTCTGCATCGCCGGTTTGAATCGGGAATAGCGTCACGCCGACCTCAGCTCCGGTCGTGCGCAGCTTACCACCGTTGAAGTTCTCGAAGACAAACCCTGACGATGGCGGCAGCGTACGTGTCAGCAACAGGTCCGAGATGTCTTTCTTGAAGCCGGTAATCTCGAGAGCCGCTCTTCCGCCGACGAATGTCAGATCGGTCCCGGCCTCGAACTCGCGCTGGCGTTCTGGATGCAGATTGGTCGATCCGACGGTTCCCACCTCCGGAACTGTGAGGCCCGGCAGGCCGGCGATGTTGTTGATCGCGCTCAGCGGCGTGAACTTCTGACCGAACAGCGGCTCGTTGCCCGATTGGCCATAGGCCGCGCGGATCTTGGCCTCCGTGACGAACCGGAACGGCTGCGGGAACCGGAATGATCCGGCGAATTTTGGATAGTAGAAATACTTTTCAGTGTCGCTGTTCGCGCTGCTCCGGTCGGAGTTGATGCCAGCGGTGAGGAGCAGTCGCTCACTGAACGTCAGGAATTCCTCCTGAGCGAAGAGCCCGAAGTTCTCGACTCGTTCGCGATCCTCCAGGACGTGGACATCAGTGCCGGCGCCGACGATGGTGAGGCCGCCGACCAGATTGCGGCTGACGATCCGCGAGATACGAAGGTCGCGACTCGAGCCGTTGACGCCGACTGAGGTCGTCGCGGTGAACGCTCCACTCTGCGGCGCCACGGTAAACACGGCGTTCGATCCAAGGTTGAGATTCAGGTTGGTGCTATTGCTCAGCAGAGCAGTACCAGGCTCGCCATCGTCCAGCGGCTCGAACTGCAGCTCGGGCGGAAATACCAGTGAGTTCTCTTGACTGAATTGATCGGCACCGCCATTGAGCTCGAAGCGCAGGCTGTAACCCTGTTGCTGAATTGCGTTGAAAGTCATTCGCCCGGAGAGAATCGAGCGATTCACCTTCTCATCATTCTTCATCAGCGCCGCGGTCTGCAATGGGTTACTGATCGCGTACGGATTGGCGGGATAAGTTCCGTTGGTTGGCTCGAGATTGACGAAGCTCGGCGTGAAGGGCAGCGCCATCCAGAAGCTGACGCTGGCATTGTCGTTGTTGGTCAATCCGCGCTGTGCCAGTGATTTCAGAACATTCGTCTGAATGCTCAGATTGAGTCGCTTGCCAAAATCCTGGTCCAGATTCGCGCGCACCGACCGTTTCTGGTAGCCGGTGTTGTCGATGATGCCGCCATCGTTCTGCCAAAGTCCCGAGGCGAAGTAGCGTGTGTCGGAATCACCGCCGCTGATGTCGACGATGCTTTCACTGGAAAGCGGAGTTAGACCGGCCAACTCTTTCTCGTGATCGTAAGTCTTCCCAGGCTGGAAAAAGTTGGCTGCATTTGCGCCCCACACTCCTACCGCCTCTGGGAGGCTGGTGAAAGTGCGTGATCCGAGTGTCTTCGCGACCTTCGAGAACCCAAGTCTCTGCGTGGTATTCACCTGCCGCTCACCGGAACGTCCACGACGGGTGGTGATGATCACTACGCCGTTGGAAGCGCGTGAGCCGTAGATCGCCGATGCCGACGCTCCCTTCAACACTTCGATGTTCTCAATGTCGTTCGGGTTGATGTCGGCAATTCGATTTACCTGATTGTCCTGCGTCAACGACTGGTTCGATCCCTGCGTCGCCTTCGTCACTGCATTCTGGTTCGATGGAATGGCGACGTTGCTGAGGACGACTCCGTCGACGACGTAAAGCGGCTCCGACGACCCGTTGATCGATGTCACGCCTCTGAGCTGCATTTGCATACCGCCGCCGGGCGCGCCTGAGTTCGCCTGAATCGATGCGCCGACGACTTTGCCTTGTAGTGCCTGCTCCACTGTCTGCGACGCAACACGCGAGACATCCTCTCCGCTGACAGTCGCGATGGCGTTCGCGAGATTTCGCCGCTCTACTCCAGTAGCCTGACCGGTAACCACGACGTCCGAGAGTCGAAGCGGATCACGCGTAAGCGTAATGCGGACATCGTTCTGGCCCGGAGCGACGACGACCTCGGCCGGATTGCTGCCGATGCGTCGGATGGTGACGGTGACACCCGATTCCGGGACGCTGCCGAGTGTAAACTGGCCGGTCGCACCGGTAGTGGTGGTTAGCGCGGTACCGCGCACGGAGACTCGGGCTCCCTCGAGCGGCTGACCCGTCGAAGCGTCAACGACCGTTCCTGTAACCGTGCGTGTTTGCGCGGCGGCGGGAATGGGGCCCAGCAACAATGCGGCGGCAACCAGGGCACAACTCAAACGCATACAGCCTCCTGTAGGTTGAGAGTGACACGCTGCCAGCTGCGGCGAATTAGCTGTGATGGATTCACAGATTTCGTCGCGTGGTCTGGGTAGGGCGGGCGCTCAACCTCTACTGTCGGCCTGGTGATCTGTCAATAGAAAAGTCCCTCGCGCGATTCGCGGGCAGCGGTGAACCGCACGAGAATCGGGAGACACGCAAGACGGAGAAACCATCGCGGGTTGTGAGTGTGTACGCGGCCAAGTATTATCCGCATTCCGTTACGCATTTTGCTGGACGGGACGTAGCGCAGCCCGGTAGCGCACCTGAATGGGGTTCAGGGGGTCGCGGGTTCAAATCCCGCCGTCCCGATTCAGTAAGTCAAAGCATCGTTGGCATTTACGCTGACGGTGCTTTTTTCTGCTACCGAGCTTGGTCGAGTTTCGGTCGAGTTTCTACGCTACTCCTCTCTCTCGCAGCTTCACGGTGACGCTCGTGACAGCGAGTACAGATTCCTCATCCGACTGCTGATAGACCTCCAGCAGCGTGCTCACGTCCTTCCAGCCACCTGCTGCTGCCACGTCCTTCAGTGGCAGATGCTTTCGCTCGATGGCCCACTTACGTCTGTAGGCGTGCCAGAGACTACCGTCGAGCTTTTGCAGCTTCGCCTTCTTCTCTGCCACACTGAGCCATTTGTCGAACAGGTGTCGGTCCATGATTCCATCAGCAGCGTTCGGAGCTGCGAACACGAATCCAGCGACAGCGCCTATCTCGCGTCGAAATGCTTTGACTGCCTCGAAGAAGTCAGCAGGCATTGGTACTTCCCACTTGTAACCCTTCTTGTCAGCCTCAGCTCGCCAGTAAACGATGTGCCGCTCGAATCCGAAGTCTTCCCAACGAAGCTGACGAATCGAACCGAGTCGCTTTCCTGTACGCTCTGCGATGAACAGCGCGAACTCCATTCTGACCCAACGCAGACGCTCGTCATCTGAATCGCTGTCAGCGCGAAGCCGCTGCATTGCCGCGACCGTAGCCTCATACCGTTCCCAAGTTGCGACGGGTTGCTTCTTGTTCTTCTCGCGAATCCGCTTCACTCCTGCGAGCGGGTTGCGATCTAACAAAAACTGTCCGCTAGGAAGCCGCACGGTTGTCGCCCACTGAAGCATCGTGTGGAGCAACGCTACGTCCGCCTCTGCTGATCGAGCGCGTGTCTTCGGAGTCCTCAGCGTGTCGTCGCCTTTCACAACGACGATTCCGCCTGCTAGTCGCGTGCGTTCATACGCTCTCTGTCGATCTCGACTCAGGTCCGCTACTTGGAAATCATCTCCGAAGTAGCCGAGTAACACTCGCGCTCTCGCTTCAGAGTCCTCGCGTGTTCGCTCGCTGTTGTCTAGAAACTCCGCGCACTCCGACGAGTATCTGCGCCACAAGCGCCCTAACGTGAGCGGTTCTCGTGGAGCTGACTTCTCTTCGCCCTTCAGGAGTTCTGCGAGAAGCAGTCGTCCTAAACGCAGCGCTTCGTCTCTGTTATCAGTGCCTAATGGCCGCTGATCTTCACCGACAGATGGAATCCATACAGCTCGGTGAAACGTCCCGCACTTTCTCTTTTGAAACAGCCGGACACGCAATCCTCGATCTCCGAGTGAGCACGTCCACGCACCTGCTTTAGTGAGGTGCCAACTATTACGCTTTGCAATCCTCAGAGCCATGTAGGTTACTCCTGTCGGCTCATAAGGGATTGGGCGTCGGCGGACACATCATACACATCGCGTCCATTTCCGACAAGCGCAGTTGCCTTGCGGGGTAAGTCGCGCCTGCGGATTAAGGGCTTACCGACTCGGCCAGCGTTCAGTTCTGGCTTCTCGCGGAGCAATCGGCGCAAGTATTCTGCGTTATAGCCGCTCTCGCTTGCTGCTTGCTCTACGGACAGCACTTCGCTGTCGAGTTTGTGAAGGCACGTTTCAAGTTCAGTAGCGCAGCGTTCTCGCGCTGCTGCAACATCGACGCATCCTTCTCCGCGCAATACCTCCGCCAACTCGCGCCACTGAACGATTAGCGCGGCGGGCGTTGCCGTTATCAATCAACGTTCCTGTTTGTGTGAGGTGAGAGGCAGAACGCAGACGCCCGAAGGGTCTGAGGACAGGGGACGAAGCCTGTTGTCTTCAGACGCCTGCGATCTACCTAGGTTGTAACTATTGGAACAGGCTTTCAGCCTGCTTTATCGGTGAGGGCGTGCCTCTCATTGCAGCGCGCTTGTCTAGCTTGTCCTGATGAAGCGCAGTCTTCAGCTTCGGGTACTCGCGAAGAACTTGCTGGAAGGCTTGGTCTTGGTGTTTCGAGATTATTTGCGAAGCCTCGAAGAACTTCCTCCCACCTGGAAACGCTTCAGTTCCGTCGCTGTAGTTGTCCCACTCGGACGACTGAACCTTGCGCGTCAGTTCCGCACGCAGCCCATTCTTCGACACCAGCTCCAACATTCTGTCATACGGTGACTGATGTGTTCCGTTGTCGTAGAGGTCGCGGTCGGTGAGCTTGACGTTGCCCTGAACTTCTGAAGGCATCGACATCGCTTTCCCAAGCTCGATGAGCTTTTGCTGAACATCATGCTCACCTGGGTCCGCCATGAACGTGAACGGATTGAGAGTCGCGTTGATGTATCCTGGCGGCTTCACAATCGGTTCCCCGAAAATGTTGCGGCGCGGTTCGAGTTCAGTCGAGAAGCCTGGCAAACGATTCATTAGCTCGTCCACCATGTCGCGTGTCTCACGGAGCGTGTCGTCAGGGTTCACTTGCTTCAGTACGTTCGGCACGAATGACCCGACTGTATTGTCGAACAGGCGAAGCATCTGATGCCTGTCGCCAGACGAGATCGCGTCGAGAGTGTTCGACACTCCTTGCATGAAGGTCTGATTTGTAATGTTGCTGGCGATAGCAGCGGCGAACGCCCCTGCGTTTTCGCGGATTGTGTCATCCCGCAACTCGCCAGACATTGCAAACAGGTCTGCAACGATTCCGAGCGCGGAGAGTGAAGGATTCGCACGAGCGAACGACACCCAACCCTTACCTGGAATCTTTACCGAGTACGGCTGATTGCCAGCCGCAAGCCACTGAGCACGAAGCCTAGGCTCTTTAGGTCCTGAGCCGGTGATAACCTTGTTGTGAGCGAGCAACGCAGCGCCGGTCCATACTGCAAGACCGCTCTGCATCTTCGCCATTGCGAGTGCTGCACGTTCTCCACCTGCCGCGATGTCGTCTCTGAACTCCTGCCTGAACGCGTTCAGACCTGGCGTTCTGTCCCACACATACCGCGAGATGTTCACAGGTGTGCGAACGAACGGAGTGACGAATCTCAGCATCGGATGCTTCACTACCATTTCCTGCCACGACTTTCCAAAGCCATACTCAAGCGGGTTTTGAAACGTCGCCGTTCTCGCCCACTGAAGCGCTTTAGGATTCGTCGCCGCGCCTTCGAGATTAAACGCTGCTTTCATATCATCAGCTAGTCTGCCTGCGAGCTGCGCGGCGTCAGTGATGCCGTCAGCGCGTGCAAGCCTGAGTGACTGACCTCGAACACTCGCGCGATAATTCAACGTCTTGAAGAACTCGTCAGACGTCATCAGCATCCTGCTAGGCAGGTGCGCGATCTTAGATAAGCCGCTGAGCGGATTATTCGCTCCAGCGCCAGCGTCTTGTATCAGCGCCGCGCCTGAATCGAGTTCGTTGACGCCAGTGCGGAACGCTTTCGCAGCCGCACGCCAAGCATCGCGGGATTCGAGGAACAATCCGAGAAGTTGGTCAGAGCCTTGCTGTCTCAATGCCTTGTTTCCGCTCGTCACACCAGCCCACCACATTTCAGCCGACATCTGCACAGCAGACATCGCATTGCTGAAAGCGTTGACTAGATGCGTGCGCGGTCCTGAGAGCATTGCTTCCATTCGTGCGCCGTTGACTTTATCAACAACCCGCGATATTCCGCTGAGTTGTTCCTTCGCAGCGGTGAGGACTTTCTGCCCGCGAATCATTTCGAGAATCGCGTTAGGGTCGCCCTCAGACATGCGAATGAGGCGCGCAGTCGCCAGCAGGTCAGCTTTCGACAACGAGCCGAGTTGACTGCGTGCGTCAGACGTGCTCGCTGCTTCGAGTGCAGCTCTGCCTTCTTCAGGAATGTTCTCGGCGCCGACAATGATCTTGTGAGCGTCGAGCGAACGGCCTGCGGTCTTGCTCAGACCAGCAGCGCTCTCATGTACTTCATATAAGTGCTCCATCGCCTTCTTCAGTTCGTTGAAGGCAATGCCGTTATTGGGTTGCATGTCAGCAGCTTTCGCCAACTGACTGACCTTCGCAGCCGTGCTGTAAAGGTAGGTGCGAGCTGCCTGGATGTATTGCGGCATGTCACCCGTTGCCACGTTCTTGTCGCGTAGCATCCGAATGATCTGCTCTCCGCTCTTGTCACTGAACAAATCGTCAGCGAGCGCGATGGTCTGAGCGTGAGTCTGAACCGTTGCCGGTCTCGGCATCAGCTCTGACATCGCCTGAATCGTCGCCTTCACTTCAACCGGCGAAGCCGAGTAATTGAAATTGAAGTCAGGATGAATCCACGTAGGCATACCTTCAGCGGCGAGTTGATTCGCGTAGTCGCTGAGAGCTACGGTCTGACCTGCTGTGAGCTTGCCGGTCGGTTGCGCCGCGTTCAAGATCGCCTGATTCGCTGACGCTGCTACTCCCTCCGCGTCTGCTGCGCTCTTGAAGATGACACTCTCAACGGGACCATCGACGCCCTTGCTTGCGGCGATGCGAGAGACTTCAGCGTCCCACTCTTCCCGCGTTGTCGTGAGTGCGGGATACTTCGCGTGGAACTCATCGTAAGTCATCCGCTTCGAGAAGAAGTCGATCTCAGGTGACTCCGCCTTGCGAGCAGCGGTAAGGCTTTCCTTCGTCGGGATGATGTTCGCGTCAGTTGCGCGGCGCATTGATTGCCGCCGTTCACCTTCGCGAGTCGTCACCGCGAACGTGCCGTCTTCCTGTGGCTTGACGTACGCGGGGCCGTGTACAGCGGGGTCATGCTGCACATCAGCGAGCGCCAGCGCAGCGGCTTTCTCTTCCTCTGACTTCGCGCTCTTAAGCGCACGCAGAGCTTTGATGCCGCCAATAAACTTGTCGAGCGTGTAGCCGGTGATGAGTCCTTCAGTGCCAGCCTTCAATCGAGCGACGAGTTCACTGTCGTTCTTGTCGGACGCGAGCAAGTTCGTCAGCTCGTTGGAGAACGGACTGTCTTTGACCAGATTGCTCAAGCGAGCCTGGTACGGGTCGAACACAGTCATGTCCGCCGTTGCGCCAGCGAGCGCGTTGCGGAGTGTGTTGGCCTTCGAGAGAATCTGGACGGGCTTCAGTAGTTCGCCCGCTACGGCCATGCCTGTCGCGAATTGCGTAGCGCTCTCCACGAATCCAGCCATGCCGTCTTCACGCTTGCCGAGGAGTCCTTCGACTTCGCCATCAGTCATTGGCTTGCTGTCGATGATGTCAGTGTTGTACCAATGCCTGACGAAATCGTCTGGCTTCGAGACCGCGCCAGTTGCCTCACCAATCGCGTTGAGCGTGTTGGCTGCTTCACGTCCAGCGTTCACTACGCCTCGCGCAATCGCCCTCCCATACTTCGGAAGCGTGTTGCGGTCTGGCATGAGTGCGCTGAAGAAGTCTCCGATGCTCCGACCGGCGGCTGCCTGCGGTCTGCTCTCTAGCTCGACCTGCTGGCGGTCTAGACGCTGCTGAACGTTCTCGCGCAGTTGCGCCGCGACGTTATCATAGGCGGCGTCCGACGAGTCAGCTTGCTGAAAGTCTTCAGCGCTAAATGCTGGTCCCGTCATCGTGCCGCTCCGAAGGGTTGCGGTTCTGGCACAAAGCCGAATGACGCAGCGTCAGGCTTCGTAGGGTCCACGAGTTTGATGACCTGCACGGCAATCAGCTTGAGTGTTACGCCCGCGCCGACTAGCCGCGTATGAAAGGGTTGCTGCTCGAAACTCACGCGGATGATCGAACCGTGTCCGATGGTCGCGCGTTTCGGTTTGCCATCCATGTCGTAGATGGAGGGTCTGTTCTTGTAAGCCTTGCCGCCTCTGCTGACTCCGCTCGCCTTGAGTTTGAAGCTGAAGACAACTGCTTCACCTTCGTCGCACTCGGCGTATGGTGCGTCAGCCTGCTTGACCAGCTCAGCGAGCGCGGGGGATTTTGCTCTCGCTTGCGCGGCCTCGAATACTTCTTTGATGCGAGCGTCGATCTCAGCGACGAGAGGCAATGCTTTCGCCTTCTTGACCTTGAGCTTTACGCGATACAATCCCGCCGAGCTGTACTTTGTGTCGGGCGAGTTCAGTTGCGGCCAGAGAGCTTCGCCCTCTGGACTGATTGCGGTTTGATTGTCCATTTGGATATGTGATGTGAAAGACGCCTTGCTTTGGCGCGAAGGCGTTTGGTGATGAGCTGCTTAGAAGTCAGCCGGTTCTACGTCAGCGAACTTTGTCGCTCTGAGAGTCAGATCGAGCGCGACTCCGAGACCTGTGCGACTCTTCTCGCGCACTGAGCTTTGTAGCGGTTCAACCGAGTTCGGCGCTGCGATGAAGCCGTCGTAAATGATTCCTTGCAGACCTGAGACGCTGCGAGCCATGTGGCGAATAGCGTACTGCTCATAGCCTACTAGGATGTGCGACGCAGCTTTGCCGAACTCCATCGAGTCCAGCGCCTTGTTCAGCGCGTTCACTATGATTGTTCTTCCCTCTCTCTCCTCAGTGTGAGCGCGGATGATTGTTGCCATTCCCTCTCTGATCTCAGCGTACAGCGCTCTCACGGTGGAGTCGGCGCTGAGCTTTTGCATCGCTTCCCTACCAATCAGCTTCACGGCGCGTGTCATCGTCGCTGTGGAAAGCGTTGCGCCGGTGAGCCACGAGACAGCGACGTGTTTGAAGTCGTCTGCGTTTGCGTGTCCGGTGAGCGAAGCCCATTCGCTGTGATACTGTTCGCGGTTCGCTAAGTAATTCTCGGTCAGCGAAGTCGTGAGGCCGAGCGCTCGTCCAAGCGATACGTACACCGAATAGAACGCAGCTCTTAGATCGAAGCTGACGAAATCGGTACCGGCAAGAATCAGCGAGCGAAGCACAGACGGCAACGCAATGACGTGGACGGTCTGCCCTTTGTAGCTTAGGCGACCATCAGCTTGCTCGACGTAAAGATTCGGAAGGCCGCCGACTGATTTGCGCCAATGCTCACAATGGTGCAGCACGCGCAGGCCGTGACGAAGCGTGAGACCGCTTGGCTTCTTCGGATTCAGCGGCGACGAATCGCCATGAACCTCGATGAGCTGCTGAACTCTGCTCATTGCTTCGAGCACACTGTCTTCCGACAGCGGGATGACTGACGGGACGAAGAGCGAATTGCTTAGAGGCGCGGGGATACCATTCGCAGGCAGGTCGATCTTCTTCCCCGTCTCCGAGTCGGTGACAACGGCGGGAAAGAGTAGCGGTGAGGTCATCGCGCGGTCCAACGCGGCGACTATTTGCGGCTGCAACGTGTATGACTTCGTTTCCCCGCGTTTCTTGCTGTAACGCCCGTTCGCTTCGTGGAATGAGTAGAACGGTCGAAGCAAAGCCTGGTAGTCGTTCGGTGAGCGCCCGCATTTCAATTCTCTGACGAGATAGTCTCGCGCGAAGCTCGATGACTGCGGGAACCTGCTATGCTTGTGGCGTCCTTCGTACGAACCGAGAAGCATCTTGCACAACTGGCGCTGACGAAGCTCGGCGTACTTTCTTCCGGCTCTCGCTTTGATCGAGTCGAGGTGAAGGTCGGGGAGTTCCTTCACGAGCCTGCTGGCAATGTCTAGTTCAAGCCTGATGTCGGTCCTCCTTCGAGATGTGTGGGCTTGGCCTCCTTATGTCCGACGCCAGTGGCGGCGCCAGATGGGAGTTCCTATATGAAGGGGTAAAGGGGCCTTGGACCGCTAACTCGTTTGACGTACGTTAGTTAGCTTCTCTGTCGAGATCTTCAGCGGGGGTGGCTCGATCTCAGGCCGGTCGAGTTCTCGCGCCAGACGATGAAGGAGCAGCCATCGACCTCGAAAAAATTCGGGGTAGAGGTCCCAAATAGGTGAGTCCATCGACCATTGTCGCATGACACCACTATGCGGTGGCGAGGACGGTCAGCCGGAATCATTTTCCCTCGAACCGCATCACTTCTCGAAGGACTCAGCCGCGACATGACGCCAAGCGAAAATACGCTCTACTACGGTGACAACCTGGACGTGTTGCGCCGCCACGTTGATGATGAAAGCGTCGATCTCGTGTACCTCGACCCGCCGTTCAACTCGTCACGAAACTTCAACGTTCTTTTCGCAGAACAGGACGGTTCCCGCGCGGCTGCACAGATTCAGGCGTTCGAGGACACATGGCAATGGGACGAGGCCGCGTCGGCCGCTTACCATGAAGTTGTGGAAGGAGGGGGACGCGTCTCGGAGGTTCTTCGAGCGTTCCGTCTCTTCTTAGGCGACACTGACATGCTCGCCTATCTCTCGATGATGGCGCCGCGACTCATCGAACTGAGACGCGTGTTGAAAGAGACTGGAAGCCTGTATCTGCACTGCGACCCGACTGCGAGCCACTACTTGAAGCTACTGCTAGACTCGATCTTCGGTCCGCTGAACTTCCGTAATGAGGTTGTCTGGAAGAGAACGTCAGCCCACAGCGATTCGAGTACGATGGGCAACTCGCACGACATCATCCTGCTCTACACAAAGTCGGACGAGTTCGTCTGGAATAAACAGTATCAGGCGTACGACGCGGACTACATCGAGTCGCATTACCGCTTCACTGATGACAAAGGGCGTAAATACAGAACGGACAACCTCACTGCGACGGGATTAAGCGGCGGCGGCTACGAGTACGAATGGCATGGCGTCACGAAAATCTGGCGCTGTCCACCAGAAACGATGAAAGAGCTGGACGCGGCTGGCCGAATCAGATACACGCGCAGCGGAACCGCCGAATACATTCGCTATCTCGATGAAATGCCTGGCGTCCCGTTGCAAGACGTCTGGACTGACATCTCGCCAATCAACTCGCAGGCTCAGGAACGACTCGGCTACCCGACGCAAAAACCGGAAGCGTTGCTCGACCGCATTATTGCCGCGAGCAGCAATGAGGGCGACATCGTTCTCGACCCGTTCTGTGGTTGTGGGACTGCAATCGTCTCCGCCGAAAAGTTGAAGCGGAAGTGGATTGGCATTGACATCACTCATCTCGCGATTGGCCTGATTCGTTCTCGCTTACACGACGCGTACGGTGACAGCCTGCGGTTCAAAGTCATTGGTGAGCCTACCACCGTCGAGGATGCAGAAATCCTCGCGAAAGCAGACCCGTTCCAGTTTCAGGTGTGGGCGCTCGGCCTAGTCGGAGCGCGGAGAGAAGATCATAAGAAAGGCGCTGATAAGGGAATCGACGGGCGTCTGCTATTTCACGATGGAACTGCGAGCGGGAAAACGAATCAGATCATACTCTCTGTTAAAGCTGGCAAACTTCACGCGCCATACGTGCGCGATCTTCGCGGAGTCATGGAGAGGGAGAAAGCGCAAATTGGCGTGCTGCTGACATTGAATGAGCCAACAAAGCAAATGCGGAGCGAAGCAGCGAGCGCAGGCTTCTACGAGTCGCGTTGGGGAACTCACCCGCGCTTACAAATCCTCACAGTGGAAGAACTGCTCGAAGGAAAAGGCATCAACTACCCTCGTACCACCGGCGTCAACAGGACGTACAAACGCGCGAAGAAGGTGCGTGAGGACGACACGAAGAATCAGTATAGCTTCGACCAATAACGCTAATGACTTCGCCGTACATGCCGGAAACTCTTCCGATTCGCGAGATGTCGGAGCGACACTACGCGCTAACTCCACCTTGGGCCGCGACGTGTCAAGAGTGTGCTTCTGTCTGTCTTGAACGCCATCACGATTCGCCAACGGAAATCGAGATTAGAAACGAGGAGGCAACAACTACAGCAGTGGCGGAGTGGCCTACGCCAGATGACAGAATCTTCGCTGCTTGGGCGAACAAAGACGACGCGACAACGTTCGGCGCATACGCGTGCGTCATCGCCGCTGTGGAACTCACTGAACGTATGGTCGCAGTCGAGCGGGCTGAGACGAAGACGGGCGCCGACTACTACATCGTGCCATCCGGACAGGAACTCGATCTCGAAACCGCTCTTCGTTTGGAAATCGCTGGGCAAGATGCTGGAACCGAATCAGACCTTGAGTATCGGCTGAGGCTCAAGCTCGAACAGGCAGAACGCGGTCAAAGCAATCTGCCGGCGATGGCAGGCGTCATCGGCTTCAAAGCGCGTCTCATTTTGCTCAAGCGAATGGCTGCTTAAATGACGTTCATCGAGACGCATCGCGAGAGCCAACAGCTTGCGATGGACGCGGCTGTTGCTGTCGCTGGTGGAGACTACCAGCGGGCTGAGGAACTTTATCTCAGAGCTGGCGATCTCGAACGTCAAGCGCTCGCAATGGTCGAGCCTGGGAAGACTCGCACGATTGGCATTGCTGTCGTGAGCGCAGTGTCCCTGCTCTACAAAGGAAAAGGTTTTGACCGAGCGGAGAAGCTGGCTACAGATTGGCTCTCGAAGGACGGTCTGCCTTCGTTCGCCGCGAATCAGCTACGCGACTTGTTGCAAACAATTTGGAATGATCGAGCGCGAGTCGCGTCCGGTGTGAGATTCGTTGGCAATGAAATCGTCGTACGACTGAAAGGCGGTGAAGTCATTCACGGCGCCGCGCCTCTCAACCTTATTGTTGATAAGGTCGAAGAGGTTAGAAAGCTGTACGTTCGAGTTGCAGAGTATGTGAATCAGCAACCTCTTCGTCGGCGCGGGAATCCGGCTCAGGCGATTCTCAGAGACTACCGTCCTTACATCTTGCAGTCTCAGGCTGCGAGCTATCAGTTCGCCGTGAGGATGCAGGCGCCTGACCAGATCGAGCAGTTTGCCGAGAATGAGCCGCGAATCGCTGACGTGTCGAACAAGTTCCTCGACATTATGCGAGCCTCAGCGAGCGGACCTGAAGCGATGGCGAGCGTCATTCCTGAAGAGGACTACCGTAAGACCTTCATGCAACTCACTCGCGAACTTGCGCCGGATGGAAAGCGCGTCGAAGAGATTGTCTTCAGTGGCGGAGTCAGTCCAGCCGAGCCGCCGACCGTCCTTTCCTCAGCCACTAAGCGCGAGATCAACAACGTTCTGAAAGCTGTTGCATCAGCGCCGCCGAAAACGAAGAAGATTGATTATGTCGGAACGCTTCGCGCTCTAAATCTCGACAACGATTGGGTCATCATCACAACGGCAGACGGTGAGCACAAACGCATTTACGGCGCTGGTGATTTTGTCGATGATGTGATTGGCCCGATGGTCAACCGCGAAGTAATTATTGAAGCGAGCGTGGATGAGGATGGCAAAGTCACCCTGCTCGACATTCAACTCAACGAGTAAACAACAAAAACCCCCACTCTTTCGAGTGAGGGCTTCGTTTTTCATCCAGCTTCGCGCTCTTAACCTTTGGTCGCTGTGAGAGCGTCGGACGCGCGAATTAGCATCTCTCCCAAGCTCCTGGCGTCCTTCGGGTCCATGCTCGTGGCGCTGTCTCCAACTGCGAGACTCACACAGCGATCTAGCGACGGGTGATGCTCGGTCGAATCGTGCAGAGCTGCAAATATCGGCTTACCATCCTTTGTCACTGTATAGAAATCCATTGTGGCAATACTCCCTAGAGTTATTGAGGGTGACACCTGCTGGTGACTCTCGATCTACCTGCTGTAACCCGCTGGTGTGCTCTCCTGTAGTTAGCTCAGGGTACTCTGATGTGGTCCGGCTGGTGACTGCGAGGTAACTGCTGGTGACTGTGGTGAGACTGCTGGTGCTCTCTATACAGCGGGGAGAGCGGGAGAGAGCATAAGTGTCATTATTCGCGAGTTTTTAGGTACTGATTCGCCCACAATGTAAGTACAGATTCGCAAAAACAAAACGAACCGATGCAGAGCACACGTAAGTGCTATACATCCGCCGTCAATTTGCTATACGGGTGCTATACAACTGCTATACAACCGCTATCACGCAGCCTCATTCAGCCGCGAGATGACGCGCTTCACCTGAACCGCGCTCCATTGTCCGCGTCGAGGCGCTGGTATCCCGCGTGCGTTCAGCTCTCGTGCGATCTGACGCAATGAGGTAGCACCTGCGCTCTGTATCTCTGCGATGGTCGGAGCGATGTCCTGCGCTCGCTGTGACGCGAGAAGTGCTCTCGATTGATGGCTGGCCCCATTTCCGCGCCTTCGGGCTTTATAGGTCAAATTAGAAGGATTGCCGAGCCTCACTCCGCGTGCCTTCGCTGCTTTGAGAGCAGCCGCCGTCCGAGCTGAAATCATTCGAGCTTCTTCCTCAGCGACCATTGCTAGGATGCCGACAGTCAGCTTGTTGGCCGCTGGCATATCACACGCAACGAAGTCCACACCCGACTGTTGGAGGCCGAGCAGGAAGTACGCATTGCGGGCAAGCCGGTCGAGCTTCGCGACGAGCAGCGTGGCCCCGTGAAGCCTGCACGCTCTGAGAGCAGCCTGGAGCTGTTGTCTCTCGGTATTCTTTCCGCTCTCGATCTCAACGAACTCAGCGAGCAGCTTCCAGCGTCCGCCGTTCAAGTAGTCCTCGACAGCTTTGCGCTGCGCTTCGAGGCCGAGACCTGACGCGCCCTGCTTCTGCGTGCTGACTCGGAGATAGGAAACGAACTTGCCTTGAGCCATCGCGGACCCTTGAATGAGAGGGTGTTACATTTACATGAACGTGCGTCTGTGCAAATGTAACAAAGGGGTTGCCCGCTGCAATAGTAAAGTTGCGTGCGGGCTGTGCCTTCCTCTCGTGCGCGAAGTGCCTTCGTTGATCGAGGCGCGGTCGATGCCGCCAGCACTGAGATTCGCTCTGCCTGCCTGCGATCTGCGACCCATACGGGGGGATTTGTGTGCGCTCGCTGAGTGCGGAGACCGGCTTACAAATTCGAGACATTTTTCTGCGACTTCCCACAGTCACACCTCAGGGAAATCAGACTCGCAGATTGTCGGGCGCTCGTGACTTCGCCTCAAGCGACTGTGTTCCAATCGACTGCGCTCCGAAGTGAGTCGCAATCCACAATCCTTGCTGAATGTCTCTGTAAGTCTGATTCAACCTGATTAGCGGGTGTTACTTAAAAGTCGGGATGTATCCTGACGCTACTGAGCTGTTCGCCGTTGCGTCCGCTCGTAAAGTCGGACCGTTCGTCCTCTCTGACTATCGTTCTCTTCGGAGGCGCGACGGCCAGCGGACCATAAATCTCAGCGAGCATCTGCTCTGCGGTCTTGTGCGAGTCAACGAGTTCGCGTCCGCGAGTCGTGTTGCTCTCTCCGAGTCCGCCGTCAGTGTTCGTGCGGTCAATTCCCTCATATACGGTAGTCTGAATACCGTGAGCACCGAGACAGACCTTCGCTTCGACAGCTTTGCGATAAGCGTCGTTGCGCGGGTTTCTGTATTCCGGTGAGGACATCGCCTCAATCATGTGCTGTTGACTCTCGAACGGAGTCTTACTCCACTCTGCGAGGTTTTCTCTCAAAGCCATTGCTGCTGTTCTCCTAGTTGTACTGAAGGGTGAGGTTGTTATTGTGGCTTCAGCTCTGTGGCTGAAAGCCATAACCCGCGTCTGAATTGATCTCCGTGCTCGGAGTCGCGGGGGTCGAGGCAGATTTGTTCTGACTCTCGGCGGTGACTACTATGTCGCTCTCTTCGCGCAACATCGGGCAGACAGCGAGAACTCGCGCACGCAATTCAGTTGAAATGACTGCGTTCTTGTCGAGCCGTCCGTTGTTGTTCCGAAGATACCACAAGATTCTTTCCTTCTCGCTTCTCGAAATCTTCCCGTTCTGAATACCGAGAATGAGGTCATCGAGAATGAGTGCGCTACGAAGTGCGGGACTCATCGAAGCAAATCTTTCACTACGTTGTTCTGCTGAGTCTCGACGGTTGCGCGTAGTTTCTTCACTACCCTCGCGGCGCCGACAGCCATCCAGATCGCCCGTCCCGTGTCGGACTCGTCAGGACATTTGTCGGGAAAGAACTTCGCGAGCCACGCTGGAATAGCGGGGTCGATGTACGGTGTGCGCTCATTGGCGCCCTGCGTTGATGCTGGCATTGCTCTCCTGTTACTCTCTGATTCGGTGATGAGGTGAGTGTCGCGCTTACTGAAGAGCAAGACGCGAATGGACTGAGGGACGAGAAGCGGAGTCCGTAGGAAGAGCCTCACCTAGGGAGGAGTCGCCCCCAAACTCTTCGCATTACGGACCCGCTCAAGAGCTTCCGGCCATTGGCGTCCGGTGAGCTGATGTCGTTCCTATATGAAGGGGTATAGGCGTCCGCTTTAGGGGTTAGCTGCTGGCGGAGTTATTCTTCCAGCAATGCCTACCGACGCTGAGCGCTGGCGGTTTTTGTCGGACCACAAGTTGACGCTGCACACTGACGGCGGTGACTACGGCTACATGGTCCATTGGTGCAGAACGTCAGGACCTGGCGAGCCTCCGAAGTTCTATCCTATCTCGAACGGTCGAACAGCGGAGGAAGCGATTGATCGAGCGATTGATCGCTACAACAAAAAACATGGCCTCACGCCATCAGAAACGTTTTCCGATTCCGGTGTCGTGAGGCTAGTTGTTCGAGGATGGGTCAGGTAGTTCGCGGCCAAGAGTCGCACTAAAGAGCGCTGACTATTGTGGTGGTGCGTCGAGCTGAACGAGTTCCGGCGGACCTGCATCCGACCTTTTGAGCACGGTGTACTTATCGGGCGCTTTGGCAAGTCGCTGCCCTGTCTTGTAAGCATCGAGGATGCTGGTGAGTTGTTCGGGCGAGTAGTCTTCCATCACACTTCGCGTAATTCGCATAGTGATATTTGGTCTGACGCCTTCAGCTCTCCAGCCGAAAATCTCTCGGTCATTGTAATTGCGCCGCGTGACGGTCCAGCCTTGCTTACCGAGCCAATCTGAAACCGCTGCATCGTGTTGCGGAAAGAGTTCGTGCATGGTCGGCAACCTCATCCGTTGGTCGAGTTTCGGTCGAGTTTCTTACTACTTCATGCTACTCAATGGACCAGAAAACGGGATGCCGACGCCCATTCTCCCTATGAAACGCGACTTAACGTTGTAATTTGATCTCCCTAGAATCCGAATGGGGTTCAGGGGGTCGCGGGTTCAAATCCCGCCGTCCCGATTGCTCCGCTTCGCGGAGTAATTATTCCGGCGGGCTTTCGCCAACGGCTACAACAGCCTTTTGGTCAAATCCCGCCGTCCCGATAACACATAAGAGAAACGCTCAGCGTCACTTACGACGCTGGGCGTTTTTGCATCTCACCCTTCCCACGGCACCGATCAACGTTGCCAACGGCTCGCGTGTGCGTTTATAGACGTCGATCGATAAACAGACGACCGGACAAGACTGGATCGACTTCGAGATGAGCCGGCGATTAACACGATAATCGAGAAGGCAACGAGCCATGTCTGACGCGTTTTTCAAAAAGGTATTCGGGGACTCTGAGCCGACTAACGTCGGGAGCGGCTGGGTCAGCGGCGTCCTCGGCGTTTTCTTTGGCCTGCTCGGCCTCGGCGGCGCGCTCTGCCTGCATTTTCCCTCCTTGCTCACGCTGCCCGACGCCCGAGCGCACTACCCGATGGTGGTAGTCCGGCTGCTGATCCAGGGGTTGATCGCAGCAGCTTTTGTGCTTTCCGCCATGTCCGCCGTTCTGCGGCAGCGTAAGGTTCTCGCGCTGACCGGCGGCCTCCTCGCGGCAGCGGCGGCGCTACTGGGCGGAGGAAGCACGGCGCTGCCAAACGAAGTCGGGTCACACTACGGCATCGGCTTCGACTGGTTCCTGCTCGATCTACTCGTGATGACCCTCGTCTTCGTTCCGGTGGAGCGGTTCTGGCCGCTGCATCCCGGGCAGAAGACCTTCAGGCCGCAGTGGACCACCGACGCATTTTATTTCGTGGCCACCCATCTCCCTGCGCAGTTGCTCACCTTCCTTATGGTCGCGCCAGCCCTCCTGCTTACCAAGTGGCTGGCCATTCCGCCGCTGCAGCATTTTGTCCAACGCTGGCCGTACCTGGTGCAGCTCCTTGCGGCGATCTTCGTGGCGGACCTCTTCCAGTATCTCGTCCACCGGATGTTCCACACCGTGCCATTCCTCTGGCGCTTTCACTCGATCCATCATTCGATCGAGACCCTCGACTGGATCGCCGGCTCGCGCTCGCACTTCTTCGACATCGTCATCACCCGCGGGCTCATCATGATTCCGATGATGATGGTCGGCTTCCCACAGAGCGTACTGGCGGACTACCTCGTGTTCGTGTCCTTCCACGCCACTTTTTGCCACACTGATTTCCGCCCGGACGCGCCCTGGCTCGAGCGATGGTTCGTCACGGTGCGCTATCACCACTGGCACCACGCCGCGGACAAGAACGCGGTCGACGTCAACTTCGCCATCCATCTTCCCTTCCTCGACCGCCTGTTCGGCACACACTACCTGCCGAAGAACGCGTGGCCTGAACGCTACGGCCTCATTGACGACAAGCTCCCCGCCGGCTTTTTCGCCCAACTCTTGTCCCCGTTCAAGCGGATGGCGCGCTCATCATGAAGACCCACAATCTGATCGGCTACACGATCCTCCTGGTGCAGATTGCGGCTGCGGCGTACTTCGCCCCGCCGGCGCTCGGCCCGTGGCTCGGCATGACCCTGGGGATGCTCTACTTCACGGCGATCTGGTTTTTGAGCGGCTTGTACCTGTCCGACATCATCCACATGGGAATTACCCACGGCGCGCTCGACTACAAGCCATGGTTCATCAAAACGGTGACGGTCGTCAGCAACACCGTCGGCATCTACGTGAATCCAACCACCTGGGTGAATCGCCATCGGCATCACCACAAGTTCGCTGATCACGACGGCGATCCGAACAAGCTGCATGGCGATGGTTTCTTGAGAACGATGTACCTCTGTCTTTTTCCGTATCCTTGCGAGCACGACTACGCCAAGGACGATATCCTCAAGTCGGCATCGTTCCGCATCATTTCAAGCCCCGTCTATGCGGTATTCTCGCAATTCGCCAGCTTCGGCCTCGTTTGGCTGTTGTTCCGTGACTGGAAGTTCGCCCTTGTGCTGTGGGGTGGCCTGCGCATTTTCGCGCTCTGGGTGAATCTGATCCAGAATTACTGGACGCACGATCGGCGCTTCGGCACTCGTCGCTACAACGACGCGGAAGACAACGCCATGAATATCGACGACTGGCTGCCGGTGATGGCGACCTTCAGCGCCTGCCTTCAGAACAATCATCATCACTATCCGCACCTTCTGCGAACGAGCCACCATCCATCCGAATTTGATTTCGGGTTCATGACCGTGAGGGTCATGAAGTCGCTGGGCCTGGTGAAAGCCTCGCCGACGGGCGACGACATGCCACCGGACCTCGCACTCAAAGAACTGGGGTTTTAGTCGTCGCGGGTTCATATCGCCCGCAATGTGAGCTAAGAGAAACGCTCTGCATCGCTTACGATGTCAGAGCGTTTTTGCATCCCAGCGAAACGCTTGGCGGAGCGGGAGTTATGGTGTCCAGTGTGAAACCTTCGCCGCATGCCGCCGTAGAGAGAAACTGAAAACTTAGTTATCTGCTGTGATTGTATTGGCTGCGCAGCAGCGCAACTCAGAATCCTACGGTCCCTGGAGGTTGAGATGCACGACGTAAAAGAGCGGCTGTCCGTGTTGTGGATCTTCGCGTTGTTGAATTACCTGTATGCCGACGTGATTGCGCTGTGGGCGCTCCTTGGCGCGCCAGCGGCTGACACCCCGCACCTCGGGCAATTGGCTCTGGCGGCCTCGGCGTTGTTGATGGAAATACCGATCGCGATGATACTCTTCTCTCGCCTGCTTCCACTTCCGATCAACCGGTTTGCGAATATCATCACCGGCACCATCCTGACCGTGGTGAACGGTGCCCTCACATTCATTCCACCGCTGATCGGGCTCGGCCGCCCGCCGGCTTTGCCTGAGTATTTGTTCTTCGCAACGGTCGAAACCATCTGCACCGTTGCCATCGTCTGGCAGGCGTGGACTTGGCCCGAGGCTCGAGCCGCGACGAGTCCGGGGATGATCGCTCGCCAGTCGGTCGCGTAGCTATTCGAAAAAGCTGTAGGACCTCCTCGAACTTGGTCGTCTGGCGGCTCACCCCTCCGGCAAACCGCCAGACTTTTTTGCAATCCGCTCGGAACCGCAGCCGTTTTTCTTCCGCGCGAGCACGCTCGTTGCGGCGAATCCGGCCGCATGCCTGAAAACGGAAACAAACATCCGCTGTCTAAGCGGCCGCCCAAACCCGAGGAGCCCGCCAACGGTGCCGTAACGCCGATCACTCCGCTTGGAAAATCGCGACTCGCCCAGGCGATTCGTCACGGCGGCCGCATTTACCAGATGATGGTCGAGGCCGTCCGCGACTACGCGATCTTCCTCCTCGATCCCTCCGGCTACATCGTCACCTGGAACGAAGGCGCGCAGCGGCTCAAGGGATACGCCGCCGATGAGATAATCGGTCAGCACTTCTCCGTCTTCTATCCGCCGGAAGCGATCGCCATTGGCCACCCCCAACACGAGCTTGAAATCGCCAGCGCTGAAGGCCGCTTCCAGGAGGAAGGGTGGCGCATCCGTAAGGACGGCAGCGCGTTCTGGGCGAACGTCGTGATCACCGCCGTCCGCGACGAAACGGGCGAGCTGATTGGGTTCGCCAAAGTCACCCGTGACCTCACAGAGCGGCGCAACGCCGAGATGCGCCTTTCCAGCACATTGGGATCCTAAGCTTAGAATTCCACGTGGACAAGTTGTC
>JADMIO011721390.1_pt1 | contig 104186 bp, 96 predicted proteins | sample 8958161 | NCBI WGS metagenome assembly JADMIO01 (sample SAMN16585339, study PRJNA669376) | soil metagenome | isolation source: Crop rotation soil | place: USA: Cullars Rotation, Alabama | collected 2011
CGCGACTTCAAGTCACGTGAATTCCAAGCTTCGGATCCCACTGTGCTGGAAAGTATCGTGGAGAGTATCATTACCAATGTTGCCAACAGTGCAAACAATCCGAGAGACCAGAACCGAAGTGTTCAGCCAAATCTTGGTCGCATACAGGTTTCATTTGTAGAGTATGAAAAACGGGATGGAGAACATACGAAACCATACATGGATTCCATTCGTGCAAATATGAAAGGTATCCCGGGCGCGAGTATTGAAGTGGCGCAGGAAGATGGCGGGCCTCCAACAGATCCACCGGTGAATATCGAAATAGTGGGTGATAAGTTTGAAGAGATTTCAAGAGTTGCAACGAACCTGTCCAATTACCTTGATACAAACCAGATATATGGTATTGAGAATCTCAAAATGGATGTTGATCTTAACAGTCCCGAGATAACGGTGAACATTGACCGTGAAAAAGCGATGATGGAAGGATTGAGTACCGGGCAGATCGGGTCAGAAATACGCACGGCCGTTTTTGGAAGAGAAGTGAGCAAGCTCAAAGAAGGAGAAGATGAATACAAGATACAATTGCGTTATTCTGAATTGTTGCGCAATAACGTTACAGACCTGATGAATATGCGTATCACTTTCATGGATATGAATACGATGCGTATCAAATCTGTTCCGGTAAGTGCCGTTGCTTCTGTGGACTACACCAATACATCCGGGGCCATCCTGCGTAAAAATGTGAAACGCACCATACAATTACAATCCAATGTGCTCGATCCAACAATGGCCGGCAAGGTAAACGAAGAATTAGCCGCTAAGATTGCCGACTTCAAAACAAAGAGCCGCATTCCTGCCGATGTTACGATTCGCCAAACCGGCCAGGGAGAACAGGAAGCCGAAACAAACAGTTTTCTTTTGCAATCATTCTTTGTAGCAGCGGGATTAATATTTCTTATCCTGGTACTCCAGTTTAATTCAATGAGCAAACCTTTCATTGTACTTACAGAAATATTCTTCTCTATCATTGGAGTATTCCTCGGGTATGCTTTTACGGGAATGACAATTGCAACCATCATGTTACTGGTAGGGGTTATCGGACTGGCGGGTATTGTAATTAAGAACGGTATCCTTTTAATAGAGTTTACAGATGAATTGCGAGGAAGAGGTTTGCGTACCCGTGAAGCAGCTATACAGGCAGGGAAGATACGTATCATACCGGTTATGCTTACTGCCGTTGCTACTATGCTGGGGTTATTGCCGCTTGCTGTTGGTTTTAATATCAATTTCATTTCATTGTTCCAGGAATTGAAGCCACATATTTTCTTTGGTGGCGACAGCGTGGTATTCTGGGGGCCGTTGAGCTGGACGATCATATTTGGATTGATGTTCGCATTTTTCCTCACACTGGTAATGGTACCCAGCATGTACCTCATTGCAGAAAGATTGAGAAGGCCTATGGAAAAATTTTATGGCAGCAGGTATATTGCAATATTTGGATTTACCGGTCCGCTGTTCTTCCTTTTTGTAGGGATCATGTATCTCGGCCGGGCCATACAGGGTAAAAAGGTATGGAATGGTTTATTGAAGGAACGAAGGAAATAGATAGTTTGGTTTTGTTTTACATAGAAGCCGCTTCAGAAAGGGAGCGGCTTTTTTCTGCCTGCACGTGGAGGTGGCGGGACGTCCATTTCAGGCACATTATATGCTGCAATAAAAATGTACATTTATCAGCTAAACGTTCAGGCAATGCATAAAAATTCAACTCCATTCAAACACATACTTACTATCCTTTTGTTTCTTGCAGTTTCATTTTTTTCAACTGCACAGCCACCCACCATCAGTTATCAATCGGTGATTACAGGTTTAACGGCGCCGGTGGATATTGTAAATGCAGGTGACGGATCCAATCGACTGTTCATAGTAGAACAGGGTGGAACGATCAGGGTATGGAACGGCACTACCCTTAGCCTCTTTGCAAACTTCGGCCCTACCGGAGCCAATATCATTAATACCACGGGTAGTGAACGTGGATTGTTAAGCATGGTATTTCATCCGGACTTCGATGGTGTTGCCAATCGTTATTTCTTTATCTATTTCACTAATACGGCGGGCAACATCGAAGTAAGAAGATATCAAACAACCATGGGCAACAGCAATACGGCTGATCTTACTACCAGCACGCCGATCATTACGATTCCGCATCCCACCAATTCAAATCACAATGGTGGTAAATTGAATTTTGGTTCGGATGGTTATTTATATTTTGCAACCGGTGATGGCGGAGGTGGTAATGATGTTCCTAATAATGCACAAACAGGTACCGTGTTGCTGGGAAAAATGTTGCGTCTTAATATAGATACAACTACTGTTGCTTATGGTAATTACGGTGTGCCTACCACGCCAACACCCAATCCTTATGTGGGAGATCCTAATATTGATGACAGGATATGGAATCTCGGTTTAAGAAATCCGTTTCGCTGGAGTTTCGACAGGCTCACGGGTGATATGTGGATAGGTGATGTGGGACAAAATACATCAGAGGAAATTGATTTCCGTCCTGCAGGTTCTACCGGGCATAATAATTTTGGATGGAGATGTTACGAAGGATATGCTTCAACACCGGGTGTGACTGATTGCACTCCCGCTGATTATGTGCCACCTGTATATGATTATGAAAATCCCGATTCCGGCCAGGCAGTCGTTGGGGGCTATGTATACCGTGGCTCTGAATTCCCCAATTTCAATGGTTATTATATTGCCACAGATGTTTATTCAAACAATGTTTGGCTTTTGTGGCCAAATGGAAGCGGTGGTTTCGATTCATCTGTGCAGGCATCTATGCCCGTTAGTGCCGTGGTAGGTTTCGGTGAAGGAGAAGATGGTACTTTGTACGCCATATCACAGGGAACAGGAACCGCGTATAAAGTAGTTGCGATTGGTGGTACAGTTCCATCAAAGCTTGCGGGCTTTTCAGCTACCGCTGCAAATGGATATAACAGGATAAAATGGACAACACTCACAGAAGTAAACACACAACGATTTTATATTGAATATGGAAATGATGGCAGGACATTCACCCGCGTCGGTTCTTTAAATGCACACGGAACTATCAATGGAAGTGATTATAGTTTCGATCATTTTATACGATCCAAACAGGACATGTATTACCGGCTTGCAGCAGAAGATAATGGTGGACCTGTGCAATATTCAAAGACAGTTCGCTTACCTGGCAACAATGAAAGTGGCATTAGGCTATATCCTACAGTTATAACCAATCGCCAGTTCACACTTGAAACATTATATGAGCCTTTGCAAAGGATGCAAATCATCAAGGCCAATGGGACCATTATATTCAAACAGGAACTTAATGGATTTACAGGAAGCAAACAGGTTTTCCTTCCCGCATTTGCAAAGGGGGTTTATATCATTGAAATAACCGGCAACAATTTAACGCACCGGGAAAAAATAATTATACAGTAATATGAGGTAATAAAGAGACCCGTTAAAATTGCTGAAAGAAAAAATGCTGCTTAAAAAGCAGCATTCTCTTTTGTAGCCGTAATCGTTGCAAAATTCAAAATTACTTCCTGTTCCCATCTGAATCCAGTTCAATGATATCGTAACCCATTTTTTGGAGACCTGGTAATATTTTGGCTTTATCACCTACGAGTAAAATATTCATTTTGTCGGTATGCAGCCATTTTTTTGCGAGTGCATCTATTTCAGGCTTTGTAATTTTTTCAAGGATCTCATTTTGCGTATCAACAAAATTTGCCGGCAGATTATATTCCATTATACGATTAATGAACCCGGCTTTTTGCCCAAGGGTTTCATAGCTTAACGCATCGCGTTGTGTCAGGGCACTCTTCATAAAACTTAATTCTTCCTGTGTAATGCCATTTGCTGCATAGTTCTTCAGTTCCTTTATTACTTCTGCAAGCGCACTGTCGGTTGCATCCGCCCTTATCCCGGAACTGAAAGTGTATGTACCACTGTATTTATCACCTGAAAATGAAGAACGGGCGCCATAAGTCCAGCCCTTATCTTCACGCAAATTCATATTTAAGCGGCAGCTGAATGTTCCCCCCAATACAAAATTCATAATATCGGCCCTGTAATATTCGCCGGTTGCATCGTATTTCAGGCCTGTTACCATTCCCACCCTGAATTCTGTTTGTGCGGCTTTTGGTACATCTACCAGGTAGATTACAGTTTTATCTACAGCAGGTACTGTTGCCGGAACTTTGGGAAGCTCAGTTTTTTTGTTGGGAAGTTTATTTAAGAAAGCAAGCCTGGGTAATAATTCATTTTCTTTTATATCTCCCACTACAACCACTTTTGCATTTTGCGAGGTCATATAATTATCATAGTAATCCTGCACATTTTTTAATGTGAGAGTTTTAACGGTGCTTTCTGTTCCGTTATCACTCAAACCAAGAATATTATCACTTCCATAATTCACCCTTCTGTATACATTGCTTGCAATGGTAGCGGGTTGTGATTTTGCCTGCTTGAAAGATTCCATCGCCTGTCTTTGTAAACGGTTAAATGCAGCATCGGTAAAATTTGGCTGCAGCATTCTTTCTTCGAGTAAAGCGAGTGTTGCGTCAATATTCTTTTTCAGGCTTTGAACGGTAAATACCATTCCGTCGAAAGAATTATTTACAGAAATACTGCTGCCAAGTTTTTGGAGTTCAATAGACATTTGTTCAGCGGTATGATTTTTTGTGTCTTCACCGAGCATATTGCCCACAATATTTGCAAGGCCTGTTTTGGTTGTATCGGTTGCCTGCGCTAAATGTCCGCCGGGAATGGTAATAGAAATATTTATAACAGGGAGTTCTGTATTTTCTGCGCCGATTATTTTTATTCCATTGGGTAAATCTTTCTTCCAGAAAGCAGGAACTTTTATTACGGGGCTCGAACCAATAACCGGCATTTTTGTACGGTCAAAATTATCGGTGGCTTTTACATATTTCAACCCATTATAACCATAATTGGGCCTGTTGTAATGGGAAGAATCAATTGTATAATTATCGGGCATTGCTGCTGTGTTGTTACCTGATTTTGTCAGGATACTCAATGTAACAGAACCTTTGTTCTTAATATAAGTATTGTAAACACGTATTACATCTTCTTTTGTAACAGACCTGTACATCTCCAGTAATTTGCCGATCATATTGGGATTTCCGGTAAATGTTTGAAATGCGGCCAGCTGTGATACTTTTCCCGAAACACTTTGCAATCCATTAATGAGTTGTGATTCCATACCACCTTTGAATTTTAAGATATCATCATCGGTAACACCTCTTTGCTCAAATGCGGTGAATGCCTCTTTCACCAGGCTATCCATTGTTGACAGCGATTTTCCCTGTGAAGGGGTTACTGTAATACTGAATTCACCGGCGAGTTCTGTTAAACGGCTGGAAGCATTCGCCTGGAGTGCTTTTTGTGTTTTCACGAGTTGCTGGTATAGAATGGAATTCTTTCCCTGCCCGATGATCTGCGCAAGACATGCAAGCGCACCCATATCCTTATCGTAATTAGGAACAGTTGGAAAGGTTTTGTTCAATTGAGGTAAACGGGCATAGTTATCAGTGTATGATATATAACGGTCTGCTGTAAGTGTTACAGGGGGGAGCACTGTTTTGGTTACTTCAGGCCCTCTTGGAATGCTGCCGAAATATTTTTCAACCAGTTTAACGGTCTCTGCAGGTTTGATATCACCACCAATAGTGATCGTTGCATTATTTGGTCCATACCAACGCAGGAAAAAATTCTTAAGATCATTTACATCCACCCGGTTCAAATCTTCTACATAACCAATGGTAAGCCAGCTATAAGGATGACCATACGGATAGAGATTTTTACTTGTGTACTCACTGGCAAGGCCATAAGGGCGATTGTCGTAATTCTGCCCGCGTTCATTTTTCACGGTGCTGCGCTGGATCTCAAATTTCTGTTGTGTAACGGCATCCAGTAAAAAACCCATTCGATCGGCTTCGAGCCATAACATTTTTTCAAGCTGGTTGCTTGGAACTGTCTCGAAATAATTCGTACGGTCAAGATTGGTACTGCCATTTAAATTACCACCTGCAGCGGTAATGATTTTAAAATGCTGGTCATCGCCCACATGATCACTTCCCTGGAACATCATGTGCTCAAAAAAATGCGCAAAGCCACTCTTGCCGATTTCTTCGCGGGCACTTCCCACATGATACGTAACATCTACATGAACGATCGGGTCACTATGATCTTCATGAAGAATTACTGTAAGCCCGTTCGGTAAAATATATTTCTGGAAAGGGATAACAATTTCGCTTCCCTTTTTTTCGATTTTCTCCATCAGCTTTGGTTGCGCAAAACCGGCGGTTGCTGCCACACAGGCAATAAGAGAAAGTAGATATGTTTTTTTCATTATAAAAATTTGAGGCATCAAATAAACTAAAAAAAACAGCATGTTGTTGGCCATCCGTCATTTATTATTGTGATAAGCCGTTTCGGGTTATTTTTGAATAAAAATTTTATAGTATGAGAACGAACCATGAAATAGATTATAAGATATACGGGGAAGAACTCCAGTTTGTGGAGATAGAACTGGATCCCGATGAAACAGCGATTGCTGAAAGCGGCAGTTTTTTGATGATGGACAGCGAGATACAGATGCAAACCATTTTTGGTGACGGAAGCCAGCAGCAGGGCAGTGGACTGTTGGGAAAAATATTAAGTGCCGGTAAACGCCTGTTGGTTGGAGAAAGTCTTTTCATGACAGCATTTACAAATACCGGGCAGGGTAAAAAAAGAGTCAGCTTTGCAGCTCCTTATACAGGAAAGATCATTCCACTCGACCTGTCCTTATATAATGGAAAGATCATTGCCCAGAAAGATGCTTTTTTATGTGCAGCGAAGGGAGTGAGTGTGGGCATTGAATTTCAGAAGCGATTGGGTACGGGAATATTTGGTGGCGAAGGATTTATTATGGAAAAGCTGGAAGGCGATGGAATGTGTTTTGTACATGCGGGCGGGTATGTTACAGAAAAGGAATTGAAAGCGGGTGAAACGCTCAAGGTAGATACAGGTTGTGTAGTGGCGTATACTTCCGGTATTGATTTCGATATCGAATTTATCCGCGGGATAAGGAACTGGATGTTTGGGGGCGAAGGATTGTTCTTTGCAAAACTCCAGGGACCCGGTAAGGTATGGATACAATCATTGCCCATCAGCAGGCTTGCAGGAAGACTAATGCAATATGCCACCGTTAACAGGAAAGAAGAAGGAAGTATCCTTGGAGGACTGGGCAATTTGTTGGACGGAAGAGAGTAGACTGCGAATAAGGAATAAAAAATAAGGAATAAGAAATAAGGAATAAGAAAGGGATTGCTTACTGTTGTCCCTTTTTATTTTAAAAATAATTTTCATTGTAATTCATTAATCGTATATTTGCGATATAGGATTATTAAAAACCACTGATGGCTATTCATAAAAAAGAAGCATTCACGCAAAAAGAACAGGGACTGGCTGAATTCGCCAAAGCCCTGGCTCATCCTGCACGCATCGCCATTCTGAAAGTACTGGCCGAAAAGAATGAATGTATTTGCGGAGAGATCGTGGAAGTATTGCCATTGGCGCAATCAACGGTTTCGCAGCATTTGAAAGAATTGAAGAATGCCGGGCTGATCAATGGCACAGTAGATGGGCCCCGAAGCTGTTACTGCATCAACTGGAAAGCATTTGGAAAATTCCTCGCCGAATTCAGTACACTTTTCAATAACCTCAAAATAAAAAATGAAAAGGCCTGTTGTTAAATTATTTTTTCACTATAAAATGTAAAGCCATGAACACAAACAAAAAAGATCCCGGTTGCTGCACTGCAGACGGTGGATGCTGTGGCATCACCAACATGGGATGCTGTTAATGTTAAACCTGGCCGGTGTATTTGTATACCGGCCATTTTAAATTTTTATATGGAGATCATATCAATGCTTCCCCGTCATTGGGAACAGGTTCGCAATATTTACCAGGAAGGTATATCAACCGGCAACGCTACTTTCCAGGCAACTATTCCCTCATGGGAAGAATGGGATAGTGCACATGTCAAAAATTGCAGGTTAGTTGCAACAGAAGATGATACAATAATTGGATGGGCAGCACTTACTGCAGTGAGCGGCCGTTGTGTATATGCGGGCGTGGGTGAAGTAAGTGTGTATGTAAGCAACCACATGCAGGGAAAAGGAATTGGAAAAAAATTATTACAGGCATTGATTGATGAAAGTGAAAAAGATAATTTCTGGACATTGCAGGCAGGCATCTTTCCTGAAAATATGGCAAGCATAAAGATCCATGAACAATGCGGATTTAGAATTATTGGAAGGAGAGAACGCATCGGGCAGATGAACGGGATATGGAGAGATACTTTGTTATTGGAAAAAAGGAGTAACAAAACGGGGATATGAAAAAGAAATTATTATTTGTATGCGTAGAGAACAGCAATCGCAGCCAGATGAGTGAAGCATTTGCAAAGATATTTGGCGGCGAAGAAACAGAAGTCTACAGTGCAGGTAGTAAACCATCGGGTGTCATCAATCCAAAAGCCATTCAATCAATGAAGGAGATTGGCTATGATCTTTCGGTTCACCAAAGTAAAAGTCTCGAAGTAATAAAAGAACATGCGCCATTCGATGTGGTGATAACAATGGGTTGTGGAGATGCCTGTCCATGGATGCCGGCCAAACAGTTTATAGACTGGCAAATTCCCGACCCAAAGAACATGGATGCCATTGAATTCAATAAAATAAGAGATAGGATAAAAGAAAAAGTAAAAACGCTGATTGAATCATTGAAGGATAATAAAACAAAAGAGATGTGAGTCACTCACATCTCTTTTAAAATTCTCTTGTAATATATTTTGATTATCTCCTGTTGAGTTTTGAAAGCAGGCGCAGTATCTCCACGTACAACCACACGATGGTTACAAGCAATCCAAATGCAGAATACCATTCCATGTATTTAGGAACACCCATTGCCGCACCTTGTTCGATGCGGTCAAAATCAAGGATTAGGTTTAATGCCGCCAATGCAACCACGAAAACAGAGAAGCCTATACCAAATGCGGAATTCTGGAAAAGAAAGGATGGTGGTTCAACACCCCCGAGATAAAACAACCATGTTATAAGATAAAAAATACCAATACCTACCGTGGCCGTTACCACAATGGCTTTGAATTTTTGTGTGGCCTGTATGATCCTGAATTTGAAAAGCAGGAACATGGCTGCAACTACGGCAAGTGTTAGCCCAACAGCTTGTATAACGATGCCGGAATAACTTCCTGCATAATATCCATTCTCTGATCCTGCACTGTATTCAAAATATGCAGAGATGCTCCCAACAAACAATCCTTCGAGCAATGCATAGGCAGGAGCTAAATATGGACTCCATTCTTTTTTAAAGGCCATAATAATAGAAACTGCCAGTCCGCCAAATATGCTGATAAGGATCAATGACCATACATCGCCACCCCCGGCAAATTCTTTCCAGGAATAATAAGCAGTGCCGAGCATCATCAGGAACAGAAATCCAAATTTATTCAGCGTACCCTTAACGGTCATCGCGTTTTCCTGGGAAACAACATCATCCAGTATGGTATCCCTGAATTTTTTTTCAGATAGGGTGGGATTACCCGAATTAAATAGTGCCATTGTAGATTATTTTATTTGAAGGTAGTAATTTAAGTAAAAAGGAAAAAGTCAAAATCAAAAACCAATTTGGCCGGACCTTACTTAAATTTTGACTTTTGCATTTCTCACAATCCCGGATATTTGCTAACCTGCTCAAACTCATAGGTTTCATTTTTCTTCAGGCGAATAATGAATTGATGCAATGAGGCGGAATCCTGTGTGCATGCAAAAGCCTGGTCATGTGCCAGCAATACAAGATGTCCCGGTGTTTTTGTTTGTTGTTTGCTGAATGCACTGTCTATTTCTGTTGCCATGTCTTCACTTGTCTGAACCAAATGTTGTTCATCATTGAAATGCCATTCAAGATCCCAGCCAATCGCCCTGAACCCATAATAATATAAACTGTCTGCTGCTGCCGTGCTTGCTTTGAGATCAATGCAGTGAAGTTTTTTGGTTAACCAGATATTTCTTCCGGGCGTACGAATGATGTTTGAAAGTAAATGCAGGCTATCGGCACAGCGTATAAAATCTTTAACTACGGTATCGGGCAACTGGTAAAACTGGCGGTATTTATTATGCAGTGCATGTGTGAAACTGTGATTGGCGATTTCAAAGATTGTCATTCTTGAAGCGCTGTCATAAATGGACGACTGTGTACGGCTTGCATACACATGTTCTCCAATTACAAACAGTGTGGCTTTTACTCTTTCCTGTTCAATGATTCGAAGTACATTCCTGGTACCCCTGTTGGGCCCATCATCAAATGTGAGATAAATGATCTTCTTTTTTGAAGGAGGTTTTTCCTTCTCCGTGGTAGTAACAGTATGGTTATCCTGTAAAACCGCGTTATGAAAAGATGTTTCCTTCCCTGTTTTGTAAATGTAAAATGAACTAAAGGCTACCGTGAGTACAGTTGTTTTGAAAAAGGAGGAGCTGGAAAAACGCTCTCCGGGTTCCGGGTCGGGGTCCATTGTTGGTTTAATTTGAAGTTGAAGATAATACCCGGAAATGATTGCCTGTATTTGTTGTGTTGTTAAATATTTATGAATTCAATGGTTGTACGTTTACAGGATGTATTGATTCATTTCTTTTGCATCGGCCATAACCTCTTTCCTGTACCCATTGAGGATTGGGTTTTGCCCATTAACTTTGTCAGCATGGAGCAACTGTTGGCTCGGGTAGAGCAATATAAGAATGAGATCCGTGAAGCGAAAGCCAAAACCAAAGAAGAGCTGGAAGCTTTCAGGATAAAATATCTTGGAACAAAAGGCCTTGTGAAAACGATCATGGGGGAAATGAAGACAGTGGCTGCCGACCAGAAGAAAGCAGCGGGTCAGCTCCTGAATGAATTCAAGGAATTTGCCGAATCGGTATATGAGCAATTGCTGCTGTCTTCTGATGCTCATAAAGAAAAAACGGTTGATAATATTGATGTAAGTTTACCCGGTCAGCCTTTACCGTTGGGAACCCGTCATCCCATCAGTATTGTACAAAACAAGATCATTTCCATATTCCAGCGTTTGGGTTTTTCGATAGCCGAGGGGCCCGAGATAGAAGACGACTGGCATAATTTCTCCGCACTGAATCTTCCTGAAGATCACCCCGCCCGTGATATGCAGGATACTTTTTATATCAGCCAGGAACCAGCATGGTTACTTCGTACACATACCAGCAGTGTGCAGATCAGGGAAATGGAAAAGGGACAGCTTCCATTGCGCATCATTTGCCCGGGAAGGGTTTACCGAAATGAAACGATCAGTGCAAGGGCACATTGTTTTTTTAATCAGGTGGAAGGATTATATATTGCAGAAAATGTTTCCTTTGCCGATCTGAAGCAAACGCTTTATTTTTTTGTGCAGGAAATGTTCGGCACTGATGTGAAAGTGAGGTTCAGGCCTTCGTATTTTCCTTTTACAGAACCCAGTGCTGAAATGGACATTAGTTGCCTGATCTGTGGCGGCAGTGGTTGCAGTGTATGCAAAAAAACAGGATGGGTGGAAATACTCGGTTGTGGTATGGTTCATCCCAAAGTACTGGAGAATTGTAAAATAGATAGTAATAAATATACCGGCTTCGCATTTGGAATGGGCATTGAACGCATTACCATGCTTAGCTACCAGGTGAAGGACCTCCGGTTGTTCAGTGAAAATGATACCAGGTTTTTGAAACAATTTACAAGTGCTATATAACCCTATCAATCATTCTTAAGAAAAAACTATGAAAAGAATTTTGTTCCTGTTTTTCGTGCTCTCATTAACTGCCGTTTCCTATTCCCAAAATGCAAGTGTTGCATGGGGAGACGAATTTAAAATGAAAAAAGGCAGCACCGATCTCGAAGTGATCAATGTTGACGCCAATGGCGTGTTCGTGAAAGAATCCCATCGTAAGGTGGCTTATTTCAGCGGTGTTCGTGAATCAGCAACATTGATCAAGCTCGATAAGAACCTGGCAGAAGAATATCGCCAGGATTTCAACAAAGAATTAAAAGGAAAAGAATATGAACGCTTTTTCTTTTTAAAAGACAAACTCTTCCTGCTGGCAACCGATTATTACAAAAAAGATAAAAAGCTGGTATTGTTTGCAGCGCCGGTTGACAAGAAAACAGGCGAGCTTTCGGGAGAATGGCAGGAAGTTACCAGCTGGCAGAAAGAAGAAAAAAAAGATGACATCAATTTCAATGTTACTTACAATGGTGACAGTACAAAGATGGTTACAGTAAGCTCCATTGAAGGAAGGGAAAAGAATAATTATGAAGTGCGTGAGTTTGATGACAAACTAAAAATGATTGGCAAGCCCATTGAGCTCACCAATGAATTTGAACCTAAAACATTTCAACTCGAAGACGTACTATATATTACCAATGGTAACGTGGTACTGGTAGGTCGGGTTTTTGAATACCAGGAAGGGAAAAAGAAAAAAGCAAAATTCCTGGATTTCAAAAATTACAATGTAAGGATATATAATCCACAGGGTGCATTGGTAAAAGAGATCAACTCAGAGATCAATGCAAAATGGCTCATGAGCACAAAAGTGATCCAGATACCAGGCAAAGAAATCGTACTCGCAGGATTTTATTGTGATCAGAAAAAAGCAAAAGAAGTGAATGGCATGCTTGTTCAAAGGATCAATCCTGATAATGGCGACATCATCAGTACCAGTCTGAAGCCACTCACTACAGCAATGATTGATGCAGTGGATGACAATGACGAAGGCGATGATGCAGATGATGATGAATCGAAAAAAGAAAGAAGAGAAAGGAAAAAACTGGAAAAGATGCAGGAAGATGAGGAAGGTTTTTCAAGACATATGAAATTCAGGGATTTTATTCCGGCACCCGATGGCGGACTTGTTATCCTCGCAGAAAAATACAACGTGTACCAATATACAACCATTAGTTACAGCGGCGGTGGTGTAGGCGGATTCAGCAACACACGCACCACTACTTACAGGGTATATGAATGCGGCGACCTGATGATGAGCAAAGTTGATAAAGAGGGAAATATCAGCTGGCTTCATATACTTCCTAAAAACCAAAAAGAAACCATTGAAGTGGGTTCAGGTTATGGTACAGGCTTTTTCTATTACACCAATTTCTTCGAAACAGGATTTAACTGGCCCTTCTATGCCGGATTTGGTATCCTCACCGGTCCTTCGGATGTAACCATTATTTTTAATGACCGTAAGAAAAATTCTGATGTGTTGCAGGCCGGGCAAAAAGCAAAACTGATCAGTTCATTCCGGAAATCACAATGCTATGGTGTAAAGCTTGATCTTGTTACAGGCAAATACAAAAGAGATATTCTTTTCGATAATGACGATGTTCCCACAGCCATGCCCCGCCTGGGTAAATCACTCGGGAAAGATCTGTATATCGTGGGTAAGGAAGACCGTTTCCTTGGCAAGACAAAGATCGCCGTTGCAAGGGTGAGCATCAAGAAATAAAGATCTACATTCAACATATTAATAACAATGCCTGGATATTTATTCAGGCATTGTTATTGTGTATATCATCTAAATAATGCCAATGAAAAAACTAGATCTCTGCTTAGGTATATTCATCTTTTCCTTGTTCAGTAATGCCTGTTCATCTTCAAAACAAGCCCGCACGTATAAAAGAGAAATAAACGGGCATTGGCAACTGCAGACTGTTGTATCGGAGGGCATCACGGGAAAAATTAAGATACAATTATTCAATGAAGCAGATTTTAATTGCTTTGTTGGAAGCAACTGGAACTTTGATTACAGGAATAGTCTTGGCAGTTATATCCTGGATAAAAATGCAGGCGAATGTGTTTCCATCAAAAGAGAAATACGCTGGTCAATCTTTGAAGCACCCGGTGAAGCTAAACTGTTCCAGTTTAAAAGACTGAACAAAGACCTGAAAGATCTGGATGAAAATGCCGGCGGCTTCCGCTTTACCATCCTGCAACTCGATGATCATGTAATGAAACTTAAATCAGATATCAATTTTGAAGGGAAACCAGCCAGCATCATCTATAATTTTATAAAAAACTAAACCGGGTATAACAATTTATAATCTCCAATGAAACGCCATTATGAAGAATATTTTCAGGAACACCCTTTTATCCATCGTATCTGTTTCAGTTATTGCAAGTAGTTGTGAAAAAACAAAACGTATAAGCAATACTGATAAAGGAGTGGCCATCGGAGCGGCAAGCGGCGCAGTGCTTGGCGGAATCATTGGCAATAACGTAGGCAAAAGAAATAATACTGCCCTCGGCGCCATCATTGGTGCATCCGTTGGTGGAATTGCGGGTGGCATCATTGGAAATAAAATGGATAGGCAGGCGCAAAAAATAAAAACAGAAATACCAGGGGCAAAGGTTGAGCGGGTTGGAGAAGGCATCAATGTTACGTTTGATGAAAATAATCCCGATGGTTCAAAAGCGGGAGTTTATTTTGCAACAAATAAATATGAGATCAATCCCAATTCAAAACTTGCATTGGATAAGCTCGTGAGAATATTCAATGAATACCCGGATACAGATATTCTCATCGAAGGGCATACAGATGATGTAGGTACGGCTGCTTACAATATGAAACTTTCAAAACAACGTGCGCTGGCAGTTGCTGCATACCTTAAGGGCGCAGGAATAACTGCGTCCAGGATCACCACAAAATATTATGGAGAAAGCCAGCCAAAGTTTGACAATAACTCTGATGCCAACCGTGCTTTAAACAGGAGGGTGGAATTTGCCATCACAGCCAATGAAAAAATGAAAACCGAAGCAAAGCAACAGGCAGATAAACAATAGATCAAAGAAAGTTAAACATTGTTGAATGTTGTTTAAAAATGGTGAAACCCGGTATTCCTGCATCCGGTATCTGATTTAATTTCCTTCACGTTATTCAGAACCATTATTTTTGACGCATGATAACCAATATATGCGTAGCGGGTGCAGGCACAATGGGAAGCGGTATCGCCATGGCAGCAGCGCAAAACGGCTACAAGGTCATATTGTTCGACACCAATGGGGGTGTGTTGGAGAATGCAAGGACATCCATCAGCCGGAATCTTTCTTCGCTGGTGGAGAAACAAAAGATGACGGAAGATGAAAAGCAGCAGGTATTGAATAACCTGGTGTTTACGTCAGTGATCCATGATTGCAGGGCTTCCCTTATTATTGAGGCGATTATTGAAAAAGAAGATGCCAAGGTTGATTTATTCAGCCAGCTGGCAACGTTTAATAATTCGCAAACCATATTTGCCAGCAACACTTCTTCTTTATCCATTAATTCAATCCAGGAAAAAATAAGTCACCCCGAACGGGTAGCGGGTCTTCATTTTTTTAACCCGGCACAGATCATGAAGCTAGTGGAAGTGGTGAAAGCTTCACAAACTTCCGGTGAAGTAATTACAATGCTTAGTGATTTTTGCAGGAAGCTCGGGAAGACTCCTGTTGTATGTATAGATGCTCCCGGGTTTATTGTAAACCGTGTTGCACGTCATTATTACCTGGAGGCGATGAAGCTGGTAGAAAAAAATATTGCATCTGTTGAATGCGTAGATGCAATCATGGAAGCATCCGGTTTTAAAATGGGGCCTTTCAGGCTAATGGATCTCATCGGCATGGATATCAACCTGGCCGTTTCTGAATCGTTGTATAAAGCATTGAACAATGTAGCAAGACTTGAACCTTCACCCCTGCAAATAAAAAAAGTAAAAGAAGGAATGCTGGGAAGAAAAACCGGCAAAGGTTTTTATGATTATCCGAATGCATAAATTTTGTGAGGCATATACATGAATCCACAGTCATCCAATAGTTCGATTGAAAATAATACTGCACCTGTTGCAGTGAATGAATGGGTATTGGTTACGGGTGCGGCAGGACTTGTGGGATCAGAACTGGTTAAACAGCTGCTTGAAAAAGGCTACATGGTAAAGGCGCTTTACCATAAAACTCCTCTCAGTGATTTTAAGAACAATAATCTCTTTCCTGTTCACTGCGATTTGCTCGACGTTGTTGCTTTGGAAGAAGTCATGTCGGGTGTAAGTTTCGTGTATCATTGCGCAGGGCTGGTAACATATTCTCCGCGTAAAAGAGGACAATTGTTTAAGGTCAACGTGGAAGCAACTGCCAACTTGGTAAATGCTGCAATCAATGCAAACGTAAAAAAGATGGTGCATGCCAGTTCAGTTGCAGCATTGGGAAGGATACGTAAGGATGAAGTGATCAATGAGCATATGCAATGGACCCCGGCAACCAGCAATAGTGTGTATGCACACAGTAAATATTTGGGTGAGATGGAAGTATGGCGGGGAATTGCAGAAGGCCTGGATGCGGCGATTGTTAATCCAAGCCTGATTTTAGGTGCAGGTAACTGGGAAAAGGGATCTACTGAAATTTTTAAATCGGTATATAACGGGTTCCCCTGGTATTCTGAAGGCATCACCGGTTTTGTAGATGTACGAGATGTATGCAGGGCAATGATAATGCTGATGGAATCAAATATTTCTGCAGAACGTTTTATCATTAGTGCAGAAGATGCAACCTATAAAGATGTTTTCAATGAAATTGCCGATTGCTTCCATAAAAAAAGACCGGGCAGAAAAGTAACCCCATTCCTTGCGTCACTTGCATGGAGGTTTGAATGGATCAAAAGTAAATTCACGGGTAAAGATCCGTTGATAACAAAAGAAACGGCAAAGACTGCCCTGGCAAAATCAAATTTTGATAATAGCAAGCTAAAAAAATTTATTCCCGGCTTTGAATATCATTTACTCAAAGATTCTATCAGGGATATATGTGCGTCATTGCAACAAAAGCTTAACATTCGGTAATGTAATTTCGCTGTGGAACCACATCTTCTTAATTATTTCAAATACGCATGAAATTTATCTCAACCGTCATTTGCTGCCTGGTTATTTCAATTAATTCTTTTTCACAATCCAATTACTTTATTGTAAGTGGTAAGGTGATCAATGCTGAAACCAAAACGCCGATGCAGGGCGCTTCTGTTTTTGCGGAGCATACTACGCTCGGCACTACTACGGGACAGGATGGTACGTTTGCATTAACCCTTCCCAATGGGGGATATGACCTTGTGATCAGCTTTGTGGATTTTTCAACAGAGAGCAGGCGCATCAGCAATACAGATCATACGGATCTTGTATTTGAATTGAACCGAAAAGAAAAAACAATGCAGGCAGTTACCATTGGCGGAACAGGAGAAGTAGCCAATGGATGGGATAAATATGGCAATCTTTTTCTCGAGGAATTCATTGGCAAAACCACGAACAGTGAGTCCTGCACGCTTAAAAACAAAGAAGCGCTTAAATTTTATTTTTCTAAAAGGAGGAACAGGTTAAAAGTGCTGGCATCAGAGCCATTGCAGATCGAGAACAAAGCGCTTGGTTATAATATCAGGTACGAGCTCGATTCCTTTACACATGAATACAATACGGAGGTGAGTTATTATTCAGGATACCCGTTATTTGAAGAAAGAACAGCTGCTTCCCCTGAAGAACAATCAAAATGGAAATCGGCAAGAGAGAAAGCGTATCTCGGATCTGTACTTCATTTTATGCGCAGTGTTTACAACAAGCAACTTGCTGAAGAAGGTTTCGAAATACAATTCGTGGTGAAGTATAAGGGTGCCGATACAGCCATTCACCTGAAAAATTTTTATGCTGCATTGAACTACCAGAAAGATGACAGTACACAAACAGTGAAGGTGCGCCCCAATCAAAATGAAATGGGGGTTATTTATTTCAAAGAAAAACCGGCAGAGGGATTTTTAAAAGAGAACAGCGATGAACCCAAAGATTTCCAGTTCTCCGTTCTGACCTTTACACCACAACGTTTCATTACTATTGAGCAGAACGGATATTTTTATGAACAGAATGACATTACCACGAATGCATACTGGACATGGGATAAGATGGCGGACGCGTTGCCATATGATTATGTATATGCACCGTGAAATGTTGAATGTTGTTGAAGCTGTTTAAGTGTTGTTGAACGATTGTACATGTTCTATTATCAACAAAATTAAGCTACGATAAAGCATGTTCAACCCTTTGCATTCTTTCCCATTACCTTATCCCACAGTTCCGGAATCCTTCTCACCCATACGAGTTCCTTTTGTTTTTCTCTTGCATCAATGGCAGGTGAACCGAAATACACTTTATTGGCTGCAAGATCGGCGGGAACACCACTTTGTGCATAAACAACGGCATTGGCACCAATAGTAAGTGTTTTACTTACGCCTACCTGTCCCCAGAGTATTACGCCATCTTCAATATTTGCAACGCCTGCAATTCCTACCTGTGCTGCAAGCAGGCAATTTTTTCCGATCACTGTATCATGACCTATATGAATCATGTTATCGAGTTTGGAACCTTTGCCAATAATTGTATCATGGCTTACACCGCGATCAATGGTGCAGGATGCACCAATCTCTACGTAATCTTCAATGATCACTCTTCCGCAGTCGGGCATTTTTTTATACCACACATCGCGGTCTTTTTTTGAATTGTAATAAAAAGCGCTGCTGCCGATCACGGTTCCCGGTTGGATCACTACATGATCACCAATGATGCAATGATCCATAATGGTAACATTGGGATGAATGATGCAATACTTTCCGATTGTTACATGATGACCGATAAACACATTGGGATAAATATAGGTTCCTTCTCCAACTGTTGCTGTATCGCTGATCATTTTGGGAGCAGGTTCAAAGGGACGAAAATGTGTAACAATCCTGCTGTATGCTTCAAAAGGATTTTCTGTTACCAGCAATGCTTTTCCCGGGGGTACTGTCATTTCCTTATTGATAATAATAAATGTTGCCGCACTGTTGATGCACTTGTCGTAGTATTTTGGATGATCAACAAAAACAATATCCCCGGCGGAAACCTTGTGAATTTCATTGATGCCGGTTGCATTGCCCGACGCATTTCCCAAGAGTTTTGCGCCGATAAAAGATGCGATCCATTCTATTGATACAGGAGAGGGAAACTGCATGATGTATGAATTTTTGCAAAGGTAGGATCGTTTCAATTCATAGAAATAAGAAGATAAACCACGATTTTTGGCCAGCTGCGCAATTTTTTTTTAGAAAAAAAACCACTTTTTTCCCTGTGAAACTGAATCATTCATCCAGGCGTCAAAAAATAATGATTGATAAAACATTTATATCATGGTAATGTATTGATGCTTTGAAATATCAGTGTTTTCAATAGTTTCAGCCGATCGGTATTTTTTGTTGATGATGATTGATGCGTAGAAATTTATTTTACTCACGCATATTTACAGAGATAAAAACAGGGTTCCTTATCCACAGGCAAAATAAAAATGTTAATAAAATAGTTGCAATTTTTTTTTTAGTTAGCAAAAATTATTTTTAATATTGTGTACGGGATTTTTCCCTGTACTTACTAACCCACCTATATAACAAAGCCCGGCTGAAGATCGCCGGGTTTTTTTTGCCTGTTATCCTGCCTTGAGATTTCCATACTACAGCTTTGAGATTATCATTGTGTCAATACAATAAACAACTACCTTGCACATCTATTAAATGAAAGTATATGCTTAAATCAATGACGGGTTTTGGCCGGGCGGAACAAACAGTAGGAGATAAAACTTTTTTGGTGGAAGTTAAAGCCCTGAATGGTAAGCAATTTGAATTGCAGCTAAAACTTCCGCCCTTATTAAGACCATATGAATTTGAGATACGCAATAGTATCCAGGAACAGTTGATCAGGGGAACTGTTGATTGCTACGTCAACATAAAACAAAATGGTACATCAAAGCCTGTTATTATCAATACAGATCTCATAAAAGCTTATTACGGGCAAATTGATCAGCTGGCTACTGAGTTAAAGATTGACACCAACTCTGTATTAAGTGCCTTGCTCCGTTTGCCGGAAGTTGTAAGTCCGAGTACAGAAGTAATGAATGAAGATGATTTTAAAAAATTCAATGAAGTACTGATGGGAGCGCTTAAAGAGCTCAACACACATAGGGAGGAAGAAGGCGCATCCCTGGAAAAAGATCTTTTAAAGCGAATTGTAATGATCAGGGAGCAGGAAGAAGCAATCCTTGTACTCGAACCAAAAAGAAAGACAAGAATCAAAGATGAGATTCACCAATTATTGAATGAGCATGTTGGACAGGAAAATATTGATCAGAACCGCATGGAGCAGGAACTTATCTATTACATGGAAAAAATTGATATTCATGAAGAACAGATCCGGCTGCGGCAACATTGCGAATATTTCAACGATATATTGAACAGTGCAGAAGTAAGCAAGGGAAAGAAATTATCTTTTGTATTACAGGAAATAGGAAGAGAGATCAATACCACGGGCAGTAAAGCCTACGATGCCGACATACAAAAATGCGTGGTGAAGATGAAAGATGAACTTGAAAAAGCAAAAGAACAAGTGCTGAATGCATTATAAAACCGCTTCAATAAACCTGATACCTTTGACGAATGACATTGCTTTCCAGATATAGAGTCCCGGGTTTTTCATGCCTTATTTCTTATTTATTATGTTTAGCCTCCTGCAGGCAAATAGATGTATTTGAAAAAAATACTTCTTTTTCAAAACATGAATGGAATAGTAAATCGCCTGCTACCGGCAGCTTTGTAATTGCCGATACCCTTTCCTATTACAATATTTATGTAGTGTTACGGCATACGGATGCTTATAAATACAATAACATCTGGCTCAATATAGGCCTGCAGGCGCCGGGGGATACAATGTATTTTCAAAAAGTAGACCTCGCCCTGGCAACAGACGCCAATGGATGGGAAGGAACAGGAATGGATGATATATGGGAATTGCGAAAGTTAATCAACGGCGAACCTAAAAGATTTAAAAAAACCGGTGTATATCAATTTAAGATCGTGAATATCATGAGAGATGATCCTTTGCTCCATGTAATGAGTGCCGGCCTCCGAATTGAAAAAGCACATTAAGCATTTATAAAAATTCCGTTTAAAACAAAACATTTCCTTATTTTATACGTTAAAAATGCACAATTTATACGGGTTGACATATCTTTACGCAGTTTTATAATACCAACTTAAATCTCAGAAAGTGAACCGTAAACTTTTTTTCTTTTTAATTACTGTAATCCTTTGCAATACCAGCATGGCCCAGGAAAATGATGGGTATTTACAACAGGGTGAATTCGGAATAACCGCCGGTGCCGCTCATTATTTCGGAGACCTCAATACAAGAGCAGGTTTGAACAGGCCTAAACCTGCTGTGGGATTATTTTTCCGTAAACAATTTGGAAATTATATCGGACTGAGGATTGCCGGAAGGTATGCCCAACTGGGATATAGTGATACATATAGTAAGAACGATTATCAAAAAACACGTAACCTCAGCTTTAATACAAATATTTTTGAGCTGACGATCCAGGGCGATTTTAATTTCTTTAAATATGTTCCTCATGATCCTTATTACAGCTTTACTCCATATGTAACCCTCGGCGTGGGGATTTTTACATATGACCCTTATACTTATTATAATGGTCAAAAAATATTTCTTCGCCCATTGGGTACCGAAGGACAAACAGGAGGATACCTTGGCCGCAAAGAATACAATACAATGTCAGTATGTATTCCTTTTGGTATAGGAATTAAATACAGCCTTACATCTAAAGTGAACCTTAGCTTTGAAGTATGCCAGCGCTTTACACTCACCGATTATCTCGACGATGTAAGCACTACGTATGCACCGAAAGATCCTTATTTCCCTGATGGCCCTACCGGCCCTTCACTGGCATATCTCCTGCAGGACAGGTCATATGAAATTGATCCGAATAACATGTTGAGCAGTGTTCCCGGACGCCAGAGAGGATGGAGCAAACAAAAAGATCAGTATGTGATTGCGGAAATCGGGATCTCTTTCAATATCGGAACCTATCATTGCCCAACGGCAGATTAACCTTTTATCATATTATATAATGAACCGTTGCAAACATGTAACGGTTTTTTTATTGCAGACCAATTACGGTAACGATCAGGAATAGCCGCTTTATTATAGGTGCCCGGTAATCTGCAAATAAATAATGGAGATTTTATTCCGCCTGTTCATATTATGCTAAAACGGTGATTTGGAGTGATTCTGCTAAATTTTGTTACTTTTGCCCCCCGAAACACGACAGTATTAATAAGGGGTATGAGCGTCAAAGAAATGATTGATACGAAGCGGCTTCCAAAGCATATTGCCATTATCATGGATGGCAATGGCAGGTGGGCGCAGGAAAAGGGCGAAGACCGTCTTTTTGGGCATCTCCACGGAGTTGAAAGTGTGCGGAATATAGTGGAAGGTGCGGCAGAACTAGGCATCAAATATCTCACATTGTATGCCTTCAGTACAGAGAACTGGGATCGACCCGAATATGAAGTAACAGGATTGATGGAATTACTGGTGGATACCATTCGCAAGGAAGTTCCCACGCTGAATAAAAACAATATAAAACTGCACGTGATCGGCGACATGTATATGCTGCCGGAATTTGCCCGGCAGGAATTGGCAGAAGCATTGAGTGAAACTGCCGGGAACACAGGGTTGAATCTTATTATGGCACTGAGTTACAGCAGTCGTTGGGAACTGATGAACGCCGTAAAAAATATTGCTACAGATGTAAAAGAAGGTAAACTATTGCCGGGAGAAATTACGCAAGACACCCTTGAACAATATTTAGCTACAAGTAATTTTCCAGATCCTGAACTAATGATCCGCACAAGCGGGGAATTCAGGATCAGCAATTTTTTATTGTATCAACTCGCATATGCAGAATTATATTTTACCAATACACGCTGGCCTGATTTTAGAAAAGAAAATTTATATGAAGCAATTATAGATTTTCAGCAGCGGGAACGCAGGTTTGGTAAAACAGGAGACCAGTTGAAACAGGAAACACCAAATCAACAATTTTGACAGGGTTGGAATATATTTTATGAATAAAAACAGGACGGCCGTTTTTTCTTTACGAATCAATGCAAGCCTTTCATTTAACAAATAGTTTTCATTAATGGGCTTAATTTGCCGCTCGTAAAAAATCATTTGATGCACAGGATTTACCAAAAACTTTTACTTACTGCAGTTCTTTTTTTATTCAGCCAAATTATTTTGGCTCAGGAGGTTAAAGATACTGTGCCTCCCGTATCCGTAAATCCGGCACTCGAAGCGATCTTCAGCTCAAAATATCCAAAATCATATACCATAGGAGGCATTACCGTTACCGGTTCACAGGCCTTTGATCCGAATCTCATCATCTCTATTTCCGGCATTGCCGTAGGCGATAAAATATTGTTGCCAGGATCTGATGTATTTGGAAAAGCCATTGCAAAACTGTGGAAGCAAAGCCTTGTGTCAAGTGTACAGATATATCTTACCAAACTCGAGGAATCAAATTTATTTATTGAGATAGAAATAAAAGAACGTCCACGTTTAATTGATTATAATTTTTTCGGTATAAAGCGAGGAGAAAAAGATGATCTCGAAACCAAAGTAGGGTTGGCTAAGGACAGGGTAGTAACGGAAAACATGAAATTAAGTGCAGTTGAAGCCATCCGCAAGTTTTATTATGAAAAAGGATACAGGAATGTAACTATCGAAACAAAAGAGAAAACCATCGAAGGTATTGCCAATGCAGTTTCTATTGACTTCTACATTGATAAAGGGAGCAAGGTAAAGATCAACTCGGTGAATTTTTCGGGTAATGAAATGGTAGATGATGCCAAATTAAAAAAGCAAATGAAGGGAACCAATGAGATGACGAAGTTTACCCTTTATCCTCAACGCCCGGTTTCTCCTTATGGTGATACTTCCCGCAATTATACATTCAGGCAATACCTGAAGGATGTTGGCTTTTTATCTGTTTCAAAAACAAAAGGACTTATAGATCCTTATTTCCGGTTCAAACTTTTTAAAGGATCAAAATTCAGCGAAACCAAGTATGAAGAAGACAAGGAAAAAGTGCTTGAATACTATAATGCCCAGGGCTTCAGGGATGCTGTGCTCGTTGCGGATACATCTATCATGAACAGCCACAATAATCTTGATATTCATATTAAGGTGGTAGAGGGACATAAATATTATTTCGGAAATATCGCCTGGAAAGGAAATACAAAATATTCTGATTCGTTGCTTAATGCTTTGCTCGGCATTCATAAAGGAGACGTGTATGACCTGGAATTATTGAATAAACGGCTGGGTAAACAATTAACAGCGGAAGGGGGCGATATCAGCAGCCTTTACCAGGATGATGGTTACCTGTTCTTCCGGCTAGATCCTGTAGAAACAGCCGTTTATAATGATACCATTGACTATGAGATCAGGATGACCGAAGGTCCACAGGCTACATATGGTAAAATAACTGTTACGGGTAATGACAAAACAAAAGACTATGTCATCATGCGGGAACTGCGTACGATACCGGGAGAACGCTTCAGTCGTTCCGACATCATACGTACCCAACGCGAACTTTCACAATTGGGTTATTTTAATCCTGAAAAGATCAACCCGAATATTATTCCTAATTCAGATAATGGGACTGTGGATATCAATTGGGAGGTAGAAGAAAAATCTTCTGATCAGCTCGAACTCTCCGCGGGATTTGGGGGCGGCATCGGTCTTACCGGAACACTGGGAGTTACTTTTAATAACTTCTCTATTAAAAATATCACGAAGAAATCTACCTGGGATCCATTGCCTTCGGGTGATGGCCAGAAGCTTTCTCTCCGGGCTCAATCTAACGGAAGAGCATATCGTTCTTATAATTTCTCTTTTACCGAACCATGGCTGGGTGGTAAAAAAAGAAATTCTTTATCTATAAGTTATTTCAATACCAAATATGCCAATGCAGTTGACCTTGCAACGGGTAGTTATTGCAAAGCATGTGGCGATACCTCTTATGTAAAGACGATTGGATTTGGTGTGTCACTGGGAAAGCAATTAAAATGGCCTGATGATTATTTCAGCCTTGTTTATTCATTGAACTTCCAGCAATACAAATTGAACAACTATGCTATTGGTGGTTTCAATGGCCTGGATAATGTTACTTCAAATAATATCAGTCTCAAGATTACGCTGAGCAGGTATTCGGCAGGACTTAATCCTATATTTCCAACGTATGGTTCTAATTTCTCGTTGAGTGGACAGTTCACGTTGCCTTATTCTTTAATAGGTATAACTTCCGGTACTGATAACAAGTATACTTTGCCGGAGTTTCATAAATGGCGCTTTAGCGGAGACTGGTATATCCCCATCGGAAGAGCAAGGGGAGCTGATAAGAATAAACAATTTGTACTAAGAGCCTCTGCGAAATATGGTTTTATCGGGAAGTACAATCAAAAACTGGATGTATCACCATTTGAACGATTCCAGCTTGGTGATGCAGGATTAAGTAATACACAGGCTTTGCTCGGGTATGATGTAATTGCACACAGGGGCTATCCTGTTTACAGCAGCTCGGATCCGAAAGTAAATCCTGATGGAATTACGCCTTCACAATATTTCACCATTTTCAATAAGTATACAGTAGAATTGCGTTATCCTTTCAGTACAAGTGCAAACAGCACTATTTATGGCCTGGCGTTCTTTGAAGCCGCCAATGGATGGTACAAGTTCAAGGATTATAATCCTTTCAAACTACGCCGTTCTGTAGGAGTGGGAATGCGTTTTTTCCTTCCCATGTTCGGCTTATTAGGTTTCGATTACGGAATTGGTATTGACCGGTATAACCAGTCAACAGGTTTGAAAGGCGCTGCTAAATTTACATTCATGCTCGGGCAGGAAGCAGAATAAACACCTGTCGGAATTTTTTATAATCGTACATCGGTAAAACATCATACAATGAAAAAAATAACAACGGTTGTTCTTTGCATTATTTTATTTTCTTTTGCCAGCAGTGCACAGCGTTATGCAGTGATTGATTCAAAATATATATTGGAAAAGATGCCTGAGTATAAAGATGCTCAAAAAAAGCTTGACCAGTTCAGTGATCTATGGCAGCAGGAGATAGATCAAAAACAGGCAGCGCTTGATAAGATGGTAAAAGACTTTGAAGCCGAGCAGGTGATGTTGCCCGATAACCTTAAGAAAAAGAGAGAAGATGAAATCTTTAACAAGGAAAAAGAATTGCGTGATTTGCAACGCAAACGCTATGGTTTTGAAGGCGATCTGTTCAAAAAAAGACAGGAATTGATCAAGCCTATACAGGATAAAGTATACAATGCCGTACAGCAACTGGCAGTAGAAAAACAATATGATTTTATCCTCGATAAAAGTGAAGGAATTACCGTTATCTTTGCCGACCCAAAATTGGATAAGAGCGAAGAAATACTAAAAACACTGGGTGTTAAATAATTCGCAATTACCGTTTTGAGTGCAACATACCAACATCATTTTATTACTCTTATAATAATATCAAAACAAGTAAACATTTAAAACACAATGAAAAAATTAATCGTAGCTGGTGCAATGGCGTTGGGAATTTTCAGTGCTTCTGCTCAAAACAAAATCGGCTATATCAATACAGATGAATTGATAGGGGTTATGCCTGAAGCTGAAAAAGCCGATGCAGAATTGAAAGATTACCAGGAATCATTGGCCCAGCAGGGACAGGATTTGCTGAAAGAATTTCATGCAAAAGACAGCGCTTTCTCTATTGATTCTGTAAAACAAAGTCCGAGCATGAAAGAGATCAAAAGAAATGAATTGTTCGCTTTATACCAACGTGTTCAGGGATGGAATTCACAGGCACAGGATATGTACCAGAATGAAGCACAGAAAAAAATTGCCCCGCTTCGTATGAAAGCACTGGATGCCATTAAAGCAGTAGCTAAAGAAAATGGATACAGTTATATACTTGATATTAATGCAGTCATCGTTGGACCCCCGGGGGAAGATGTATTGGCCCTTGTAAAAAAGAAACTCGGAATAAAAGATGAGCAACCAAAGCCGGCAGCAACAAAACCAGCTCCAGCTAAAAATTAAAATAAATTCCTTATAAAGTATCGGCCACCTGTATAAAACGGGTGGCTTTCTTATTTTTGAACAATGAAATATCAGCCGATCGGCATATTTGACAGTGGCTATGGCGGATTAACCATCCTCAAAGAAATCGTGTATACCTTGCCGCAATATGATTACCTGTATCTGGGTGATAATGCACGATCACCTTACGGAACGAGGAGTTTTGAAACAGTGTATGAATACACGCTTCAAAGTGTGAAATGGTTTTTTGAACAAGGTTGCCCGTTGGTAGTACTGGCTTGTAATACCGCTTCTGCAAAAGCATTGAGAACGATCCAGCAGAATGATCTCCCATTAATTGATCCGGTCAAAAGAGTGTTGGGAGTCATTCGTCCCACTTCAGAGGTCATTGGTAATTATAGTAAATCGGGGCATGTGGGAGTAATGGGTACGAGTGGAACTGTTCAATCAGGATCCTATCTTATCGAGATCAAAAAATTTTTTCCTGCAATAAAAGTTTCCCAGGAGGCATGCCCGATGTGGGTACCATTGGTAGAGAACAATGAATTCAACGCTGAGGGTGCTGATTATTTTGTAAAAAAGAATATTGACAATCTTCTTCAAAAAGATTCCGCTATTGATGCCGTATTACTGGCCTGCACTCATTATCCTTTATTAATGGATAAGATAAAGCAGTATATCCCGGGCGGGATTGATATCATTTCGCAGGGCACCATCATTGCTAAGAGTCTTAAAGACTATCTTTCCCGCCATGCAGAAATTGAAACAAAATGCAGCAAAAATGGTGGAAGACAGTTCTTTACCACCGGAGAGATTAGAGACTTTAATAATCATGCAAGCCTGTTTTTTGGAGAGGATATTCATGCAGAACGGGTGATTTTACCCTGAAATCAGGCAAAAAAATGCCTTTTCATTTCAATGTTTAGAGTGAAAACCCTACCTTTGCCGTCCTTTCACAAGAAGCCGGGATGGTGCCTGGCTGATCGGGATAAGAAACAATATTTGTAAAAGGAAAAATAATCAACAATGCCAGGTAAAAAAAGAACCTACCAACCCCATACCCGCCGCAGGAAGTCAGTACATGGTTTCCGTAAGCGTATGCAGGATGCAAATGGCCGCAAAGTATTGGCCAGCCGCAGGGCAAAAGGACGTCACAGACTCACGGTTTCTGACGAGCATGGTTCAAAAAAATAAACTGATTCTTCCGTTTTATTTTACAGGAGATGAAATTGTATACAGCCCTTGCAACAGCGGGGGCTTTTTTAATTTTGCCCGCGAATCACTAATACAAAATAGTTGAGCAGTTCCCCACGATATTTTTTACGAAAGGAAGATAAGCTGAAGAGCCGCAAAGCCATTGATCAATTGTTCAGTTCAGGCAGGCAATTCTCTAACTACCCGTTTAAGGTGATATGGATATCAAAAAATGAAAATGCTGTCTTGCAGGCTGGTGTTGGAGTAAGCAGTAAGTCATTTAAAAAAGCGGTAGACCGCAACAGGATCAAACGACTCATGAGAGAAGCATATCGCCTTCAAAAACACTACCTGCAGGATCATCTTACTGAAAAGAAACAACAGCTTTCGGTGTTCATATTGTATACCGGTAAAGAACTGCCCAGGTATGAAGTGGTATATGAAAAACTAGGCGCCATATTGAAAAGGCTGATAAAATTAACCGATGCAAACGATCAAAAGGCTGCTTAGCCTGCCATTCATAGTATTGATCAAACTGTATCAATGGATACTTTCTCCAATACTGGGGCCCAAGTGCCGGTTCACACCAACATGCTCACAATATGGAATAGCCGCTTTTAAAAAATACGGACCCATTAAAGGTTTATGGCTTACCATCAAAAGAGTAAGCAGGTGTCATCCATGGGGCGGACATGGATATGATCCATTACCCTAAAATGCAAAAGCTGAATGTTGTACTGGAGTACAAGAGTGCGACCTGCGTGCCGGCGCAACTAAAGTTCAAGTAGATACAAAAGCCTGGAAACAAAAATCCCACAAAGACGCACTACATTATTCTTCTTTAGATACAGCCTTGTGGGAATAGCTAGCCTACTTCGCGGCAGAAAATCTTTCTGCAACTTTATTCCAGTTCACCACGTTCCAGAAAGCAGCAAGATAATCTGCACGCTTATTCTGGTATTTTAAATAGTATGCATGTTCCCAAACATCTGCACCGAGGATGGGTGTACCTTTTACTTCTGCAACATCCATTAATGGATTGTCCTGGTTGGGAGTAGAACTTACTTCCAGTTTTCCATCTTTTACGATGAGCCATGCCCAGCCACTTCCAAAGCGTGTCATACCTGCCTGGCTGAATTTTTCTTTGAATCCATCAAAAGAACCGAATGCAGTATTGATAGCATCCGCTAAAGCACCTGAAGGGGCACCACCCGCATTTGCAGCCATACTTTCCCAGAAAAATGTATGATTCCAATGGCCGCCACCATTATTGCGTACAGCGGGACTTATACTGCCTGCTTTTTTTACAAGGTCTTCCAATGAAGCGGTTTCATTTGGGCTTCCGGCGATTGCTTTATTGAGATTATCTACGTACGCCTGGTGATGCTTCCCATGGTGGATCTGCATCGTCTGTGTGTCAATATGTGGTTCCAATGCATCATATGCGTAGGGAAGTGGTGCTAATGTAAAAGCCATAGTCTAAAGTTTTATGTGATTGAAAATATATTATTCTAATGGAGTACAAAATTAAGGCCTGATATGACAATGTAATTACGATACACGTAAAACTATCGCAGCTTTTGAAAAAACTTTTTCATTAAACTGGCACATTCTTCTTCCAGTATGCCGCCAGTTATAACCGTTTTAGGATGGAATGGATTATTGTTTCCCGTTGAGCGGCGGTAACCATTCTTTTCATCATGTGCTCCAAAAACCACCCGGCTTATCTTACTCCAGTATAAAGCACCGCAACACATCAGGCAGGGTTCAATCGTTACATACAAGGTTGCTTCAGGCAAATATTTACTTCCCAAATGCTGGTATGCTGATGTAAGCGCTAAAATCTCTGCATGTGCAGTGCTGTCATTCAGTAATTCCACCTGGTTATACCCTTTTGCAATAATAGTATCCTTCATCACAAGAATGGCTCCAATAGGAACTTCTTCTTTGTCGAATGCTTTTTGTGCTTCCACGAGCGCCACCTTCATATATTGTTCATCGCTCATTAATTGTTTGCTAACTTTAAAAACAAATTTAAGGCAATGGTTTCTCTAAACGAATTAAATGCACTCAGGGATTTTTTCAATACCGGCGCCACTAAGCCGTATCATTTTCGTAAGGAGCAATTGCTTAAGCTGAAAACTGCACTTCAAAAATATGAACAGGAGATTTATGCAGGATTGTATGCAGATCTTAAAAAAAGCCCCGAAGAATGCTGGATCACAGAAAATGGTTTCCTGTTGTCGGAGATCAGTCATGCATTGAAGCGATTAAGCGATTGGATGGAGCCTCAAAAAGTAAAAACCAACCTGGTCAATTTCCCATCATCAAGCTTTGTTTTGCACGAGCCGCTGGGCGTTGTATTGATCATTGGCCCCTGGAATTATCCTTTGATGTTGCTGTTAACACCACTGGTGGGCGCTATTGCTGCAGGGAATTGCGTAGTGCTTAAATCATCAGAACATGCACCGGCTACCAGCATGATTATGAAAAAAATAATCGAATCCTGTTTTGAAAAAAACTATGTTCTTTTTGTAGAAGGAGAAGGGGCTAAACTGGTGCCCGCGATGATGAACGATTTTATTTTTGACCACGTGTTCTTTACCGGCAGCACAACAATTGGAAGAATAATTTTCCAGGAAGCTGCAAAAAATCTTGTACCGGTGACATTGGAACTGGGAGGCAAGAGTCCTTGTGTAGTTGAATCAGATGCAGCCATAGAAATTGCCGCCAAACGAATTGTCCTCACGAAATTTTCCAATGCGGGGCAAATGTGCGTAGCACCTGATTACCTCCTGGTACATTCCTCCAAAAAAAAAGCACTCATCAATAAGATGAAACAGGTGCTAAAAAATTTCTTTGGCGAAAATGCAGCAACAAGTTATAATTATGGAAAGATAATTAATGAAAGACAATTCGATCGCATTATTAAATACATGGATGATGGAAATATTGTTTATGGTGGCCGGCATGACAGAACAACGCTCTATATTGAACCAACGATACTTGACGATGTTCCAATAAATTCCGCGGTGATGAAGGAAGAAATATTCGGGCCTGTTTTACCGGTACTCTCATTTGAAACAATGAAAGAAGCAGTAAGCATTATTGAAAAGAATAAAAATCCACTTTCATTTTATGTGTTTACTTCAAGTCATAATATAGAAAAAGAATGGCTTGATAAAGTATCTTTTGGTAGTGGCTGTGTAAACAATGCGAGCTGGCAGTTAACCAACCCTAATCTTCCTTTCGGCGGAAGGGGTTTCAGTGGAAGCGGCCAATATCATGGTAAATATAGTTTTGATACATTCAGCCATAAAAAAGCAATCCTTAAAACTCCCACCTGGTTTGATCCTGCAATTAAATATCCACCCTTTAAAGGGAAACTCAAATTGTTTAAATGGGTGGTACGATGACTTTACGGCAACAATTTTTAAAGATTATATATCCATTATGGCGATGGTATAACAATTATTTTTCATCGGGAGGACTTTATGTAGAAAATCATACAAAAGCAAAACTGTCTTTCCACTCATTAAAGGCGATGCGTAATGACGGGAGCATGGTTGATTTTAAAACTTTCAAAGGGAAAAAGATTCTCATTGTAAATACTGCTTCTGATTGTGGCTACACCGGCCAGTTGCGGGATCTTGAAAAATTGTATCGGGCATTTGCTGGTAAAATAGAAGTGATCGGGTTTCCTTCCAATGATTTTGCCCAGCAGGAAAAAAGATCAGATGAGCAAATAGCGATCTTTTGTAAAAAAAATTATGATGTAAGCTTCCCGCTTATGAAGAAAGGCAATGTAAAAAAAGGAGAAAGACAGCAGGAAGTATTTAAATGGCTTACCAACAAAGAGCTAAACGGGTGGAATGATAAATTGCCCTATTGGAATTTTTGTAAATATATTAGGTAGATGTGTAGTCAAGACATAAGTATTGATTTACACAAGGTTAATTAATGATATAAAACTACTTATTTATAAAAAAAGTTGTAAAAATATTTGGCTTCTTCGTTTTAATTTGTATATTTGAAGTAAATTACAAATTATGGCAAATGTAGCCGCTTCATCTACTGACATTCTTTCTGAAATAAATGCTAAGGAACAAGAAGTAAAAGAGCTTGAAGCCAATTTAGCTAAAACAAAATTTGAACTACAAGAATTAAAAAGAATAAACGCCGCTAATGTTACTATTGGCTGGAAAGAATCAATTAAATGGTGTCTGAATGTAGACGCTGAAAATCCCTTTTACTTCGTTAAAACGCCTGCATTCGTCGCTAAATGTATTGCGTCCAAGCATGGCGTTGAAATTACAAGGGACATAAAGAACAAAATATCTACTACTCTCTCTATAATGTTTAATCAGGGGCTTATTGGAAAAATTAACCATAACGGCAAGAGCTTTTATGGTATTGCAGAATTATTTAAAAAGGATTTAATAACCTTAAAGCCCGATTATGCTAAGGTAGTAGATGAATTAAACAAGTATCAATAAAATGAAAAAGAGCCTAAACTTTTCGACGGTCGGCTCTCTCTCATTAGTTATTTAAAAACGGGTTGCTCAGATTAGACGGTTTTGGATTCTCAGCCGGAAACCGAAGGGTTTGAATCCCTTGCAATCCATTCTTTTTACTATCATAAAGGTAGTAAAATTCATTGGTAAAAACAAGTAAAAACTACTTTTATGAAGCGATTAACGATTGAAGAATTTAGAGCAAAGTACAGCACTAATGATGCTTGCCTACACAGAATCTTTGAGTTAAGGTATAAGAATTTGGTTTGTCCCAAATGTGAAAGCGACAATGAATTTACAAGGGTTAAAGGTCGCAGGTCTTATCAGTGTCCTTCCTGCTCTTATCAGATTTACCCCACGAATGGAACTATCTTCCAAAAAACCACAACGCCGCTTACCTATTGGTTTTACGCCATCTATTTGCAGACTGTTACACGTAATGGAGTTGCCGCTAAAGAACTGGAAAGGCAATTGAATATATGCTATAAGACAGCATTAAGAATGAACCATCAAATAGAAATACTTTCATCTAAAGGAAAGCCTGATACATGGTTTACGGGCGTAATTCAAGCCGATGAATGCTTTATAGGAGGTCTTAATAAGAATCGTCATGCAGATAAGAAAATAGAGGAATCGCAGGGACGTTCTACGAAAGATAAAACGCCAGTATTCGGAATGGTTGACCTTAAAGGTAACGTATCGGCTCATGTGGTTCCTGATACAACAGGAAATACATTAAAGGGTTTAATTGATAAACACGTTGACAAAAACAATTCGATTGTAGTTACCGACGAATGGTTAGGATATGCAAAATTGAAAGAAGAATATCAGCACGTAATTATTAAACACATAGAACAGGAATATGTTAGAGGTGGATTCCACAATAACACAATAGAAGGGTTTTGGAGCCAATTAAAACGCACTATCAAAGGAACTCATATCCACGTTTCACGCCGTCATTTACAGAAGTATGTTGATATGGTTGCATTCAGGCACATGAACAGAAAGAAGCAAGATGAAATGTTTGAAATTATTTTGAGCCACGTTGTTTAACTGCTTTCTTTAAAGCCTTTTCAAATAGGGGCTTGTTGTTTTTATTTGTTTTCTTACCCTTGATAAACTGTTCAAAGTTCTTTGATACTTCTGCCATTGTTTTGTCTTTCTTTTCCATGTCACTAAGTTACTAATCATTATTTAAACTTGGTTTTGTTCACTATGCCTCTAAACAGAGATAAATAAGGTTGATACATTTTATCGTACAATGCCCTATTTGACATATAAGTGAACATAATCATTACTATTCTTCTTTTATATATAAAGTAGGTCTGAATTGAAAAATGAGAATGTGCCTCATCATCGGTATTGCCCATTACTATTTCCCCCGCATTAACACCATTCACTTTAAATTGTCTTGAAGAAATATACTTATATCTTCCATCGTTTTTAGTTAATATTTTAAGACCCTCAGTAGTTAACAATAACTTGGCATCCGCATCTGTAGTTCCAGGTTTCAATGTATCTATTATTAAGTTTTGGAAAACTATCATCCCTTTCTCCGTATGACGAAGTTTTATTACTTCATTATTAATTGAAGAAGGGAACACTTCCCAATCGCATGGGGACGATATTTTAATTACTAAGTATCTGGATTTTTCGTTTCCAGTTTGTATCTCACATAGATTATTCAAAAATGAAGATGGTGATGTTTGAGAAACACATTTTATACTGATAAAAAGTAATAATAAAAATTTCATTTTATACGTTTAAAGTTAAGAAGATAGCCAATGTATTTTTCTGTTTTTACTAATTGGTATGCACCTACATAATCCCATTGATAGTAACATTTTTCAAACGTTGCATATACAATAAATTCTCCTGTCTTTCTAAAAGAAACAGTTCCCTTTTTAGCATTTACATCCGCTACAAAATCTTTAAAATTATTCAGCGATGGTTTTAATAAAAAGGCTATCAGAATAAGTATAGCAACAGAAATGAAGAAATATTTTATGTATCTCATAATAATATAGTATTCCTCAAATAGCCCCTTATTGATATACCGAATAAAAAAGCGTGGGACAATAAAGCTATCGGAGGAGGGGTACTGCGAAGAACCCACAGATTTCAATAGACAATAAAGCCCACGCCTGAACGTGAGCGTTATCGCTAAATTTTATGAAACCCGTAAGGTTGTAGGGAATTTGAATTTCGCAGTTTTCTCCTCCCTAAAAAATTAGCTTAACGCTTTAAAAAATTGACTTTAAAAGTAATACTTAGATTTGACAATTAAAAACCCGCCATTTTGAACGTATTTTACGATTTTGAGATAGCAGATGCCCCTTACAAAAGAAAGCTTTCCCCATTAGTTAAAACCCTAACTGAAGAATTGAGAATGTTTATAGAAGGTAGGTTATCTGTATTCGCTGATACTATGAAAAAGCAGGAAGAGTTTTTTGGTTCAAGGGTTGAAATACGGATACTTTCTCCACAACCGGGATTATTTTTCAATAATTATGCGCCCTCTTTGGTAAAGAAAATGGTAACAGTTTTCAGCGATACTGATATGGATTATATAAACAAAAAGCTAAGTGATATTTGCGGTTCGTTTCTTAATTGATAAAAAGGCACATCTACTTGGATGGGCTAGTGGCATATTTTTTATTTTAAGCCACTGTTCATTAGTCATTCCCTTTTTTAGGCAATACTCATAGGTTATATCGTAGGCAAATAGATTCCTATCCAATTTGGATTCTTCTTTTTTTTGTCCTTGTAGCGGTATATTTGTGTCTTGAGTACACATGTGCCATATATTATTGATGAAGATGGAAATCTCACCCATTTTTTTGGACCGGCCGCAAATCCGGTGGGAGAAAGAATGAAACAGGCATATGAATGATGGCCGTTATTTTATAAAGAACATTTTTCGTGGTAGTTGATGATCTCAATAGGGCTGTGCTCAAATTCATAGTCCCTGTAGTATTCACTCACCTGGTCTAATACTTCATTGATCGCTTCAGGACTATTAAGTGTAACCAGTTTATAGCGGAACTCTTTTATATTGGGCAATCCTTTAAGGTAATTGGTATAGTGCCTGCGCATTTCATTGATGCCTACAATCGCTCCTTTCCATTCAACTGATTTGCGCAGGTGCTTGCGGCAAACAGTTATTCTTTCTTCAAGAGTAGGAGCAGGCAATATGATCCCTTCTTTTATATATGTTTTTATTTCGCGGAATATCCAGGGATAACCAATGGCTGCACGCCCGATCATAATGCCATCTATACCATAACGGTTTTTATATTCCAGCGCTTTTTGCGGACTATCAATATCACCGTTACCAAATATTGGAATATGAATGCGTGGATTGTTTTTTACTTTACCGATCAGTGTCCAGTCAGCTTCCCCTTTGTACAACTGGCAACGCGTTCTGCCATGAATGGCAAGTGCCTTGATGCCGATGTCCTGTAGTCTTTCTGCCACCTCTTCGATATTCTTTGTTCTATCATCCCAGCCAAGCCTTGTTTTTACGGTTACAGGAAGTTTAGTGCTTTTTACTACCGCTTCTGTCAGACGAACCATCAGGTCAATATCTTTTAATACACCTGCGCCTGCTCCTTTGCTCACCACTTTTTTTACAGGGCATCCGAAATTAATATCAACAAGGTCGGGGTTAACTGTTTCGCATATGCGAGCGCTCATTGCCATTGCTTCTTCATCGCCGCCAAATATTTGTATCCCAAAAGGTCTTTCTTCCTCACTGAAGTCAAGTTTTTGCCTGCTCTTAATGGCATCACGGATCAAACCTTCGCTGCTGATGAATTCGCTGTACATGAGATCGGCGCCGTTGTCTTTGCATACCGACCTGAACGGTGGATCGCTGACATCCTCCATGGGCGCCAGTAATAGCGGGAATTCAGGTAATTCGATATGACCTATTTTCGGCATAGCATTCTCTTTGTATATTGCGGGTGCAAATTTACAATTTATCACTGGTGTATGCAATATAAAAGTGTCAAAGGTTTTAGCGGGATGGCCCAATTGGGAGTGTTGCTGGTATTCACAGGTGCAGGCTTTGTGTTAACAGCAGTGGCCCAGTTGATTATAGCTTTTAAAATGGTTCCGGAAGGCACTTCGTTTAGCCACCTCGGTGATGCATTGATGGAAGCGATGAAAGACCCGAAAAATATTGGGCTTTCCCGTCTGCTGCAGGTTATAGGTACATTTTTTTTGTTGTGCATTCCTGCAATATTTTATTCATGGATATGCAATGGCCGCAACAGTTTCTGGCTTGGCTTTAACAGGTATCTCAACGTTTACCAGGTATTGATAGGTTTCCTCATCATTTTTACCGCCAACATCATGGCAGCACCATTGGAAGACCTAGTAAAAACAGTCGTGGTACATTTTCCATCCCTGAACCATACAGCTGGTGATCTTGAACGAATGTATAATGACCAGGTTACACAAATAAGCAATTTAACAAGCTGGCCCGAATTTTTAATGGCGCTTTTGATCATGGCTTTTTTTCCTGCGATGTTTGAAGAACTTTTTTTCAGGGGAGCACTGCAAAACCTGCTCGTACGTTGGTGGAAACGTCCTGTCGTGGCCATCATATTTACATCGCTTGTATTTAGTCTCATCCATATGTCAATATATCTTTTTCTCAGCAGGGCTGCCCTTGGTTTTGTATTGGGATATATGTATTATAAAACAGGAAATATATGGGTGAATATCATAGCGCATTTTTTAAACAATGCCATTGCAATAACTCAAATGTTCATTTTAAGCCGTGCCAACAAGACAGCCGATATTAATGAGCTGGATCCCAAACTCGATTGGTGGTGGGCATTGGTAGCTATTGTTATACTCGCCCTGTTATTTAAACTGCTTTCCCGTTATTCCGATAAAAACAAGGTTAAAATTTTCAGCCGGGAACAGGAGCTAACGGTAAAAGGAAGTACGGGTAATCCTTTTGCGAATTCAAATTAATTGCGTGGCCATCCATCTTCAAACTCTTAAGACAAGATCATTAACTGCAGCGGTATTTGTTGTAGTGATGTTACTGGGTTTGTTGTACAATTTGTGGGCATTCATCATTCTTTTTTCGATCATTCATATCGGTTGCTGGATGGAGTATTTGAAAATTGTCGGAACAATCCATTCAGTAAAGATCAATAACGCGATTAAATGGTTATTTGCTGTTTGCGGTTTCACCATGATGATCATTTTTGGATTGCAACACCAGTGGGATGATGTGTCAAAGGAAGTATTTCGTTTTATGATTGGTCTTAAAGTATTATTTTGGCTGTTGCTGGCTGGTCTTTTTGTATTTGTTATTCAGAACACTCAAATATCCATCAAAGCAAAATGGATGATCTTTGCCGGGTTTTTTTATATCTCTTTGCCATTTACACTCCTGTTATACATCAGAACTTCTTATCCTTTAGGGCTGGATCACCAGGTAACCGGTTTTGGAAAAATATATATTTGTGCCATTATCTTTTCCATATGGATCAATGATACGATGGCATATATCGTTGGATCATTGATCGGGAAAACACCGTTCTCCAGTATATCTCCAAAAAAAACATGGGAAGGAACTTTGGGTGGCGCTATATTATGTATAGTGGTGATCAGCTTATTGGGAAGCACACTTGCCATTACTAAAATGATTCCATGGTATTATTGGGCGTCTGTCGCCGCGATCTGCGCTGTGTTTGGAACTGCAGGTGATTTGCTTGAAAGCAAATTGAAACGCATGGCAAATATTAAAGACAGCGGCCACATCATGCCGGGGCATGGAGGATTCTTAGATCGCTTTGATTCTTTACTCATTGCAACTCCATTTGCGTGGTTATACTATGTATTAAATTAACCAGTTCATAATTTAAAAAACCAACGGCTGATCGTACATTTGCGGTTTAATTCAAAGTATTGATGACTATACACAGGGAAGGATATAAGACCATTGCGCTCGTTACACTCATTGCAGGTGTGATCAATATTATACTTTTTTGGTCGCTTGATGAATCGCTTGCATGGCTTTGTTATGCCACTGTATTTATTTCCATTATTTTCGTTTTGTTCATTGTTTCTTTTTTCCGGATACCTTCCAGGAAACTTATGAGCAATGAAAACAATATCGTTGCACCGGCAGATGGAAAAGTTGTCGTGATTGAAGAAGCCTTCGATGAGGAATATTTCAAAACAAAGCGATTGCAGGTTTCAATTTTTATGAGTCCGGCCAATGTACATGTTAACCGCAATCCAATCAGTGGCAAGGTTGTATACAATCAATATCATAAAGGAAAGTATCTCGTAGCGTGGAACCCTAAATCATCTACAGAAAATGAAAGACATTCCGTGGTGATCAGGGAAGCAAACAGGGAAGTGCTGGTAAAACAAATTGCCGGGGCGTTGGCAAAGCGCATTATAAACTATCTCGAGATAGGACAGCAGGTTGAACAAGGTAATGAGATGGGTTTCATCAAGTTTGGCAGCAGGGTGGACCTGTTATTACCAGTAGGTACAAAGCTAAATGTATCGCTGAATCAAATGGTAAAGGGTGGAGTAACCGTAATTGCGAGTTGGTAAGTTTATTTTAACAATTTAGCTTCAGTATATAATAATTTTAAGCCATACTTTTACGTTCTAAGTCAACATCAAATTTTATTACATGAAAAAATTATTCTTACTCGCAACAGCTGTTTTACTGGTTACCGGCGTTTCATTTGGAAATACAGATAAAGGGAAAAAGAAAAAATGTGCAAAGGGTACAAAATGCTGTCATCATGGAGCCAAATGCTGCAAGGACAAAACCAAGACTGTCAAACTGTAATTTGCGTGTAGCCTGGAAAACGAATGTACGCCTCTCTTTATGGGAGGCTTTTTTTATGTAGGCTTAGAAAATATTTTCCAGTTCGCTGAGGTGTGTAACAATATATGTTGGTTTGAGATGGGTAGTTGCGCTGATATGATTTACAAATATGCTGTCCATACTTGCATTCATAGCACCTTGTATGTCTGCTTCAAGGTTGTCGCCGATCATAATGGATTCTTTCAGATCTGCCTTTGCTTTTTCCATGGCATATTCAAAGATCTGTTTATCCGGTTTTACACAGTTGCTTGACTCCGATGTAATCACTTCAGTAAAATAATTATCCAGGTTGCTGTTACGTAACTTATTCCATTGTGTTTTTTCAAACCCGTTTGTAATAAGATGAAGTATATATCCTTTTCCTTTCAGGTAATTCAGGATCTCTGTTGTATAAGGGAACACTTCTTTTTTGGTAGGCAACAGTTCCAGGAACCGGCCGCTTAACTGCCTGGCAAGTCCTTCATCGCCGATCTTAAATTCAAGCAGCGTGCGCCACATTCTTTTCCATTTGAGATCGTCGGCACTGATAAACCCTTTTTGAAACCGGTCCCAAAGCAATTGATTGTGATAAATATACCTTGTATAAAAATCATCGAAATACGGCGTCACTTTCGACTCCAGTTCAAATTCATGATAGATGTCTATCAATGTATTTTTTGCATTGGTGTCAAAATCCCATAGCGTATGATCCAGGTCAAAAAAAAGATGCTTATAGGAGTGCATGGGGCCCTTGATTTAATATAAATGAACGATGATTACCTTTACAACGTAGCGCAAAGGTACTTATTATAATTTTTTAAAACTTTTGATATGAATGTGATCATTACCGGGGCGAGCAGGGGTATTGGAAAAGCCATTGCAATGGTTTTTGCAGAAGCGGGGAATACCCTTATTCTTAATTCCCGGAATGCTGAAAACCTGGAACAGGCAAAAAATGAGATCAAAGGCATGTACCCATCCATCGAAGTTCATATTCATGCGGGAGATATATCACAGAAAAAAGAAGCTATTGCCTTTGGCAGGTTTTGCCTTGAAAAGGGGTCACCCGCTGTGCTTGTGAACAATGCAGGCATTTATATTGGAGGAAATTGTTTTGATGAACCCGATGGAGCACTTGAATCCATGATGAACATCAACCTGTATAGTGCATATCATGTAACCCGTGCATTGGTTCCTGCCATGATTCAAAATAAGCGTGGCCACATTTTTAATATTTGTTCAATAGCATCATTGCATGCGTATGATAGGGGCGGAGGATACAGTGTAAGCAAATTTGCGATGAATGGATTCAGCCAAAACCTTCGCCACGAATTAATGCCATATGGCATTAAAGTAACAGCTGTATTCCCCGGGGCAGTGTTAACCGACACATGGGAGAATTTCGATAACAGCGATCACCGTATAATGGAATCATCTGATGTTGCGAAAATGATTATTGCCTGTACACAGCTTACTGCACAGGCCGTTGTAGAAGAGATCACGCTTCGCCCTCTCTTTGGTGATTTATAATTAACAGTTTATTGTCTTTTACTTTAGGATAAGCGGAACAGGGAGCCCGGCTATATGTTCTATTTTTGTGCCTGCGCCAACGGAGTATGAATATATTTTTTAGAAAGATATTACTGGCCTGCCTCGTATTGATTTCGACGGGGATATCTGCAACAGCCCAGGTGGGATTATCAGCCATGGCAACTCCCTCAGAAGTTGGCCTCGATGAATATTTTAATTTCAAAATCATTATTGAAAATACCACTGATGTAAAAGACCTTACTGTACCGTCGTTTCCATACTTTACCGTAATAGGCGAACCTTTAAAAGAAAGTGGAGTGAATTCCATCAATGGAAATGTTACCAGGTATATTGCGGTTGTATTTACCTTAAAGCCTACCCATACCGGCAAATTCAGCATTCCACCTGCATCTGCAAGGCTAAACGGAAAATTATATAAGAGCAACCTGGTGATGGTCACTGTTTCCAGGCAATCATCCGTAAATACTAATTCACCTTTTGCTTTTTTGGATCCTGCACCATCTCCCACGCCCACTCATGATTACAGCGATTATATTCTTCATAAGGGAGAAAACATTACGGAGAAAGTTAACAGGAACATGGTACTGAAACTTGAAGTTGATAAAACCACCTGCTATGTAGGAGAACCTGTTGTGGCTACCTATAAATTATATACCCGTTTGAAAAGTGAAAGCAAGCTTTCTCAGAATCCTTCCTTTAATGGATTTTCGGTGGTGGATCTTACACAAGGGAATGGTATGAACTATTCAACAGGGGAATTGAACGGCAAACAATATAATGTGTATGTGATCAGGAAATCACAATTGTATCCATTACAATCCGGGTTGATTGAACTGGAGCCTGCAGAACTGGAAAATAACCTGCAATTCATTAAAGAAGGATATGCTGCCAGGCAAAGAAATGATCTCAGCAATTTTTTTGATGATCTTTCTATGGGATTACCACCTGATGCGATCGTGAACCAGATGGTAGTGCTCAAAAGCAAACCCGTAAATATTACTGTAAAACCATTGCCCGAAGAAGGGAAACCATCATCTTTTAATGGTGCTGTAGGAAATTTTACATTGGATGTTTCCCTGGAGAAGAACAAATTTTCCACCGATGAAGCAGGGATGCTTTCGGTTACGATCAATGGAAGTGGCAATATGCAATTGCTGACCGCTCCTGAAATAGAATGGCCAACTGGTATTGAAGCATTTGATCCGAAGATATCAGACCAGCTTAATAACAACAGTATTCCTATCAGCGGAACCAAGACGTTTAGTTTTCCTTTTGCAGCAAATACAGCAGGTGAATATATCATTCCTCCTGTACGATTTAGTTATTTCGATCCTAAAGAAGGTAAATACAAAATGGTTGATTCAAAACCCATCCCGTTCTCTGTAAGTAAAGGACCAGGTAATAATATCGCATTTACGGGACATGTGGTTCACAAATCACCTGCAGGTTTCGTGAATAATATTTTCAATCATCGTTGGTGGATCGTTGTATTCATTGGCATAATGATCATTACAGGTCTTATTATATGGTTGTTGCGTGAAAGAAAAAGCACTCCTGTGCCTGAGCCGGTTGTTAAACATGAAGACAGTCAATTATCGTTATTGCTGGAAGAATCTACCATTAACCAGCAGAATCCATTTGCAAAAACCGAGCAATGCCTGGCAACAGAAGAGTGCCAGGAGTTTTATACGATCCTGAACACTGAACTGAAAAATTATTTAGCCCATAAATTTTTGCTCGATCCCCACGAGATCAACAACTCATCAGTAGCTGCTATGATGGACCAGCGGGGAATATCAAATGAAACAGTTTTGCAACTCCAGTCATTGATGCGGGAGATCGAATGGCAATTGTATACGCCATTTGAAAGAACGGAAAAGATGAATGAATTATACCAGCAGGCATTGCAGCTTTGCCAAACCATCAATATGTACAGCATCAGGGTTCTGTAAACTTGTATCCCACGCCTCTTACGGAATGAAAAAACAGGGGATTGCGGCTATCATCCTCGAAATATTTTCGAAAGCTGAGAATGAAATTATCAATCGTTCTTGTAGTAGGATAAACATTATAACCCCAAACCGCCTGCAGGATCTTTTCTCTTGTCACCACCTCATTTTTATTTTCAATCAGCAGCTTCAGGAGCATCGCCTCTTTTTTTGTGAGCGTGATCTTATCTCCTTTTTTGTTTACACATTCCAATGCTTTAAAATCAATCCTGTTCTTACCGAATTCATATACTTCAGGCAAAGGAGCTTTTGTGGAGATACGTTCATTTTTCTTAATCAGCTTATCAACCCTTAAAAGCAGTTCTTCCAGGTTAAAAGGTTTGGTTAAATAATCATCTGCTCCTTTTTTCAATCCCAACACGCGATCGGCGCTGCTGTTGCGGGCGCTTAGAATGAGTACAGGAATAGGTATGTTTTGAAGGCGGATATTCTCCACTACAGCAATTCCATCCAGTTCAGGAAGCATTACATCAAGAATGATAAGATCGAAATGTTCCTGGCGCAACATCTTTAATGCTTCTGCGCCATCATAACTACTGCTCACTTCATAACCTTCGAGTTCTAGATTGAGCTTGAGAGCCTCCTGCAAATTTTCTTCATCTTCTACCAGTAATATGGAATATTTTTTCTGACTCATTATACAACCTGTTTTATCTCCACTACAAATATGGCACCTTTTGGCTGATTGTTGCGGATGATTATGCTGCCATGATGTACCGATACGATCCTGTTCACCAAATACAATCCAAGCCCGGTTCCTTTTGCCCGCCGCGTAGCATCATTGCCGGTGCGGTAAAATTTTTCAAACACTTTTTTCTTTTCAGATTCATCAATCCCCGGGCCTTCGTCCTTTACAGCAATCAATGCGTGGTTGTGCTCGCTGCTCAGCATTATAGATAACGAAGATTCTTTCGGTGAATATTTAATGGCATTATCTATAAGATTGTTTACTACCATTTGCAAAAGCAACTTATCTCCAAGGACGTAAATATTTTCCTCTATAGAAGTATGAATGGGTTTCTGTGGGAAGCGGTTTATAAAATCTGCAGCACAACCCTGTACCAGTTCACCCAGGTTCAGTTCTTCTTCGGTGATGCGATAACCACCGGCTTCAATCTGCGAGGATAACAGCATATTGTTACAAAGCGCATTCATCCGGTCGGCTTCTTCCAGTGTATTGTGCAATAGTTTTTGTTGCTGCTGTTCATCCAGTTTTCTTTTCTGTAGTGTTTCGAGGTTAAGCCTCGTAACAGCAATCGGTGTTTTTAATTCATGTGTAACAGCCATCATAAAATTCTGTTGCTGCTGGCTGATCTTCAACTGGCGGTTCACCGACCGGTACACAAAAATGGCGCCTGCACTTATTAATAAAAAGAAGATAGAACCTTCGCCAAGGTATTGAGCTTTTTTTCTTTTATTTTCATCCTGGATCTTCGCATATTGCCCGGCGTAAGCGGTATTATCTTTCTGTAATTGTTGCAGCCTGTATTCCGTCATCTGCTCATTTTGCGTACTCAATGCAATATACCACCATACCAACGCTGCAATGATGTATGCCAACAGGAACCAGTAAATAATAAAAATCAGCTGTATTTTTTTTGATTTGTTGGGCATATGTTTTAGCGTTCGGCTATCATCAGAATGCATTGCGCTTATCAAGGCCCCAGCTTAATTTACTGCGCAATGTTTGAAGGAAATTATTTTCATTCATGCGGATAAGGTTGATATCGAATTTCTCTTTTTTAACTGCCAGTTGGATCTCTTTGGTTACGATCTCCCTGCGGCTGTCGAGTGTACAAAGAAAACCATCGGTACGGCCTTCTACTTCAAAAGAAACAATGGTATTGTCGGGAACAATAATAGGACGAATATTTAAATTATGCGGAGCAACGGGTGTAATCACGAAACTGCCGCTGTCGGGAAATACAACAGGGCCATTACAGCTTAATGAATAACCGGTAGATCCTGTAGGGGTTGCTACAATGAGTCCATCTGCCCAATAAGTATTCAGGAATTCGCCGTTGAGGTATGTATGGATCTTAATCATGGGCGAACTGTCTTTTTTATGCAGCGAAAATTCATTCAATGCATAAGGTGTTTGCCCGAATAATGGAATATTTGCAGCCAGGTGAAGAAGTGTTCTTTTATCGAGCACATATTTCCTGTTGGCAATTGCATCAATGGAAGTATGCAGGTCTTCTTTACCAATATTTGCGAGAAAGCCCAGGCGACCATAATTGATACCTAAGATAGGGATGCCTGAATCTCTCACGAGTGTTACCGTATCAAGCAATGTACCATCCCCACCGAGGCTAATCATGCAATCAATACCCGAATCCAGTTCATCAGCTGCATTGAAAGTAGAATATTTCCCTTTGAGATGGATGGCAGAATAAAACTGGTTAAAGAAATCCTGGAAGAAAACAGGTTCTGCACCATGGCTAATAAGTTCATCCAACAGCAGGTTAATATCCTGCAACTGGTTGTTCTCAATACCCCGGCTGTAAATTGCTATTTTCATTGTTTGTTTGCGGGGGCTTATATTTAAAAACCACCCCTGGTATGTAAAATTAACCCGTTTTCTCCTAATTGGTTAAAACCCCATTCCAGCCTTAAGCTAAAGTCATATAATGTGAGGATATCAATTCCAAAACCGGCGGTATAGAGTGAAATATTATTGAGCCTTGTATCGAATTCTTTTTTATTTAATACAAATCCGTAATCAACAAATGTTTTGGCAAATATGCTGAATGGAATGTTGGGAACTGCTTTTATATGAAAGGGGAGTGGTATTTTGAATGATACCAGTTTTTTGCTGAATGTATAGCGCCCAAGCATGTTTGCATACCCGTCAATGGTATATTTTTCAAGTCCACGCAGGTAAAGCCCGCCATATGAAAATGCACGCTGGTTAATATATGCCTGGCGGAAAGGCAATTTAATTCCTCCAAACAATTCAAATGTGCTGTAAAAATTTTTTCCATGAGCGAGATACCTCCTTGCACTGGCATCTGCAGTAAGCAGGTTCACGTTTCCTTTAATACCCAGTCCACGCTTTAAAATTCCAAATGAATAGAACTGCCCGGTTAACGGATAATTTACATTGTTTACATTGATGTATTGAAAGCCATAAGAAAGATCAGGGAAGCTGATATAATTTTTTGCTGTATTAAGATAGTTGGGATTATAGTAGATGGTATTTATGCTATCTGCAACACGGATATAGTTGTACTGGGCAGTAAAAAAATGCCTCCAGTAATAACCGCGTCGCATCTGGTAAGTAAAATTTGCAGAAAATGAAGTGCGGCTGAATCCATCTTTCCGGTACAGGTAAAGGCCGTTGTAAACAGATGTTTTGTAAGCAAATTCTCTTCCCTGTGAGAAATTGGTGCTTGCAGTAAATCCTTCGGTTAATCTGGCATTGCTGTAAGGCGCTTTATAACTAAAATTCACTGCCCTGGTATAACCGGTTACAAGAGTGATGTGCAACTGGTCTCCCCGACCGCTGAAATTGTAATGAGTGAATCTTGCTCCATAAATCGCTTTGGTAAAATCTGCATTTGGCAGTCGCACAATTTCGCTGTCGGGTAATTTGAATTGCGGAAGCGGGATGATATACCAGCGTTCCTGTACAATTACATTCAATATAAGATCACGTCCTGAAAGCGCTAAAGGCAATATTTGAACATCTATGAATAAAGTGGTGTTGTAAATGAGGTTTCGTGCATTTTGCAATATGGGATATAGCTGTGATGCTGATACCGAATCTCCCACTTTCAATGGTATTTCACGGGTGATGATATAGTCCTTTGTTTTTTTATTTCCAATCACATTGATCTCAGATACATAAAATTTGCTGCTGGTATCTGCTGATATGGGATGTTGAAGTTCATTTTTCGGGGTGGGAACCGAATTAACCTGTGCATATGAACGGTTGCAGATGAATAGCCAGCAAAAGAAAAGAAAAGGCTTTAGATATTTCATTGTACTGCAACTTGGCTTCAGAGGAAATAGATATGAAGATGATGTAAAAAGAGCATTCGTTGCATATGGGAATTTATTAAAGGTCAAGATAGTTCATCAGGTGACGATAATTACTGTCAATTTCGTTCTCAAAATTTTCCGTGCCAAAGGAATGACGAACTGTATATTCATATCTTTCAAAAGTTGCTACCACGGTTGCAATTTCTCTTTTATTAATATGCAGGGTAACCGTAAACAAACCGGTGATAGGGTGTATGGTGGTATTGAGGTGAAGAATGGTGCAGTCATTACTTTCAACAATACGACTGATCTCTGATATCGCAAATTGCGTTCGTTCCATTTCTAGTATAATAATGCCGCCGATCTCATTGGCACCTGCAAAATTTCCCATTGTTTTTAAAAGATCAGAACTAGTGATCACGCCTAAAAATTCAGGAACCTTATTTAATACCGGTACCACATTGGTATCGTACTGGTTGCAGCAGCTGACCGCGTTGAGGAAATGAGCATCATCATTTACGGATACTTTTACGAAATGTTCCTGTATAAGTTCCATGGGCACTTTCTCATCTTCAATATCCAGGAGGTCTTCTTCGCTGATCAGGCCGAGATAAGTTTTTTCAGATACAACAGGAAGATGCGTCAATTTAAAATCATTGACAAGTTGTTTTGCCTTTCCTACAGTATCCTGCAACTGTAACCTCGGAATATTATGATTGATCAGATCGGCTGTTAACATTTGATGACGTATAGATGTTTACAAGGTTCGGTTCAGTAACGGGCTGTAGTATTAATGATTACGAAAAAATGTTTAAACAGTTGCAACCGGCGATTTTATTTTGGCAAGAAAGGCTCCCAGTATCCTGTTAAATTCCTCCGGGACTTCCATCATGGGCGCATGACCGCATTTATCAACAAAATGCAGCTCACTATTCGGAATAAGCCTGTTAAATTCTTTGCCAACAAAGGGAGGAGTAATGGTATCATTGTTTCCCCATATAAGGCAGGTAGGTTGTTTGATCTGGCTTAACTCTTCTCCCAGGTTATTGCGTATGGCACTTTTTGCCAATGCAATTATCTTAATAACCTTTAACCGGTTATTGGTGATCTCGAAAACTTCATTCACAAGTTCATCAGTTGCCATTGCAGGATCATAAAACGTGAGCGCAGTTTTGTTGCGGATATATTCTTTATCGCCCCGCTTGGGATAAGTATCTCCCATTCCATTTTCAAACAGACCGGAACTACCGGTAAGGATCAGTGATTTTATTCTTTCGGGATGTTTTAAAATATGTACGAGAGCAACATGACCACCCAGCGAATTTCCCATCAGGTGAATATTGTTGTAGTCACGTTGTTCAATAAAGCGATGCACAAATTTTTGAAGACCTCCTACAGAAGTATGCAACAGGTCAAGATCCAACAGTGGCAACATGGGCACTACCACTTTATGGGTTTTGCGAAAATGCTCAATCAGTGGATTGAAATTACTCAGTGCTCCAAATAAACCATGCAGCAATACCAGGATCTCACCATTTCCTTCTTCAATGAATTTAAATTTACCGTCTTGTTTTATTTCGTAGCTCATTATGAATTCCGGTATTTAGATGATCCCTGTTTGATCTTTTATTTAGCGATTGGGCTAAAATTACATCAAATAAGAGAATGCCTCAAATTAATGCCCCATTTTATTGGAAACCCCTTCAAAAAACAGCTCCAGCTGGGCAAACAGGTCTTTGAAAAAAGGAATGACAGCGCCTAATGCATTGATAACCTTCGGGGCTAGTGGATATATGTAAGGATAGATTACAGAGGCTTTGGTAGTTGCTGTTTTGATAAAACCAAGTTGCACTGCATAGAAAAGAAATATACTAAAGATGAATCCATATAAAAATATATAGAGCAACATGCCTGCGATCTTATTTGCCCAACCCAACATCGCCATTTTCACCGCTCCCTGGATAAACTTTCCGCCCATATTCACCAATAACACCACTCCAATGAATACCAGCAAAAAAGAAAAGATAGGTAACCATTTACCAGTTGCATGTACATTTTCTGAAAGCCTGTTTGCAACAACAGCCGATAATTTTAATGCAGCCGCCAAACCAATGATAAATGCCGCCAAAGAAAAAAGCGCCATGATCATTCCCTGCCTGGCGCCTTTCATACAGGCAAAAAAAACCAGGATCGCAAAACTTGCATCAATCAGCATGGATCTTTTTTGAAAATAAAAATTATTGCAGCAATTTCTTAACAGGCCTTTCCATGCAGTGAGTTAAGAGAGTAACTCTTTTACGATTGCACTGATCGTCTTTCCATCAGCTTTTCCTGCGAGTTGTTTGGAAGCAATACCCATTACTTTTCCCATATCTGCTGCAGAAGCTGCACCGGATTCAGTAATGATCTTTGATACAGCATCTTTTATTTCTGTTGCTGTTAATTGTTTGGGAAGGAATTTCTCAATGACTTCCATTTCTTCTTTTTCTTTTATAGCAAGATCGGCCCTTCCCTGTTTTTCAAATATCTCCAGTGAATCTTTACGCTGCTTCATCATTTTTTGCAGGAACTTTTGTTCTGTTGCTTCATCTATCTCGCCGCCTGCACCAGGTTCGGTTTTGGCTTTGATGATCTCTGCTTTAATAGCTCTTAATCCTCTTAGAACTGCTTCATTTTTTGATTTCATGGCTTCTTTCATTTCAGCCATTATTTGTTGTTCGAGTGGCATAATTCTTTATTTAAATTTTATTTAATGTTACATGTTTCACCAATAGCCATTAGCCATTAGCTTGTTCTGTGACCTGGCTATCCTGGAATTTTTTAAAGAAGCCCTTTGCAAATTCTTTCATTTCCGCACACAATGCTTCCTGTTTGGTAGCCCGTTGAAATGTATCAGCCATCGTCATCATCATCTGGTAAAAGAAATCTCCCATTTCATCTACCATCATATCCTTTGTCCAAAGATCAATGCGGAGGGCAGATTTATCTGCACTATCCCAGAAAGCGAGGCACATGCCTTTGGCTTTTTGTTTCATTTCGGTATTGGTATCACTTGCTGCCCAGTTTATCTGTTCAGGGATCTTATTTGGATCCAACATTACATCAATAGTTATCGTTGATTTCTGCATGTAATTATTTTTTTGCAAAGGTAGGAGGTTTATGGCTCTGCAACTGGAATTATAGCCTGCCATAACTGCCGGGCGATATGAGGCCATTGAAGTTTTTTTGCCAATGCCAGGCCGGAATGGATAAGTTCATTCCGCCAATTTTCGTTTTTATACAACAGCATCATTTTTTCGGCAATTGTTTTTTCATCTGCATCAGCATAACTCGCCGCATTACTAAAAATACTTTTATAATATTCACCGGAAGGGACTATAACCGGTGTGCCGCTTGTTAAGCATAACAACATTTCGTTTTGCGCATTTTCAGTGTCGGGCATGAATATTACTGCATACGCAGATGAAAGAATGGAAACAACATCCTTGTGCCCGGTAATTTTCACATGATCGCGGAATTTATATGCAGACAGGCGTTGTTTCAATTTTTCTTCCTGGCCGGCTGCATCAATGATCAGCAGTTGCATTTCTGATAACTGCCATTTTTTAAAGATGGAAAAAGCTTTCAACACTGTGACGGTTTGTTCTATCCCGGCATTGCTGGTATAATATGCAAAAAATTCTTTCCCTTTGGAAATATTGTTTTTCAGTTTCTCTCTTTCTTCAAATTCCGGTGGATCGTATTGTTCTTCTATGCCCGGCGGTATCACAAATGTTTTTTCCTCATGACCCGGGTACACTGCTGCCAGTTTGTTTTTTAAATAATCATTGCCGGTAATAATTGCATCCGCCTTTTCAATGAACTGCAGGATATTTTTCTTTGTGGAGCGCCGGTGTGTTCTATTCAATATGGAGGAATTGTGCACAACGATCCATTGTTCTGCATCCGTGCGCAGGCTACAGGTATGGTTGCTGCTAACAAAAACGGAAACGTTGTACTTATTTAATACACGTGGAAGTTTAAAATTGTACCAGTAATGTTGCAGCAGCGAATTTTTCATTTGCGGACCAAGCAACACCGGTGTTATATTAGGGAACAGGATAATGGATGGATCGTATGCGCTGTCGAAGATAAAAATGAAATGATCTTTCGGATGATCTTTTGCCAGTTGCGTAAAACATTGATAATTGAAATTACCGCTGGTAGTATTTCCCGTATCAAACAATGAGATCTGGACAGCAATTGTCATGATCAAAAATTAAATCAGCACTTTTACTTTTACGGTTTCGATCCTTGTATCACTCACATTTAATATATCGAACTCCAGGTTGCCGATAATGATGCGTTCCTTTTGTTTTGGAATGGATTCATTGTTTTGGATAATATATCCTGAAAGTGTTTCTGCCCCATCGTCGCCGATGAATTCGAGATGATATTTTTGAGTGAGAAAATCGAGTTCGAGTCTTCCGCTGAAAAGATATTCATTGCCGGCGATCTGTTTATCTACAAATGATTCCGCTACATCATATTCATCTTCTATTTCTCCAAAGATCTCTTCCAGCAGGTCTTCCATGGTAACTATACCTGCAGTTCCGCCAAATTCATCAATTACCCATGCGATGCTCTTACGTTCCCTGCTGAACTTATTCATCAGGTCTGTAGCGCTCATTGTTTCCGGAACAGTGGGAATAGGATGCAGCACTTCTTTCAATGTAGCCGGCTGCTTAAACATATCGAGGTGATGTACATACCCGAGGATATTATCAATGCTGCGTTCATACACGAGTATTTTGCTCAGTTTGCTGTCAATGAATTTTCTTTTAACGGTTTCCACGCTGGTATTGCTTTCCACTCCTTCTATTTCCCTCCTTGGGATCAGGCATTCACGCAGTTTCACTTCTCCAATAGATAATGCATTTTCAAATAGTTCTTTATTGATCTCGGTAGTTTCTTCTTCATCATGGTGTTTGCTCTGCTGCACAAAATGTTCAAGGTCTATCTTGCTGAATGGCTCTTTTTTATTGCTGAGCTTAACATTAAATACATATTTCAATATCCATTCGGCCATATCAACAAACAAGGCTGCAATAGCAGAAAGCAGCCAATAAAAAAAGCCCACCGTATAACTTACAAAATCCGAGCTCAGTATATTATTATTCCTCGCCCTGAAAAATGCTTTGCTGATGAATTCAACGAATAAGATGATGGTGGTGGAGAGAACGGTTTCAACAAAAAGCCGGATATATTTTAAATAATCTGCAGCAGAATGAGGAAGGCGTCCTTCGATCCATTTCCATACCGGGTACAACATATCACCTATCAATAAACCATAGATGACCAAAACAACGTTTACCCCTACCAGCACTGTTCCGATGAACCGGGCAGGTTTATCAGAAAAAGCGCCCCATGTTCTTCCGCTGGGCGTGCCCTGTTTTTTATTTAATTCTATGGATAATTTATTGGCAGATACAAAAGCGATCTCAATACCCGAGAGAAAGCCGATCAATACCAGGGAAGCAAATATGGCAATCAATGCTATCCAGTCCATAGCATAAAAATAGTAAAATCAATCAAACTGGTAGAAGTATAAGGAAAATCAATTACGTAAGAACTCATCCACAAGTATCCTGGCCTTTGCACAGGCTTCTTCCAGGTTTTGGTTTACGATCACTTTATCAAACTGATCTTTGAAAGAAATCTCGTAAGATGCTTTATTAACCCTTGCCTGGAGCGACTCCTGACTTTCGGTGCCGCGGGCTTCCAGCCGCATTTTCAATGCATCTACCGAAGGAGGTTCCACAAATATACTCAGGGTATTTTCGGGGTATTGCTGCTGCACATGAAGAGCTCCTTTCACATCAATGTCAAGTACGGGTATTTTATTCATCGCCCAGATGCGTTTCAGTTCTGCTTTCAAAGTGCCGTAATATTTTCCTTCATATACCATTTCCCATTCGGCAAATTCTTTTTGCTGGATCTTATGCTTGAATTCTTCCATGCTCATGAAATAATAATCCACGCCATGCTTTTCATTTCCTCTTGGTTGTCGTGTTGCTGCGGAAACAGAAAACTCCAATACAGGAAATGTTTTCATCAGGTAATGTGTAATGGAAGTTTTGCCGGCGCCGGAAGGAGCAGTGATGATGAGTATTTTCTGGTGTATTGAAACCATGTGCAAAGAAAAGAAAACTTCTAATAGAATGGTTGATTAAAAATAGGAGTGAGCAATAAGGTCGGGCTCTACCAGTTTAACTGTCTGCAATGAGTATTTATATTTTCACGATTCACGATTTACGATTCACCATTCACATTCACGCCGTCACTCTTTTAATATCTGCCCCGAGTTGTATCAATCGTTCATCAATAAACTGGTAACCGCGGTCAATCTGCTCAATATTCTGTATCGTGCTTTTTCCATCGGCACTCAATGCAGCGATCAGCAATGCCACACCCGCCCTGATATCGGGAGAACTCATGGTAATACCACGCAGGCGCTTTTCTCTTTCCATTCCCACTACTACGGCCCTGTGCGGATCACATAATATAACCTGTGCGCCCATTTCTATCAGCTTATCTACAAAGAATAAACGGCTTTCGAACATCTTCTGGTGAATGAGTAAGCTTCCTTTTGCCTGTACTGCCGTAACCAGTAATATACTCAGCAAATCAGGTGTAAGGCCCGGCCAGGGATGATCATACATCGTAAGGATACCTCCATCCATGAATGTTTGTATTTCATAGAGGTCCTGCGCAGGTATATGGATATCATCTGCACGAATATTCATTTTGATTCCCAGTTGTTGAAATTTTTCAGGAATCATTCCGAGATCTTTCACCCCGGCATTTTTAATGGTGAGTTCGCTTTGTGTCATTGCTGCAAGACCGATAAAACTGCCTACTTCAATCATGTCTGCAAGCATGGTATGTTCTGTTCCATTTAATTTTTCAACACCTTCAATGATCAACAGGTTGCTGCCAATACCTTCAATCTTTGCTCCCATTCTATTCAGCATATGGCAGAGTTGCTGGATATAAGGTTCACATGCTGCATTATAAATAGTTGTTTTCCCATCGGCGAGTACAGCAGCCATAAGTATATTGGCGGTACCTGTAACACTCGGTTCATCGAGCAACATAAAAGTTCCTTTCAATTGTTTTGCTTCAAGCAGAAAAAAACTGGAACTGTCATTGTAAGAATATGCGGCGCCAAGCTTTTCAAATCCTATGATATGGGTATCCAGTTTGCGGCGCCCGATCTTATCTCCTCCCGGTTTTGGAATGAATGCTTTCTTATATCTGGCCAGCATCGGACCTGCCAGCATAACTGATCCCCTTAGCCGCCCGCTTTTTTTATGGAATGCATCACTTTGAAGATAATCCAGGTCAACATTATCCGCTTTGAAACTACAGGTATGGCGGTCAATGCGGTTTATGGTTACATTAATCTCTTTCAACAACTCGATGAGCAGGTTTACATCAATGATGTCGGGAATATTGCGCACGATCACTTCTTCTTTTGTGAGCAACACTGCACTGATGATCTGCAATGCTTCATTTTTTGCTCCCTGCGGAAATATTTCTCCCTTCAGCCTGTTGCCACCACGTACTTCAAATATGTTCATGGATTTTTTTTACCTCGATGAATATAGAATTTCTATGCGCAAACGTAAATAAAAAACCCTGATGCCAGCAGTGCACCAGGGAAATTTTATGAATCCGGTTCAGATCATAGATCATACATCACAGATCTTGCATGCTATTAATATCTTTTCTTAAAATTCCTATTGTTATTATTCCTGTTATCCCTTCCGCTATTATTCCTGTTATCTCTTCCTCCGCCACGATTATTGCTACCACCCCTGTTATTTCCACCAAAATTCTGGCGGTATTGATTGCGATTACCTGTATTGCCATAATCGTCCCTGTCTGAGCGATTATCAGTTCGGTGTTTTACAAATGGCTTATTGTTGAATTCCAGTTCCCCATGAGTGATGTTGTTCAATTCGCCCTGGATGGCATCATCATGTACCAGTTCTTTATGCCAGTTACTATAGGTAAGTTTCATATAATAAGCGATCGCATTGGCAAAACCCTGTTTCTTTTCAGGGTTTTCTTCTTTGAGCGCTTTATCAATTACCACTTCAATATTCTTTCCCAGGTGATTGAATTTGGGATATCTTTTAGGATACCGTAACCGTTCGGGTTTTGCTTTCAGCGTTTCCCTTGTAGGGATCGGGTATGGACTTTCAACATCCAGGTCAAAATCACTGATCAAAAAAAGATGGTCCCATAATTTGTGACGGAAATCTTCTACATTTTTCAGGTGTGGATTTAAAAAGCCCATCAGTTCGATCACCGCATATGCATTGCGCTGTCTTTCTTCTTTGTCTTTAATGGTAAGCAGGTATTCCACCATTTTCTGGATATGTCTGCCATACTCCTTCATGATCAGGTGGTTCCTGGTGGTATTATATTCCATATTTATATTATTAGTAGCGGTTGTTACAAATCTACACATTAAAGGCCATAAACCAAAGCTGGCTTAATTTCTATGAGTAGGAGAGTTATGTATCAGGATTGTTTTAATGCCTGTTTCAGGTAGTATTTCCTGCAGAAGATCAAAGCGATCAATCCCCCGAGGCTATCCGCAATCCAGTCGAACACATCACAACTCCTGCCGGGTACATATAATTGTATTAATTCAGTTATGGCTCCCCATGCAGACACTGCGATTGTTATCCATATAATCAATTGCCATTTGATCTTTGCAGTGAGTGACGAACGAATAAAAGGATACATAAATAAAAAGGCAAGTATTCCAAAAATGCCGGTGTGCACCCATTTATCAACATAGATCTTTTTCAGCCAGCCCCACCATCCTTCGGGCTCAGGAATATCTTCTTTTGGAAGGCTGATAAGTACGAGTACTACAAAAAACCAGATGATACCTGGAATGAATTTTCTGAATGGAATACCTTTTATTGTCAGCATGTGTGTGCAGGCGTTATCCTACCAGTTCGGTATAAGCTCCTGCAGTCATGAGTTTTTCAACATCGGCAGGATTGGTAACGGTCATTTTAATCATCCATCCCCGGCCATACGGATCACTGTTTACCAGTTCTGGATTTGCTTCGAGTGCGGGGTTGATTTCGGTAATGGTTCCTGCCACGGGTAAAAAAAGATCGCTTACTGTTTTTACTGCTTCCACGGTTCCGAAAATTTCTTCAGCATCAAGTGATTTTCCTTTGGTATTAATGTCTATATATACAATATCACCCAGTTCACGCTGGGCGAAATCGGTAATACCGATGGTGGCAATATTGCCTTCCATAGAGATCCATTCATGATCCTTCGTGTATTTAAGATTGGCAGGATAGTTCATCTCAGATAGTTATTATGATGTTAAGAAGCTGCAATTTAACTGAAAATAAATGGGTGTTTAATTATTTTATTATTTCCATTTTCATGTGAATATCACCAGTCGGCCTGTTATTGCCATCCTTTGGAACACTGCTTATTTTACCAATCACATCGAGCCCGCTTTCCACCTCACCAAACACCGTGTATTCCATATCGAGGAAAGGAGTGCCACCAATGGTTTTATAAATATTTCTTTGAGCAGGAGTGTATTTATATCCTTTGCTTTGTTCGATCATATCCAGTTCCTGGTCTGATACAGGTTTTCCTTCCACAATATAAAACTGGCAGGCACTGCTGGCTTTTTCAGGATTGCCATCGCGAGCTGCAGCCAATGCTCCTTTTTTATGTATGAGACTTTTCCGGAATTCTGCAGGAATGCGTTCCATATTGCTTCCTCCCATTCCCAGCATGCTACCCGGTGTTGCATTTTTACTATCCGGATCACCACCCTGTATCATGAAGAATTGAATAACGCGATGAAATAACAGGCTGTCATAAAAACCCTGCTTTACCAACTTTACAAAATTATCCCGGTGCAATGGAGTGGAATCAGACAATCGAACAATGATGGTTCCGGAATCAGTTTGAATTTTAATGCGGACAGGTTTGGATTGGGCGATTTTTTTTGTGGCCATACTACCCATGCCGGCAGGCGCTTTTTTCACTACATTTTTCTTCACCTGCGCATCAGTAGCAATAGAAAAAAAGATCATGATTAACAGCATTAAAAAAGGTCTCCTTGTATTCATTGTGTTCATAGTTTTATAAAGGCTAAATAAAGCCCTGTGATTGAAAATAGAGTAATACATAGTCTTTCAAAAAATTTTCCTGTTCAAATAAATTGAAAGGAGGCAAGGCTTTTAACTGCGTAAAATGTGGCCATCCCTCATCATCATTTCCATTGTGCACATAATACCCGCCGGGAGATAAAACAGTACAAATGGCAATATGCATCAAATCCTGTTTTTGTTCCTTGCTGAATTCCTGGGGGCCCTGGCCCAGTTCCTGAACACCAATAAGCATCAATACCCCGTTCATATCCGGTTTGATGCCAAACTGTTCTTTGAGCCGGATACGCAATTTGAGCCATCTCACCTGCAGGTCTTCTTCTGCGTGTTCCATTCGCAAATGTAAGTAATAAGCAATTCCCGGTTATCTTTGCCGTCTTAAGGAATTTTTAAAAAGAAGCAAGAGATGTTACAGGTACATTTTATACGTCAGAATGTTGAGCTGGTAAAAGAAAGACTGGCAGCGAGGAATTTTACGAATACAGGATTGGTGGATACTATAATGGAGATTGATGAAGAACTGAGAAAAATTAAAACTGCATCCGAAACAATACAGGCCTCTATCAATAGTTCAAGCAAAGAAATCGGTGCGTTAATGGCTAAAGGAGATAAAGAAACAGCCGATAAAAAAAAGCAGGAAGTGGCTTCCTTAAAAACTGAACTGGCGCATAAAACAAAACTGCTGGAAGAACTAGAAAATTCTTTTAATAAAAATATCCTTTTGTTGCCTAACCTGCCGCATAGTTCTGTTCCGAAAGGTAAATCTGCAGAAGATAATGAATTAGTGAGGGAGGGTGGTACGAAACCAATTTTGCCTGCATCTGCAAAACCTCACTGGGACCTGATCAAACAATATGATCTCATAGATTTTGAAACCGGCGCAAAAATTACCGGCAGTGGGTTTCCTTTATATAAAGGCAATGGTGCAAAATTGCAGCGTTCGCTCATACAGTTCTTTTTGGATTATAATACGCAGGCAGGGTATACGGAATATCTTCCCCCGTTGATGGTAAACGAAGCAACAGCGTATGGTACGGGTCAATTGCCGGATAAAGAAGGACAGATGTATCATATCACGGAAGATGGTTTATATATGATACCCACAGCGGAGGTTCCTGTAACCAATATATACAGCAATGAAATTGTGAAAGAATCAGAGATACCCATTAAGATGACCGCTTATACGCCCTGTTTCAGGAGAGAGGCGGGAAGTTTTGGTGCCGATGTACGTGGACTGAACCGTGTGCATCAATTTGATAAAGTAGAGATCATCCAATTGGTGAATCCCCACAAAAGTTATGATGTGCTCGAAGAAATGGTAGCACATGTTGAAAGATTATTGATGTTACTTGAATTACCCTATCGCATCCTTCGTCTTTGTGGTGGAGATATGGGTTTCACTTCTGCACTTACCTATGATTTTGAAGTGTACAGCGCTGCACAACAGAAATGGCTGGAAGTAAGTTCTGTAAGCAATTTTGAAACTTTCCAAACCAACCGTATGAAGATCCGCTATAAAGATGAATCCGGTAAAACCCAATTGCTGCATTCATTGAATGGTTCCTCCCTTGCTTTGCCAAGGATCGTAGCTGCCCTGCTGGAAAATAACCAGGGTGAGCAAGGGATTAAATTACCTCATGCCCTGCATAAATATTTTGGAGCTACGTTGATCAGCTAGATTCGTTCTCAATATTTTATCTATTAATGTTGCATCGTGCATTCTTAAAAAAGAAAGGCAGGAATATTTTTAACATCCGATTAAACCTAAAGTGTCGGATATTGTCTAAGGCATTCTTCCAATTATATATTTATAGCATCATTTGACTATGATCATCACGAACCGCGTAAAAAATCAGCATTTGCTCTGGAGAGCTGCTTTCGGCCCCATGGCAGAAAATGCGGCTTCTTTGGAAAATATTTCCCAGCAAGATCTCTGGCAACTTTTACTCAAAACATCTTCCAGGCAACCTGAAAAGATCGGTGATGTAAAAAATCTTTTTGATGGATTGTATAAAGGTGTAAAGGATGTTGTGGAGATGGATAAGCTGGGGAAGATGGACCAGGAGACCAGGAAAGAATTGCAGAAAAAAAACCGCCAGCAATCAAAGGAGGATCTTAAGAATTTAAATATTCAATGGCTCGATGAAATGATCAACAGTGAAGCGCAACTGCGGGAAAAGATGAGCCTGTTCTGGCATGGACATTTTTCCTGCCGGGTGATCAACAGTTATTTCCAGCAGGAATTATTGCACGTAATCCGAACCAATGCATTGGGGAATTTCGGCGACCTGCTGAGAGGTGTGAGTAAATGTCCTGCCATGCTGCAATTCCTCAATAACCAGCAGAACAGGAAGAAAAAACCGAATGAGAATTTTGCAAGAGAAGTGATGGAACTTTTTACCATGGGTCGTGGAAATTATTCGGAGAATGATATCAAAGAAGCTGCAAGAGCATTTACCGGTTGGGGATTTAACCTGCAAGCTGGATTTGAGTTCAGGCGGTACCAGCATGATGACGATACTAAAACTGTTTTGGGAAAGACGGGAAATTTTGACGGTGATGATATACTCGACATATTGCTTGAACAGCAGCAAACAGCTAAATATATCACTCAAAAGATCTACAGGTTCTTTGTAAATGAACAACCCGATACAGAAAAAATTAACTGGCTCAGCACAAGATTTTACAATAACAAATACGATATAAAAAAATTGCTGGAAGATATTTTTACCAGCGATTGGTTCTATTCAGAAAAAAATATTGGCAACCGAATTAAGTCTCCCATAGAATTGATGGCAGGCATCCGCCGCTTTTTACCATTGGAGATGGACAACGACAATGCGCAATTGCTTTTTCAAAAAGTATTGGGGCAGGTATTGTTTTATCCTCCCAATGTTGCAGGATGGCCCGGAGGTAAAAGCTGGATAGACAGCAGCACATTAATGGTGAGGTTGCAAATACCACGGGTATTATCATCCAATGAATCCATCAGCATACGACCCAAAGACGATGATGATTTGAACATGGGTCAAATGAAAGAAGAAGAACTGAAAATCAAAAAAGTGAACATGTATGGCAATAGAGGTGGAGGTGGAACGATTGACTGGTCATTGGTGAATAAGGTTTTTGAAAAGACGACGAGAGAAAACCTGTCCAAAGAAATTGCCAATATCTTGTTGCAGAGTGGCAGCCGTCCGTCTGAAACTGTTTTAGGAAAATATATCAATGCAGACAGCCGCGAAAATTATATCAAAACAACGGTATTGAATATTATGAGTACGCCGGAATATCAATTATGTTAGGCTACGAGTTATGAGATGTGGGCTACGAGCCGAAGTAATTGCAAAAAAGCAAGTAATATAAATTGAAAAAAACTTACGCTCAGAGCTCGTAATTCATGGCTCAAAGCTAAAAAATATACTATGATCTTCAAACGCAGAGAGTTTTTACAAGTAGGTTCATTGGCTACGGCATCTATCATGCTTCCAAAATTCCTCAAAGCATTTGAGAAGAAAAACACCGTACCGCCCGGCAATAAAGTCGTGGTGATAATACAATTCAGTGGCGGCAATGATGGACTCAATACCGTGATCCCGGTTAGCAATGATATTTATTACCGGGAAAGACCGCGTATTGCTGTTACCAAGGATAAAACACTTCGGTTGAATGATGATGCAGGATTAAACCCGGCATTGATTGCTTTTAAAGAATTATACGATGATGGAAGCCTGGGGATACTGAACGGAGTTGGTTATCCAAACCCGGATCGTTCGCATTTTCGCAGCATGGATATCTGGCAGACGGCAAGTGATAGCAAAGATTACCTCAGTCATGGATGGTTGGGGCGCTATCTAGATGCGCAATGTAAAGGATGTGATAAACCAACACAGGTGCTGGAGATAGATGATATGCTAAGCCTGGCATTGAAAGGAACGGAACGTTCGGGAATTGCATTCAAAGATCCCCGTCGTTTATACAGCAGCAGCAATGAATCTTTTTTCAGGGAGATGAATGCGGCACATCAACCAGCAGAAGAAACAGCCGATTATTTGTATAAAACCATGAGTGAAACATTGAGCAGTGCAGATTATATTTTCAAACAAAGCAGTGTTCATGCGTCAACTGAAATGTATCCTGCTACAGAAATGGGAAGGAACCTGAAAACAATTTCATCGCTCATTCAGTCTGATATCAATACCAAAGTATATTATATTTCACTGGGAAGTTTTGATACGCATGTCAACCAGGAAGCACAGCAAAAGAGACTGTTCACTGAACTGAATGATGCGATCAAAGTATTTACTTCAGATCTGAAAAAGAACAACCGTTTCCAGGATGTATTGATCATGACCTTCTCTGAATTCGGCAGGAGGGTTTCACAGAATGCCAGTAATGGAACTGATCATGGAACAGCGAACAATATGTTCTTCATCGGGGGAGGATTAAAACAGCATGGAATATTAAATGCCATGCCCAACCTCGAAGATCTTACAGATGGTGATCTTCGTCATACCATTGATTTTAAAAATGTATATGCAACGGTGCTCAATAAATGGCTGGGGGCAGATGACAAGGTCATACTTGGGAAGCAATTTGAGTATTTGAGTTTTATATGAAAGTAAAAAGTCAAAATTCAAAACCTTGATGGTCTTTAATTTTGACTTTTGCTTTGTTACTTTAATGAGTTGTTACAGATCGCCTGTTTCTATCTCTGATTTCTTCATAGCCGTTTTGTATAAAATCCATCCCATCAATCCAAACATCAATGCACCTATGAGCATATAGCCTTGTTCACTGAATGTTTTTTGCAGCCAGCCCGACATGCTTATCTTTTCCAGTCCTCCTGCGATGTATTCATTTACACCAAGGAAAGCAAAGATCACACCCATTAAAGCGCCACCTGCCACCAATCCCGTAGCAAATAAATTTCCGGGTTGCAGATCCTCTTCTCCTTCTTTAATTTTTTGTTTGCTGCGTCTTTCTTTTATTTTATCTACCGCTCCGCGGATAGCACCTCCGGCGAATATGGGCAACGTAGTAGATAATGGAAGATAAACGCCTACGGCAAAATTCAATGCCTTCACTCCGCATAATTCCATTACTATTGCAAGAGCTGCTCCTACCAATACAAAGTTCCAGTCAAGATCGCCACCCAAAATTCCTTTTATCAAAGTTGCCATCAGTGTAGCCTGTGGTGCATTGTAATGACTGCCTATTGCATGAGTAATACCTTGCTGGGCCATTGCTGTTGAAGGTGTATCGAGTACTTTAATGGTGATACCAATAACGATAGAAGAAACGATTGCTCCAACGAATAAAGCCAATTGTTGGTATTTAGGAGTAGATCCAACAAGGTAACCCGTTTTCAAATCCTGCGAGGTAGCTCCTGCATTCGCTGCGGCAATACAAACCATTCCTCCAACAACAAGCGCCATGGGTTCAAATGACTGGCCTTTCCAGCCAACCATTACAAAGATCAGGCAGGTGATCATTATTGTTGCAATGGTCATCCCGGAGATGGGATTATTGGAAGAACCGATTATACCTACAATCCTTGAAGAAACCGTAACGAAAAAAGCGCCGAAAATAATTACGAGTATTCCTACAAGCGCTTTGTTTAAAATATTATCGCCGGGGATCATTGGTAAAAATGCCATTAATAAAACCAATGCGATGCTGCCATACAAAACAACTTTAATGTTAAGATCGCGGTCTGTCCTGTTTACTTCACCAGTCACTTTATTTTTTACGGCTCCTATACTTTCTTTAAAAGAAGCGATGATGGTAGGAATCGTTTTTATCAATGTAATAATACCACCTGCGGCTACGGCGCCGGCACCGATTTGTCGTATATAAGCACGATAGATTGCTTCGGCTTTATCAGCGAATGTTTGTGTTACCGGATCCCAGTTGCCATAATGTTTACTGGCCTGGCTGATATCGGTAATGAACCCAAGCTTGAGTTGTTGCATTGCAATAACATGATCGGGGATCAGTGATGATAACAGCGGAATTAATACAAGCCAGCTCAGAACGCCACCGGCTACGAGGATACCTGCTATGCGAAATCCAATGATATAACCTACACCCATGTATTCGGGTGTAATGTCAGCTGATACATTTGCAGAAGGGAAAAATTTATTGGTGGCATTCGTGGCATACGTGGCAGTATCGGTAATTAATTTAAATCCTCTTTGAAAGATTGCATACACAAATGCAACGCCTAATCCTAAAAAAGCGGTTCGTGCAACAGCTCCTCCTTTTTCACCCGCTTTTAATACGGATGCACATGCGGTGCCTTCGGGATAAGGCAATGTGTCATGTTCTTTTACAATGAGAGAGCGGCGCAGGGGGATCATCATCAATGTGCCCAGTAAGCCACCGAAAATGGCCAACACAAGAATGATTACATAATCGAAGTAATGCACAGAATCTTTTGCGGTAAGAAATAGAAATCCCGGGAGTGTAAACACAACGCCGGAAGCGATGCTCTCACCAGCAGAACCCGTTGTCTGGATGATATTATTTTCAAGAATAGTAGTCTTAAAAAAACGTTTGCCCAATGTGATGGCAAGAACGGCGATGGGAATAGATGCAGAAACGGTTAGGCCGGCATTAAGCGCAAGGTATACATTGGCGGCACCGAATAGAATACCAAATATGCTACCCATCACCAATGCCTTAACCGTAAATTCTTTCATATTGGATTCAGGGGGTACAAAGGGCTGAAATATTTTTTTTTCAGGCATATACAGTTGGTTTGTAAAAGGAAGATAAATAAAAAAGGCGATACAATATTGCATCGCCTTTCATATTACTAAAGTTGTTTTATGCTGAACCTGTTTTTTCTTTTATTATCTGATTCAAAGATCTGATCCTTGCATAAATTAAAATGCCACCAATAAAAGCCCCTATTACCAGGATTAAAAAGAAAATCTTTTTATCTGTAAAATCATCCCAGAAAGTAGTCATTACACCGGCAATCTTACCACCTATAGATGTTGACAAAAACCATCCACCCATCATTAATGCTGTGAGACGTGCAGGAGCGAGTTTTGAAACCAATGATAAACCGATGGGGCTTAAGAAAATTTCACTGATGGTAAAAACAAAATAAGTTCCCCATAACCATCCCGGAGATGTTTTGTATCCATAAATAGAAGGAACGGACATAATTGCAAAAACCATTACGAGTGCTGAAAGCCCTGCAATAAAAGAAGCCATCCCGAATTTAGATGCCGTTGTTGGTTCTTTTCCACGTTTTCGAAGCCAGTTGAAGAATGGAACAAATATCAATGTAAGCACAACAATAAACAACGGGTTTATTGACTGGAATAATTCTGTATTAAACAGTTTAACATCTTTGCCATGCGGCCATTGCTCTTTTGGTACATTATTGAAATAGGGATCAGGTCCCATTACCAATATAGCTTTGGAGTCCAGGTCAACTTTATTCCCTGCTGCAGTTATACCATACACCTGCTTCGAAGTATCTGTCTTTTTTTCAGATTTTGTAATGGTAATAATGCTATCCTTGCTAAGTACGGCTGTTGTGTCTTTTTCTACAACAAAATATGGATTGAGTTTATTTACGAGTCTCGGAGTATCAGTTACTTTTTGTAAAGAAACGAGGAAGCCGGCTGCTTTTTCCGTTTTAGGAGATATTGTTCTGTCGGTATGTGTTTCACCCCATAGCGTAAGGCCAGTGGAGTTTTGATTATAGATTGTCCAGAAAACAATACTGATAGTGAAAATAAATAGTAACGCTCCAATGCCTTTTTTATCTTGTCCGGTAGCCTTAACCCAAAGAGAAATATAAAAGGCAATGATGGGAAGACATGCAAAAATAAAAGCGTCATTGGCCTGGCTTCCCATGATATTGCTGCCAAAAATTTTTGTCGGCAGGTACCATCCGATGGCTGCGGCAATCAGGGCAGGTAAAAAAACATAGCCGAAGATTTGAGAAAGAGACATATCCTCTGCCTGCACAGGTTTTTTTACATCGGCATGGCTCACCTGTTTTAGATTTACAGCAAGCACAATCAAACCAATAACCAAACCTACGCCTGCTGCCGCGAACGCATATCCCCATCCATAGGTATTTCTTAAATATGCAGCAACAAAATTGCAGAAAAATGCCCCGATGTTAATTCCCATGTAAAAGATATTATAGGCATTGTCCTTTAAAGGTTTCAGGTCATCGCGGTTGTAAATATTCCCAAGCAGGGTTGAAATATTCGGTTTGAAAAAACCATTGCCGACTATGATAAGGGTGAGTGCAACAAACATGGCGGTGTTTCCCGGAACCGCGAGGCAAAAATATCCTGCCGCCATTAAAGTTCCGCCAAGGAAGATTGATTTAACATAGCCAAGGTACCTGTCTGCAATAAGTCCTCCGATAAAAGGGGTCAGGTAAACAAGTGCGATAAAACTTCCTACTATATCTGCACTAACATCCTGTGAAAAGCCCCTGCCACCGGTTGCTTTGTCTTTTAAATAAAGAAGAAGAATTCCTACCATCAGATAATACGCAAAACGTTCCCACATTTCAATAGAAAAAAGAACATACAATGCCTTAGGATGTTTGCCTGTTTTTACCTGGTCTGTCATATTGGTTTGTTTTAATGCTGGAATATGTATATCGGCTCAAAATAGTGAAATTCTCTTTACTTCGGCCAATTTAGTCGCCGGATAGATGATAAATTTAGCCAGAATTAGTCCGCGTATCCGGCCATTGATAAAATTAATCTGTTAAAAACAACATACTAATATAACTTCGCGGCACCATTTACCACTGGAAATTAAAAATGAATATTCTTATTATAGGATCAGGCGGAAGAGAACATACGCTTGCATGGAAATTAAAACAAAGCCCGCTTTGCAATGAATTATTTATTGCTCCGGGCAATGCAGGTACTGCCAATTGCGGAACAAATCTCGATATTGCTACCACGGATTTTGAAGGGCTTAAAAAAGCTGCACTCCAATACGACATACACCTGTTGATTGTAGGTCCCGAAGAACCACTTGTAAAAGGGATCGCTGACTTTTTTTTAAAGAACAAAGAAACAGCACATATCAACCTGGTTGGTCCAGGCATGGAAGCGGCGCAGTTGGAAGGAAGTAAATCATTTGCGAAAGATTTTATGCGAAGACACCGGATACCTACTGCCGGGTACGCTGAATTTACCATTAACAATTACACCGAAGGTGTTGACTATATAAAAAAACACCCGCTCCCTATTGTCTTAAAAGCCGATGGGCTCGCAGCAGGAAAGGGCGTGCTGATTTGTCAAAGCCACATTGAGGCACTGGCAGAATTTGAGCTGATGATCATGCGATCAAAATTTGGGGAAGCCGGAAAAAAAGTGGTGGTGGAAGAGTTTCTCAATGGAATAGAAGTAAGCGTGTTTGCCCTGACAGATGGAAAAAATTATCTCGTGTTACCTGAAGCAAAAGATTATAAAAGAGCAGGAGAAGGAGATAAGGGACTTAATACCGGCGGTATGGGAGCCATAAGCCCATTACCCTTTTTTGACAATGCATTAAAAGAGACAATCAGGAGAACGATCATTGAGCCTACTATTACCGGGCTCCGGGAAGACCGCCTGGATTATAAAGGATTTATTTTCTTTGGCCTGATGGTTAATAACGGTGACCCATACGTGATTGAATATAATTGCAGGCTCGGTGATCCTGAAACCGAAGTAGTTATCCCAAGAATAAAAAATGACCTGGTGGAGATTTTTTCTTCGCTTGCTTTACAATCGCTTGACAGGATTTCCATAGACACTGATGAGAGAGTCGCTGCAACCACGGTTGCCGTAAGTGGCGGATACCCGGGTGAATATGCAAAAGGCAAACCTATTGATGGATTGAACGAAAATATCCTGGATGGTTGCATCATCTTCCATGCCGGAACTATCAGGAAAGAAAAAGAAATACTAACTAACGGTGGACGCGTACTTGCTGTTACCGCTTTTGGAGAGAATATACAGGAAGCAGCGGAAATCTCATCTTATATGCTTGAACAACTCCATTTTGAAGACATGTATTTCAGGCGGGATATCGGGTATGAGTTTAAATGATTCCGGTAGTATGTTAGGCTAACGTGCAGGTATATATGTTTATTTAAAATCCTTGTGTTGGGCTAATAAATTTAGCACCCCGGAGGCTTCCGGGTTTATTGACATCTCACTCCAAAACCGTGGGAAAATAGTTCTAAAATAAGCTGCCGGCCGTTGTTTTATCCAATATTTTCCTTCAACTTTGCCTGCATTCAGCATTACATACGATTGTTACCTAATTATATATGGGCATTTTCAACTTTTTTACACAGGAAATCGCGATAGACCTCGGAACCGCCAATACCCTGATCATTCACAACGATGAAGTTGTGGTGAACGAGCCATCCATTGTTGCGCTCGACCGAAACAATCCTAAAAACCTGCTGGCGGTGGGTAAAAAAGCATTGATGATGCATGAAAAGACCCATGAAAGCATCCGCACCGTTCGTCCGTTGAGGGATGGTGTAATTGCCGACTTTAATGCAGCGGAATTAATGATCAGGGAACTTATCAAATTGGTATATCCCAAAAAACCGCTTTTTGCTCCCAGTTGGAGGATGATGATCTGCATACCCAGCAGCATTACAGAAGTAGAAAAAAGAGCGGTTCGTGATAGCGCCGAGCAGGCGGGCGCGAAAGAAGTTTACCTTATTCATGAACCCATGGCTGCCGCCCTCGGTATTGGAATTGATGTGGAAGAGCCGGTAGGAAATATGATTATAGATATTGGCGGAGGAACAACCGGTATTACCGTTATTGCCCTTGCCGGTATTGTTTGCGATCAAAGCATTCGTATTGCAGGAGATGAATTCACAGCAGATATCATGGAGGCATTACGCCGCTATCATAGCCTTCTAATCGGAGAACGTACGGCTGAACAGATCAAGATCCAGGTGGGCGCTGCAATGAAAGACCTCGAAAATCCACCGGATGATATCCCGGTAAATGGTCGTGATCTTGTAACAGGTATACCCAAACAAGTGATGGTAAGCTACCAGGAAGTAGCCGAAGCCCTGGATAAAAGCATCTTTAAAATTGAAGAAGCAATATTAAAGGCACTGGAAACTACTCCGCCCGAACTTGCAGCAGATATTTATCGTCGCGGATTGTATATCACCGGTGGCGGTTCATTGTTAAGAGGCCTCGATAAAAGGCTAACCAATAAGATAAAACTACCCGTTCATGTTGCCGATGATCCCCTGAAAAGTGTGGTAAGGGGTACAGGTATTGCTTTAAAGAATTACGACAGGTTCCCCTTTGTAATGCGGTAAGATTATATAACAACCGTTGTCTTTCCTGCCAGACAGTTCGCTAAATATTTATTAATTTCAGAGCAGGTGCGTAACATTTTTCTTTTCATTCGGCGGTATTTTAATTTTCTTCTTTTCCTGTTGCTGCAGGTGTTGAGTATATATTTGATCGTTCGTTACAGCAATTACCACCAGGCAATCTTTGGAAATTTTACAAATACCATCACCGGGAAAATCAACAGCCGTTACAGTGGTATACAACATTATTTTCACCTGAAACGAACAAATGATTCCCTGATAAAAGCCAATGAGATTCTCTATAATAAATTAAAATCCGATTACGCATTGCCCGACACCGCCAGCAGGGAAATGATAGATTCGATCAAAGTTGATTCCATCATGCAATACCGGAAATTTACCTATCTCCACGCGAGGGTTGTATCAAATTCCGTTTCAACACAAAATAATTATATCGTTCTGGGAAGAGGTAAATCGGGAGAACTAAAAGAAGGCATGGGAGTAGTAGATCCCAATAATTATGTGGTAGGTATTATTACGGAAGTAACCAATGATTATGCAGTAGTGATGAGCCTTCTTCATAAAGACAGCCATATCAGCGGCAAACTTTTAAAAGGAGGTGAAACAGGAACACTCAGCTGGGATGGCAAGGAACCCAATATCATTACACTTACCAATATTCCGAAAAGCGCCCAGATTGCGCAGGGCGATTCTGTGATAACAAGCGGTTTCAGCACTACTTTTCCCAAAGGATTGCTGATAGGCAGGGTGGAGGGAGTATATACAGAATCCAGCTCTAATTATTATAAAGTGCGATTCAAAACAGCCACCAATTTTTATAACCTGCAATATGTATACGTGATCAGGAATGCAGACCAGGAAGCGGTGAACAAGATACTGGAGCCTTTAAATAAACAGCATTAAGAACTATCAATGAGCACACTGGTTAAAAACATACTGCGGTTCATTCTATTTATACTTTTCCAGGTATATGTATTGGATAAGATACGCCTGCACCAGATGGTGACGCCATATATTTATTTTATGTTTGTTTTATGGCTACCCTTTAAAATGAGTCGCACATGGCTGATGTTCCTCGCTTTCCTGTTGGGTTATACCCTGGATAGCTTTCGGCATCACCCGGGGTTTCATGCCGCTGCATGTGTATTGATCGCATATATCCGGCCTTTTCTTATCAACCTGCTTATTCCCCAGGAAGGAGCCGAAACGAATTATGAAGAACCTTCCTTTAAAAGTATGGGAGGCATGCTTCCTTACCTCATATATGCCGGTGTTTTGAGCCTTTTTCACAATGGCTGGCTTTTTTTCCTCGAAGCATGGCAATTTGCCGATGCCTGGTATTTTTTCGCTAAAACCTTCTTATCAACTGCGATAAGTATATTACTTGTTTTGATCACGGAATTGCTGTTTTCAAGGAAACAAAAATTCCGTACCAATACTGTGTAGTATTTTTGCATAAAATATTTATCATTTATTACAATAAGAATACGGGATTCCTGTTGTGATATATGATCTCGTAACCTTTAAAAAAACAGCGGTGTCTGTATTTAACCAGTCAAGAAAAAATGTAATCCGTCTGATATTTGTTGCCTTGTTTGTCATCATCATTGCACGACTTTTCACTTTGCAGGTCATTACATCCAAATACAAAATTCTTTCAGATGAGCAGGGGATATTCAGAAAAGTCGTTTATCCTGATCGCGGAATCATTTTCGATCGTCACCGCAAAGCCATCCTGCAAAACACGAATATTTCAGACCTGATGGTAATTCCCAACAAACTGAAAGGAATTGATACAGCAGCTTTGTGCAGAATACTTGACATTGATACGGCCCAGTTTCAAAAAAGGATCGTTGAACTCATTATAAAAAATACGAAGTCAAGGCCTTCTATTTTTGAACCATTGCTGAGCGAAGAAAAAATGGCGATGCTCAATGAATCCATGTTCAAATTTGCGCCTGCGTTTTATTTGCAGGAACGTTCGGTACGATCTTATCCTTATGATGCCGCAGCCAATGTGCTGGGGTATACTGCAGAAGTTGATACTAATTTTTTAAAGAAACATCCGGGTGAAGGATATGTTGCCGGGGATTATGCCGGCATGACTGGTCTTGAAAGAAGTTATGAGCGTGTACTCATGGGCGAAAGAGGTATTCAATACTGGAAACGCGATAACAAGAACCGGCTTACTGAACGTTTGGATAAAGGTCGGTACGATACCGCTGCCATTGCAGGAAGCAATTTATATACCTCTATTGATATTGAATTGCAGGAACTCGGCGAAAAGCTAATGCTCAATAAACTCGGCTCTATCGTGGCAATTGATCCAAAAACAGGAGGAATATTATGCATGGTAAGTTCCCCTACTTATCAGCCCAAATACTTAACCGGCAGCGAAAGAAGAAAACACTTCTCAGAACTTTTTCTCAATCCGGCATTGCCATTACTGAACAGAACTGTGAGTGCAACCTATTCACCGGGATCAACATTTAAAACATTACAGGCATTGATCGCTTTGCATGAAGGCGTAATTACAACCGATACAAAATTTTCCTGTTCAGGCGCTTTTTATGGATGCGGTGGTGCAAAACCAATGCGTTGCCTGGATGTAGGAACCTTTGATCTCCGGAATGCCATCACCATTTCGGACAATACTTATTTTGCCAATGTAATGCAGCGGGTGATAGGCAATCCTAAATTTCCGGATGTAGACAGTGCATTGAATCACTGGGCAGGTTACATGCATGCATTTGGCTTGGGGCACCGGCTTGGAGTAGATGTTCCTTCTGAAAAGAACGGAAAAATTCCCGTTCCTGCAGACTATAATAAAGTTTATGGTAAGGGACATTGGAATTTCTGCACTTTCCGTTCCGTGAGCATTGGCCAGGGTGAAGTAGATGTTACACCGCTGCAGGTAGCAAACGAGATGGCTTATATTGCCAATAAAGGATGGTATTATTTACCACATGTGGTTGATTCAATGGAAGGCGGTGATAAATACAATCTCTTGTCAAAATATCACAACCGTGTAGTACCAACTGATATTCCCGACAGCATCTTCGAAGTAGTGCACGACGGAATGCAGGGTGTGGTAGACCGGGGTACTGGCGTGGGTGCAAAAGTGCCCGATATTGTTATTTGTGGCAAAACAGGAACAGTTGAAAACTATTTCCATGGAGTGAAACAACAGAACCATTCTTTTTTCTGTGGATTTGCGCCAAGAGATAATCCAAAAATTGCCATCATGTGTGTAGTAGAGAACAGTGGTCGTTTCGGAGGTACTTATGCCGCCCCCATTGTTGGATTGATGATAGAAAAATACCTGAAAGATTCTATCAGTGGTAAACCAAGGCAGGCCCGCCTGGAACAATTATCAAATCTCAACCTGATTCCTCCAAGAATATATGCCGAGCTTCGTACGCAGGATTCCATGCGGCATTCAAAAGATTCAGCATACCTACTGGCAAAAGGATATATTAAACTGGTAAAAGATACCATTGGACTGGAAGATGATGAAGTAGATAAGGAAGATTTGGATAAAATGAAAAAAGACAGATCAAAAGAAGACATGCCGGTAAAAGACAGTGCTGAAAAACCAGAAGCAGTATTGCCTAAGGACAATAAGCAAAAGACAATTGCAGACTCAACCAATAAAGATGAATAACCAGTTTGCTACCGATAACTTAATAAAATGTATCAAAGAAAGCCCGATGTTTTAAAAGGAAAAGACTGGTTGCTTATATGGCTGTATGGCGTTATTGCCATCATAGGGCTTATATGCATTTTTTCTGTCGAATTCAGGGCGGGAGATGATGTTTATAAAAGTTTGATTGAATTCAAAAAAAATTACAGCAAGCAATTCTTTTACCTTATTGCATGTATTATTATTGCGGTATTTATTTTATTGACCGATAGTAAATTTTTCACTGCAACACCCAACCTGCTCTATATATTCGGTATCGGGCTAATGCTAGCCACATTTACTCCAATAGGTAAAACGGTAAATGGTTCACGGAGCTGGATTCCGCTGGGTTTCATGAACCTGCAACCGGTAGAAACCTGCAAAATATTTACAGCACTTGCATTGGCAAAATATTTATCAAGAGCCGATACGGATTTTACAAAGGCAAGATCGCAGTTTATTGCAGCAGGAATTTGTTTTTTGCCCGTGGTGTTTTCATTATTGCAAAATGAAACCGGGCTCGCCCTTGTATATTTTTCTTTTTTATTGCCGATGTACCGCGAAGGATTTCCGCCGGTATATCTTATCATCGGGGCATCATTGGGAATATTGCTTGTGATCACTTTGTTGTTCCCGCCGGTTCCACTTATCATTGCTTTAGGGATAGTAGCCGCGATTTGTATTTATTTTTCACGTCGAAGGATAAAACGGAATAAAGGATTATTGGTAATGATTGTTGCTATCTGGTTTATCAGCTCTGCATTCGTAGGTGTAGTGGTTCCATTCTTATTTAAACATGTATTTCAGAAATACCAGGCAGACCGCATATTCAGTATGGTGGGAAGAGACAACCCTTTTGTGCCGCCTAACACTGCAGATGTAACAGCGGCGGATGTAGCTGCAAAAAAGTTTAAAGATGACAAGGAAAATTATAATGTGAAGCAATCAAAGATCGCTATCGGTTCGGGCGGTATTCTCGGGAAAGGTTTTTTAAAGGGCACACAAACACAGGGTGATTTTGTGCCGGAACAACATACCGATTTTATTTTTACATCATTAGGCGAAAATTTTGGTTTTGTTGGATGTACCATCCTCATGTTATTGTATATGGCGCTGCTATTGCGAATTGTGTTTGTAGCAGAGCGACAGCGGAGTACTTTTACCCGCGTTTATGCCTATTCGGTAGCGGCAATTCTTTTCTTTCATATAGCAATTAATATTTGTATGACGATCGGCCTGGCTCCTGTAATTGGCATTACATTGCCTTTAATGAGTTATGGAGGTTCGTCGCTGCTTACTTTCACCATCCTCATTTTTATCCTGGTAAGACTGGATGCAGACAGGCAAATGGTTTTGCGCTGACCAGGAGCAATTCACGAAATTTTTTTATTCATTTATGCAATGCTGCTTTTTTGTGCATCTCTTCTGCAACCTAAATGCACAGCAGTATGAAAGAAATGATGTTAATTTTATTTTTGATCTATGCCCAGGTAAGCCTGGCCCAGCAAAAAGACACGATTTATTCCCGGGCAAAGCTCACTGGCGCTACCGTTTATTATGGCTATGGCGCTGAGTTGCAACATGCATGCAAAGCCACTCTTGTAAATGGTATGCAACAACTCATAATAAATGATATAGCGTTGCAACCGGATATTAATACCCTACAATTGTCCTGTCCCGAAAATGTAACGATCCTTTCGTATTATCACCGCGTATATGTTGCACCTGTTGTAATAATACCATTGACAGCTTCCAAATCAAATGATACGATCAAGTTGTTGCAAAAACTGGTTGACGCACTCGTATATGAATACAACACGAATGAAGATGTATTGCGGCGCATCAGTTCACTGGTGGAAAATAATTTTACTACACCCGACAAAAAAAATATCAGCAGTGCAGAATTGATCCGCCTTACTGATTATTATACAAACCAGGTGCGCATGATTAAACAAAAATTGTATGACCTGCACCTGAAGCGTCTTGAAAACGAAGAAAAAATCACGGAGATCACCAACCGTATTGCACTCGGCAATGCATCCAAACCGGTGACTGATAATCCAAAACCAATTGGGCAGTTGATCATCCAGGTAATGTCGAAAGGTGCAGGAAGCATGGATTTTGAATTGAACTATTTTACGCGTAATGCCGGCTGGCTACCTACCTATGATATAAGAGTGAAAACGATTGATAATTCTTTAAAGCTTGTTTATAAGGCACTCGTTTCTCAAACAACCGGCCTGAACTGGAATGCCGTTAAATTAAACCTGAGCACCAGTAATCCAAACCAGGGCACAACCATACCGGTACTTTCTCCATTTTATTTGCAGGCATATGTTCCCGGTTTGTATAATAACATGAATCAAATGAAATATTCTCTCAATAATAATATGCCTGTGATGGGTGAAACTGTGGTTACTGCAATGGATATCCAAACAAGGGAAAAAAATCTGACAGCCAGCCATTCGGATGTGAGCGATTTCATGATTTTAAAAGAAAGCCAGCTCAATACAAATTTTGAAATTGATCTTCCATATGATATACCATCTGATGGTAATGCCTATAGCGTTAACATCAAGGATGAAAAAATCCCGGCAACGTACCAGCATTTTGCTATACCAAAGCTTGATAAAGATGCATTCCTGCTGGCGCAATTGAGCCGGTGGGATACGCTGAGTCTTTTGCCGGGGCAGGCCAATATTATCATGGATAATGTTTACCTGGGAAAATCTTTCCTTGATCCAAATTCTACTTCAGATACTTTAAGCCTGTCGCTGGGAAGAGATAAACGGATTGCTATTGCACGGAAACTTGTAAAGGAATTTAAAACACCATCAAAGGGAGATACTAAAACCGATATCTTCACATATGAGATCACGATAAAGAATAATAAGAAGCAGCCATTGATAATGTCACTGAAAGATCAATTCCCGGTGAGTAAAACAAAAGAAGTAGAAGTGACGCTTACAAATGATGGGGGAGCAGTTAAGAATACAGATACCGGTTCTCTTACATGGGAAATTAAATTGGATCCCGGCGAGAGTACAAAAATCCGGTTCAGTTACCAGGTGAAATATCCAAAAGATAAACTGTTGCAGGAAACCCGATAACATTATCCAAAAAGACCAAGCTGTATCATCACTGATGGTACAGCTTTCTTATTTAACCGTTTTTCTCCTGTATGTGCAATACTGTATAATGCTGTTTGCTCATACCTGGAAGCAACAATGATCTCGGTTCCTGCCGCAGCTTCCTTAAATAATTGTTTCACCAGCTGTGGGTCATTATTTTCTTTTGAGAGGTGTGATAATATTAAATGCGACAGTAATGGTTGCCGGTATTTTGTAAATATTTCCAACGCCTGGTGATTGGATAAATGTCCTTTTTCCCCGCTGATCCTTTTTTTAAGATAAAAAGGATACGAGCCATTCTCAAGCATGCTGTCGTCATAGTTCGCTTCAAGGAAAGCAGCATGGCATTGCTTAAAATGCCTGATTACATGATTACAGCCCGAGCCAATATCGGTAAACACGCCAATATTAATCCCATTGCTGTTAATAATAAAACTATGCGGATCATCGGCATCATGATTTTTTGGAAAACCCGTAATACGGAAACTTCCAATGGTTACAGGTTGATACGTCTCCAGCACACGGGTGAATGCCTGCGGTACAATACCCTGGCATTGCTTCCATGTGCGTACAGTGATGTAAACAGGTAAACTGTATTTTTTTGCGAGTGTTTCTACCCCTTTAATATGGTCTATATGCTCGTGCGATATGAAAATAGCTTTCACCCGATCTATCGGAACACCTAGTTTTCGCATACGCTTTTCAGTTTCCCGGCAGGAAATACCGGCATCAATGAGCAGTCCTTCGGTATCATTCCCGACATAATAGCAATTACCATTGCTTCCTGAGTTTAATGCAGCAAAGAATACAGGCATATTGACTGCAAAGAAAATCTTTTTGAAGATTGTTATGAATATTATTCTGAAATAAATTTTAAATACTTTGATGTTAACTTGAAGTAGTTTTACCTGCTTATAAATAATCGGCAATGAAGATCGTTCCGCTAAGCGAGGGTAGTTTTACAATTGATGGGTCAAAGATATTTGTGCCTTTCGATAAGGATAAAGATGACCTTCAGCAAAGACCTGTTGGAAGTTTACTGGTAGAAATACAGCCTTTTGTTGTTATTACTTCCAAAGACATAATTCTTTTGGATACCGGTTTGGGATTCAGCAACCAGGATGGGAACCTGCAGATTCATCAGAACCTGTTAAACAATGGCATGGATCCTTTGGATATAACTAAAGTTTTTTTAAGTCATTTGCATAAGGATCATGCGGGAGGAATCAGCAAAGAAGATAAAATACAGAAACGTACTCTTAGTTTTCCCAATGCTGTTTATTATATCAATAAAAAGGAACTGGAATTTGCAACTCAGAAAGGGAAACCATCTTATATACCGGAGGAATTCGATATCCTGCATTACTCAGATAAAGTAATTTTTACAGAAGGCAATGGTAAGATAGATGATTATATTATGTATGAACAATCTGCGGCGCATTCACCTTTTCACCAGGTATTCTGGATTAAAGAAGATGCTGAAACAATTTTTTTTGGCGGTGACGAAGCTCCTCAACTGCAACAAATGAAGAGCAGGTTTGTTGCAAAATATGATTATGATGGAAAGAAGAGTATGCAATTAAGAACCAAATGGTGGGAACAGGGAACAAGAGAGCATTGGACATTTCTTTTTTATCACGATATCAAATCTCCGATGATTGTTTTATAAAAAGGAGGCCTGCCCTAGACAGAGCTGGCCGTTGCTAACCTATGAAAAACACCTAATACAAAAATATACTAATTTATATTACGTACAAGTATTATTAATCTTTTTTCTCACTTATACACTTATTGCATATAGTACATTACGGGTTTACACTAAAAAAAATCCCTTTCCTATGCGAAAAGGGATAAAACGATAGTAAATATACGGTCGGGTTTATGGTCGTCTTCTCGGCGGATGATCCATATTATTCTGGCGGATTTTTCGCAGGCGCTCAATTAGCTTTTTTCTGAATTCATCATTTGTGCGAAAAAAGTTATCCGTACGATTGGGACCAAGTATTTTTGAAAACCGGTCCTGGTACTTCTTTTTAATGTTCAGTACAGCCTGTTCTCTTTCCAATTCAGGCATATCAGGTTTATTCGCAGCTTTCATTTCTGTTTTAAATTCTGCATGTACAGGCCAGAATTTTTGTGCTTCCGCTTCTGTAAGATTCAATTGCTTTGTAACATAGGCTACATATAATGCCTCGATTCTTTGTTCTGCCTTTGCCGGGTCCTCGCCGGGTTGGTCCTGTGCTTTTACTGTAGAGAGCGTGCCCATCATCAATAAAAGGTATAGTATAAATTTTTTCATTTTAAAGATTATTAATTACTCTTCGAATTATTTTCTGAAATATTGAGATCACTTAAAAAATTGTCAAGTGTTTTTTCATCATACAGGTATTCCTCTTCACCCGGTAATGTTTTTTCATCTGTGGCCGAGGCAACCAGTGCCGCATTTACATCCTGGCCACTGGCCTGCAAATAATTTACAATATCATCATCACTGATTTCATCCAGTTTTTTGTCGAAACTATTTTCATCTGCAATTTCTTTACCTGTTTTCAAGATGGCGGCCAATTCATTATTGGATTTAGTGTCGCCTGATTTATTAAAAACAGTAAACAGGCTGAAACCAAGAATACCGGTAATAACTGCTGCAACTGCATACCTTACTAATGCCCGGCGTTTGCCCATTTGAACAACTTTGGCAGGTGTTGATATTTGTTTCATCAGGTTTCCTGCAACAACATCAAAATATCCAACAGGAACAGTATATACATTAATGTTTTTGGCAGGAGCAAGTAAAGCACTTTCTTCTTCATTGTCCACACCAGTAATCAATACCTTACTTAAAATACTTTCCGGCAATGAATCAAAATAACCTGGAGGAACTGTATATACATTGATATTTTTTACAGTATCAAGCAAGCTATTCTCTGTTTCATCAGCTGTCGCCAGGCTTTCCAATTTTATACGGCTCATAATATTATCGGCAAGACCTTCAAAATAGCCTCCAGGCACATCCATTTTTTGTGTTTCCTGTCGATGGACATGGAGCAATATAGCAGGAGTGAGGCCATCAAAATAACCATCAGGAACCGAATAGATATTTATTGCCGGGATTGCAGCCAGCAGGCTATCCAGCTCTTTTAGTTCATTGTATATGGTTAAGTTTTTATGCATCGCCTGTTATGACTGGAATATATCTCTATAGTTTAATGATTAAGTATAAAATCCTCTATTTTTTTTACAGCGTGATGGTAACTTGCCTTTAGAGCCCCCTCACTGGTTTCCAGCACTTTACTCATTTCCTCATAAGGCATTTCCTCAAAATAGCGGAGATTGAATACCGCTCTCTGTTTTTCAGGAAGTCTTTGAATGGCAAGTTGAAGTTTCCATTCAAGTTTATTGGAATCGAAATGTTTGTCGGCCTGGATCTTATTAGCGAGATGGTTTTCTTCATCACTGAGAGAAACGCTGGCCTTCTTTTTACGCTGTTCCAAAAAGGTGAGACTTTCATTGGTAGCGATGCGGTATAACCAGGTATATAGCTGGCTGTCTTCCCGAAAATTATCCAGGTTCTTCCACACCTTAATGAACATATTCTGAAGCACATCATTGGCATCTTCATGCTCAACAACCATTCTCCGGATATGCCAGTACAATCTTTCCTGGTATTTTTTAATAATTTTTGTAAAAGCTGGTTCCCTGGTTGCTTCATTCCTGAATTGAAACAGCAATTCTTTATCATCTAATTGTTCGGCCATAGTGAGCAAATGTAAAAAACAATCGCTAGGATAGGCAGAAAATAGCAAAGGTTTAAATTTTTGTAAACTAAAAAGCCGGGATCGTTCCCGGCTCTTTTTATATAATAAAGTACATTTTATTTTTTTCTAGCTATCACCTTCTCCACTGCAGCTACAATATGTGCTGAATCCAAACCATATTTTACCAGTAACTCTGCCGGCTTACCGCTTTCACCAAAAGTATCATTGGTGCCTACATATTCTATAGGAACCGGGCAGTCTTTTGCAGCAACCTGTGCAATGCTATCTCCAAGGCCGCCGATGATATTATGTTCTTCTGCAGTTACAGCACAACCGGTTTTTTTGATAGATGCCAGTACCGCTTCTTTATCTATCGGCTTAATTGTATGGATGTTGATTATTTCCACGCTGATGCCTTTTGACTGGAGTAATTTGCCTGCTTCAATAGCGATCCAAACCATATGCCCGCAGGCAAAAACGGAAACATCCTTTCCTTCAGATAAAACCTGGGCCTCGCCGAGCACAAAATCTTCTTCTTTTGTAAAAATAGGCCACACAGGTCTTCCAAAACGTAAATACACAGGACCATGATGTTTGGCGATGGCTTTGGTGGCAGCCTTTGTTTGGTTATAATCTGCGGGCACAATAACGGTCATGCCTGGAAGCATTTTCATCATACCTATGTCTTCGAGTATCTGGTGTGTAGCTCCGTCTTCACCCAATGTAAGTCCGGCATGAGAGGCGCATATCTTCACATTCTTCCCGCTGTATGCAATGCTTTGCCTGATCTGGTCATACACTCTTCCGGTTGAAAAATTGGCAAAAGTAGTTGTATAAGGAATTTTACCTCCTATCGTTAAACCTGCCGCAATCCCCATCATATTGGCTTCTGCAATTCCGCACTGGATAAATCTTTCCGGGAATTCTTTCATGAAACCATTCAGCTTTAAGGATCCTGCCAGGTCTGCAGTTAAGGCAATGATATTTTTATTTTCCCGGGCAGCTTCCAGGATGCCATCTCCAAAACCACTCCTGGTATCTTTATTTCCTGTGACCTGTATATCGCTGAGCATAGACTTTATTTTTATGGTATGCAAATTAGTTGTACGCGGTTAATTTAAAAAAACGTTTTGTCCTCCAAAAAGATTCTCTTCTCTTTTTAATTTGAGTTCCCAATTCCATGCGGTAAGCATCATGTCTTCGAGATTGTATTTGGGCACCCATCCTAATTGTTTACGGGCCTTTTCATTGTTGGCAAAAATTGCAACGATATCACCCGGCCTGCGTGGACCGATCATATAATTCAGTGCCTGGTTGGTTACTTTTTCAAATGTCCTGATCACTTCCAGCACTGTATATCCATTTCCCGTTCCAAGATTAAATATGTCGCAATTGGATGTATTCTTCTCTTCCACCAGGTAATTTAAAGCGAGTGTATGGGCATGTGCGATATCACAAACATGAATATAATCTCTTACACAACTTCCATCGCGGGTGGGATAATCATTACCGTGTACTTTCATCTGCGGCAATTTGCCAATCGCCGTCTGAGTAATGGCAGGTACCAGGTTGGCAGGAACACCAATAGGTATCTCACCGATCTCATTGGAAGGATGTGCACCCACGGGATTAAAATATCTTAGCAAAATAGATTGAATATCGTTGCTGTTAACTGTTTGTTGTACGATTTGTTCCCCCATTTGTTTGGTATATCCATAAGGGGATTCTGCATTTTTTGTAACAGTATTTTCTGTAACAGGACTTTCATCCGGGTTGCCATATACCGTACAGGAAGATGAAAAAACAAAATGAGGGATATTAAATTCAGCAGCACAACGCAGGATGTTCAACAATGAGTTGATGTTGTTTTCAAAATACATCAATGGGTTTTCAACAGATTCCCCCACTGCTTTATACGCTGCAAAATGTATCACGCCGATAATATCAGGATTTTCCTGGAATATGGCATGTGTATCGTCGAAGATGCAAAGATCCACTGTATAGTTTTTCACTTTCACTCCTGTGATCCTTTCAACACCATTAAGGATATTTGGATTGCTGCGGCTGTTGTTATCAGCCGAAATAACATCATACCCATTTTGTAGCAGGTCAACAATCGTATGTGATCCGATATAGCCACATCCACCGGTAACGAGGATTTTTTTCATAATGAATTAATTGCTTTATATCCGGGTACAGAATTCCGCTGCAAAGAAAACGAAAAAAATCACTCATACGTTGGGGAGACGAATAATTATATATGCCTGCTGATTATTGATAAATCTGGTGAAGAATAAAATAAAATAACGCGGCAAGTATTCCACTAATGGGGATTGTGAGTATCCAGGCCCACAAAAGATTTACGGTTACACCCCATCTAACAGCAGAAAGCCGCTTGGTGGCACCAACTCCTATAATAGAACCGGTGATGGTATGTGTAGTACTAACAGGTATTTTAAGTGCTTCGGTAACAAAAAGAGTAATAGCTCCGGCTGTTTCTGCCGCTACTCCCTCGAATGGAGTTACCTTGGTGATTTTGGTTCCCATCGTTTTTACAATTTTCCATCCGCCACTCATAGTGCCCAATCCAATGGCTGCGTAACAGGCAAGCGGTACCCACCATTCCATATGGTTGAGGCTATACTGCCCGGGGTCATACGCAATCAATGCGGCCATAATAATGCCCATTACTTTTTGTGCATCATTGCCACCATGCCCAATACTGAATGCCGCCGAGGAGAGGAGCTGTAACCTCTTGAACCAGCTATTGGCACGGTTTGCATTCAATCCATTTAAAAAAAGCGTAAAGGAAGCCATAATAACGAGGATGCCTGACAGCAGTATCCACTTAAAATTGGCCGAATGAAAAATGACCCTCAGTGTATAACTTTCAAAATGTGTTTTCAGTTTTGAAGGATCAGTAATGATATTGTATTTAAGAAAAATGGATACCACTATAAAAACAGTAATCGCTATTATTTTTGGTAAAATTCCTTTTCTGAATGAATGAATGAACCAAAGAGAAATGATAAAAGCGATGATCATTCCAACTACGGGTGCAAGAAAAATGAATGCGATGGTTTTGATAACAGGTTCAGGATTGATCGAGCTGAAACCTGCGAATGCAACAGCAGCACCCGAAAAACCACCAATCAATGCATGTGATGAAGAAGAAGGAATGCCAAACCACCATGTAAACAGATTCCAGAAAACTGCTGAAAGCAAGCCTGCAAAAATAACCAGCAGCATGTCATGACCGCGAACAACCTCGGGCCTTACTGTTTTGGCGATCGTATTGGCAACACCATGATCTTTAAAAATAAAGAAAGCTACAAAGTTGAACATGGCTGCCCATATAACTGCTTGCCCGGGCGTTAATACTTTGGTGGAAACAACTGTTGCAATGGAATTGGCGGCATCATGAAATCCATTGATATAATCGAAGATTAACGCCAGCCCGATGATAATGATCAAAAATGTCATAAAAGTTTTTTAAGCAGATAGTCTGTCTTTTATTTTCTATGCATATTTGATAATGATGGATTCAATCACATTGGCAGCATCTTCACATTTATCAGTAACGATTTCCATGGTTTGATAGATCTCTCTTTTCTTGATCACTTCTTTTGCATCCGGTTCTGTAGCGAACAAGCGCTCAATGCTCATATCAAAGATATCATCGCCCTGGTTCTCGATGCTGTTAATAGCTACCAGTGCATCGGTTATCTGCCGCATATTTTTCATGTTCCTTAACTCGGTTACTGCCTTATGAACCTGCGTACATCCGAGCGCAATAAGGTCAGCCATTTTTTGAATGCCGATATCATTGGGTTCAACATGGTAGAAGTTGATCTTTTTGGCAGCAGCATATATATAATCGGCAATATCATCCAGCGAAGTAGCCAAATAATGTATGTCTTCGCGATCGAAAGGAGTAATGAAATTTTTTCCCAGCTCTGTAAAGATGCGGTGGGTATATTCATCATTTACATGCTCCATGTCTTCCACTTCTTTGATGAGCTTTCCCCTTTTTTCAAAATCCGGTTCGCTGACAATTTCCTTTAATTTGACGCCCATTTTTACAAGCACCTCCGCTACGTTTTCAAATAACTGGTAAAAAACCCTGTCTTTTGGAAGAAATATCTTCAGGATTGTATTAAAAGCCATATTGATTATTTAAGGTTGTGCAAAAGTATAATTATAGAACGCTGCTGATTCAGTATTGAAATTGGTAATAATTTCTTAACATAGAGGTAATATTAATTTATTATTTCTTTGCGCACAAATCTGAATTCTTTGGTAAGGAAAACTGTTTTGCTCATCTTACTCCTGCCTGTTGCTTTGGGTATAAAAGCCCAGTTCCTTATGGATATGGTGGATACTACCAAAGAGATGGGAAAGGGTATGTTACTCCTCTACAAAAAATTCGATCATATCCGCATAAGCGGTTATATGCAGCCCCAATTCCAGGTTATTTCAGCAAGAGGCGCCAAAAGTTTTAACGGAGGCGATTTTCCGGCGTATGTAAATAACCGTTTTACGCTGCGTCGTGGAAGATTGCGCTTTGACTATGTTCATTTTTCCGATTCAAAGGAGCCTTCTATACAATTCGTTTTCCAGTTCGACGGTTCAGAACGCGGTGTTTTTATACGGGATTTCTGGGGAAGGGTAATGGAAAACCAGTTCCAGCTGTTTTCATTCACCGCCGGTATGTTTGCCCGCCCGTTCGGATATGAAGTGAACCTGTCTTCTTCCGACCGTGAAAGTCCGGAAAGAGGCAGGATGAGCCAGTTACTGATGAAAACAGAACGGGATCTCGGCGCCATGTTGTCATTTGATCCGAGAAAAAAAGATCATCCTCTTCGTTATCTAAAAATAGACGCAGGTTTTTTTAATGGCCAGGGACTTTCAGCCACTGCAGATTTCGACAGTCGTAAAGATCTTATTGCTCATATCGGCATTAAACCTTACCCTGTTTCAAAGAATATAAGATTAAGTGCAGGGGTATCATACTTCAATGGTGGACTGGTAGAGAATACAAAATATACTTATCGCACAGGAGATGCGGCCGGTAAAACAGTTTTTATAATTGATTCCAGTGAAACAAATAAAGGCAAAATTGCGCCGAGAAAATATTATGGTGCAGATCTGCAGTTAAAATGGCTTCATAAAAAAGGGAGTACAGAGATCAGGGGAGAATTCATAAGCGGCACACAAACAGCTACACAAAACAATACTGAAACCCCTGCCGCATTACTGCAGGGAACAGAAGGATATTATATCCGCAGGTTCAATGGCGCTTATTTTTATTTATTGCAGCATGTATTCAGTGCAAAACACCAGCTGGGTATAAAATATGATTGGTATGATGCAAATACTGCTGTTGAAAGCACCCAAATTGGTGAAGCGGGTACAAATTTTACATCCGCAGATATCAAATACAGTACACTTGGTCTCGGATATATCTATTATGCTACCGAAAATGTAAAACTTGTTCTCTGGTACGACCGTGTGATGAATGAAAAAACACTACTTCCGGGGTATACCGGCGATGCGAGCGATGATATATTTACCTGCAGACTTCAATTCAGGTTTTAAGGAATGACTGTAAAATTGTTTCACACCAGATAACATTCACGTAACACAGGCATAACATTTCGGTAACCTTCCCTTCACCTTCGCATAATACAAAAGCCATCCCTTTGCATCAAAATAACCGGGATGCGTCATCTATTTTTACTGGCTACATTATTCTTACTGTCATCTGCAATATTTGCGCAAAAAGCAAAAATTGAGGGAAAGGTTTCAGATGCTTCAACAGGAAATAAAATTTCTTCTGTAACGGTACAGGTTGTAGGTACCAATCAATCTGTTGCAGCAGATGTTGACGGAAATTTTGTACTCACAGTAGATGCCGGGAAAAAATATTCCTTAAAAATAAGTTCTGTTGGATATAAAACGAAGATTGTAGATGATGTGGAAGTGGAAGCAAATAAAACGAGCAATGTTGATGTTGTGATGGAAAGTTCAGTGAAAATGCAAACTGCGGTAGAGGTAAGATCATCTGCGAGAAAAGAAACCACCAGTGCATTGATATTCGTTCAGAAAAATACACCGGTTATAGCACAGGTCATCAGCGCAGAAGCCATTCGCCGCAGTCCTGATAAAAATACCGGGGAAGTATTAAAAAGAGTTACGGGTACATCAGTACAGGAAGGCAAATACCTTGTTGTTCGCGGATTGAGTGATCGCTATAACCTGGCAATGCTCAATGGTATATTATTAAGCACTACTGAACCCGATAGAAAAACTTTCAGCTTTGATATTTTTCCTGCAGCGATGATTGATAATATCGTGTTGAACAAAACTTTTATTCCCGAATTACCGGGAGAATGGGCAGGAGGATTGGTACAGGTGCAAACAAAAGAAGTTCCTGCTGCTGCTTTTTTAAATGTACAGGCAGGAACCGGCTTTAACAGCAATACTATTGGTAATAATTTTCTCCAGTCGCAGGGAGGAAAACTCGATTGGCTGGGTATAGACAATTCAGCACGCACCCTTCCTTCTTCCATACCATTAAGAACAGCTTTCCATGATCCTTCCCTATCACCTGAACAAAAAGCAGCGTATGGAAAATTATTCAGGAACTCCTGGAAACCTGTTGAAGGAAAGGCACCCATTAATTCATCTTTTCAACTGAATGGCGGCGGATCTGTAAAACTATTTGGAAAAAAGATCGCAGGCATTTTTGCCCTTACCTACAATAACAGCAATAAGCGCATGCCATTCGATAATCGTTATATCGCAAACAATGATGGCGATATCGAACTTTTATACAATAACCGGAAATACAGCAGGGATATACTTGCAGGCGCGCTGGCAAACGTAACACTACAGTTAAACAGCAACAACCGCATCTCTTTTAAAAATCTTATCAATATCAATACAAGTGATTACGTGATTGATCGGTATGATGGCAGGGATTATATTCTTAGTGGTGGTTTGAATGGAGGCGATAAGATAAGAGCAACTGAAATTGGTTTCCGGCAAAATACTTTTTTCAATACACAGGTGATCGGCGAACACAGCATTACCAAACTCAATGCAAGATTAAAATGGTACGGAGGATTTAATATACTCGATCAATATATTCCTGATCAACGCAGGTTGTTCTATACGCAGGATGCTACAGATCCTGATGCTCCTTTTCTTGCACTGCTTGGATCGGGTGCAGGACAAAAAAGCGGAAGTATCTTTTACAGTTACCTGAATGATTATATATATAATGCAGGTGGGGATGTTTCTAAAATATTCGACTGGAAAGGAAATAAACATACGATCAAGGCCGGGTATTTGTTCCAGGTAAAAGACCGGTTGTTTGATGCACGTCCTTTCTTCCTCAATGCAGGCAGCAGCGCTATCAAGTCACTTGCATCCGACCAGATATTTGCATCAGAAAATTTTGGGACAGGCAATGATAAAGTGCAGTTTGATGAGATCGGCGGTAATTCATTCCGTTATCTGGCCAATACTATTTTAAATGCAGCATACCTGCAATTCGATAATCCGATCGGCAAAAAATTCAGGGCTGTATGGGGCGTGCGATATGAAAGTTATGACCAGCTGATTGGAAGTGTACAGCAGAAAGATCCACGGCATGTACATAGCCAGGTAGAAGATTTTTTACCTGGTATAAATCTTACGTATAAATTAAATGGAAAAACAAATATCCGTTTGGCGGGGAGTCAAACAGTGATACGCCCGGAGTTTCGGGAGTTAAGTCCATTTGCTTTTTATGATTTTGAATTGGGTGCACAGGTAGTTGGAAATAAATCAGCACAACGTACCAAGGTTACGAATGTTGATCTTCGGTATGAAATATATCCCCACGCCGGTGAACTGATCACGATTGGTGCATTCTTCAAACATTTTGATAAACCAATAGAATATTATTTGAATCGTACAGGTCCTGCAACCAATACTTTCAATATTAATAACGTTGAAAGTGCCAAAGACCTTGGAGGAGAAATTGAATTCAGGAAGAAACTGGATTTTATCAGGGCGCTGAAAAATTTTACGATCAGTGGTAACCTCAGTTATATATACAGCCATGTGAAAGATACTACAGGCGATATCAACCGTCCATTGCAGGGCCAAAGCCCGTATCTCATCAATGCAGGTTTCCAATATGACCTGGAGAAGATTGGTTTCAGCAGCACTCTATTGTTTAACCAGATCGGTCGCAGGATATTATTTGTAGGAAATGAATCCATCTCGAGCATATGGGAAGATTCAAGACCATTGCTTGATCTGCAACTTGCACAAAAGATATTAAAGAAAAAAGGAGAGATCAGGATTAATATCAGCGATATTTTCAATAAGCAGGCAAATTTCTATCATGATCTTGATGGGAATGGCAAATTCAGCAAAGGATCAAAAGATGTATTGGCCATCACCAGGAATTACGGAACCAATTTCAGCATCAGCTTTGGATACACTTTTAAATAAGATTAAAAAACTTTAAACTATAAACAAACATCATGAAACGTCTCACACTGATCGCCATCACTGCAATACTTGTAGCAACCGGTTGTCGTAAAATTGAGGTAGATGGAAATACCAATAACACTACGCCCATCCCGACGGGTTCTGAGAATACTATTCTCGAAGGAAGGATCACTTCCAACAGGACATTAAAAGCAGATTACGTGTATAAACTACGCGGCCTTGTTTATGTTACCAACGGCGCTGTACTTACCATTGAGCCGGGAACTAAAATTGTAGGAGAACTCGGAAGGAATGGTGCGCTTATCATTACCCGTAGTTGTAAAATAATTGCAGATGGTACTTCAGAAAGACCCATCGTGTTCACTTCGGAAGCGGCTAACCCAACCCGTGGTGACTGGGCGGGGTTGATCGTATTGGGCAATGCGCCCACCAATGCAAGTTTTAATGGTCAGCAGGGTGTAGGGGAGATTGAAGGTGGCGTAAACAACAGCGATGGACTCGGTCTTTATGGTTTGGGTGCAAGCAGTAATCCTGCAGACAACAGTGGTATCCTTCGTTATGTAAGGATTGAATATGCAGGATATGCTTTTCTTCCCGATAAAGAAATTAATGGATTGACTTTCGGCGGCGTGGGCAATCAAACGATCGTAGATCATATACAGGTATCTTATGCAAATGATGATAGTTTTGAATGGTTTGGCGGAACTGTTAACTGCACGCATCTTATTTCCTATAAAACACTGGATGATGATTTTGATACCGACAATGGTTTCTCCGGTAAAGTGCAGTTTGCAATTGCACTAAGAGATAGTTCTGTTGCAGATATAAGTGGAAGCAATGGTTTTGAAAGTGACAATGATGCAGGCGGCAGCAGTACAACTCCTCAAACAGGTGCGGTATTCAGCAATGTAACATTGATCGGGCCGAGAGCGACATTGAACAATGCGGGGAATTCAAATTTCAAGAGAGGTGCACATTTGAGAAGGAACAGCGCCCTGAGCGTATTCAATTCCATTATTATGGGATGGCCCACAGGATGGTTGCTCGATGCAAGCACTGGTAGCCCCACTGATTTGAACCTCGTGGGTGCGACTCCGAAAGCAGTATATGCAAATAATATCATTGCAGGAAACACTACGCAATTGAATTATTCAGCAAGCGCTGCTTCACCTACAGGATGGTCTGCAGCCGATTTCACCAATTATATTACAAGGGTTGATGGTGGAAATAACCTGATCCCAACAGCAGCGGAAGTAGGGCTGGCATCAGCTTTCAGTTATGATGGCAGTGTTGATTTTAACCCGGTAGGAGCATCTCCCGCACTAACCGGTGCATCTTTCGCTGATGCAAAACTCGCAACGGGGTTTTTTACATCAACAACCTATCGCGGTGCATGTGCAGGCGGTGACACATGGTGGAAAGGATGGACAAGATTCTAAGATATAAAACATTCAACATAGAGGCAGCCGGAAGGCTGCTTTTTTTACCGCAGTATTTCATTTCTTAACCATTACATAATTGAACTGCTGATCGTTTGAAAATAAAAAAGCGCAGTTTGCAACAGTAATATTTTTGTTACAATAAGTTAGTTTTCCTTAAGCAAATAGCAAGTTTTAATCACGCTGAGAACCACCATTAGTCTTATTGGTGGTCTTTTTTTTAAATAACAATTCTTTATTCGCGATAACATTCAAATAATATCTGCTTAATAAGAAGGTAATACACGCTGTTTATTTTGCACTTGTAATGAGAATACAGAATATATGATCCCAATAATAAAAAACAACTGTATTTATTTTACAACATTATTGCTGCTAATAATCATTGCATGCTGTTCATGGATCATCTACGGCAACAGTTTTATTTCAATTAAACAACTCCATCCATTTTGGCTGAATGTATTTTTTATCAACTATACTTTTATCGGGGATGGTTTTTTTGCGGTATGCTTGGTGCTGTTCATCTTCTTTTATCTTAAAAATCAGATGCAGGCTCTCCGGGTATTGATTGCAGTATCCATTTCTTTCATGTTCATCCAGCTTGTAAACAATATCATCGCTGGAGGAACTGTACAATTATTTTTTGAGCAGGGGCAGTATCTTTTCTTTACCGATGATGCAGGTATGGCCAACTATCATTCCTTTCCTTCCGGTCATACGGCCAATGGTTTTGCCATAGCAACCATATTGTTGTCAAACCAAAAAAGCAGGAATACTGAAATACTGGTATTGGCGATGGGATTGTTGTTGGCATTTTCACGGGTATATCTTGCACAAAACACATTAATAGAAATCACGACTGGAATGCTTGCAGGAGTTTCTTCGGCAATGATGACATATATCATAATAAATAACAGTACGCTCATTAAGATTTATTTTAATAAATGGAAACCTAACAGGTATAAAGAGGCCATTCATTCCGGGAGAGTTCGTCCTGCATAAGTTTTATTCTTTTTAAGCCCTTCCATGGAAATAAAAAATGCGCTGCTAAAACGGAAAAAGATTACTTTTGGCAGCTGCATACGGGTGTTCTAAATGCCGTGTGTTTGTCCATTTCTTTCCGACCAACCTATCTGCCATCCCCTATAAAAATGATCCCCGTTTGCCATTGCATATCAACAGCCGGTCTTATTTAAAAAAGGTTGAATGTTTCAATATTGTTGATAATCGGGTAACGTTTGAAAGCGTCGTTGAAGGCCTGGATATTGAATATTTGTGATTCAAAAAAAACAAATCAGAACTTTATAAACATACACTTCATATGAAAATGTCTACTAAAAATTCAGTTGTCCAAACCCGAACAAGCCGCATTGGTTATACATGGCTTTATGTTGGTTTCATGCTACTCATGTTATTGAGCACTAAAACAGGTATTTCACAAATTGCAGCCTGGGACTTCACAGGGGCGGCAACGCCTGTAACGTTCACAGCAACTACATTCAATTCAAATCTTGTTACTGCAAGTGGTGCCAATAATATTACACGGGGTGCAGGAGCTGCCGCAAGTGCAGGGGCCAATAGTTTCAGAACTGTCGGATTTCAGAACAACGGAATTTCTACAGCGAATACAGATTATTTTCAAATTACATTGGGAGCTGCTGCCAATTTCAAAGTGTCTTTATCTACTATAGATGCAAGATTTAATGGTACGGCTACATATTTTGCATCACCCGGTGTAACATCACAGTTTGCGTATAGCTTAAACGGAAGCACGTTCACTTTAATTGGTTCGCCTGTTACTTCTACCTCATTAACAATGGGGCAGATTGATTTAACCGGTATCAGTGCTCTGCAGAATGTTGCTGCAGGCACCACTATCACACTCCGGTATTATGCAAGCGGGCAAACTGCTACAGGTGGTTGGGGCTTTTTCTCATCTGCAAGCGGCGTTAACGGTCTCGCTATAGGTGGATCGGTTACAAGTCTTGGTAGTGCACCAACAGTTACAACTACTACTGTATCTTCTATTACAACAAGCAGTGCAGGTTCTGGTGGAAATGTTAGTTCCGATGGCGGTGTTTCTGTAACTGCACGTGGCGTGGTATACGGAACTTCTCCCACTCCAACAGGAAATGCTACAACAGATGGTACCGGTACAGGAACCTATACAAGCACCCTTTCACCTTTAAGCGTAAACACGCAATATTATTACAGGGCATACGCAACCAATAGTGTTGGCACCAGTTATGGAAGTGAAAGTAATTTTTATACACTCGCCAATACGCCCGGTACGCCTACTGTAAACGGTGCAACCACCAATTCATTGAATGTAACATTGAATGCAAACAGCAACCCTGCTTCTACACAATTTGCGATACAGGAAACCAACAGCAGCAATTATGTGCAGGCGGATGGATCGCTTGCTGCAACAGCAGTATGGCAAACAGCGTCAACATGGGGAACCAAAACAGTAACTCCGTTGACTTCCGGCAGTTCCTATACATTCCAGGTAAAAGCAAGGAATGGCGATAATGTCGAAACAGGTTTCGGCGCAACAGCTAGCGGTAATACTTTAACTCCAAGTACGCCTATCTTATCTACTTCAACACTTACTGCATTTGGGTCTGCATGTTTGAATACCACGGTGGGTCCAAATACATTCACGATAACAGGAACAGATCTTACCAGTGCAGATGTTACGGTTGGTCCATTGAGCGGGTATAGTTTTTCAAAAGATGATATTAGTTATACGTCTTCATTAACCTATTCGCAGGGGGGAGGTTCATTTTCTCAATTAGTGTACGTGAAGTTCACACCTACATCTGCTATTTCTTATGATGGAAATATCCCGGTAGGTGGTGGCGGAGCGTCCAATGCAGATGTAGCTGCATCGGGCACTGGTATCAATACAATTCCGTCTGTTACAACAGGCGGTTCATCCGGTATCACGGCGATTTCAGCAACATTGAATGGCACCATTACTTCAAATGGTTGTTCAGCTATTCTAAATTATGGAATAGAGTACAGCACCAATAATGGATTTGGAAACGGAACCGGGATACCGGTAACGGGAGGAACACTGAATGCGAATAGTTATTCTTCCGTAATTAATAATGTACTGTCTCCCAATACAACTTATTATTATCATGCATATGCTTCCAATAATGGAGGATTTGCCTATGGTTCCCAGCAAAGTTTTACAACACTCGGATTGGATGCCCCCGTTGCAACCGCTGCAACAGCCAATACCGCCAATAGTTTTACGGCAAACTGGAATGCAGTGACGGGTGCTGATGATTACAGGCTGGATGTAAGTACTGATCCAAACTTTTTAAGTGCAACTGTTACTACATTGGCAGGATGGTCATTCCCAACAAGCGGAACAATCGTAACACCGGATGTTGCCACTGCCAATAATACCTCGATGACTTTAACAACTACAGCAGGGGGAGGTATTACTTCTACAGCCGGTGCAAGTACGCAGGCGGCTACATGCAATACAAATCCTGCATGGTCATCCGGCTCCGGTACAAAATACTGGCAGGTGGATGTAAATACCACAGGATTCTATAATATTAAAGTGTCTTCAAAACAAAGATCATCCGGCACCGGTCCGAGAGATTTCAAATTGCAATACCGTGTGGGAGCAGGATCATTCATTGATGTAACCGGTGGAACAATCACTACTGCTGATAACTTCGTATCAGGTGTATTGTCAAATGTTGCTTTACCTGCATCGTGCGATAACCAGCCTTTGATTTCTCTTCGCTGGATCATGACAAGCAATACCAGTGTAGGTAATGGTACTGTTGCTACTACAGGTAGCAGCCGCATAGATGATATTGTTGTTGCAGGAAACGGGCCTTTCTCTATTTTGGGTTATGATAATCTTACGGTAAATGGTACATCTCAATCTGTAACCGGGTTAACTGCAGGGACTACTTATTATTACCGTGTTCGTGCACACAGCACCAACAGTACTTCTGCCAATTCAAATACCATTACAACAGCCACCTGTTATACCATTACCTCGGCAGCAGCAGCAAACGGTAGTATTTCACCCAATGGAGCAACAACGGTATGCAGTGGAGGAAGCCAGTCATATACTATTACTCCTGATGCATGTTACAGTGTTGCAGATGTATTGGTTGATGGCATATCGCAAGGTGCCGTTACTTCCTATAGCTTCAGTAATGTTACTGCCAATCATACCATCACTGCAAGCTTTCTATTGAGTACATATGCCATAACAGTAACAGCAGGACCAAATGGTTCGATCACACCGGGAACAGGGAATGTGAACTGTGGCGATAATGCTTCTTATACCATTTCACCAGATGCATGTTACAGTATAGCGGATGTATTGGTAGATGGCGTATCACAGGGACCAATTGCTTCTTATACATTTACCAACGTACAAACCACGCATACGATCAGTGCAAGTTTTGTGCAGAATACATTCACCATTACAGTAACAGCAGGAGCAAATGGTTCCATTACACCGGGAACGGGAACTGTCAACTGCGGCGATAACGGTTCTTATACGATTACACCCGACGCAGGCTTTGCAGTAGATGATGTATTAGTAGACGGCGTATCGCAAGGAGCAATTACTTCTTATACATTTACCAATGTACAGGCAACGCATACGATCAGTGCAACATTTGTGGCTGCAGCTACATTCACCATTAATTCAAGTGCAGGAGCTAATGGTTCTATTTCTCCGAACGGGGCTACGGTTGTAGCATCAGGAGCCAACCAGTCGTATACCATTACAGCTGATCCATGTTATGCGATCGCGGACGTACTGGTAGATGGGGTATCACAGGGTGCTATCTCATCTTATACATTTACCAATGTGGTGGCCAATCATACCATCAGTGCATCGTTTGCACAGATCACGTATGCCATCACCGTAACAGCAGGAGCCAATGGGTCCATCACACCAGGAACATCCAATGTCGGTTGTGGCACCAATGCTTCTTATACCATTACCCCCAATACATGTTATAGTATAGCGGATGTACTGGTAGACGGGGTATCACAGGGAGCTATTACATCTTATACTTTTACAGATGTACAGGCCACGCATACCATCAGTGCAACATTTGTATTAAACACATATACCATTACGGTAACAGCAGGTCCCAATGGAAACATTACACCAGGAACAGGAAGTGTGAACTGTGGCAGCAATGCCACTTATACCATCACACCGGATGTTCATTATTCTGTTGCGGACGTATTAGTAGATGCGCTATCACAGGGAGCAATTACATCTTATACCTTCACGAATGTTACGGCTCCGCATAGCATCAGTGCTAGCTTCTCATTGAATACACCTGTATTATCAGCTTCAACACTTGCAGCATTCGGTGCAGTATGTACAAATACTACTGTTGGTCCGAATACATTTACCATTACAGGCACTGATCTTACAAACGCCAATGTTACTGTTGCTTCATTGAATGGCTACAGTTATTCTACGGATGATATTACCTATACTTCATCATTAAGCATTCCTGTTCCGTTGAATGGTAGTTTATCACAACTCGTATATGTGAAGTTCACACCAACATCTGTTCAATCCTATGATGGAAACATCGTTGTAGGCGGAGGAGGTGCTTCCAGTATTAATGTGCCAGCCTCCGGCAGTGGTATCAATACAGCTCCATCGGTTACAACCGGTGGCTCGTCTAATATCACACAGACATCTGCCACGCTGAATGGAACGATCACTGCCAATGGCTGTTCATCCGTTACAGCATATGGTATTGAATATAGTACCACCAATGGATTTGTAAACGGAACAGGTACACAGGTTGCAGGCGGTGTGTTGAATATAAATACATTCTCTTCTGCAGTTAGCGGGTTAAGTGCAAATACTACTTATTACTATAAGGCATTTGCAACCAATACGGGCGGAACAAATTATGGCACACAACAAAGCTTTACAACCTTAGGCCTCGATGCGCCGGTAGCTATAGCAGCAACAGGTAATACTTCTACCAGCTTTATTGCCAACTGGAATGCAGTAACAGGCGCCGATGATTACAGGCTGGATGTAAGTAGCAATATAAATTTTGTTAGCGGTACGTCAACAACACTTGCGGGATGGTCATTCCCTACAAGTGGAACAGTAGTAACACCGGATGTTGCCAGTGCTAATAATACTACCAAGACACTTACAACAACTGCAAGCGGTGGTATCACCTCAACAGCCGGTGCAACCACGCAGGCGGCTACATGCAATACTTCACCCGCATGGCAAAGCGGTTCAGGTACGAAGTACTGGCAGGTAGATGTAAATACAACAGGATTCTATAATATCAAAGTATCATCCAAACAAAGATCATCTGCAACAGGCCCGAGAGACTTTAAACTGCAATATCGTGTAGGTGCAGGATCGTTTATTGATGTATCCGGGGCTACTGTTACTACTGCTGATAACTTTACCTCCGGTGTATTATCAAATATTGCTTTACCGGCAGCATGCGATAACCAAACATCTATATCGCTTCGTTGGATCATGACAAGCAATACAAGTGTTAACAATACCACTGTTGCAGCGGCCGGCAGCAGCAGGATTGATGATATCGTGGTTGCAGGAAATGCACCATTGTTTGTTGCAGGATATAATGATCTTACTGTTAACGGGCTGTCCCAGACGGTAACGGGCTTAACATCCGGCACTACATATTATTACCGCGTACGTGCACACAGCAGCAACAGCACTTCTGCCAATTCAAATACCATTACAGCTACTACCTGCTCTGTGATCACCTCAACAGCCGGTGCTAATGGAAGTATTTCTCCATCAGGTGCAACTGATGTATGTAATAATGGCAGCCAGTCATATACTATTACACCCGATGCATGTTACAGTGTAGCTGATGTATTGGTGGATGCTGTATCACAGGGCGCTATTACTTCCTATACCTTCACCAATATTACTGCCAACCATACCATCAGCGCAAGCTTTATATTAAATACATACGCTATTACTGTAACTGCCGGTTCGGGTGGATCAATTACTCCCGGAACTGGTTCGGTGAACTGCGGTGATAATGCTTCTTACACGATCGCTGCAGATGCATGTCATACGATTGCAGATGTGGTAGTAGATGGCGTATCACAGGGAGCAATTACGTCTTACACGTTTACAAATGTCACAGCACCACATTCTATCAGCGCAAGCTTTGTAATAAATACATACGCTATTACTGTAACTGCCGGAACAAATGGTTCAATCAGTCCGGGAACAGGAAATGTGAACTGTGGAGATAATGCAACTTATACGATTTCACCAGATGCATGTTATCATGTAGCGGATGTGATCGTTGATGGAGTATCACAGGGTGCCATCACTTCTTATACATTTAACAATGTACAGGCAACTCATACGATCAGTGCAAGCTTTGCAATCAATACACCGCTGCCTGCACCGGGTCCATTGAGCGGACCGATCAATGTGTGTCCTTATGTTGGTACTCCTACTCAATTAGTATACAGTGTGCCACTCGATCCTAATGCAACAGGTTATGCATGGATCATTCCACCAACATGTTCACTGGTTAGCCAGAACATGAACAGCATCACGATCACCATTGGTGCAGGATTCATTGGCAATGCCAACAAACAAATAAGGGTAACGGCATTGTCATCTTGTGGTAACAGTCCACAGTCAATATTCTACCTGCTGGCACAATTGCCCAATACGCCACAACCGATCGTTGCAAGCAGTACAAATGTTTGTCCGATCATTGGAACGGCTGGTACCATCACTTACACTATACCTAAGGTTGCTGCGGCAACCAATTATATCTGGAACAATCCTGCGGGAACCAATATCCTTCATCCAAATGGTTTGGGTGTGAATGATACTACGGTCACCTTAAGTTTCACCAATGCTTTTGCTACGAGCAATCTCACTGTACAGGCTGCCAATGATTGCAACCCCGGAACAAGCAATGCAAGAAGCATAACGATCACCCGCAACAATCCTGCAACACCAGGATTGATCAGTGGTCCAACCAATGCATGTGAATTCATAGCACCCGGTGGAACGCCTGCATCTTATACAATTGCAGCAGTAACAAATGCTGATCCGGCGGGATATAACTGGACATTCAGCTTCAGTCCCGTTGGTTTAACAGGTCAGGGAACAACGAGCATCTCGTTCACTTATCCAAATGGATTCACGAGTGGAACGATCAGTGTTACATCCAGCAATGGTTGTGGAACAAGTGGAATAAGAACATTGTCAATAAGCAAACTGAACCCCGCAACACCAAGCGTGATAGATGTGATACAAACACAACCATGCCCGAACAGGGAATACAGCTATACACTCGCTGGCATGCCGGCAAATGCAACCTCCATTAACTGGACATGGCCCGGGGCAGCAACATATGTAAGTGGCCAGGGAACAACCAGCCTTGTTCTTTCATACCCGGGAACTGCAGTAAGCGGAACAGTTACAGCCACAGCAGTAAGCAATTGCGGAAGCAGTTCAGTAAGAACAAGCAGTGTAAAATTGCCAGCCTGTGCAGGAAGATCTACTGAATTTACGAAAGGAAATATGCCCGTCAATATGGAGGCAATGAATGTAAATGTATTTCCTAATCCTACATCAACTGATTTCAAACTGCAGGTGATTACTGCCGGTAGTGAACAAATTGATGTTAGAATAATGGATCTGCAGGGAAGATCGTTTAAACAATTGACGGTAATGCCATATCAAACGGTGAATATAGGTGCCGAATTAAAAGCCGGTGCTTATATGCTCGAGATTATACAGGGTATCAATAAAACAACAAAACGGATATTGAAAATTTAAAAACGAATATCACCGTTATGTATAGTAAAAACGTCCCGCATTTGCGGGACGTTTTTTTATCCAGAGGAATATCACACAGGTATTAACAGAACTCAATGATCATAGCTGATGACTCTTGATATTTGCCAGAGATCACCGGTTTTTCTCCAGATCATCACGAATTTAAAAGTACCGGTTTCTTCTTTTCCATTTTCGATATGATGAAACTGGTGCGTACCCATCTCTATGGCGCCATAATCTTTGATGGGATGCACTTCAAGTGTTCCTTTCACCAATTCACGGGTTAACTTAAAATCTTTCTTAAATGTGTTACCGAAATTTTCAAATACGGTTTTGTAAGGGATCAGTCCGCCATTATCCTGGTACCACTCCAGGTCCTGGGTGAAGAGGGGTTTGAATTTTTCCATATTCTGCGTGTTGAATGCATCAAACAACACACTATCCATATGTGCGATCTCGTTAAACAACTCCACTGAAACGGCTGCAACCTTTTTTTCCTGGGCAAATAAATTATGCGAACCGGAAAGTAAAATGAAAACAATGGATAATTTTTGAAAGGATGGATGCATGCTCATATCTTTTAGTTAAATGACAATAAAGATAGAAGTTTAAATCTTTTAAGATTTTATGCTTGAAGCGAACCTTTCGGTCTCACGGTATTTGGAACAGGTAATTGCACGGGGTCTGTTGCAAGGCAATGATCCAGGGAAGTTGCATCTAAAAACTTAACATTCGTTATATTATCTTATCGTTACATTTACGGGCTACAATTTTACATATGGAAAATAAAAAGATCCTGAAAAAAGAATTGAAAGAGCAGGTCGCACAAACGTTGACCAATTCTCTTTCGAATTTAAAGCTGGGTATGAGTGAAAAAACATATACCCGCAACATTAAAAAAGCAACCAAATTGCTGATTGCTGATTTTAAAGTTCCAAAGCCGGCAAAAAAGGATAAAAAACCCGCCCCAGCCACGCAGGAAATGGCATAAAACTAACCCATCAATACCGGGCCTGTTATTATATATGTTATATGGTAACAGGCCTGTTTTTTAAATAAGTAAGTCCTTGTTGAAAACCAATGAAATATATTTTTGATGAATTTTTTGAGAAAGGGGAAAATCCAGGTTCAAAAAAGTTCATATCCTGGATGAGAATGAAGAAAAGCAGCGCTAGCCGCACCTAAAACTCCCAAAAAAGCCGGCCATATTTTAGTCTTTCTAGCGCCTATCAACTACCTTTGCTGCCCTTATTATATCCTGTAAAATGAGGTGTTGGATTTTAAATTTTACAAGTAATCAACTGTCTATGAGTCGTTCGTTCCTGATTATTGCAGCTGCACTGCTGATCATATCTTTCAGCGCCTGTGTTCAGCCCAGCAAGTTGTATTATTTCCATGACCAGGTACCTTCTATTCAGCAGATAGATTCCATCCAACAAAGTGGCATTCAAAGGATTCAGAAATCCGACAGGCTTACGATCACCGTCAGTTCAACCGATCCGCAACTTACTGCGTACCTGAATCCTTACAGTCTGCAGGGCAATGCAAATGTGAACCAACAGGCCAATACGGGTTACCTGGTGAATCTCCAGGGCGAGATCGAATTTCCATTGCTGGGAAAAGTGCAGGTAGCCGGACTTACCACTGTAGAGGCTGCAACGCTCATAAAAGATAAGCTCACCTTTTATTATAAAGACCTTTTCGTAAATGTAAACATGAACGGGAAAGTTTATTTTATGTCGGGCAGGCTTGGAACATCTATCCAGATACTGAATGAAAGGCTTACCATTTTTGAAGCCATCAGCCAGTCGGGTTTACAGGATGCCTTTGACCGAAAGGATAAGTTATGGCTGGTGAGAGAAGATAGTGGCCAGCGTAAGTTTACCCAGCTTGATCTTAACAGTAAAAAAATATTTGAATCTCCATATTATTACCTAAAGAACAATGATCTTATTTACCTGATGCCGGGAAGAAATTCAGCTTCATTCGGTCCATCAAGCCCGATAAGAGGCATTGCTACTATTGTAGGTGCTGTTGGAGGACTCGTTGCAGTTTTGATCGCACTAAGAAATTTATAAAATGATTAAAGACGACCATAACGTTTGGGAAAACAAAACTACCATCGTTGACAGGGACAATCCTTCGCCGGGTAAGCTTCGTACCAATGCCCTTGATATTGATTTCAGAAGAATACTTTCCGTTTGGCCATTCATTCTTTTATTTGGTTTGCTGGGATATGCTGTTGGAAGCATTTACCTGCGTTATACCAATACGATCTATTCAGTATCTACGAGTATCAGCCTGGAAGAAAAAAATGAGGTATCTATCGGGCAGGTCCTTTTTGGAAACCAGCGTGACCCGTTCAATGATAAAATCGCTTATCTCAAATCGCCTTCCCTGGCAAAGATCATCGTGGATAGCCTCGGACTTCAATACAAAGCAGATGCACAGGGACGTTTTAAAAACAGGAGTTTTTATAGCATCATTAAATGGCATATTATTTCAAACGATTCGGTTGCAAATATCCCCGAGATCAATTTTTCCATCATGCCCCACTCAAAGGGATTTCATTTTGTGTCGGGTAAACAGGAAGGCGAAGGCCTGTGGAGTGTTCCTTTCAAAATAAAAAATAATGAAGTGGTTGTTGATAAGCTGGAAAATTTCAACAGCCAGAGTCCTATTTATTGTTTTAATGTTGATCCGCTTGAGGAAGCATTCAGGGTAAGCCGTGATATTGATATCACCACTACCAAGGAAAGTAATATCATCGGCATTAAATATTCTGATGTATCGAGTGATCGTGCCATTGATATACTCAACAGCCTGATACAACTGGGAGACGATGTAATGGTTGGCGATAAGCAAAGAGCATTTTCCCAGGCCATTGTATTTATTGAAAGAAGGATGGATCCATTGCGCAGGCAATTGGATTCAATCGAAAGTTCACTGGCATCTTTTAAATCCAGCAAAGGATATGCAGGTACTAGCACCAATACAGATTTCGCCCTTCAAAAACTGCAGGATTATGACAAACAACTAACGCAGATCAATATCCTGGAAGAAACAATCCGTTCGGTAGAAGAATTCATTAAGAATCCATCTTTAAAAGATGCCGATCTTTCTTTTGTAGGTGTTGACAATCCCGGGCTGCAGGCCATGCTCATGCAATACCAGCAGATGAGGCAGCAAAGAGATAAACTTGCACTCACCGCACAGGAAACCAATCCTACACTTATGCTGGTAGATAAAAACCTTGCCGACCTGCGCAGTAACATGGATAAACAGCTTGCCAATTATAAAACCAATCTTCGCATAGCCAAGGCAGAATATGAGTCAAAAATCGGAGGCGCCAATGAGTTGATAAAAAATGCCCCTCTTGCGGAGAAAGAGATATTTGATAAAACACGTTTCCAGAATATTAAGGAGCAGTTGTATTTAACACTGCTTCAAAAAAGAGAAGAAGCTGCTATTGCACGGGCTTCTGTAACAGCTACCACCAAAATTCTTTATCCTCCTGTTAAGTTCAATTCTTCACTGAGACCTTCCAAATCAAAAATATTGTCGGCAACGGTACTGGTTGGATTGATCGTACCCGTATTGTTTGCATTCGTCAAAGAAGTAGTGAACAGGAAGATCATTTCAAAACGGCAGTTGCAGGGGATGACCAATATACCGGTGATCGCGGAATTGGAACAGGCCGATAACCCCGATAACCTCCCGTTCATTATTGAAGGCAATCAACGTTCGATGTTTGGTGAGCAGATCAGGTCATTAAGAACAAACATCAATTTTTATATTTCTGCTGCAAAGCGAACGAATTATATACTTATTACTTCCAGTGTAAGCGGTGAGGGTAAGTCTTTTCTTTCAATGAATCTTGCTAAAAGCTATTCACTGCAGGGAAAGAAAGTGGCATTGCTGGAGTTTGACCTTCGCAGGCCAAAGCTCACTAAGGCGCTTGCGGTGAAAAATGAGAAGCCCGGTATTTCAGGAATATTGATCGGCAAAGCCAGTCCTGCAGAGATTATTCAACACATAGAAACGGATCCGAAGCGGGTATTGGATCTGTTCCCCGCTGGAGCTATACCACCTAACCCACAGGAACTCGTATCGGGGGAGTATACTCAAGGCCTGAAAACATACCTTGATGCAAACTATGATATTGTTATCATTGATACACCCCCTTTTGGAATTGTTGCCGATGCACAAATCCTGGGCGAATGGGCTGATGTAACGCTGATCATTACACGCTTCCAGCAAACCATCCGTGAACAGGTAGGGGAAATCAATGAATGGCATGAACGGGGTCTTTTCAAGAGCATGGCCCTTGTATTCAATGGAGTTAAGAATAGTGGTTATTTTGGCAATAAGTACGGGTATTATTATTATAAGCGTAAATACGGGTACAATTATTATTCCAGCTCCGGCAAAGATGATAAAAAGGAATCCTGACGCACGATTGAGATCCCCAAAGAAAGCCCATATAATTCGTAACATACGAACCAGCTAACGAGCCTCTGAAAATAAAAGACTGACCAGTTAACGTGAATACAGCTAAAAATCTTTTTAAAAAGTATTTCCAATACTTTTATTATTTCTATTCGCATCTCAGGTACAGGATATTTGTAAGCCTTGTTTTGAATATCCTGGTAGGATTAATGGATGGATTGGGTCTTGCAATGTTCATTCCGCTTCTTCAAATGGTGGATAGTGGCAATGTAAAAGCCAATAGCGGCAATATGGGCAATCTTTCTTTCCTGGCAGATATATTCAATTATTTCGGAATTTCTCTTACACTGGGCGCTGTACTTTGTGTTATTTTCTTTTTCTTTTCCCTGAAAGGTTTGTTGAAATTTGCCGAAGGCTATTTACGGGTAACCTATGAACAACTTTTTATCAATACCATCCGCAGGCGCAATATCATCGGGCTCTCCAATTTTAGCTACAAGATTTTTGTGAATTCAGACACGGGCCGTATACAAAATACATTCAGTGGCGAGGTGGAAAAAGTAAAACAGGCATACCGTCTTTATTTTATTTCCATTCAATACGGCATTTTTGTGTTGGTATATATCTCGATGGCACTTATTGCCAATCCCAAATTTGCCTTGCTGGTTGTAGTGGGTGGAGGGCTTACGAATATTATTTTCAGGAAGATGCAAAAGACCACCAAGGCACTTTCAAAAAAATCTACTGCTGATGGCCATGCATTCCAGGGATTACTGATACAGAAAGTTAGTTTTTTTAAATACCTGAAATCAACAGGGCTCATACATAAATATGCCGACAAGCTCATTGAGCAAAATAATAAGATCCAGCAATCACAGCGAAAAACAGGAATGATCGCAGCCACATTAGGGTCAATGCGGGAACCACTTATCATCCTCGTAGTAATGCTGGTAATACTGGTACAGGTAAATGTTTTTCATCAAAGTATTGGTGTGATCATTTTAAGCCTGCTGTTGTTTTACCGGGCTCTTGTATCACTAATGGGTGTACAGAATTTCTGGAACCAGTTCCTCAATTATTCGGGAAGCCTGCAGAACATGACAGCCTTCAATGCAGAATTAAAAGCCGGTAAAGAACCTGTCGGAAAAAAAACATTCACAGGATTTAAAAATAAACTGGTGCTGAAAGATCTTAGTTTTTTTTATGATCACGCACAGATATTAAACCATGTCAATCTTTCCATCCACAAAAATGAATCCATAGCGATCGTGGGAGAAAGCGGATCAGGAAAAACCACTTTTATAAATATTATTACAGGCCTGTTATCGCCTTCCAGCGGTGCTGTAATGATAGATGATGAAAATCTCGAGGAACTGAACAAAGAAACTTTTCAAAAAAGACTGGGATATATTACACAGGAGCCGGTGATCTTTAATGATACGATTTTTAATAATGTAACTTTTTGGGATGAGCCTACTCCCGCAAATAAGCAACGCTTTATGGAGGCATTAAAACTTTCCAGCACATTGGGATCCTAAGCTTAGAATTCCACGTGGACAAGTTGTCG